>Ga0101943_1000137_pt1 | contig 181401 bp, 165 predicted proteins | sample DewCreD2012metaG_5_FD_75244 | JGI IMG/M metagenome (GOLD analysis project Ga0101943, IMG submission 75244) | Hot spring sediment bacterial and archeal communities from British Columbia, Canada, to study Microbial Dark Matter (Phase II) - Dewar... ... | reverse complement strand
CGAAGTGGCCGAACGTCGTCTCTTGGGGGATCTGCAACTGCCGCCGGGTGGACGGCTCGAGGGCCTGGTCCTACCACGCCTGGTGCCAGGCGTGGGACATCCACGCCGACACCGCCACGCTGATCGAGATCTACCGCTACATCGACAGCCGCCGCGCGCACTACGACATCGTGGAGCTCCTCGGACCCGGGGATCCGAACCACAGTGCCCACGTGCACGCGGCCGTCGGCCCCGAGAGGAACCGCTACGTGGCGCCGCCGTGCGCCGCCTGATGCCTATGGAGTGACGCACGTGCTCGCTGTGCAGGAGGAGACGGTAGCTGTCATCATCGTAGCCATCATCGGTGCTGCGGCGAGCCTGCTGAACACGGTGCTCCTGCGCCGGCAGAAGCGGGAGGTCACACCGACGAACGGGGCGACCCTCGCCGGTCTGGTGCAGGCCACCGCCGACAAGCTGTTCCAGGTGGACACGAACGTCGATCGGCTCGGCGTGCAGGTCGCCGAGGCCCGAGCCGGCGCCCCGGTCTCGGACCCGGTCGCAGCGGCCCTGCCCGAGCTCGCGGCTCGGGTGCTCGCCGAGGCTCGCATCCTCTCGGAGCACTAGGTTCATCGGCTGAAGCAACTGCCGAGGTCGGTCCCTGCGGTCCCGGGACCACCGCCGGATGGTGCCTCGGTTCGCGGATGAGAGTGTGATGAGAGAGAACGTGCGGGAGATGACGTCAGATGCCGAAGGACGTTCGGAAAAGCGCCGAGGCGGTGGCCGTCGAGACGGAGCGGGGGGATGGAGCGTTCCCGCGCCGGCGGTTCCTCCAGGTAGCAACGACGGCGGTCGGCACCGCCGGTGTGCTCGCGGCCTCGGGACCAGCGAGGGCTGAGGGGCTCGCGCCGATCTCCGACCCCGAGGTGCTGGCTCGCGAGCACGCCGACGACCCGGCGCTCCTCATCGACCTCACCCGCTGTGTGGGCTGCGGGCGATGCGTCCGCGCGTGCAAGGCGGCGAACGGGCTCGAGTGGCGGGACGACCAGCCGGCGCTCGGGCCGGACGCGGCCCTCGCCTCGAGCAACTGGAGCGTCGTGCGGCCGGTGACGGTCGAGGTGGAGGAGCCCTCGGCGCTCGGTCCCCGGCGCCGGCCGGAACGGCGCTACGTGCGCCTCCAGTGCATGCACTGCCTGGAACCCGCCTGCGCGTCGGCCTGCTTCGTGAAGGCGCTGCAGAAGTCCGAGGCGGGACCGGTCGTCTATGACCCGAACCGCTGCGTGGGGTGCCGGTACTGCATGATGGCGTGCCCGTTCGGGGTCCCGACGTTCGAGTGGGACGAGACCTTCGGTCACATCCAGAAGTGCGACTTCTGCGTCGAGCGGACGTCCCGCGGGTTGCCGACCGCGTGCGCCGAGGCGTGCCCCGAAGGGGCGATCATGTTCGGTCGGCGTGCGGAGCTGCTCGCCGAGGCCTGGCGGCTGGGCGAGGCGCTGCGGGCGCATGCCCGCCAGACGGAGGACGCGCGGGAGGGGCCGCGCGCCTTCCTGGAAAAGCGCGAGCCGCGCTACCAGGGACGCTAACGGGCCGCCGACGCGGGCGCGACGGTGCCCCGCGCTCTGGCGGAAATTCGCGCGAGGGAGATCGAGGGCAGCCATGACCGTGTACGCCCGTTTTCGGTACAACGGCACGGAGTCCTACGGGATCGTCGAAGAAGGACGGGTGCACCTCATCCGCGGCGAGCTGTTCGGCGCGCACCAGCGCACCGGTGAGAGCGCTGCGCTCACGGAGGTCAAACTGCTGGCGCCGCTCAAGCCGACGAAGGTGCACGCGGTGGCGCTCAACTACCGCAGCCACCTGGGCGACCGCCCGCCGCTCACGGTGCCGGGGATGTTCCTGAAGCCGACCTCCTGCATCATCGGGCCGGAGGAGCCGATTATCCTGCCCAAAGATGCCGGCCGCGTGGACTACGAGGGCGAGCTGGTGGTGGTGATCGGGCGCACGTGCCGTAAGGTGCCCGTGGAGCGGGCGATGGACTACGTCTTCGGCTATACCTGCGGCAACGACGTGAGCGCGCGCGAGTGGCAGCGGGAGGACCGGCAGTGGTGGCGGGCCAAGGGGGCGGATACCTTCGGCCCCATTGGCCCCTGGATCGTGACCGGGCTTGACCCGGCCAAGTTGCACCTGGTAACGCGCGTCAACGGCCAGGTGGTGCAGGAGACGGACACGAACCTGCTCATCTTCAGCGTGCCGGAGATCATCAGCTTCGCCAGCCAGGCGATGACGCTGGAGCCGGGCGACATCATCTTCACCGGCACGCCCGGGGTCACGGCACAGGCCCATCCGGGGGACGTGTGCGAGGTGGAGATCTCGGGCATCGGCGTGCTGCGCAACCCGGTGCGGGCGGAGGAGTGATGGCGCTGGTGAGAAGGTGTGAGCGGCTTCGCCCAACCCCTGTACACGGGGGCGCCTGTTGCGGTGCACCAAGCGCCGCGCTACGAGCGCTGGGTGCCGGGTGCTGCGTGCGGCGATGACTCCCTTTCCCTCAGCACCGCACTCCTGACCAGGGGGTAAGGATGGGCCGCTTGGGAAGGCGCGTCGTCATGCGCCTTCCACCACGGCGCGCACCACCTCGCGCACCGCCCTGAGCTGGAACGGTTTAGCGAGGAAGGGAGCAGTCGTCGCCTCCACGAAGGCGCGCGTGTCGGGGCTGATCGTGTCGCCGGTGGTGAAAATCACTCGCCGTGCCAGCTCGGGGTGGTCGTGCAAGATGCGGTTGTAAAACTCGATGCCATCCATCTCCGGCATCCGGATGTCGGTGATGATGGCGTCATAGGGGTGTTCGGCCAGCCGCTGCAGCGCCTCCATACCCGTACGCACCGCCTCCACCTGGTGCCCTTCCATGGACAGCAGCCCCACGAGCAGATCGCGAATCGCCTGCTCATCATCGACCACCAGGATGCGACTCCGCGGCGCTCCGGACGGGACCGGGGTGGCCGGCGTGTCGATACGAGCACCTTCCGGCGCGATCGGCAGGTCGATGGTGACGGTGGCCCCCTCGCCGGGTCGGCTGTCCACACTGATGCGGCCGTGGTGCTCCTCCACGATGCCAAAGCTAATGGTCAGTCCCAGCCCTGTGCCCTCTCCCACCGGCTTGGTGGTGAAGAAGGGGTCGAACACGCGACGCAGGTGCTCCGGCGGGATGCCTGGGCCGTTGTCCTGGACCGTCACGCGGACCCAGCTTGCCACGCTGGCGGTGCGCACCGTGATGCGGCGGGGGCCACGCCCGCTTTTCACCGCTTGCTCGGCGTTGATCAGCACGTTGAGCAGCACCTGTTGGATCTGGTGCGGGTCGACAAAGCAGGGCGGCAGGTCGGGCGCGTAGTCCCGGTGCACCGCGATGTCATGCACGCGCAGCTCGTACTCGCGCAGTTCCAGCACCCGCTCTACCAGGGTGGTCAGGTTGACCAACGTCTTTTCCGGGCGGCGGCGGCGGGCAAACGAGAGCAGGTTCTGCACGATTTTGGAGGCGCGCTCCGCCTCACCCGCAATCGTCTCCACATAGCGGCGGCTGTCCGGGTCCAACGCGCGCGCCAGCAGCAGCTGCGCGAAGCCAAGGATGCCGGTGAGCGGGTTGTTCAGTTCATGCGCCACGCCGGACACGAGCTGGCCGACCGAGGCCATCTTCTCCGACTGGAACAGGCGCTCCCGCATTAGTACCGCCTCGGTGGTGTCATGCAGGGTGAGCGCCACCGCCGGGGCGCCGGCCACCCCGGACACGCGGGCGGCGGTGGCGGAAACATGCCGCGGGGCACCGGAGATGCTCAGCTCCACGGTTTTTGGCGTATCACCGGCCAGGGTCGCGGCCACCAGCTCGTGGATCGAGGTTGGGATCGCGCCGGTAGCGTCGCTCAGGGCGGCCAACAGGTCGCGGCCGGCCGGATTGGCAGCCAGCACCCGTCCCCCGGCGTCCAGCAGCACCACACCGTCGGTGATACCCTCGATCAGCGCGCTCAGGCGCTCGTGCTCGGCCAACCGCGCCCCGCTGAGGCGCTCCAGGGCCACCGCGAGCAGGCCGGCAACGGTGTCCAGCAGGCGAATGTGGTCCGGGGTGGGGGCCGTCTCGCCGAGATCAACCACGGCCACCAGGCCGGTGACCCGGCCGGAACCGGTGACGATGGGGACATCGGTGACCGCGCGGGGCGGTCCAACCAGGGGAACGCCACCGGTGAGGGATGTCTCGACGAGCGCGGATTGCGGCGATGCGCATGTCGCGTGGGTGTCGGCCATGCCTGCCAGACGGGCCGTGAGCCGGTCGGTGAGCGTCTGCGTCAGCGCCAGTGCCAGCGAGGCCCGTCCGGCAAGGGCCAGCGTGTGGCGGCGCTCGACACAGAGCAGCACCGCTGCCACGTCGCTCGGCACGCTGCGCGCCAGCACGCGCGCTGCCAGCCGCGCCGCGTCGCTGTGGGTGGTGGCCGTGGCCAGGGCGGTAGAGAGCTCGTGCAGGGCGGCAAGGGCATCCGTCCCGGTGCGCTGGGGCCGCTGCTCCAGGCGGGCGGTCAGCTCGCGCAGCCGCTGCTCACCGACGGCACGCGCCAGAATGGCGCCCAGCAGGGCGATGATGGCCGGCATCGCCGCACAGTGGGCCGGCGTGAGCATAGCGCCGAACAGGCAGACCACGACCGGGGGCGTGTCCTGCTCGCCGGGCACGGTGGCGACCAGGGCAGGCAGGTGGGAGACGAAGGCGCCTGGGAGGGCGGCGGCCAGCGGATGCTCACCGCGCCCGTAATAGCGCGGCTGGAGGGGAGGCGGCTCGAGCCCCGGCAGCGCGAGGAGATGGGGCAGCGGGTTATCCAGCCGATGAGCAAGGGGGACGTACAGACCGCTGCCGCGCGGACTCAGGATCACCGCGATGATGCCGTGCTCGGCCAGCGCCCGGCACACCCCCTCGTAGACATCCGGCGGGGTGCGAGCCCGTGCCACGGCCGCCACGGCCTCGGTGAGCACGCGCAGCACGTCGGGCGGACTCGCCTCATGGTCTGGCTCCCGCAGTCGCTCGGGGTGTGCCGTCACGCGGGTCCCTCCTGTGGGCGGACCGGGTTACCTACGGCTCCACAACTTGTTGCGCGCCAGGCAATGGTCGCACATGGAGGCGGGGCGCGTGAAGACGGCGAAGCCCTGACGCACCTTCTCTTCGGAGTCGTGGAGGTGGCGCTCGCAGAAGAGGGCGTGGCATTTGGAGCACTGGCCCCAGCGTTCCCCGTCGCACTCGGGAATACCGCAGAAGCCGCGGTTGCTGCGCTCGATGGCCGCTTGCCGCCAGGCCAGGTGAGCGACCAGGTCTTGCCGTTTGGCTTGGCACACCTCGCGCAGGCAGACGTCGCTCTCGTCGTCGTAGTGGAGACCGTGCTCGGGGCAAAACGTGCGCCCACAGAACACGCACGCGGCGATAGCGGCGCGGTGGCAGCGGGACAGCCGCTTGCGGTACTGGCAGGTCGCTCGCATCGTCCCCTGCGCGGTGGAGCACCCGTCCGCCGGCAGAACGAGTATAGCCCATCACGGCGAGCGGCGAGGCGGCCGGCAGGCCCGCGCCTTCACCGAATGGGGCAGAACCCCGGTTTGCCGGGGCCGGCTGAGAGCCTGCGTCCCTCACGTGACGGCCCGCTCCGCCTCCAGCGCCTCCTCTAGCAGGCGTAGGTAGCTCTCGTACCGTCCGAGGTCGATGGCACCGCGTTCCATCGCGACGCGCACCGCGCAGCCCTGCTCGCGGGCGTGCAGGCAGTCGCTGAAGCGGCACTGACCCAGATAGGGGCGGAACTCGGGAAAGCAGACGTCCAGGTCCTCCGGTGGGATGTTCCACGGCGCCACCTCCCGCAAGCCGGGCGTGTCGGCCACAAACCCGCCCCACGGCAACGGCAGGAGTTGTCCCACTACCGTGGTATGCCGCCCCTTGTTCAGCGCCTCACTGATGGGGCCGGTGCGCAGGTTGAGCCCCGGCACCAGGGCGTTGATCAGGCTGCTCTTGCCCACGCCGGACGGCCCTGCCAGCAGCGTCGTCTTGCCCGCCAGCTCCTCCTGGAGCCCCTCCAACCCGATCCGCTGCGTGGCGCTGCAGTAGCGCACCGGATACCCGATGTGCTCGTAGACCCCGAACAGTCGTCGCGCCGCCGCCTCACCCACCAGGTCGATCTTGTTCACGATGAGATGCGCCGGCAGCGCGTTCGCCTCGGCGATCACCAGGAAGCGGTCCACGGCGCGTGGGTGCGGGTCCGGTTTAGCGGCGGCGAACACCACGAATACCTGGTCAATGTTGGCGGCCAGCACCTGCTCGCGCCACGCCCCCTTGGGGCCGGCTGCACGACGGGAAAAAGTGGAGCGGCGCGGCGCGACGGCCTCGATCACGCCCTCGCCCTCACCCGTCGGCCGCAGCGTGACCCGGTCGCCGATCACCGGCAGGACGGCCGCCCTGCCCCCCTTGCGGAGCACACCGCGCAGGCGGCAGCGCCATTCGCGGCCGTCCACCAGCACGGCGTACCATTCGTTCATCGTCCACAGGACAATGCCTTCCTTCACCGGCCCGTCGGCGGTGCCGGGGGAGCCATGCCGACCGTTGCCACCCATGCGCCCATTATCGCCCACCGCTGCGCCCGCGGCGAGGAGCGGGCGGTGGCTGAGTCGCGCGCGTTGCCGCGCCGGTCACGCTGCTGCCTCAGCGTCCGACCGGCCGCACGCCGTGCCGCGGCCGCCACGCTCGCCCCACCGCTCAGTTCACCCCTTGCAGGTTGGGTGGCGGCGGCTGGTCGTTCGGGTCGGCGCTGTACAGCGTATCGGCGCCGAGCAGGTCGAGGGCGTCATAGTACAGCACCACCCGGCCGCTGCTATCCGGCCACACGTCCGTGTCGTTGAAGCTGGCCGTGCCGCAGGCGTTCTCCCGCGGGGCGCCGGTGTAGATGCGGCAGGCATCGCCCGGGCGCATGACGAACCCGTTGGGGAAGAAGACCTTCTTGTTGCGCTGGGGTGAGCTGACGGACCAGCCCGTCATCTCCTGCGCGCCACCACCCAGGTTCGCCACCTCCACGTACTCGTCCACCTGTCCCGGCTCGCTGCCCACGAATTTGACCCGCGTCACCTGCAGGTATGGGCCGCCCAGGAACCGGGCGATGATGCTGATCACCGCCGGGTCGCCGGCGCGCACGCGGAACACCACCGTCTCGTTGAACCGGGCGTCCGGGTCCGTCACCCCCAGCTCGGCCCAGGCCGCGGCCTCACCGTTCCAGAGGGCGGCGCGGAAAGCGCTGCAGGTGCGCTGGCCCGGCTCCGGGATACAGGGGCGGGGGTCGGACAGGTTGAGGGCAGCGACCGTGAAGCCGGCGGCGCCAGAGGCCGTGAGGTTGAGCTGCTCGTAGCCGCCCTCGCGGAACACGGCAGTCTCGCGCGCCGTGATCCCGCCCACCCGGAACGTGATAGGGTCGCCCACCCGCCCGCAGCCGGCCGGCGCCCCCGGCTGGTTGACGTCGAGCACATACTGCCCGGCGCTGGTGGTCTGGCCGGTGCCACAGACCGCGCCGCCCATGAGCGCCTCCACCGTGGTGCCGACCGGGGCGGGCACCCCGTTGAGGGTGACGGTGCCAAAGAAGCGATGGGGGGGCCGAGGCGGCGCTTGCGCCTGCAGGTCCCGGGCGGTCAGGAGTGCGGCCCCGGCCGTGACGGCCAGCAGGGCGATGGCGAGCAGGCGGAGCGGACGCAGCATGGTGTCTCCCTCGCGCAACAGATGGTCAGCTCACCCCCTGCAGGTTGGGCGGGGGTGGCTGGTTGTTGGGGTCGGCGCTGTAAAGGGTCTCGTCACCCGGCAGGGCGAGCGCGTCGTAGAACAAAACGGCGCGGCCGCCGCCGTCTGGCCACACGTCCCCGGCGGGCATCATGGCATCAGCGCAGGAGTCAAAGCGGAGAACGCCGGTATACAAGCGACAGGACTGGCCGGGGTTCATGACCAGACCGGCCGGGAACGACACCACCACGCCGCGATCGGGCGAGCGCACCGTCCAGCCGGTCATGTCCTGGTCCCCGCCGCCCAGGTTGGTGATCTCGATGAACTCGGCCTCGGTGCCGCCGCCGAAATGCAGCCGGGTGATTTTCAGGTAGGGCGAACCGAGGAAGCGGGCGATGTTGCTGATGGCGGCCGGGTCGCCGGCGCGCACGCGGAACACCACCGTCTCGTTGAACCGGGCGTCCGGGTCCACTACCCCGCGGGCTGCCCAGGCGGTGGCGTCGCCGTTCCAGAGGGCGGCGCGGGTGGCGTCGCAGGTGCGCTGGGCCGGCTCCGGGATACAGGGGCGGGGGTCGGAGAGGTCCAGGAAGGCCTCGGTGTAGCGCCGCGCCGCCGGCTGGCCAGGGGCGGTAAGCGGCAGCTCGGTGAAGGCGCCGGCCTGGAACGTGCCGGTCTGGCCGGCGAGCACCCCACCCACGCGGAAAGTGATCACGGCGCCGGGCGTGCCGCAGCCGGGGGTCTTAGTGGCGTCGTCCACGTCCACCACGTAGCGACCGTCGGCGCGCACCTCGCCGGTGCCGCAGAGCTGCTCACCGATGTAGGCGGTCACCGGGGTGCCCACCGGTGGCGTCTGGCCGTTGAGGGTGACGGAGCCGTAGTAGCGGTTGGGTGGAAGGGGTTGGGCGATGGCCGTTGGGGCGGCAAGCGCGAGGGCGACGAGGGCGGCGATGAGGGCGGTCAGTCGCACATGAGCACCTCCAGGGTGATGATGCGGGAGGCTGGACCGACGGGGTGGAACCTCAGCGGAGGGAGCGGGCGATGCGCAACAATCCCTCCACATCCAGCACATCGGCGGGGCCGGCGACGAGCACCAGCAACCCGTCGCGGGAGAACAGCAGCGAGTGGCTGCGGTCGGTGCGCCAGGCAGCGGGTGCGGGTTGTTCGTCTTGCGGGCCGCGCACCTCCCACTCCCCGTCGATGTAGAAGCCGGGCTGTCCGTCCACGCGCACGGGGAACACGTGCCGTTCTTTCACCTGAAAGACCGTGGAGCGGTCTGGGCGCAGCACCTCGACCACGATGCCGGGGCGGCCGGCGCGCTCATCCGGGAAGTACTGCACCGTGGTCGAAGCCGTGCGGAACACCTGGCCACGCGCCGGGTGATAGCCGTCGGGAAGCCAGGCCGGCGTGAGCACGGGCAGCGCGGGCTCCGCACCGGGCGCCGCACCTTCGCGCACCAGCCCCAGACGGGCGGTTACCTGGTACTGGGTGGTCGGCACGCCGAGGGCGTGCAAACGGTCCACCTGGCGCACGTGCAGCAGGCTGAGCTCGGCCGCGTCGGGCGTGGCCGCCGCGAGGAGACGCGCTGGTGGCTGCGCGACGGTGGCCGGCGTCGGCATGCGCGCCTGCACCAGCGCCAAGCCCAGCACCAGGCCCAGCACGGCGACCCCCACGGGCGGCGCCGTGCGCCGCATCTCGCGCGCCAACCGCGGCGGCGGCAGGTTTCGAAAGCCGGCGGCGATCAGATCTGGATCGCCGAAGCGGGCGCGCACCACCGCCAGGGCGCGCTCCGGGCTGTAGCCCTCGGCCAGCAGGTCGGTCAGGGCGTCCTCCAGGTAGCCGATGAGCTCGCGGCGGATGCGCGCCCGTCGCCAGCGCGGCACCCCGGCCACCACCCGCTCAACGAGGACCGCGAGCGCGGGCCAATGGGAGATAGCGGGGCCGGGTGCAGGGTCACGCCTCATCCGGTCACTCCCAGGATGCTCTCCACCGCGCGCACGTGCCGGCGCCAGACCTGCCGCCGCTCATCCAGCGCCGCCTCGCCGCGCGGGGTGAGCCGGTAGTACCGTCGGTCACGGCCGGGGAGGCCACCCCACTGGGCCGTGACCAGACCCTCGCGTTCCAGACGATGTAGCAGGGGGTACAGACTTCCCTCGCCCACCCGCAGGTGCCCCTCGCTGCGGGTGCGGATCTCCTTGATGATCTCATAGCCGTGCATGGCCCGGCCGCGCAGCAACGATAAGACCAGCAGCTCCGTCGATCCCTTGACCAGCTCGCTCGCGAACGGCATCGTCGTCCCAACCCATCGGTGTCGCGGCCGGAGGCGGGGCGCGGTGCCGACCGCATCCAGGCCCCTGCCGGCTTATTCTATCGCGTACCGCACGCGCACGAGCACGGTGATGGTCTGCTCGCCCGGCGCGACCTCGATGGCGCTCACCTGGCCGGCCACCGGCGCGGGCGCCGGCAGGCGCTGGGGTGCCGGCGGGGGCGCGGAGACTTCGTCGATGCTCAGCACCCGTCCGAGCCGCACCCCGGCCCGCGCCGCCAGGTCCTCGGCCTTGGCCCGGGCATCGGCCATGGCGGCGGCGCGGGCGCGGGCGGCCAGGGGCGCGGTATCTTCGATGCCGAAGCTGATCCCCTGCATGAGGGCTTCATCGCCCAGGGTCTGCACGGCGTCGTCAATGAGGCGGCCGATGCGGGTGAAGTCTCGCAGGCGGACGGCCAGGATGTGGGTGGCCCGCCAGGCGACGATCGGCGGCGGCGCCCCCTCCGGCGCCCGGCCGAACTCCGGCGTGAGGGTGAGCTGGCGCGTCTGGATGTCGGAATCTGGCACGCCGCCCGCCCGCAGCACGGTCGTGAGGTTTGTGGTCAGCTCCGCGGCCCGGTTGAACGCCTCGCTGGCGGAGGGGCGGCGCACGGAGGCGCCCACGGCGAGGGTGGCTACGTCCGGCCGCGCCGCCACGATCCCCTGCCCCTGCACGCGAACGCCCGATTCCAGCTCCTGGGCCAGCGCGGGGCGGGGCGTGCCCAGGGTGGCCAGTGCTAGGGGCAGAAGAGCCAGCGCGAACGCGGCCGCACGACGCATGGAAAGGCCTCCTAACTGACGCGATCTCGGAAAACGTTGGAGGTTGGGCAGCGACTCCCAACCTCCAACAACGTAGCGGGGCACGCCGTGTTACCGACGCCGCCGTAGCGCCGCGCCCGCGGCGCCGGTCAGACCGGCCAAGGCGGCGAACGCGCCCAGCACCCAGGCGGTCATGGGGTCACCGCTGGTGCCGGCGCCCGTCCGCGGGAGCTGGGCGGGGGCGGCCGCCGGCCGCTGTGCGGCGGCCGTAGCTGCAACCGTGGGCGTGCGCGCCGGGGTCGCCGCCGCCGTCGGGGTGCGGACCGGCGTGGGAGCTGGGGTGGGTGTGCGGGCCGGCGTGGCGGTAGGGGTGGGGGTGGCCTGGCTGGCCGTCAGGTCCAGCGGCACGAAGGCGCCGGTCAGGAACGTTCCGGTCTGGCTGGCGCGCGCGCTTCCCACCTGGAAGGCAACGCTGGCCCCATCGGTGCCGCAACCGGGCTCCGTGCCGGCGGATTTGACATCGACCATGTAGGTGCCGCCGGTGACGGTGCCGATGCCGCAGGCCTTGCCGCCCACCATGGCCGTGACCGTGGTGCCGTCCGGGGCCGGCTTGCCGTCGAGCGTCGCCTTACCGAAGAAGCGGGTCGGTGGGGTGGGCTGCGCGTGGACGGCGCTTACGCCGGCAGCTGCGATCAGGGCCACCGCCCCGGCCAGGGATACCGCTCGCCGCATCGAGTCCTCCTGCTGGCGTTATGTCGTATACCTCAGCTTGCGAGGTATCTGCCGGGAGGGTAGCCGCGGCGGTGGGGTGTGTCAAGGCGGGCGAGCGCGAGTTGACGGTTTAGCTTTGATCGGGGTGCCGGCGGGCTGGTACCATGGAGTTGCCCGCTGGGCCGGCCCGCGCGGGCCTGAGCTGTCCGCGGCATGTCCCCGTTCACCGGCGCGGCAGGCAGCCGCCTGGAACTCCGGAGAGCCGTGTGGCGCACCAGTGCTTCGCCCCCGATGAGGTGTTCGTGCACGCCCGGCGGTTGACCGAGACGCCGGGCGCGGAAGACGGCGGCAAGGAGGCCTGCGGCATCTTCGGCGTCTTTGCTCCCGGTGAGGATGTCGCCCGCATCACCTTCTACGGGCTGTACGCCCTGCAGCATCGCGGTCAGGAGAGCGCCGGCATCGCCACCGCCGACGGTGAGCGCCTGCACCTGCGCACCGGCATGGGCCTGGTGGCCCAGGTGTTCGACGAGACCGATCTCGGCCTGTTGCCAGGGCACATCGCCATCGGGCACACCCGCTACTCAACCACCGGCTCCAGCCGCGTGGTCAACGCGCAGCCCATCCGCGCGCGTGGCGTGCACGGCGAGCTGGCCCTGGCGCACAACGGCAACCTGATCAACGCGGCTCTGCTGCGGCCGGAGCTGGAGGCGCAGGGGATCACCTTCCACTCCAGCACCGATTCCGAGGTCATCGCCCACCTGCTGGTCAACGCCGAGGGGCCGGACTGGGAGCGGCGCATGGCCACGGTGATGGAGCGCATCGCGGGCTCCTACTGCCTGGTGGTGCTCACGCCCACGGCGCTGCTGGCGGCGCGTGATCCAATGGGTAATCATCCCCTGTGCCTGGGGCGCATCGGCGAGGGCTGGGTGGTGGCCTCGGAGACCTGCGCGCTGGACCACCTCGGCGCCCGCTTCGTGCGCGAGGTGCAGCCCGGCGAGGTGGTGGTGATCGACTGGTCCGGTCTGCGCTCGTTTCAGGCCGTGGAGAGCCGCCGTGAGGCCCTGTGCATCTTCGAGTACATCTACTTTGCCCGCCCGGACTCGGTGATCCGCGGTGAGCGTATCTACCCCATCCGCATGGCCATGGGGCGCGAGCTGGCGCGGGAGCATCCGGTGGACGCGGACGTGGTGATCGGCGTGCCCGACTCGGCCACGGCCGCCGCCATCGGCTACGCCCGCGAGTCCGGCATCCCCTACGTCGAGGGACTGATGAAGAACCGCTACGTTGGCCGCACCTTCATCCAGCCGGACCAGCGTATCCGCGAGGCGGGCGTGCACCTCAAGTTCAACCCGGTGAGCGAGTTCCTGGATGGCCAGCGCGTGGTGGTGGTGGACGACAGCATCGTGCGCGGCACCACCACGCCGCGCGTGGTGCAGATGCTGCGCCAGGCCGGGGCGCGCGAGGTGCACATGCGCATCTGCGCGCCGCCCATCCGCCACCCCTGCTACTTCGGCGTCGATATGGCCTCCCGCGCCGAGCTGATCGCGGCGCAGAAGTCGGTGGCGGAGATCGAGCGGCATCTCAATGCGGACAGCCTCGGCTACCTGAGCCTGGAGGGGCTGCTGCGCGCCGTGGGCATGCCGGGCGAGAGCTTCTGCCTCGCCTGCTTCACCGGCGAGTACCCGATCCCCATCCCGCTCGCCCTGGACAAGCTCAGCCTGGAGCGGGTGCCGCTCGTGCAGTTGGGAACCTGACCAGGCTGCCCGCACACCCCGGGCAGCCGAGGGAACGCGGTCTGGAGGTTCCGGCTATCGCCACCCAATCGACCCCCCCACCCAATCGGACCGGCCGGTACGCGGCGGCCGGCGTGGACATCGACGCCGCCAACCGCGCCGTGGCGCGTATCAAGGCCTTGGCGCGGGCCACCGCCCGCCCGGAAGTGCTGGCGGACGTCGGCCCCTTCTCCGCCCTGTTCCGCGTGCCCGCCGGCCCGCGTGAGCCGGTGCTGGTGGCCAGCGCCGACGGCGTCGGCACTAAGGTGCTGGTGGCGCGCGTGCTCGGCGTGTACGACACCGTCGGCCAGGACCTGGTGAACCACTGCGTCAACGACATCCTCACCGCCGGCGCCGAGCCGCTGTTTTTCCTCGATTATCTGGCCAACAACGGCCTGAGCGAGGACCAGAAGGTGGCCCTGGTGGCCGGCATCAGCCGCGCCTGCCGGGCGGTGGGCTGCGCTCTCATCGGCGGCGAGACGGCGGACATGCCGGACGTGTACCGGCCTGGAGACTACGACCTAGCCGGCTTCATCGTCGGGGTGGTGGAGCGCGAGCGGGTGATCGACGGGCACACCATCGCCGCCGGTGACGTCCTGCTGGCGTTGCCCTCCTCCGGCCTGCACACCAACGGCTATTCCCTGGTGCGCCACATCTGGGGCATCGCCAGGGCGGACAGCCGAGACGGCGGCCGCGCCCGCCTAGAGCGGTACGAGCCGGAGCTGGGCACGACCCTGGGCGAAGCGCTGCTGGCCGTGCACCGCTGCTACCTGCACGAGCTGCGCCCCGTGCTGGAGCACGTCAAAGGCTTGGCCCACATCACCGGCGGCGGGTTGATCGATAACGTGCCGCGCATGCTGCCGGACGGGCTGGCGGCCCACTTCCGGCGCGCGGCCTGGCAGGTGCCGCCCCTGTTCCAGCTCATCCAGCGCGCGGGGGAGATCTCAGACGCGGAGATGTTCCGCACCTTCAACATGGGGCTCGGGATGGTGCTGGCCGTGGCGCCCGACCACGTGGCGGCCGTATGTGCCCGCCTGCCGGAGGCCCTCATCGTAGGTGAGGTGGTGCCGTACGCGGGCGAGGGGCCGCGCGTGCTCCTCGCCTGAGCCGAGCACAGCCTATTTTGATACACTTTTGTTACACCTCGAGGTTGAACCGTGCGCGCGATCCTCGCCCCCTACGACAAGACCGGCCTGGCGCCGTTTGCCCAGGGCCTGGCGGCCCTGGGCTGGGAGCTGTTCTCCACCGGCAACACCTTCCGTGTGCTGTCCGAGGCCGGCGTGCCGGTGCGGCCGGTACAGGAATTGACGGGCTTCCCTGAGATCCTGGACGGGCGGGTGAAGACGCTCCACCCCGGCGTCCATGCCGGCCTGCTCGCCCGCCGAGACCGGCCGGAGCACCTGGCAGAGCTATCGGCGCACGGCCTGGCCCCCATCGACCTGGTGGTGGGCGGGCTGTACCCGTTCGTGGAGACGGTCGCCCGTGGGGCGGAGCTGATGGCGGCGCTGGAGCAGATCGACATCGGCGGGCCGGCCATGATCCGCGCCGCGGCCAAGAACTTCCCCTGGGTGCTGGTGGTGGTCGACCCGGCCGATTATGACGATGTGCTGGCCGCGCTGCGATCGGGCGCGGTGTCTTTGGAGCTGCGGCGGCGGCTGGCGGCCAAAGCCTTCCAGCACGTGGCCGCCTACGACACGGCCGTAGCCGCCTACCTGCGCGGGGAGGAGCCGTTCCCGCCGGTGGTGACCTACGCGTTCGAAAAGCTGGCCGAGCTGCGCTACGGCGAAAACCCGCACCAGCGCGGCGCCGTGTACCGCACCCTGGACATCGCCCCCGGGGCGGCAGACGGCGTGGCCACCGCCGAGCTGTTCCACGGCCTGGCCATGTCCTTCGTCAACTACCTGGATGCGGACGGCGCCTGGGAGGCGGTGTGGGACTTCGACGAGCCGACGTGCGTGATCGTCAAGCACGCCACACCCTGCGGCCTGGCCAGCGACGCGGACATCGTGCAGGCGTACGAATTGGCGCTGGCGGCCGACCCGGTCTCCGCCTACGGCGGCATCGTAGCCTTCAACCGGCCGGTGGACGAGCGGCTGGCGACCGCCATCCGCGAGGTGCGCAACCCGCTCTCCGGCCTGCGCCAGCGCTACGACGTGCTCATCGCGCCGGACTACACCCCCGAGGGGTTGCAGATCCTGAAGGGCAAATCGAAGGACCTGCGCCTCCTGCGGGCGCGCCCGCCGCGCAAGGGCGGCCAGCGGGTCCGCCAGATCTCCGGCGGCCTGCTCGTGCACGACGACGACACCTTCCAGCCGGGGGAGTTTACGTTTCGCCCGGTGACGCAGCGGGCGCCGAGCGAGGAGGAGCTGACGGCGCTGCGGTTTGCCTGGCGGGCCTGCAAACACGTCAAGTCCAACGCCATCGTGCTGGCGCGGGGCACGGCGGTGGTGGGCGTGGGCACCGGCCAACCCAACCGCGTGACCAGCGTGATGCTGGCTGCCCGGCAGGCCGGCGAGCGGGCGCGCGGCAGCGTGCTGGCCTCGGACGCCTTCTTCCCCTTCGCCGACGGCGTGGAGGCGGCGGCGGCCGCGGGGGTGACGGCGATCGTGCAGCCGGGAGGCTCGGTGCGGGACGACGAAGTGATCGCGGCGGCCGATCGCGCCGGAATCGCCATGGTCTTCACGGGAGTCCGACATTTTCGACACTAGATCGTGACGGCGTCGTAACACCGGCCGGCTACGCTGATGCTGGGATGTCCCGCGTGCCGGTGCGGTCGGCAGCCAGGAGGCGGCTCCCCGGCCCGCAACGGGGGGTGGAGGATGGCGGTGGCGGTTACCTCGGAGCGCAGCATCGCCCAGCTAGACGAGATCATCGCCGCGCTGGAGCGTGACGAGCGGTCGCGGTTCGAGCGGCTCTTCCAGGTGGGGATCGTTTACGGGCAGATCGTCCCGCCGGAGGAGATGAAGCCCTGGATTATCAAGCAGTTCGGCGCCCTGGAACCCACCCTCAACCAGAAGATCGTGCGCGTCACCAACAACGTGACGCTGGACGGCGTGCTGTTCAACTGGCTGCGCTCCAGCCGGCCGATCTGGCGCGCGCCGGTGGACCTGGACGCCGAGCTGGAGCGGATCAACGGCGCCGACCCGTTGGCCCATCCGCTCACCGGCACGCCGGAGGACGTGTTCGGCCGAGTGGAGGGGAAGTACTGCATCACGGCATCGAACGTGGCCAAGTTCGACGGCCTGCACGGGCTCGTCGTGTTCAAAGAGCGGCACCCCCTGCGCTGGACGCGCGAGCATCTCCACGACTACATCGACACCGCCTGGCGCTGGGCCCAACTGGGCCACCAGATGGACCCAGACGCCAAGTACTACCTGTTCATCTGGAACTGCCTGTGGCGGGCGGGCGCCTCGCTGCTGCACGGCCACGCCCAGATGATGCTGGGCCGGGACATGCATTACGCCGAGGTGGAGAAGCTGCGCCGGGCGGCGCTGCTGTACCAGGCCGCCTTCCGCACCAATTACTTCGAGGACCTGTTCCGGGTACACGCCTCGCTGGGCATCGGCTTTGAGCGGCCGGACGGCGTGCGCGTCCTTGCCAACCTCACCCCCATCAAAGAGAACGAGGTGCTCCTGCTCGCCCCGGGCGCCACGCACATGACGCCGGCCCTCACCGACGCCCTGTACGACGTGCTCGCCTGCTACCGCGACCGGCTGGGTGTGACCAGCTTCAACGTGGCCGTCTACCAGCCACCCATGGCCAAGACCGAGGAGAACTGGGAGGGCTTCCCGGTGGTGGTGCGCACCGTGGACCGCGGCGACCCCTCCTCGCGCACCGCCGACTTTGGCGCCATGGAGCTGTACGCCGCCAGCGTCGTCTCCTCAGATCCGTTCAAGCTGGCGGTGGCGCTGCAAGAGTCCGTCGGCTCTCCGTAGCCGACGAGATGGCTCAGCCGCATTGAAGGCATTGCATCGCAGCCTGCTCATCACCTCCCGGTGATCCAGGCTGGAGTGCCGCGTGAAGCCGCTCCGTGAGCGTGACCACTCTTTACGGAGCCGGTTTGACCGCTTCTTTACTCGCCGTGTTCCTCGCTTAGGTGCCGTGTTCCTCCAGGTAGCGGGCCAGTTCATCGCGGGCGAAGGCGGGCAGCGACGTCGCCACACCGCCGCGTACCAGCATGAGGCCCTCATCTGGCGGCGTCACGGCGCCGATCACGGCCGCCGGCACGCCGGCCGCCGTCAGGGCGCCGAGGGCCGTCCCCTCGTCCTCCGGCGCCACGGCGGCGATCAGCGCGCCCGACGCCAGCAGCCCCAGTGGCTCCAGCCCCAGCGCCGCGCACACCGCCCGCGTCTCCGGCAGCACTGGGATCCGCTCCCACCCCACGCGCAGGCCCACACCGCACGCCTGCGCCAGCTCGCGCAGGGCCGTCGCGAGCCCGCCCTCGGTGGGGTCGTGCATGGCGTGCGGGTGCACCGCCGCGCACAGCGCCCGCGCGTCCGCCACCACGCTGATCCCGGGCCGCTCCAGCAGCGCCGCCGCCCGGGCGAGGGTAGCGGCGTCCATGCCCCGCGCCCGCAGCGCATCCGCCGCCTCCACGGCCAGGGCGGCGGTGCCCTCAACGGCGATCCCCTTGGTCAGGATCAGCCGGTCGCCCGGCCGCGCGGCCGGGAGCACCAGCCGGTCTTTATCCACCTCGCCCAGCATCGTGCCGATAACGATTGGTCGATCTAGCCCGGCCGTGATCTCGGTGTGGCCGCCGATCAGGCTGATGCCCAGCTCGGCGCAGGCGGCCAGCATCTGCTCCTGGATCGCCTCGGGAAGGGTGGGGGTGCAGCCCGGCGGCAAAAGCAGGGTGGCCAGGAGCCAGCGCGGCGTGCCGCCCATCACGGCCACGTCGTTGGCGTTGACGTGCACGGCGTACCGGCCGATGCGTTCGGCCACGAAGGTGATGGGGTCGGTGGTGGCGATGAGGTAGCGGTCGCCCATGTCCAGCACGGCGGCGTCCACGCCCGGCCGCGGGCCGACCACGACGCGCGGGTCGGTGGCGGGCACGCGTCCCAGCAGGCGGGCGAGCAGGTCCGGCGGGAGTTTGCCGATTGACAACGGCATGGTCGCGGCATCGAGTATACGTGACGCCGCGCCCTGGACCGAGGGCCGGCGCCGGAAGACGATGGAAGGCGATAGGAGGCCGCCCACCCCGTGGAGGAACCCATGCCGGTCGACGACCTGCCCTTGTCGCTCATGGAGTTGCGCGAGCGACTGCGCGCCTTTATCCGGGATGAGCTTTTGCCCGTGGAGCGCCAGCGGCGGGTGCGGGAGGAGGCGGACGCGCCGCCGGACCTGCGCCGCTGGGTACGAGGGCGCGCCGAGGCGCTGGGCTTCTTCCGCCTGGCCCAGCCGCGCGAGCTGGGCGGCGGCGGGCTGGGCCCGCTCGGGCAGACGGCCCTGCGCGAGGCGATCGCCGCCTCCGGCAGCGTCCTGGGCCGGTTTGTGCTGGGCGGGAGCGGCGGGCTACTCCTCCACGGCACGCCCGAGCAACGCGAGCGCTTCCTGCTGCCGGTGCTGCGCGGCGAGCTCACGGCCGCCTTCGCCTTCACCGACGCCCGCGAGGGGCCGCACACCACGGCGGTGCGCCGAGGCGACGCCTTTTTCGTCTCCGGGGTGAAGTCCTTCGTCACCGGCGGTCCGTTCGCCGACCTGCTCATCACGGTGGCCAACGTCACCGCCAACGAGGGCGGACCCACGGGCACGGCCGTGTTCGTCATCCCACGCGAGGCGCCGGGCGTAACGCTGCGCCGGCAGTGGCGCACGCTGGACGGGGGCGTGCACGGCGAGTTCGAGTTCCGGGAGGTGGCCGTGCCGAAGGACGACGTCATCGGCGGCATCGGCGAGGGCGTGCCGCGAGCGCTGGAGGACATCACCGCCATGCGACTGGGCCTGGCAGCCACGGCCTGCGGCACGGGCCTCTGGGCGTTCGAGTACACGTTGGCGCAGGTAGACCGGCCGCACCGCTCCGGCACACCGCTGGCCGAGCGCGAGCAGGTGCAGGCGATGCTGGCCGACAGCGCCACCGACCTCTACGCCGCCCGCGCCGTGCTCTATGCCACCGCCCGCGACGCCGAGGCCGGACGCGACGTGGTGGTGGAAGCGGCCATGGCCAAGTCGCTCGCTACCGAGGCGGTGGCACGCATTGTGGACCGGGCCATCCAGCTCACCGGCGGCGCGGCTGTGATGGAGGACCATCCGTTGGCGCGCCTGTACCGGCGCATCCGCGCCTGGCGCATCGCCGAGGGCACGACGGAGGTCTTGCGCCTCACCGTGGCGCGCGGCTTGCTCGAGCGACGGCGGACCGGCCTGCCGGGGCGCTGAGCACCGCTACCGGTGTCTGGCGTGCGGCGGGGTGGGCGCCTCCACCGCCAGCCGCTCCCACGCCGCCGCCACGCGCAGTACCGTTGTCTCGTCCCAATAGCGACCCACGATCTGCAGGCCGATGGGCAGGCCGAGGGCGTCGATGCCGCAGGGCACGCTCACGGCCGGGTGGCCGGTGAGGTTGAAGGGGCGACGCGGGCTGGGGTAGGCGCGCATCTGGCGGGCGGCGTCCGGCCCGACCTCCGGCGCGGTGCGCGCCGCGGCCGGCAGCAGCACGGCGTCCACTTGGGTAAACCAGGCGTTGACCTGGGCGGTGAGCAGCGCCCGCGCCCGCTGGGCCTGGATGTAGTCCACGGCCGGCAGCGTCGCCCCCGTAGCCAGCCGCTCGAACACGTCCGCGCCGAAACGCTCGGGGTGGGCGCGCACCCGCTCCAGATGGTAGGCGGCAGCCTCGGCGCCCATGATCGTGAACGAGACGGCGTCGGCCTCGGCCAGGAGCGGTGCTTGGACTTCGACGACCTCCGCACCCGCGTCGGCCAGGCGGCGCGCTGCCCCCTCTACCGCCGCGCGCACCGCTGGCTCGGCCTGCTCGCTCTGCGGCGCCCGCAGCAGGCCCAGGCGCAGGCCCTGCACGCCCCGCTCCAGATCGGCACAGTAGTCCGGGGTCGGGACGTCCGCCGAGGTCGGGTCACGCGGATCAAAGCCGGCGATGGCGGTGAGCAGGAGGGCCACGTCCTCCACGGTGCGCGCCAGGGGTCCGGCGTGGTCCACGCTCCAAGTGAGCGCCACGACACCGGTGAGCGGCACCCGGCCGTAGGTGGGCTTGAGGCCAACGACGCCGCACAGGGCGGCTGGGCCGCGGATGGAGCCGCCGCTGTCCGTGCCCAGCGCCCCGAAGCACATCCCGTCCGCCACGGCGGCCGCCGAGCCGCCGGAGGAGCCGCCGGTGATGCGCGCCGGGTCGCGCGGGTTGCGCGCCGCGCCGGTGTGCGGGTTGATGGTGGTGGTGCCGTAGGCCAGCTCGTGCGTGTTGTGCTTGCCGGTGAACACCGCGCCCGCAGCGCGCAGGCGGGCTACCACCGTGGCGTCCTCCCTCGGCACCCGGCCCTGGAACAGCGGCGAGCCGGCGGTGGTGGGCACGCCAGCCACGTCGAACAGGTCCTTCACACCAAGAGGAATGCCGTGCAGCGGCCCGCGGTCGATGCCGGCGCGGAGCTCCTCGTCCGTGCGCCGGGCCGCGGCCCGTGCCGCCTCCGCGGTGACGGTGATGTAGGCGTTGATCAGGGGGTTGCGCTCGGCGATACGCGCCAGCGCCGCCTCTGTCAGCTCGGCCGCTGAGACCTCACGGCGACGGAGGGCAGCCGCGGCCACCCGAATCGGCGCGTACAGCAGCTGAGTTAGGTCCATGGCGCGCTCCCGGCAAGATGTCGGACATACCGGAGCACGGTGAGGCTGCTGGGTCAAGGCCGAGGGTTGATCCACTGGCTGCAGCAATGGCCGAAGCAGGGGCTACCAATGGAAGTATGGCGTGTGCCGGCCAGATCGGCTTCAGTAGGGGTGGAAACGGTTGCTCGACCCAACCTCGAGCGTGCTATGAATGATCAGTCAGACATCTGGCAAGGGGTCAAACCGCACGGTTTGGAGAAGAGCGGCACCGCGGGACGGCCGCGGGTGGTCATCGTCGGCGCCGGGTTCGGTGGCCTGGCGGTGGCGCGCGGGTTGGCCGGGGCGCCGGTGGACGTCCTGCTCCTAGACCGTACCAACTACCACCTGTTTACGCCCCTCCTGTACCAGGTAGCCACGGCCGGACTGGAGGCTGAGTCTATCGCTCATCCCGTGCGCTCCATCCTGCGCGGGACCGAGAACGTGGAGTTTCGCGTCGCCACGGTGCGCGGTGTGGACCTCGCCCACCGCATGCTGCTCACCGACGCCGCGCCGGTGTCGTATGACCTGCTGGTGCTGGCGGCCGGCAGCGCTACAAACTACTTCGGGCTAGAACCGCGCGGGATACTGGGCCTCAAGGACCTCCCCGAGGCCCTTGCCCTTCGGAATCATATCCTCTGTCGCTGTGAGGAGGCGGTCTGGGAACACGACCCGGATCGGCGCCGAGCGTTGCTTACCTTCGTGGTAGTGGGCGGTGGCCCAACCGGCGTGGAGATGGCCGGCACCCTGGCAGAGCTGGTGCGCGTGGTGTTGCCACGTGACTTCCCCATGCTCGACTTCCGCCAGACGCAGGTCATCCTGCTGGAAGCGACCGACCGGCTTCTCGCCCCCTTCCGGCCGCGGCTGCAGCGCGCGGCCGGAAGGGACCTCCGCCGGAAAGGCGTTGCGGTATGGCTGGATGCCAGGGTCGAGCGGGTGGGGGGTGAATGGGTAGAGCTCGCGGGTGGCACCCGTCTGCGTACCGGCACCCTCATCTGGGCGGCGGGCGTGCGTGCGGCCGACCTGGCGGCCCAGGTCGGCACGCCACAGGGGCGGCAGGGGCGTCTCACGGTGGACCCGTTTTTGCGCTTGCCCTCGCACCCGCAGGTGTTTGTCATCGGTGATATGGCCGAGGTAGAGCAGGATGGGCAGCCCCTGCCCATGCTCGCGCCGGTGGCGATTCAGCAGGGCCGGTACGTGGCTCTGGCCATCCGCAGGCAGCTCGCCGGGCTAACGCTGCGCCCCTTCCGCTATCGCGACCGGGGCATCATGGCCACCATCGGCCGCAAGGCGGCGGTGGCGCAGGTGGGCCTGCTGGCGCTTAGCGGGTTGCCGGCCTGGCTAGCTTGGCTGGCGCTGCACCTGGTGTGGCTCATCGGTTTCCGGAATCGCCTGGTCGTGCTCCTCAACTGGATGTGGAGCTACTTCCGCTATGACCAGGCCATTCGCATCATCACCAGCCTGCCCGCGCGGGACGAGGAAGCGTCGGCGACCGCTACGGGAGCGGCCGCGCGGAACGCCTCTGGCGGCACGTGACCGGCGGCCTTAGCCCTCTTTCCAGACCTCGGTGTTGAGTAGGCCGGGCGGGCGGCGGCCGGTGAGCGCGCACACCACCTCCTGCACCACGCGCTGGCGCAGGCGCACGGCCGAGGCGTCGGAGTAATAGGCGGTGTGCGGCGTGAACACCACGTTGGGCAGGGTGAGGATGGGGTCGGTGGGATCGGGCGGCTCCCGCTCCAGGACGTCCAGCCCCGCGCCCGCGATCCAACCCTCGCGCAGGGCGCGGGTCAGCGCCCGCTGGTCCACGATGGGGCCGCGCGCCGTGTTGACCAGAATGGCGGTGGGCTTCATGCGTCGCAGCGCCCGCTCGTCGATCAGGCCGCGCGTCTCCTCGTTCAACAGGCAGTGGATGGAGACGTAATCGGCCTCGGCCAGCAGCTCGTCCAGGGGCACGATGCGGTCGTCCGCGTCCGGCGGGCCGGTGTAGGGGTCGGCGGCGAGCACGCGCATGCCTAATGCGCGGCAGCGGGCGGCCATCGCCCGGCCGATGCGTCCATAGCCCACGATGCCGACCGTCTGGCCGTACAGCGGGCCGACGGGTGGCAGGTCACCGCCGCGCCAGCGACCGGCGCGCACGGCCGCGTCCAGGTCGCGCAGGCGCCGGTTGACGGCCAGCAGCAGCGCCAGGGCGTGGTTGGCCACCTCCTGCGTGCAGTAGTCCGGGATGTAGCAGACGGCGATGCCGCGCTCGGTGGCCGCCGCGACGTCGATCACGTCGTAGCCCACGCCGGAGCGCACGATCACCCGCGCCCGCTCCAGCGCCTCGATGACCCGGCGCGTGAACCGCTCGCGCACCACGATGATGGCGTCGGCCGTGCGGCAGGCAGCGATGAGCTCGTCCTCCGTCTCGGCCGTCACCGGCTCAAACCGGGCACCGATGGCGGCCAGCGCCTCGCGCTCGATCTGCCAGTCGCGGGCGAAGCCGGCGGCGGTGTGCACCACGCGGAAGCGGGGCGTTGCCGTGGCGGGCGGTTGCGCTGGGCTGCTCATGGCTGTCGTGCTCGACTCCTATTGCGTATTCGATAGCGGCGCTCGGCCATCAGCCGCGACCGCGGGCAGCTGCTTCCGGTGTTGGCCCGGACGTCATGCTCCTTCGGCGGCCAGGACCCAGCGGAGCTGGTCCTCGCTCAGGTTGCCGCCACTGAGGATGAGGGCCACGCGGCGGCCGGCCAGCTCGTTCTTGAGGCGTAGGGCGGCGGCCAGCGGCGCGGCGCCGGCGCCCTCCGCCACGGTGCGGGCATGGGTGAGGTACAACCACACCGCCCGCCGGATCTCCTCGTCGCTCACCAGGATGAAGTCGTCCAGCAGCTCCTGCATGATCGCCTGCGGGTAGCTGAAGCTGGTGCGGGTAGCCAGCCCCTCCGCGAAGGTGGCGATCCGCTCCGTCTCCACCGGCCGCCGCTCCCTCCAGGTCAGCCATGCGGCCGGCGCCCCCTCGGATTGCACGCCGATCACGCGGATGGCGCGATCCACCGCTTTGGCCACGGTGGCGGCGCCGGCCGCCCCGCTACCGCCGCCCACCGGCACGATGATCACCTCGATCTCCGGCTGCTCCTCCAGGATTTCGAGGGTGATGGTGCCCACCCCGGCCACCAGCAAGGGCTCGTTGCCGGAGTGGATATAGCGGTAGCCCTGTTCGGCGGCCAGGCGCTCCACATGCTCGCGCGCCGCATCGTAATCGTGGCCGCAGAACACCACCTCAGCGCCCAGACTGCGTATGGACGCCACCTTCACCGGGTTGGCGCCCTCCGGCACGCCGATGATCGCCGGCACCCTGAACAGGCGGGCGGCGTAGGCCACGGACTGGCCGTGGTTGCCGGTAGAGGCGGCGATCACGCCGCGCCGACGCTCCTCGGCCGTGAGCTGGGAGACGAGATAGATGCCGCCCCGCACCTTGAAGGCGCCCGTGGGCAGCACGTTCTCGTGCTTGACGTACACTTCGGCACCCACGAGCGCATCCAGCGCCGGGTAGCGGTTGAGCGGTGTGGGCCGTAGGTAGCGGCGGATCACGCGGTGAGCGCGCAGCACGTCCCGCAGCGTGACGCGTGGCAGCATTGCTTGGCTCCTTGCCGGGACGGCCCGGCCGCCGGCATCCCACATGGTAGGCGACGGGCCCACTGGCTACAATGTCGCCGTTTGAACTGACGAGGAGGCAGCGGGATGGGTCGGCTAGACGGCAAGGCGGTGGTGATCACGGGCGCGGCCTCGGGCATGGGCCGAGCGACGGCGCTCCTGTTCGCACGGGAGGGCGCCCGCCTGCTCCTGGCCGATGTGGACGCGGCCGGGGGCGAGGACGTGGCAGCGGCCATCGCCGCCCAGGGCGGCACCGCCCTGTTCCGGCAAGTGGACGTCAGTCGGGCGGCGGAGGTGGAGGGCATGATCCGGGCGGCGCACGCCGCCTTCGGCCGCCTGGATGTGCTGTTCAACAACGCCGGTATCGCGGGCGAGTCGTCGTGGTTGGCGGACTGCACGGAGGAGAACTGGGACCGCGTGCTGGCGGTGAACCTGAAGGGGGTGTTCCTGGGGATGAAGTACGCCCTGCCGCTGATGGTGGCCCAGCAGAGCGGCAGCATCATCAACACCGCCTCCGTGGCCGGCATGGTGGGCTGGCGGGCGGCCGCCGCCTACAGCGCATCGAAGGCGGGCGTGATCAACCTGACCCGTACCGCGGCGTTGGAGTACGCCCGTTACAACATCCGCGTCAACGCCATCTGCCCCGGCGTGATCCACACCCCTCTGCTGGAGCGCGTGCACGGCGGCAACGTTGCGGGAAACGAACGGCTCCTGGCCATGCAGCCCATGCCCCGTCTGGGCCAACCGGAAGACGTCGCCTTTATGGCGCTGTTCTTGGCCTCCGACGAGTCGACGTACGTCACCGGCGCCGCCCTGCCGGTGGACGGCGGCTACACCGCCCGGTAGCCACCGACGTGGTGCACCCACCAGCGCGTTGAGCCCACCGGCCCCGCGCGGGCGTGGTGTCCCAACTGGCTCGTGCGCGCCTCCCTCTGCGCGCCCCTGGCCGACCGGCTGCCGTGCCGAACCGACCGGCCGGTTCCGCCACAGCCCTTCAGAACCACACGCTCTGCCTCGAAGACCAAAACGGACAAAGGTCGCCCCCGGTAGCGGCCGGGGCTGGACCGATAAAGGCAAACCCACCGTGAGGTGGGGACGCAAAGCCACGGGTCCCCTGGGAACAGGGGATGGCCGGGTTGCCGAACCCAGTCGAGGCGTGCGCACCGCCGCCCGGTGCGCGCCACCTCGCTGCTCGCCATCGAGGTGGCGGCATGCTTCTCCTGCTGTTCCTCTTGCTCCGGCGCGGCCGTACGGGCCACGCCATCCGCCGAAGCACGCGGTCGCTGGCGGTCACCGCGCTGCTGACGCTTACGCTGGCAGTGATCGGTGGGTTGGGCGATACCCGTCCCTTTGCCGGTGTCGGGCGCGCGAGTGCCGCCAGCGTGTCGCTGGCGCCCGCCGACTTCGCGGCGCAGATGCTCGCCCTGATCAACGTCGAACGTCGGCGGGCCGGTCTGCCGGAGCTGGCGTGGATGAGCGATGTGGACCGCGTGGCGGTAGATCGTGCCGTGGACATGGCCACCTTGGGCTACTTTGACCACTTCAATCCCGCGGGGATAGGGGCGGCGCACCTGCTGCGGGCGTACGGGGTGCCGCACGACATCCTGGGAGAGAACATCGCGCGCAGCACCTATCCCGCCGCGCAGGTGGTGCGCAACGTGCACGAGGCGTTCATGGCCAGCCCGGGACATCGTGCCAACGTCCTGGAGGGTCGCTTCCATCGAGTGGGCATCGGCGCAGCGGTGGTCGACCGCACCTATTACTTCGCCATCGTGTTCGTGGACTGAGCGGGTCGCATCGACACAAACACCGAGGGCCACCCATTCTCAAGGCGGCCCTCGGTGTGTCCTGCCGCGGAGGTCTTATTGACGCTCGCGGGCCAGACGCGCGAGGAAGAGGGCGGTTCCAGTGAGGAAGACGAGGGCTAGCGTAACGCCCACCCCTTCCCATGGCTGCGCCATCGCGGTCGCCGCACCGCCGGTGCCGGCGCGTGGTAGGGCGCGCGGCAGCTGGGGCTGCGGCGCCACAACGGGCGCTGGTGGCGGGGTGAGCGGCCGCACCTCGGTCTCCGGCGGCTCCGCCTCCGGCGGCGGTGGAGCAGCCGGCGGCGCCTCGGCCGGTGGAGCCGCGGCCGGCGGCGGGGTGAACGGCCGTACCTCGGTCACCGGTGCTGGCGCGGGCGCCGACGGTGCCGCGGGTGGCGGGGCCAGAGGCAGCACCTCAGTCGTCGGCACGGGCGCCGGCGGCGGCACGACTGGCGCGGGAGGCGGCGTGATACCACCAGTCGGTCCAGCCGGAGGTGGTCCGCTGGGTGGGCTACTGGGCGGGCTAATCGTTGGACCGCTGGGCGGGCTGCTCGGTGGACCGCTCGGTGGACCGCTGGGTGGACCGCTGGGCGGACCGCTCGGTGGACCACTGGGCGGGCTGCCACCGCCAGGCGGGGTGCCACCGTCTCCAGGCGGAGGAACGCTTGGGATGCCGCCGCAGTGCGGGTTATGGATGAAGGCGCTGCCTTGGGAGGTGCAGCCCGGCACGTTGCCCTTGTCGTTCAAAGTACCGCTGCCGCCAGGGCGACCGCACGGCGTGGTCGTCGAACCAGTGGCGACGGCACTGCAGTCGTCACCGCCGCCGGGCTTGCCCGTGTTGCCGGGCGGGTTGTTGCAGGTGCCGGTTGGGTTGCCGGTCACGCAGGAAGGCGGCTGGCCGCTGTGGTTGCTGCCGCTGCTACCCCCGCCACCACCGCCCTGGCCGTTGCCGGGGCCGGCATTGCCGCCCCCGCCTCCGCCCGGGTTGGCGTTGCCACTGTTGCCGCCCTGACCCCCCTGACCACCTTGGCCGCCACCGCCGGGGCCGGCATTGCCGCCACCGCCCCCGCCGCCGCCTCCCAGAACCGGGCCGCCGTTGCCCGGGCTTTGACTGCCACCTTGACCGCTGCCGGGGCCGGCATAGCTGCCACCGCCCCCGCCGCCACCTTGGCCCTGACCTTGACCCTGACCCTGGCCTTGCTGCTGGTTAATGGAGGCGCCGGCACCGTTGCTGTTCAGGCCGTTGGCCAGCGCGGTCTGGCCCCTCACGGACAGCAGCAGAAGCACGGCCATTACGGCGAGGCCGAGCAGCAAGGCGACAAGCCTGATGTTGCGCCGGGGCCGATACCGCGCACGAGCTGGAGCTCGATCTGTCATCTTGTCCCTCCCATATGGTCGGACGAGCTTTCTTCCTCAGCGGCAAGCAGCCCGCCAGATCTCGTGTGACGGGCGTGCCCCGCGCTGCCGGCAGTCACCGGGCCGCACGGAGCGAGCACGTCCGCTCACCTGCAGTATAGGTAACAAGTGAGTAACGCAATAGTCACGACAGCGTTGTGCTCAGGCCGGTTCCGACCGGATGGTCTCTTTAAGGGGGCACAATCGCATAACGAGGCGGTGACTCATTGGTTAACGTCACCAGCTCGGGCGAGGAGTGCTGCGTGAGTCCGGCTCTGGCACGCCAGGTGTGAGTTAAAGGGCAGTAGGTGGTGGCGTGCGGAACAAAGAAAGGCCACGTGTGCGGCGTCCCTGGCAGCGGTCGGTGTGACGGCGCCAATCACATGCGGAACACGCCGAAGTGGGTCTCGGGGATGGGGGCGTTACAGGCGGCGCTGATGCCCAGGGCCAGCACCAGGCGCGTGTCCAACGGGTCACTGAGACTGCAGCGCCGCAGCGGGCGGCCAAGTCAGAGCCGACAGATAGTCTATGCCGGACGCCCCTCACAGGACGGCTGGGCGAAACGCCGGGTCGAACGGGTTTACGAACCGCACGCCGTCCAGCGTTGCACCGGGGTTGAAGTCCTCGCTTAAGACCGCCGGGATGCCGTGCACGTACGCCGTCGCCCAGACCAAGGCGTCCCACCAGGCGAGCCGGTGCTGCTCCACGCCCCGGATGGCCTCCACCGTTACATTGGGCGTCAGCGGCAATACGCGCCAGTAGCGCAGAAAGTATCGCGCAATCTGTCCCGCTTCAGTGAGGGAAACCGGCGGCGCTAGGCGCCGCGTGACTACGAACAGGAACTCGTTCACGTGCTGCACGCTTGGGATGCCAGTGCCGGCTGCGTCGAGCCGGTCCAGCACCTCGATCGCACGGCGCTGCTTGAACTGATCACGGGGATCGAGCGCGTAGACGGGCACGTTGGTATCAACGAGCCAGGTGCTCCTCCCGGTCGTCATAGATCTCCTCGCGTGTCCATCCGCGGCCCGTGCCCTGTTCCTCGGGCGGCAGCGCGCGGTGAGCGCGGCCGCGCATCAGCGCCAGGACCTGCTCCCACGCGCCGCGCGCTTCCTCGCGCTTCTGGTCCGCCCCTTGCTCCGCCTCCGCGAGCATCTGCCGGACAGCCTCTCGGATCAGATCCTCCTCAGAGACGCCCCGATCGCGTGCCCACCGCTGCAACCACTCGTCCTCCTCGCGCGTGAGTCGGACTTGCCGCAGGATCGTCTCAGCCATGGACATGCCTCCCCGTCACATGCGGAACACGCCGAAGTGGGTCTCGGGGATGGGGGCGTTACAGGCGGCGGCGAGGCCTAGGGCCAGCACCAGGCGGGTATCCAGCGGGTCGATGATGCCGTCGTCCCACAGGCGGGCGGTGGAGTAGTATGGGCTCCCCTCGCGCTCGTAGGCGGCAAGGATGGGCCCCATGAACGCCTGCTGCTCCTCGGGCGTCATGTCCCGGCCCTGCGCGCGCAGGTTGTCCAGGCGCACGGTGAGCAGCACGCTCGCCGCCTGCTGCCCACCCATCACCGAGATGCGCGCGTTGGGCCACATCCAGAGCTGGCGCGGCCCGTAGGCCCGGCCGCACATGGCGTAGTTGCCGGCACCGAAGCTGCCGCCGATGATCACCGTGAACTTGGGCACGGCGGCGTTGGCCACCGCCATCACCATCTTGGCGCCGTCCTTGGCGATGCCCTGGTTTTCATACTTCTTCCCTACCATGAAGCCGGTGATGTTCTGCAGGAAGACGAGCGGGATGCGCCGCTGGCAGCACAGCTCGATGAAGTGCGCCCCTTTGAGCGCGCTCTCCGAGAACAGGATGCCGTTGTTGGCCACGATCCCCACCGGGTAGCCCATGATGCGGGCGAAGCCGCACACCAGCGTGGTCCCGTACAACGGCTTGAACTCGTGCAGGCGCGAGCCGTCCACAATGCGCGCGATCACCTCGCGCACGTCGAACGAGCGGCGCGGGTCCGGCGGAATGATGCCGTACAGCTCCTCGGGGTCGTAGGCCGGCGGCTCCGGCTCTGTGATCTCCCACGGCAGCGATCGCGGCCGCGTGGGGGGCAGGTTGGCGACGATGCTGCGCGTGATCGCCAGCGCGTGCTCGTCGTTCATCGCCAGGTGGTCGGCCACACCGGAGATGGTGGTGTGCACCTCGCCCCCGCCGAGCTCCTCCGCCGACACCTCCTCGCCGGTGGCCGCCTTCACCAGCGGTGGGCCGCCCAGGAAGATCGTACCGGTGCCCTTGACGATCACCGTCTCGTCGCTCATGGCGGGAACGTACGCGCCGCCCGCCGTGCAGGAGCCCATCACCACCGCGATCTGGGGGATGCCCTTGGCCGACATCTGCGCCTGGTTGTAGAAAATGCGACCGAAGTGGTGCTTGTCCGGGAACACCTCGGCCTGGAGCGGCAGGAAGGCGCCGCCGGAGTCCACCAGGTAGATGCAGGGTAGGTGGTTCTCCTCCGCGATCTCCTGAGCGCGCAGGTGCTTCTTAACCGTGATCGGATAATAAGTTCCGCCCTTGACGGTGGCGTCGTTGGCCACGATCACGCACTGCCGCCCGCTCACCACGCCAATGCCAGTGACGATGCCGGCGGACGGCGCCTCGTTGTCGTACATGTCCCAGGCGGCCAGGGCAGAGAACTCCAGGAACGGCGTGCCGGGGTCGATGAGCCGCTCGATGCGCTCGCGTACGGGCAGCTTGCCGCGGGAGCGGTGTCGCCGCATCTGCTCCTCGCCGCCGCCCTGGCGCACGACAGCCAGCCGGGCGCGCAGCTCCTCCACCAGCCCGCGCATGGCGGCGGCGTGCTCCCGGAACTCCGCCGAGTGCGGGTCCAGCCGGCTCTCGATGCGCGGCAGTGTCGTCAGGTCAAGGGAGGGGGCACGCGCCCCGTCCCGCGTGACCGTGCCGTTGCTGGTCTGCATCGGGACTCCTCCTCCCACCGGACCGACCGGCTGCGGTCTCCTTCAGCGGCTGACCGGCAGGGGCCGAGCGGCGTGTGCGCCGGCGCGCGGTGGCCTACCGCAGCCCCAACAGCTCGCGGGCGATGATCGTCTTGCGGATCTCGGTCGTTCCGGCGCCGATCTCCAGCAGCTTGGCGTCGCGCAGGATGCGCTGCACGGGGTTGTCCATCAAATAGCCGTAGCCGCCATGGATCTGCACCGCGTCCAGGGCCACGCGCGTGGACACCTCGGCCGCGTACATGATCGCCGCCGCCGCCTCCTTGGAGAAGCGGCGGCCCTCCTTCTCGGCTTGGTCGGCGAGCACCGCCGTGCGGTACACCAGCCAGCGCGCCGACTCCACCTGCACGTACATGTCGGCCAGCTTGCCCTGGATGAGCTGGAAGTGGCCGATCGGCTGGCCGAACTGTTTGCGCTCCTTGGCGTAGGCCACGGACAGCTCCAACGCCCGCTCCGCCAGGCCCAGCGACTCACCCGCCAGAAAGGCCCGCTCACTGTCCAGGCCGGACATCATCACGCGCACGCCCTCGTTCTCCTTGCCCACCACGTTGCGCGCCGGCACGCGCACGTCCTGCAGCACCAGCTCGCCGGTGGGCGAGCCGCGGTGGCCGACCTTGTCCAGCTTGCGCGACACCGAAAAGCCGGGCATGCCCTTCTCGACGATGAAGGCGGTGATGCCGTGCTGGCGCCGCTCCGGTGCCGTCTTGGCGTAGAGCAAGATGGTGTCCGCCACCGGCCCGTTGGTGATGAACATCTTCGTGCCGTTGAGCACGTAGTCGTCACCGTCGCGCACGGCGCGGGTTTGCATGCCGCCCACGGCGTCCGAGCCGGCGTCCGGCTCGGTCATGGCCAGGGCGCCGATATGCTGCCCGGTGCAAAGAGGCGGCAGGAAGCGACGGCGCTGCTCCTCGCTGCCGTTGCGGTAGATGTTCTGGGTGCACAGGTTGGCGTGCGCGCCGTAGGACAGCGCCACCGCGCCGGAGAAACGGGCGATCTGCTCGATGGTGAGCACGCCGGCCAGCAGGTCGAACCCGGCGCCGCCGTACTCGGGTGGGACCGTGATGCCCAGGATGCCGAGCTCGCCCATCTTCACCCAAAGGTCGGGCGGGAACTCGTCCCGTCGGTCGATCTCGTCGGCGATTGGGCCGATCTCGCGCTCGGCCCAGGCGGCGACCGTGTCGCGCAGCAGGCGGTGCGCCTCGTCCAGCTCAAAGTCCACACGCCACCTCCGGTGGAGACGGCTCCATTGTAGCCGCCCATCAACATGGCGGCACGGCGGCGGGGGCCCGGTCCACAACCCTGATATCCGGGCCGCCACCTGCCGATAACGTCAGTAGCGGGCCGGTTACGCCGCCCACCGTCCGGACGCCGTGGATGCACGATGATGCGCTGTCCAACCTGTCACCTCACCCTGACAACTCCCAGCCGTCCCTGCCCGGACTGCGGGGTGCCCGTGCCCATCCGCGCCGACCGCTCAGCCCCCCTTCACCGCGCGGCCGTGGGTCGTTCTCGGGGCGAGGGTGCGGTGCGGGTGCGCAGGAACGGTGCGGCCCTGCTTGACCGGCCGTTGCCCAACGCCCGGGTCGTGGCCACGCTGGCGATCGGCCAACCGGTGCGCATCCGGCGCGTGCTGGGCGCGTTCGCGGAGGTACAGACCCCGCTGGGGGATGTGGGCTTCCTGGAACTGGCCTGGCTGGACGAGCCCGTCCGATCGGAGAGGGAGCCATCGCCCGGAGCGACGGTGCTGCTGGGGCGGCTTGCGCGGTCCGTACGCTCCTGGCTGGCAACCGCGGGCGCGGCGCAGGGGAGCTCCGCTCGAGACGCGCTCACGGCCGCGCCGCGCGCTCTAGCCTGGCTCCAGCGCTCGCCACGTCGGGCGTACACGGCGGCTCTCGCCATGACCCTGCTCGCCGCCCTGATCTTGGCGGTAGACCACGTCCGGGATGCCCAACGACCCGTCACCACACCGCCGGCCGCGACGGGCACGGGCGACGACGGTGCGGCCGCGGTCGCGATTCTATCCCCGGCGGATGGCGCGGAGGTGGCCGCGCCGGTGCGCGTGACGGTGCAGCTGCCCGCCGTCGCAGGCCCGACGGAGCTCTGGTTGGCCTACTTCGTGGACCTGGACCCGGCGACGGTGCTGGCCGCCGGCCTGCCGGTGCCCCTCGGCCTGCCCGGCCTGACCCTTACGGCGGTCACGACCCTCACCCTGGATCTGGCGCCTGGGCCGCACACGGTCTGGGTAGTACCCGTCGACCGAGACGGCCTGCCCCTTCCTGGGGTCGCCCCGGCGCGGGCTCGCTTTACCGTGGGCGGTGCCCCACCATCCGCGAGGGCCCCTCTTGCGTACCAGACGCTGGTAAGCGGGCACTGGCGAGTGGCCACGCAGGGGGATGAGGGGAGCCCGCGCGTCCTGCCCGGCGGCGCCTGGGACGATGTGGACCCGGCCTGGTCCCCGGATGGGACGCGTTTGGCGTTCGCCTCCAACCGGGAAGGCGCCTGGCGCGTGTATGTGGCCGGCGCGGCCGGGGAGCAGCCACTGCGCGTCACTGATGGGCCCGGGCAGGACCGTCAGCCGGCCTGGTCGCCCGACGGGCGCTGGCTCCTGTTCGTCTCCGACCGCGACGGCCGCGAGCAGGTGTACATGGTCCCGGCCGAGGGCGGCGCGGTGCGGCAGCTCACGCACGGCCCAGACGGGGGCTCGCAGCCGAGCTGGGCGCCGGACGGGCTGCGCTTCGCCTTCGTGCGCCTGGTGGATGGGCGGCCGCGGGTGTTCATCGGTGACACGCTGGGCGGCACGCCCCGGCCGCTGAGCTCCACGCCCGGTCGGCAGGTCCAGCCGGCCTGGTCGCCGGATGGGCGCGTCATCGCCTTTGCCGGGCTGGAGGGCGGGCGCTGGAGCATCTACATGGCCGAGGTCGAGGGCGGCGCGGTGCGGCGCGTGAGCCCCGGCGGCACAGATCGCCGCCCCATGTGGTCACCGGACGGCCGCACCCTGGCCTTTGTGACCGTGCGTAACGCTCAATCCCAGATCGTCGCTCTGGACCTGGAGCGCGGGGAGGTGCGCCGCCTGACGGACGGCCACCTGCATGCCCTCAATCCCGCCTGGCCGCGCCGATGATCGGTCGCCGTCAGGCCTCGTAGACCACCTCGCCGCCGACCACGGTCATGAGCACGGCCACGTCGCGCAGCCGCTCGGCGGGCACGCAGGTGATGTCTTCGGCAAGCATGACCAGGTCGGCGAGCTTGCCCGGCTCGATGCTTCCCTTGCGGTCTTCCTCAAAGGCGGCGTAGGCGGCGTTGACGGTGTACAGGCGCAGGGCGGCGGTGAGGTCCACCCGCTCCTGGGGACCGCAGACGTCCCCGTCCATGGTGACGCGCGTGAGCGTCTGCTGGACGCCGAACAGGGGCCGGTGGTCGGTCACCGGGGCGTCGGAGCTGCCGGCCACGGGCACGCCGCGGGCGAGCAGGCTGCGGACGGGGAACATGGTATCGGCGCGTTCGCGGCCGTAGTTGCGGATGTACCCGTCGCCGAACTCCCAGAAGAAGGCGGGCTGCATCACCGGGATGACCCCCTGCGCCGCCACCCGCGCCTGCAGGTCCGGCGGGCAGATGCCGCAGTGCTCAATCCGGTGGCGCAGCCCCTGACGGGGGGCCTCGTGCTGGGCGTGGGCCATGGCGTCCAGCGTTTGCTCGATGGCGCGGTCGCCCACGGCGTGCACGGTGCACTGCCAGCCGGCGCGATGGGCGCGGCCGATGAGCTCGTCCAGCTCCTCCTGCTGCCAGTAGAGGATGCCACAATCGGCCGGGTTGGAGGTGTAGGGCGCGCGCGTTGCGGCGGTGGGGCCGCTGCTGGAGCCGTCGGTGATGACCTTGAACGCCCCCAGGCGCAGGCGGTCGTCGCCGAAGCCGGTGCGCACACCGCTGGGCAAGAGGCCAAGCAGCGGGTGCTGCCGGCTGTTCACAGTGACGAAGGCGTACAGACGCACGTGCAGTTCGCCCGCCCCCACCAGCTCCTGGCAGGGGCCGAAGGCGGGGCCGGTGAGACCGCCGGCGTCGTGCACGCTGGTGGCGCCGGCCGCCAGGTAGGCGCGGTCGGCGCGCAGGAGCGCCTCGCGGTACTCCGCGGGGGAGAGGGCCGCGGCCTGCTGGAGCGGCGCCTGCGCCGTCTCGTAGGCCACGCCCAAGTTGCGGCCGTCGGCGCGCTCGTAGCGCCCGCCGGGTGGGTCGGGGGTGGCATCGTCCACACCGGCCAGCGTCATGGCCAGGCTGTTGACGGAGCAGATGTGACCGCAAGTGCGGGTGAAGATCACCGGGTGGTGCGGCGCCACCGCGTCCCAGTCGTCGCGGGTGGGGTGGCGGCGCTCCGCCAGGCGGGACTGGTCGTAGCCGCGACCGCGGATCCACGTGCCGGGTGGGAGTTCGGCCGCGCGCCGGCGCACCGCCTCCTGCAGGGCGCGGATGGACTGCATGCCCGGCGCCTTGCAATCGATGGCGGCCATGGCGGCGCCCAGACCGGCGAAGTGGGCATGGGCGTCGATCAGGCCGGGCAGGAGGGAGCGGCCGCGCAGTTCCACCACGCGCGTGCCGGGTCCGGCGAGCGGCCGCACCGCGGCGTTGCTGCCCACCGCCAGGATGCGCCCGCCGCCCACGGCCACCGCCTCGGCGATGTCATTGGCGGCGTTGACCGTGTGTACCCGGCCGCCGGTGAAGATCAGATCCGCATGGTCCACCATCGTGGCACCTCTGTCGGTTTTGGGCTCAATGGGCCGTGCCTCCGGCGGCATGATACAGGGTCACGGCGGCGTGTATGATACGAGGGTGGCCGCGGCAACCGGCCGGCTGAGGAGTATCCCGTGGCGACGATCACGCACCGGTTTGTGGAGACCAACGGCCTGCGCATGCACATCGCCGAGGCCGGGCAGGGACCGTTGGTGCTGCTCCTGCACGGCTTCCCGGAGTGCTGGTATTCCTGGCGCCACCAGCTCCACGCCCTGGCCGAGGCCGGCTACCACGCGGTGGCACCCGACCAGCGCGGCTACGGCCAGACCGGTGGCCCGACGGAGATCGATCGGTACACCCAGCTCCACCTGGTGGGCGATATCGTCGGCCTGCTGGACGCGCTCGGCGCGGAAACGGCGGTCGTCGCCGGGCACGACTGGGGTGCGCCCGTGGCCTGGCACTGCGCTCTCATGCGCCCCGACCGCTTCCGCGCGGTGATCGGCCTGAGCGTGCCCTACACGCCGCGCGGGCCCGTGGAGCCGCTGTCCGCCATGCGCGCCATGGCGGGCGACAACTTCTTCTATATCCTTTACTTTCAGGAGCCCGGCGTGGCCGAGGCGGAGCTGGAGCGGGACGTGCGCGCCACCATCCGCCGGATGCTCTACTCCGCCTCCGGCGACCCACCGCCGGAGCACCGCTGGCGCGCGGCCCTGCCCAGGACGGCCAAATTCCTCGACGCCACCACCGACCCGGAGACACTCCCCGCCTGGCTCGCCGAGGAGGACATCGACGTTTACGCGCGCGCGTTCGCCCGCACCGGCTTCCGCGGCCCGCTCAACTGGTACCGTAACTTCACCCGCACGTGGGAGCTGATGGCTCCCTTCCACGGGGCCAAGGTGCGTGTGCCGGCGCTGTTCATCGTGGGCGAGCGGGACGGCGTCCTCTCGTTTACGCGGGCGGCGGTGGAGGCGCTGCCGCGGAACGTGCCCCTCCTGCGCCGCACGATCGTCCTCCCCGGCTGCGGCCACTGGACACAGCAAGAGCGGCCGGCCGAGGTCACCGCCGCCATGCTCGACTTCCTGCGGGAGCTGGACGGCAGCGCGCCGGCCTGAGGGCGCCTCAGTCCAGGAGCAGGCGCGTGCGACGGAAGCGCAGGGCGGCGACCGCCAGCAGCACGCCATCCACAAACAGTAGCGCTGCCCCCGCCAGGAGCACCGTGGCCGTCGGCCCAAGCCCACGCACCGTCTCGATGAGCCAGCGTTTCCACCCGTCGGGAAGCGCACTTGCGGCGGCTACTCCCACAAAGATGAGCCCCATCAATCCGATGGTGAGCACCTGCGCCGCCTGGCGCACAGTCGCTGCCCGCAGGGAGACGAGGATCCCCGCACCAGCGGCCAACCCAGCGCTCAGGGCGCCGAAAACCAGGCCGCTCACCAGCAGACGGGCCGGGTAGAAGGCCGGTCCACCCGTTGGCTCCGCCCCATTCACAGCGACCGCGGCCGCCAGCAGGCTGGCCACGGTCAGACCCCATACATAGCCGACGATGGCCACGAACTTACCCAGCAGGATGGCGTGGTCGGGCAGGCGGCTGGCGAGCAGGGTTTCCAGGGTGTGGCGCTCACGCTCGCCGGCAAAGGAATCGGCGACGACGCCCAAGGCGAGCGTGGCCGGGAAGATCGCCGCGTTGAGGAACGGCACGCCGGAACTGAGCCACTCCCGCCCGCGCTGCACCGGGATGAACACCCCGAACACAACCACGAAGAATAGCATGCCGATCACGGTACTGCGCTGGCGCACGAACTCCGCCCACTCCTTCCACACCACGGTGCGCACATCCGCCAGCAGCTCGGTCATCATCCGTGCTCCATCAGGGTCAGGAACGCCTCTTCTAGGCTGGGCGCGCCGCGATGGACCTCTTCCACCTCCGCGCCCGCCTCGACGGCCAGCCGCACCAGCGGTGCCAGCGGCACACCGTCGTGCAGATCGATGAGCAGGCGACCGGTCTGCGCCTGCACGGCGCGCACCTCTGGCCGCGCGCGCAGCGCCGCCAACAGCGCTGGCCCGAACCCCCGCCCCACGATCTCGGCCCGCGCGCCGCCGGCCCGCGCCCGCAGCTCGTCGGGGTGCCCGACGGCGAGCAGTCGGCCCTGGCGAATGACGCCCACCAGGGTGCACAGTTTTTCCGCTTCGCTCAGATTATGCGTCGTCAGGAACACGGTGACGCCCTCGCGGCGCACCAGGTTCGCCAGGTCGTCGCGCAGCGCCGCGGCCGCCACCGGGTCCAGCCCGGCCGTCGGCTCGTCGAGAAAGAGGAGTGATGGGCGGTGCAAGAGCGCCCGCGCGATGGCCAGCTTCTGCTTCATACCCCGGCTCCACGTGCCGGCCCGCTGCCGACGCCGGTCCCACAGGCCGAGGTGGGTGAGCAGTTCACGGATGCGGGCGCGCCGCTCGCGGCCGGGGATGCGCCACACCCGGCCGTAGAAGTCCAGGTTGTCCTCGGCCGTCAGCCGCTCGTAGATGCCGGGGTGCTCCAGGAGGGCGCCGGTACGCTCCCGGATCGCTGCCGCCTGATGGCAGATATCAAAGCCCAAAACGGAGGCATGGCCGTGCGTCGGCGCCAGCAGGCCGAGCAGGAGGCGGATGGTGGTGGTCTTGCCCGCGCCGTTAGTGCCGAGGAAACCGAACACCACCCCGGCCGGCACGGTCAGGGTGAGGCTGTCGAGCGCGCGCACCGGCCCGAAGTCGCGCGTGAGGTCCTCGGTGTGGATGGCGATGTCCGTCACCACCGTCGGCTCCCTTGCTGGGCCGCGCCACACTTCCATGCTACCTCGCCGCGCGGGTGGTAAGGCGGCTCGTTCAGAGCATCGGAGGGAACGGTTGGTCGCTGCAGGGGACTGCCCGTTGGGGGCGTGTCGGCGCATCGATAGGGCGATCGCCGGATGGTAGAGGTCGTGTAGCCGGTGCAGACTGCGCACCACGGCCGGACAGGGCTCGGTCCGCACCCAACGGTCACCAACTACACGGGCTAGGGCTCGTTCGATCTGCTTCGACACCTGGATGGGGAGGTGTGCTGATGGTGCAGTCGAACCATCTGGGGGTCGTGACGCCGGCGCTGGATGTCCGACAGCGGCTGCAACACCGGCCGCCGGGCGAGCCGGAGCACGACCATTTTGCCCGCGGCATCCGCGTGGAGGCGGTGGCGGTGGCGCGGGACCGTATGCACTACCACCGCACGACAGTCGGGGTGACCGCCCCGGCGCCCAACCGGCCCGGCCATCGACATCAGATCCGCGGCGGCGGGTGGACGGAGCCGGCCGCTGAGCGATGGTCGAGCGCGGGCGTCCGCCGCCTGTAATCGCCGGCCGCTGGCCCCTCGGCCGGCGATGGGCCATCATGGGGGCGATGACGCACGAGATCACCCTTATCCCGGGCGATGGGATCGGACCGGAAGTGATCGGCGCCGCCTGCCGTGTGGTCGAGGCCGCCGGGGCGCCGGTGCGCTGGGACGTGCAGGAGGCAGGCGCGGCCGTGGCCGAGCGGGAGGGCACGCCGCTGCCGGAACGGGTGCTGGCTTCCATCCGCCGCACCGGCGTGGCGCTCAAGGGCCCGGTGACCACGCCCGTCGGCTCCGGCTTTCGCTCCGTGAACGTGGCCCTGCGCAAGGCGCTGGACCTCTACGCCGCCGTGCGTCCGGCCAAGTCCTATCCAGGGGTGCCGGCCCGCTTCGGCCATGTGGACATCGTGGTGATCCGGGAGAACACCGAGGACGTCTACGCCGGCATCGAGTTCGAGTACGGCTCGCCGGTCACCGATTCCCTCATCCACTGGGTGGAACGCCACACCAACCTCACCTTGTCCGAGGACGTGGGCATCTCCATCAAGCTCATCTCCCGGCACGGCTCGGAACGGATCGCGCGCTTTGCGTTCGAGTACGCCCGCCGCCACGGCCGGCGGCGGGTGGTGGCCGTGCACAAGGCGAACATCATGAAATCCTCGGACGGGCTGTTCCTGACGGTGGCGCGTGAGGTGGCGGCGGCCTACCCGGACGTCGGCTTCGGTGACCTGATCGTGGACAACCTGTGCGCGCAGCTCGTGCAGCGGCCGGAGGCGTTCGACGTGCTGGTCCTGCCGAATCTGTACGGCGATATCGTCTCCGACCTGTGCGCCGGCCTGGTGGGCGGGCTGGGGCTGGCGCCCGGCGCCAACTTCGGCGAGCGGGTGGCGGTGTTCGAGCCGGTGCACGGCAGCGCGCCGGATATCGCCGGTCAGGACAAAGCCAACCCCACGGCGGCTATCCTCACCGCGGTCATGCTCCTTCGCCATCTCGGCGAGGAGACCGCCGCCACCCGCATCGAGCAGGCCGTCACCGAAGTGCTGCGCACCGGCGAGGTCACCACCGCCGACCTGCCCCGCCGACCGCACGGGCGCACCGTGGGCACGCGCGAGTTCACCGACGCCATCATCGCCGCGTTGTGAGCCCCTAGCCCTCACCCCCGGCCTTCGGCCACCCCTCTCCCGCATGCGGGAGAGGGGCCGGGGGTAAGGGCCTACCCGCCCGTGAGGCCCGTGGCGCCGCGCGAGCGCTCGCCGTGGCTTGCGGCCGAGCGTCGTGCCCTACCAGCTCACCAAATAGAGGGCGGGATAGAAGAACACCCACACCACGTCCACAAAGTGCCAGTACTTGATGGCCGCCTCGACGCCCCAGGAACGTTCCTTGGAGAAGCGGCCGCGCGCGCACAGCCGGTAGACGAGCCCCAGAATGACGATGCCGCTCACCACGTGCGAGGCGTGCAAGCCGGTCATGGCGAAGAAGGCCGTGCCGTAGGGCTCGCCGATGCCGAACTCCGCCGTGGTCCACTCCACGCCCACCCCGGCCACGAACACCAGGCCAAGGGCGATGGTGGCGGCGAGGAAGGCCAGGCTGCGCCCGATGTACCCCTGCTTGATCGCCGCCTCGCTCTGATAGGCGGTCACGCTGCTGGCGAGCAGGATAGACGTGATACTCAAGCCCAGCAGCTGGTTCAGGTGCGCCGGCCGCTCCGTGCCGGCCAGGTAGAAGCGGGCGGCGAGCAGGGCCCCGAACAAGAACGACTCGGAGAAGAAGAACAGCCAGAGGCCGGCTTGGTTGATGCGCAGCCGGCGGGCCGGCGACAGGTGCCAGGCGGCGTGCAGGGGCTCACCCAACGGTGTGGCAACCATCTAGTGACCCTCCTCCGGTGCGCGCCACAGCGCGACGATGTGCATGAAGTACCAGGCGATGGCGCTGGCCTTGACCACCGCGATCACCAGCAGCGGCACCAGGTTCCGCCCCACCTCCGCGGCGACGATGTATTCCACCGCCGTGAGCACGGCCAATGCGGCGAACACCAGCCAGCCCAGCCGGGCCGCGCCTGCTTCTTTGCGTTCTTCGTTCATGGCTGCCCTCCCTCCTCCCGCGCTCAGTCGCCCGCCGCCGGCGCCGGCACCAGGCCGTGCGCCGCCGCGCCGGGCACACCGTAGTCGTACGGATGGCCGTGCACGACCGGCGGTACGGGGAAGTTCTCCACCGGTGGCGGCGAGGTGGTCTGCCACTCCAGGGTGCGCGCCTGCCACGGGTTGGCCGGGGCGCGCTCACCGCGCAGCAGAGAGCGCAGCAGGTTGTACACGAACGCCAGGAAGCTGGCACCGAGCAGGAACGCCATCACGCTGATCAGGATGTTCATGTCCTGCAGACTCGTCGGGTACGTGGCGATACGCCGGTTCATGCCATGGATACCGACCCAGAACATGGGCAGGAACGTAGCGTTGAAACCGAGGAACATCAGCCAGAAATGGAGCTGGCCCAGCCGCTCGTTGTACATCCGGCCGGTGATCTTCGGGAACCAGTAGTAGATGGCTGCCATCAGGGCGAAGATCTCACCGCCCACGATGGTGTAGTGGAAGTGCGCCACCACGAAATAGGTGTCTTGGAGGTGCAGGTCGGTGGGCACGTCTGCCAGGAAGATGCCGGTAATTCCACCGATGAGGAAGTTAAACACCATCCCCAGGGCAAACAGCATGGGGACGCGCAGCCACAGCCGGCCCATCCAGATGGTGCCCAGCGCGGCGAGAAATACCAGGCCGGTGGGGATGGAAATGACCTCGGTGGTCACAAGGAACGGTGCCAGCAGGCGGTTGGACATGCCGCTGGTGAACATGTGGTGCGCCCACACGATGCCGCTCACCCCGAGAATGCCCAGGAAGCCGCCCACCGCCCACCGATAGGCGAACAGCGGCTTCCGCGCGAAGTGGGGCAGGATCTCCAGCACGATGCCGAAGGCCGGCAGGATGAAGATGTACACCGCCGGGTGCGAGTAGAACCAGAAGATGTGCTGGTAGAGGAGCGGCTTGCCCCCCTCTGTCGCCTTGAAGAACGCGGTGCCGGCAATGCGGTCCAGGGTCACCATGAGCAGCGCGGCGGCGAAGAACTGGGTGAACAGCAGCGCGATCCACGACATGGCGAACATGGACCACGTGAAGATCGGCAGCCGCCCCCAGGTCATGCCCGGTGCGCGCAGGAAGATGATCGTGGCCAGGAAGTTGAGGCCGCCCAGGATAGATGACAACCCAAAGGTGATGATCGCCAGGTTGAACAGCACCTGACCGCTGGCGTTCAAGACGCTGAGGGGCGGGTACGCCGTCCAGCCCGTGTCCCAGCCGCCGAAGGCCTGCGACAGCAGCAGCATCACGGCCACGGGCGGCACCAGCCAGAAGCTGAGCGCGTTCAGGCGCGGGAAGGCCATATCTTCCGCGCCGATCTGCAGGGGCACGATGTAGTTGCCAAAGCTGCCCACCACCCCGGCCACGGCCACAGCGATCATGATGATGCCGTGCAGGCTCATCACGTTGTTGTACCGGTCATTGGACAGGAGCGGGTTGGTGGGCGACAGCAGTTGCACCCGGATGAGCATGGCCAGCAGGCCGGCCAGCAGAAACAGGGCGGTGAAAGTGACCAGGTACTGCACCCCGATCACCTTGTGGTCGGTGGTGAAGGCGAAATAGCGGCCCCAGTCGGTCGGACCGGGCTTGGTGGGCAGCCCAAACCACTCCCGCGCCCACCGATCCCACATGCCCACGCCCATCAGCCAGCCCACCAGCGCGAAGACGTAGCCGACGGTGAGGCTCAGCTCCAGCGACCAACCGCCGCGCCCGGCCAGCGTGCGCCCCGCCGCCACCAGGCCAACGCCGACGCCGAAGCCGACCGCCGCCCAGGCCACACCGCGCAGCATGCGGCCGACGGCGTACCATCCCGTGTACGTTGGTTGCGGTTGCTGCTCGACCATGGTCTCCGTCATAGAGCCCTCCCCCGCGCCGGCGCGGCCGTCGCGCGGTGCGGATGAGTGCTAATTTGGCGCCGTGCCGACGGGCGCGGGCACCACGCCCGCCTGACCCGCCTGGGCCCGCACCCATGCCTCAAACTCCTGTCGGGTCACCACCCGCACCGGCATGGACATGGTGGCATGGTCACGCCCGCACAGCTCGGCGCATTGCAGGCGCAGGGCCTGGTCCGTCTCGTAGGAGCCCGTTCTGGTGGGGCGCAACGTGAGCACGGTGGTCATGCCGGGCACCGCGTCGATCTTGGTGAGGAAGGCGGGAATCCAGAAGGAATGGACCACATCCGGGCTGGTGACCTCGAAGCGCACGGTGGTGTCCACCGGCAGCACCAGCTCGGTGAGGGTGGTCACCCGGTACTGCGGGTACACCACGATCCACCGCCAGCGCGTGCCCTGCACCTGGACCACCAGGTCCGGCGGTGGGTTGCGAAACACCTTGGGAATGCCGGTGAGGCCGGGATAGACCATCACCAGCACGGCCAGCGCCGCCGTCACGCCGAACCAGGCCACCGGCACCACGCCGCGGCCCATGATCGGTGGGCCGTCGACGGCGGGTGGCCCGTTGTGCCGAAAGCGCAGCACGCTGTACGCGAGCACCGCCACCACCAGCGCGAACACGGGCGCGGCGAGGTAGAGCAGCACCTGAAAGGCGTGCCGGATCTCGTCGCCCTTGTCCGCCCGCACCACGGGGAAGAAGTCCACCCGTGCCAGCGCCACGCCCGCCACCGTCAGCGCCAGCCAGAGCACCGCCACGATCGCCAGGTCACGTTTCATGGCCGTCGCACCCCGCGTGGCGCCACCCGCGCTCGGCCGCGCGCCCGCCAAGGCCAGATGCGCCACGATACGGAAGGTCTGCACAGCCATTGTCTGCACGCGGTTCACTCCACCGCATGGTAGCTTCGTACTATTCCCGAGAACGGTGCCGTGGGGGTCAGATCAGGCCGCGGGCGGCGGCCAGAAGGACGGTCTCCACGCGGTTGCGGGCGCCCAGCTTGCGCTGGATGCTGCTGATGTGGTTGCGGGCGGTGAAGGGGCTGACGGTGAGCGCCGCCGCGATCTCGGCCGTGGTGCGGCCGTCCGCCAGCAGGCGTAACACCTCGATCTCCCGCCGACTGAGCCGTTCGTCACCGGTGGCCAGCGTATCGGCGCGCGCTTCCGCGGCGTGGGCGAGAGCGTGGGTGCTGGATGGGGCGGGCGTGTGATCTAGCTCCCGGGCCAGGTGGATGAGATACGTGCCCTTGCCGGTATCAGCGTTTGGCGCCGTCGGCGCCAGCAGGATGCTGGTGTTCAGCCACACCCGACTGCCGTCCTGCCGGCGGGCGAGCACGTCGTAACAGGCCGTCACCCGGCCACGCCGGGCGTTGACCGCCACCTGGCAGTCGGGCCGGCACACGGGGTGGCCGGAGAGGTTCAACCCGGCGACCACCTCGTAGCACGGCCGCCCGAGCACCTCGGCGGCGGTGTAGCCGAACGTGCGCTCGGCCGAGGCGGACCAGTGCACCACCCGTTGTCGCTCATCGGTGACAAACAAGCTGTCCGCGCTGCGCAGGTGGCAGAGCCAGGCTGGAACGCTTCTGGAGGGAACGACGTCGGTGGTCACGACTCGGCCCGTACAACGGCGCACCGGCGCCGGGCTGTTCCCAGCATCGCGCCGGACGCGATGCCGGTCTGTCGGGCAAGGCGGGCCGTGCCTGTCAGACTTTTTCCGGCAGGGTGTGGGGCGTCCACCGGCTAGACGTGGCGGCCGGTGGACCGTACCACAGGGGCGAGGTTCGCGCTCATGGACTCCCCTCGTCCCGCCCCTCAGCGATCCGCCGCACGTCCACCCGCGCTGCTGGACGTGGACTTCACCCGCGCGCCGTTCACGGTGGCGTGGGAGATCACCCGCGCCTGCGCCCTGGCCTGCCTGCACTGCCGCGCCGAGGCCCAGCCCCGCCGCGACCCGCGCGAGCTGACCACCGCCGAGGGCCTGCGCCTCATCGACGAGGTGGCGGCCATGGGCACCCCGGTGCTGGTCATCACCGGCGGTGACCCGCTGATGCGGCCCGACTGCTTCGACTTCATCGCCCACGCCCGCGCCCGCGGCCTGCAGGTCGGCTTCTCCCCCAGCGCCACCGGCCGCCTGACGCGCGATGCGCTCAGGCGGGCGCGCGATGCGGGCACGCACCGGCTGCACCTGTCGCTGGACGGCGCCACGGCGGAGACGCACGACCGCTTCCGCGGGGTGCGCGGTTCGTTCGCCCGCACCTGGCAGGCGATTCACGCCGCCCGCGATCTGGGCCTGCCGCTCCAGATCGGCACCACCGTCAGCCGGGTCAACGTGCACGAGCTGCCGGTGCTGGCCGACCTGGTGGCCGCGTCCGGGGCGGTGATGTGGAGCGTGTTCTTCCTGGTGCCCACTGGCCGCGCCCAGCAGGCGCAGATGCTCGATGCCGCCGAGCACGAGCGGGTGATGCGCTGGCTGGCGGAGCTAGCGGACTCGGCGCCCTACGATGTGCGCACCACCGCCGGCATGCAGTTCCGCCGTATCCTGGCCCAGCGGGCCGCGGCGCGCGGCGGGCCGGCCCACATCGCCGGTGCCGGCTTCTCCTTCGGCAGCGGCAGCCGCCCCGTGCGGGCCGTGAACGACGGGGACGGTTACTGCTTCGTGTCCCACATCGGCGATGTTTGCCCGTCCGGCTTCCTGCAGCTTTCCGCAGGCAACGTGCGCCAGCGGCCGCTGGCCGAGATCTACCGCGACGCTCCCCTGTTCCGCCGCCTGCGCGACCGGGCCCTGCTTAACGGCCGCTGCCGCGTCTGCGAGTACCGGGAGGTGTGCGGCGGCTCGCGGGCGCGGGCGTGGGCCGTCACCGGCGACGAGCTGGCCGAGGACCCATCATGTAGCTGGGTGCCGGCCGCCTACGCGTCGGCTGCCAATCCCGCCGGTGAGGCCGGCGCGGGCTGAGTTCCGCCTGGAGCCGTGGCATGCTGAGCGTGTCCGCCCTGATCCACGGCACCGTCACGGTGCACGATGTCCGGCGCCACGGGCGCGGCACCCGCGGCGTTCCCGCGCCGCTCCTGCACTTCACCGCAGCTCACCCGCCCGTGGTGGTGTGGAACGTAACCCAGCGCTGCAACCTGCACTGCGTGCATTGCTACGCCTCCTCGCAGAACCGCCCCTACCCGGGCGAGCTGACCACCGCGGAGGGGCTGGCCCTGCTCGCGGACCTGGCCGGTTTCGGTGTGCCGGTGGTGCTGTTCTCAGGCGGTGAGCCGCTCATCCGACCCGACCTGTTCGTCCTCATGCGGCGGGCGCGCGAGCTGGGCATGCGGACGGTGCTCTCCACCAACGGCACGCTGATTGGCGCCGCGGAGGCCGAGGCGCTGCGCGCGGTGGGCGTTTCGTACGTGGGCGTCAGCCTGGACGGCCTGGAGCGCACCCACGACCGGGTGCGCGGTGCACGGGGCGCCTTTCAGGCGGCGCTGGCCGGCATCAAGGCCTGCCAGGCCGCCGGGTTGCGGGTGGGTCTGCGTGTCACGGTGCATCGGGGCAACGTGGCCGAAGTGCCCGAACTGCTCCGGCTCATGGAAGAGGAGCGCATCGATCGGCTGTGCCTGTATCACCTCGCCTACGCCGGGCGCGGTGCCCGCATCGCCCCGCACGACCTCGCGCCCGAGGAGACCAGGACGCTGCTGCAAAAGCTGTTCGGCTGGGTGGCGTCGTGGCCCAAGGGTGACCCGCGTGACGTGCTCACCGTTGATAACCATGCCGACGGCCCCTTCCTTTACCTGTGGCTGCGTCGGCATCGCCCCGAGCGCGCCGCCGAGGTGGCGGAACTCCTCAGTCGCAACGGGGGCAACCAGAGCGGGGTGCGGATCGCGTGCGTGAGCCCGCGGGGGGACGTGCACCCGGACCAGTTCTCCTGGCATCAGGTGTTTGGCAACGTGCGCTCGCGGCCGTTCTCCGCTATCTGGTCCGACGAGACGCACCCGCTCATGGCGTTCTATCGCCATCGCCGGGGCCGGATCGGCGGTCGGTGCCGCTCCTGCCGCTTCTTTGACTGGTGCAACGGGAACCTGCGCGTGCGCGCCGAGGTGGCCGGCGGCGATCTCACGGGTGAGGACCCGGCCTGCTACCTCACGCCGGAGGAGACCGCCGCCGGGCCCGGCACCAGCAGCACTTCACCCGACTGACAGCGGTGGGGCACCCCGCCACCGCCGCGCAACCCGGCGAGATCTCGGTCTCACGGCCGGGTGCCCGTGAGTTGCGGCGGCACGCGCTGGGCCAGTGGCTGGGGCGACCAGTGGTCCTGGTGCTCGCGCCAGATACCGCGCAGGTGCGGTATCACCTCGGTGGTAAAGAGCTCGATGTTGCGCAGGGTAAGGTCCTTGGGCATGGAGCCGATCTGGCACAGCACCATCACCTGCCCGATGCGCAGCCCCTCGATCACCTCGCGCAGCCGCTCACGCACCTGGGCCGGGCTGCCCGCGACGATGTATCCCTGCTCTACGTAGTCATCCCAGGTCAGGTGCTGACGTACGGCGCGGGCCTGGGCGCCGACCTGGGCGGTGATGCCGGCCTGCAGGGTGCGCAGGGTGCGATATCCTGGGGCGTCCGCCCATCCGTTCCACACGTGCAGGCATTTGTCGTAGAAGTAGGCGATGTGCTCGCCGTAGTCCCGTCGGGCCTCCTCCATGGAGCCGGCCACGCACACCAGCTGCAGAAAGCCGGCGCGGTAGGGGTTCATGTCCCCGCCCAGCCGCTCCACCGTCTGCCAGTAGCCGTCCATCACGGCGCGGGCCCGCTTGTACCCGAAATACGAGAGGTAGCAGTACAGGTAATTGCGCTGTGTGGTCCACTCCCACGTCTCCACCGACCCACCGCCCGGGATCCAAATGGGCGGATGCGGCTGCTGCAGCGGCCGCGGCCAGATGTTCACGTACCGCAGCTGCGTGTACTTGCCGTTGAAGCTGAACACCTCCGGCCGCGTCCACGCCTGCACGATCAGGTCGTGCGCCTCGTAGTACCGCTCGCGCAGGGTGGCCGGCGGCATGCCATAGGCAAAGTTGGTGTCCATGCTCGTGCCCACCGGAAAGCCGGCCACCAGCCGCCCCCCGGACAGGCAATCCAGCATGGCAAACTCCTCCGCCACGCGGATGGGCGGATTGTAGAGGGCAAGGGAGTTGCCCAGCACCACCAGGGCGGCGTTCGTCGTCCGGCGGGCCAGCGCCGCCGCCATCAGGTTGGGCGAGGGCATGAGGCCGTAGGCGTTCTGGTGGTGCTCGTTGACGCAGATGCCGTCAAAGCCCATCCGGTCGGCAAACTCCAGCTCATCGAGGAACTCGTTATAGAGCTCGTGGCAGCGCGCGGCGTCAAACAGCTCCGCGGGCACGTCCACCCACACCGAGCGGTACCGTTGGGAGAAGTCCGGCGGCAAAAACCGGTACGGCATCAGGTGGAACCAGTGGAAGTTCATCGCCTCGCCTCCTTGCCGGGGCAGCGCCCGGGCGCGGTCCAACCACCCTTCATCTGATGGAGTGACAGATACGCCGTTGACGGAGTAGAGTCAAGCGGACCGGGCACGGCGCCGGTCTCAGGATAGACGGGAGGCGCAGCGATGGATTACAGCCGCTACCAGCATCTGACGGTTGACGTACGGGATGGGGTCGCCCTGGTGACGCTCAACCGCCCGGAGGCGCTCAACGCTACCAATAATCGCCTGCACTGGGAGCTCACCCAGATCTGGGCGGACATCGACCGCGACCCGGCCGTGCGGGTGGCGGTGGTCACCGGCGCCGGCGACCGCGCCTTCTCGGCCGGCGGCGACCTGACGGACATCGAGGCGCGCGATGCCATGCCGGCGGCGGAGCGCTTCCAGGCCATCGCCGCCGTCATGCGGGAGGCGCAGGAGCTGGTGTACAGCATCGTCAACTGCGACAAGCCGATCATCTCTGCCATCAACGGCGTGGCCGTAGGCGCGGGGCTGGCCGTGGCGCTCGTCGCCGACATCTCCATCATCGCCGAGGACGCCCGCCTCACGGACGGACACGTGCGCTTGGGCGTGGCCGCCGGCGACCATGCCTGCATTATCTGGCCGCTCCTGTGCGGCATGGCCAAAGCCAAGTACTACCTCCTCACCTGCGACTTCATCGACGGCCGTGAGGCGGAGCGCATCGGCCTGGTGAGCAAGGCGGTGCCGCGGGAGCAGGTGCTGCCCGAGGCGATGCGCATCGCCCGCCAGCTCGCCGACGGGCCGCAGTACGCCCTGCGCTTCACCAAGCGGGCCCTCAACCAGTGGCTGCGCCTGGGCGGCATCGCGGCCTTTGATTACTCCCTGGCGCTGGAGATGCTGAATTTCTTCTCCGCCGACGTGGCGGCGGGCATTAAGGGGATTCGCGAACGAACGGCACCGCGCTATCCCTCCGCGCAGCAGGCGTGAGCGGCGGGCGTTCCTGCCTCGCCCCGCCGGCGGAAAGGCGCTACCCTGAACCCTGACAGCAAACCGGGCTTGCCGCCGGCCCGTCAGCACGCACGAGGAGCCCGCGATGCGACCGCCGCGCATGTCCTTCGGTATCTTCCTGGCGCCGTTTCACCGGGTGGGCGAGAACCCCACGCTCGCCATCCGCCGCGATATGGAACTGCTCGAGTGGCTGGACTGGCTGGGCTACGACGAGGCCTGGATCGGCGAGCACCACTCCGCCGGCTGGGAGATCATCGCCGACCCGGCGCTGATCATCGCCGCCGTCGCCGAGCGCACCAAGCACATCAAGCTGGGGGCCGGCGTGGTCAGCCTGCCCTATCACCATCCCCTCATGGTCGCCGACCGCTTCGTGCAGCTGGACCACATGACGCGCGGCCGGACGATGCTGGGGGTGGGTCCTGGCGCGCTGGTGTCGGATGCCTACATGATGGGCATCGACCCGGTGACGCAGCGGCCGCGCATGGACGAGGCCTTGGGCGTGCTCGTGCGTCTTCTGGCCGGCGAAGAGGTGACCTACAAGGCCGACTGGTTCGAGCTGCGCCACGCCCGCCTGCAGCTCTTGCCGTACACGCGCCCCTGCTTCCCCATTGCCGTGGCCAGCCAGATCTCGCCGGCCGGCATGATGTGCGCCGGCAAGTACGGCTTGGGCGTGCTCTCGCTGGGCGCCGGCCAGCCGGGCGGCAAGGCGGCGCTCAAGCCGCACTGGGCTATCGCCGAGGAGTACGCGGCCAAACACGGCACTGCCGTGCGCCGTGAGGAGTGGCGGCTCGTTATCCCGATCTACATCGCTGAATCACGGGAGCAGGCGTTCAACGACGTGCGCGACGGCTGGCACGAATGGAGCACCGCCTACTTCGAGCGCACCCTGGGCCGCCCGCATGTGAACGTGCCGCTAGAAGAGGTCGTGGCCAACGACGGCATGATCATCGGCACGCCGGAGGACGCCGTGGCGGCCATCGAGCGGCTGCAGGAGGCGAGCGGCGGCTTCGGCGGCCTACTGGGCATCGCCCACGAGTGGGCCGGGCGGGAGAAGATCCTAAAGAGCTACGAGTTGTTCGCCCGCTACGTGATGCCGCGCTTCCAGGGCACGCTCCAGCCGGTGATCGCCTCGCAACAGTTCGTCGAGCAACATCGGCGGGAGATCTTCACCCCCAGCCTGGACGCCATCGCCAACGCCTTCAAGGCAGCAGGCCGCGAGGTGCCGCCGGAGATCCTGGCGCGGGGTGCCCACCGGGCGCAGTGACCGCCATTCCGACCCGGCGGCTGGCCCGGGCGGCGGGGAGGCTCTGCTATACTGGGAAGGAACATGCGCCCGCGCGACGGCGTGGGCGCAGGGCGGGGGCTTCCCGCGGGCGGGGGGCCCCGTTTTGTGGTATTAGCCTCAGGGAGGACGCGCGATGACCGCCCAAGCGACGGGTCGACGGGACATGCCCAAAGCCTATGACCCGCGCGCCGTAGAGCAGCGCCTCTACGAGTTCTGGGAATCGCGCGGATACTTCACCCCGGTGCTCACCCGTCCCGGCGAGCCGCCGCCCGCCTACGGCATACCGGTCGATCCCAGCGTGCCGCCGTTTGTGATCATCATGCCGCCGCCGAACGTGACCGGTGAGCTGCACCTCGGGCATGCCCTCACGGCCGCCATCGAGGACGCGCTTATCCGCTGGCATCGGATGCTGGGCGATCCCACCCTATGGCTGCCCGGCACGGACCACGCCGGTATCGCCACACAAATGGTGGTGGAGCGGGAGCTGGCCAAGGAAGGGCTCACCCGCCAGCAGCTCGGTCGAGAGGCGTTCGTGGAGCGGGTGTGGCAGTGGGTGCACCGCTACCGGCGCCGGATCGACGACCAGCACCGCCGCCTGGGCGCCTCCTGCGACTGGACCCGCAACCGCTTCACCCTGGACGAGATCCCAGCGCTGGCGGTGCGCACCACCTTCAAGCGCCTGTACGATGATGGCCTCATCTACCGTGGCGAGCGCCTGATCAACTGGTGCCCGCGCTGCATGACCGCCCTCTCCGACCTGGAGGTGGACAAGGACGAACCGGAGCGCGGCTCCCTCTGGTACGTCCGCTACCCCCTGCTTGACGCGGACGGTCATGAGACCGGCGAGTTCATCGAGGTGGCCACCACCCGCCCGGAGACCATCCTGGGCGACACCGCCGTGGCCGTGCACCCCGAGGACGAGCGCTACCGGCAGCTCATTGGCCGCCGCGCCCGCCTGCCCATCATCGGGCGCGAGATCCCCGTCATCGCCGATTCGGTGGTGGACCCGGCCTTCGGGACCGGTGCCGTCAAGGTGACGCCCGGGCACGACTTCACCGACTGGGAGATCGGCCAGCGCCACGGCCTGCCGGTGGTGAACGTCATGAACCCAGACGGCACGATGAACGAGAACGCCGGTCCGTGCGCCGGGCTAGACCGCTTCGCGGCCCGTGAAGAGATCGTCAAGGCACTGCAGGGCGCCGGCCTGCTCGTGCGGGTGGAGCCGCACGAGCTCGTGCTCGGTCGCTGCGACCGCTGCGGGACGATCGTCGAGCCGCTAGTGAGCCTCCAGTGGTTCGTGCGCACCAAACCGCTGGCCGAGCCGGCTATCGCCGCCGTGCGCGAGGGGCGGATCACGATTATCCCGGAGCACTTTGAACGGGTGTACTACAACTGGATGGAGAACATCCAGGACTGGTGCATTTCCCGCCAGTTGTGGTGGGGCCACCGCATCCCCGTGTGGTATTGCGACGCCTGCGGCGAGACCAACGTGGCCGTCGATCCGCCGTCACGCTGCGCCCGCTGCGGCTCCACCCAGCTCCATCAGGATGAGGACGTGCTCGACACCTGGTTCTCCTCCGCCTTATGGACGCACTCCACCCTGGGCTGGCCGCTGCAGACGGAGGACCTGGCCTACTTTTACCCGACGACGGTGATGGAGACGGGCTACGACATCCTGTTCTTCTGGGTGGCACGCATGATCATGCTCGGCCTCTACAACATGAACGGGGTCGAGCCCTTCCGCTACGTCTACCTGCACGGCCTGGTGCGCGACGCCCGCGGCGTGAAGATGTCCAAAACGCGCGGCAACGTGGTGGACCCGCTGGACCTCGTGGAGCGGTACGGCGCCGACGCCCTCCGCTTCACGCTCGTCTCCGGCTCCTCGCCGGGCAACGACATGAAGCTGCAGACGTCCGACCTGGAGAACGGGCGGAACTTCGCCAACAAGCTGTGGAACACGGCCCGCTTCGTGCTCACCAGCCTCAGGGACAAGCCGGCGGGGGCGCTGGACCGGGCGACGCTGCAGCCGGAGGACCGCTGGATCCTGAGTCGCGCACAGGCGGTGGCGATGGACGCCAACCGCCTGCTGGGCGACTTCCAGCTTGGTGAAACAGCCCGTCGCCTGTACGACTTCCTCTGGCACGAGTACGCCGACTGGTACATCGAGATGGCCAAGGTGCGGCTGCGCCGGGGTGACCGCTCCCCCCTGCCGGTACTGGCCACGGTGCTGGAAACGATGCTACGCCTGCTGCACCCGTTCATGCCGTTCGTCACGGATGAGATCTGGCAGAACGGGCGCGACCTGCTGGCGCCGGGCGGCCCGGAGTCGCTCGTAGTCGCACCCTACCCGCGCGGGGACGAGTCCCTGCTCGACCCAACGGCCGAGAAGCAGACGGGCGCGCTGATGGAGGTGATCCGCGCCATCCGCAACATCCGCACGGAGCGCAAGATCGAGCCCCGGCAGATGGTGGCGGCCAGCGTGGTCGTGCCCGATGCCGCCCTCCGCGTGCCCTTCTCCGAGCGGCGTGAACTGATTGAGGCCCTGGCCCGGGTGGAGCCGCTGTCCATCGTCGCCTCCACCGGTGAGGTGGAGAGCGAAGGGGCCGCGGTGGCGGTACTGGCCGACGCCACGGTGATCGTGCCGCTCGGTAGGCTCGTGGACCTGGAGGCCGAGCGGGCCAAACTGCGCCGCGAGACGACGGAAGTCGAGGAGTACATCGCCTATCTGGAGGCACAAATCGCCAAGGCACGCGGCCGTGCCCCCGATCGGGTGGTGGCCGGCATGGAGGAGAAGCTGACCGCCGCCCGTAACCGGCTGGACGGCCTGCGCGCCCGCCTGGCCGAGCTCGGGGACTGACCGACGCACGGACCAGCAGGACGAGCAGATGGCACGGCTGGTGCTTTCCGCCTCGGTGTTCATCCATCGGAACGGGGAGATCCTTATCCTCAAGCGGACCGGCGGCGGCTGGTTCGTGCCCGGTGGACATGTCGAGTTTGGGGAGACACCCCTGGAGGCGGCCGTGCGTGAGACGCGGGAGGAGACCGGCATCGTCCTGGACCCCACCTCCCTGCAGCTGGTAGACGTCACCACCTTCTACCCCGACCCGGAGACGCAACATCACGGCCTCATCTACCTGGCACCGTGCCCGCCCGGCGCCACCTGCGTGCTCAACGAGGAACACGTCGGGGCCCGCTGGGTCACACCGGCGTACTACTGCCGGCGCTTTCTCGATGAGGCGCGACTGCGCGCCCTGGGCCTGCCCGAACCCCTGATCCACACCACCAGGGAGACCCGCCGCGTGACCGAGACGGTGATGCGGCTTCTGGGCATGGCGCTGCCCGGTGCTGCCGCTTGCGATTGACCTCACAAACTCCCGGTGCTATGTTCGGGTTACCGGGGGCAGTCCTCTCCGGGCCGCGGCTGACGGCGGGAGCCGTCCGGCCCGTCATGCCCGGTCCCGGTTGGCCGGTCGGGGTACAGCTCTGGTTAGGTGGGCAGTTCCCTGTCCTCGGCAGCCGCCGGCCTCAGCTGTGGTCGCGGCCCGCCCACCGGCCGCCTGACCCTTCCGGCGGGGGCGCCTGCCGGCGTTCCAATCGGCGGCCACGAGCCGGGAGGGTGTCGTCGCGGTGTCCGACATCTTCAACAACTGGGTAGCGGTGGGCCTGGGCGCCATCACCGGCGTCCTGCTGGTGGCTGTGGCGCTCATGGCCAACCTGGTGCTGGCACCGAAGGCGCCGTCCCGCGCCAAAGGTACGCCGTTTGAGTGCGGCATGCTGCCTATCGGGCGCGCCTCCGGCTACATCCATTTCCGGTACTATGTGTTCGCCATCCTCTTCCTCATCTTTGATGTGGAAGCGGTGTTCCTGTTCCCGTGGGCCATCACCTTCGTTGATATCGGTGCGCGGGCGTTCTGGGAGATGACCCTGTTCATCGTGATCCTGGCGGCGGGGCTGGCCTACGCGTGGAAGAAGGGGGTCTTGACATGGCGGTAGAGGAGCGCACCCTCATTGCCGAGACGACCACGCAGCCGGCAGAGGCGCCATCGGCGCCGGCCCCCGCCGAGCCGATGCCGCTGCCGGTGTACAAACCGGATTTCACCCCGGAGCTGGAGCGGCTCAAGCCCCTGCACGTCACCAAGGGCAAGGCCCTCTACCGGGAGGTGCTGCCCGGCGTGATGGTGGTGCCCGCCGATGCCGTCTTCGCCCTGGCCCGCAAGAGCAGCCTGTGGCCCCTCACCTTTGGCCTGGCCTGCTGCGCCATCGAGATGATCGCCACATTCATGTCTGACCACGACCTGGACCGCTTCGGCATCGTGCCGTGGCCCTCGCCCCGGCAGGCAGACGTGATGATCGTCTCCGGCACGGTGACCAAGAAAATGGCGCCGGCCGTCAAGCTCCTGTACGAGCAGATGCCCAACCCGAAGTGGGTGATCTCAATGGGCGCCTGCGCCACCAACGGCGGCCCGTACACCGCCTATGACCGCGTGGTGCAGGGCGTGGACAAGCTCATCCCGGTCGATGTCTACGTGCCAGGCTGCCCGCCACGGCCGGAGGCGCTCATCGACGGTTTCCTAGCCCTCCAGAAGAAGATCATGGCCGAGCGGAGCAAGTAGCAGCCTGAAAGTGCACAGCGATGGCTGAGTACACGCCGAAGGGCACGCTCAAACGCGATCCCAACGCCCCCAAGTCTGAGCCACCGGCGACACCGGAGGAGCGCGCCCGCCGCGTCGCTGAGGCCCGCGCCCGGGCGCTGGCCGCCCGTGCGGCGATGGCCGCCGGTGCACCCGCTGCACCGCGGCCGGCCCCTCAGGGGGCCGTCGAGGCTGCACCTACCGCGCCGGCGGCGGAGCCTGCCGCCGCGGCGCCCGCACCGCCGCCGGCGGGCGGCGCACTGCGCACCCCGAAGGGCACCCTCAAGCGCGATCCCAACGCCCCCAAGGCCGAACCGCCGGCCACCCCGGAGGAGCGAGCGCGGCGGGTGGCCGAGGCCCGCGCCCGGGCGTTGGCGGCGCGGGAGGCGCAGGCGGCGGGCGCCGCCCCGGCCGCGTCGGGCGGGTTGCCCCCAGCCGCGGCCGCGGCCGCCGCGGCAGCCGCCGTGCCCGGTGAGACCGACGCCGAGCGCGCGGAGCGACGCCGCATCTTTGAGATTGTCACGCGCGGCGTGCCCGGGGCTGAGCCGGTGCTGCGGCCGGTGGTGGCTGGCCGGGCCGAGCGGGCGCCGGCCCGCGCCGAGTTCACCATCACGGAGGAGATGGAGGATACCGTCCGCCTCTTCCGTGAGGGGCTGCCCGACGTGGAGTTTACTGTGCTGACCAGTCCGCTGGACGTGGTGCTGGTCATCGACCGTAAAGACGTGCTGCGGGTGATGCGCTACGCCAAGGAGCACCCGGCGCTGGATATGAAGTTCCTGCGGTTCGTCACCGGCGTAGACCTGCAAGAAGAAGGGATCGAGATCGTCTACGGCCTGAAGTCGCTCACCACCAAGCGCAGTTGCCTGATCAAAACGGTCGTGCCGCTCCACGACCCGGTGGTGGATTCCGTCACGCCGGTGTGGGCCGGCGCCGAGTGGCACGAACGGGAGTTGATGGAGATGTTCGGCGTGGTGTGCAAGGACCACCCGGACCCGCGCAACCTGCTCTTGGATGAAGACATGACCATCCACCCCTTGCGCAAGGCCCACCCCCTGGCCGAGGTGGAGCTGAAGCAGGGCGTGAACGTGTTCTGAGCAGTGAGGGAGGGTGACACGGCCGTGACGACGGTCCGGTCGTGAGCGCTGCGTTCGTGTTCCCTCCTCTGCAGGAGGGGCCGGAGGAGGGGTCAGCCGGCGGCAAGGCTGACCGGCAGGCGATGATCGAGCACGAGTACGAAACGGTCGAGCTGAACATCAACATGGGCCCCGTGCACCCGGCAACGCACGGGGTGTTTCGCGCCATCCTCACCGTGGACGGCGAGCTGGTGGTGGACGTGGAGCCGGTGATCGGCTACATGCACCGCGGCGGCGAGAAGCTGTCCGAGAACCTCGACTACCGCCAGGGCATCGGCATCCAGGACCGCACCGAATACCTGGCCCAGATGAACGCCGAGCAGGCCTACTGCATGGCCGCCGAGCGGCTGGGCGGCATCGAGGTGCCGGAGCGGGCGGAGTTCATCCGCGTGATGTGCGTGGAGCTGAATCGCTGCGCTTCACACTTTATGTTCCTGGGTGCCTACGGGCAGGATATCGGCACGTTCGGGACAGCGTTCACCTATGCCTTCCGCGAGCGCGAGCGGATCATGGACCTGTTCGAGGAGCTGACCGGCGAGCGGATGATGTACTCCTACTTCCGCGTCGGCGGTGTGGCCTGGGATCTGCCCCATGGCTTTGAGCGCAAGGTGCAGCAGCTCCTTAAGCACATCCGCCAGGGGGTGGCAGACTTCGAGGGCCTGCTCACCGAGAACGAGGTCTTCCTCGCCCGCACGCGCAACGTCGGCGCCATCAGCAAGGAGAAGGCGATCGATTACGGCCTCACCGGCCCCATGCTGCGCGCCTGCGGCATCCCCTGGGACCTGCGCAAAGAGGAGCCCTACTCCATCTACCCGCGCCTGGAGTTCAACGTGCCGGTAGGAGAGCAGGGCGACTGCTGGGACCGCTACAAGGTGCGGCTGGAGGAGATCAAGGAATCGGTCAAGATCGTGGAGCAATGCCTGGACATGCTGCCGGCCGGGCCGATCATGCCGGAGCGGATGCCGCGCATGCTGCGCCTGCCCGCTGGCGAGGTGTATATGCGCACCGAGAACCCGCGCGGCGAGTACGGCATCTATCTGGTCTCGCGCGGCGGTAACAAGCCCTACCGGCTCAAGATCCGCTCAGCCTGCTTCAGCAACCTGGCGGGGTTGCGGGAGATGTTGGTCGGTGAGTACGTGGCGGACGCGGTGGCGATCATCGGCTCACTGGACCTGGTGATGTGCGAGGTCGACCGGTAAGCGAGACCACCGGTGCGTGGGGGTGAGGCGGTGAACGTGCTGTTCACCTGGTGGGACAACGGGATGTTCTTCGGCCAGGCCTGGGCCGATGCCCTCGTGCGGCTAGTGATCGTCGTCGCCTTCATGACGGTGACGGTGATGCTGCTCATCTGGCTGGAGCGCAAGTTGGTGGCGCGCATCCAGCAGCGGCTAGGCCCCACCCGCACCGGGCCGATGGGCCTGCTCCAGTCCGTGGCTGACGCCATCAAACTCCTGGCCAAGGAGGACCTGCGCCCGCTCACGGCCGACCGCTGGGTGTTCGAGCTGGCGCCGTTCGTGTTCTTCGTGCCGGCGTTCCTCACGTTCGTGGTGCTGCCCTTCACGGATGACCTGGGCATCCGCGCCGGCCTGCCCCTGGGGCTGTTTTTTATCGTGGCGGTCTCCTCCGTGTCCATCGTGGGCATGCTCATGGCCGGTCTGGCCTCGGACAGCAAGTACGCCCTGTTGGGTGGCCTCCGGTCGGTGGCGCAGATGATCAGCTACGAGCTGCCGCTGGTGCTGTCCGTGCTGTCGGTGGCGGTGATGGCCGGGACGATGGACCTGCGCGAGATCGTGCGCGCCCAGGACCGCGTGCCTTACCTTGTCTGGCAGCCGCTGGCCTTCTTCATCTTCATGACGGCCGCGACCGCCGAGCTGGCCCGCCGCCCCTTCGACCTGCCGGTGGCGGAATCGGAGCTGGTTGGCGGCCCACACGTGGAGTACAGCGGCATCCGCTGGTCCATGTTCATGCTGGCGGAGTACACCAACCTGCTCATCCTGTCCGCCTTCGGCTCGGTCATGTTTCTGGGCGGTTACGCCTGGCCGTTTGGCCTGGATTGGGGGTGGCCTTGGCAGGTGGCGCTCACCTTCGTCAAGACGACATTGCTCATCGTGGTGTTTATGTGGATCGGCGCCACCTTCCCGCGTCTGCGTATCGACCAGCTCATGGCCTACGCTTGGAAGGCACTGATCCCATTGTCCTTCCTACAGGTCCTGCTCACGGGGCTGGTGAAGGTGTACGGCTGGCCCGACATCACCATCACCATCCCGTCCGCGCTGGCCCTGGTTGTGTCGGCCGCGGTGGTGCGCAAGCGGCTGCGCTACACGGTGCGGCGCCCGCGGGAGGAGCGGCTCGCCTATCTACGGGCGCGGGCCGCGGCCCGGGCAGCCGGCAGCGTACAATAGCGGTGAAGGTCGGATGACGCACCCCCGCGTGACCGATGGCGCACCGTCGGAGGCGCTCGCCGGCGGGGGAACGCCCCAGCTACAGGAGCAACAGCCATGATCGGTGTGCTGCGTGCCATGCGCACGACGTTGAAGACCGCCTTGCGCCGACCGGTGACGGTGCAGTATCCCGAGGTGCACCTGCCCATTCCGGAGCGCGAGCGGGCCTTCCCGCTGCTTCTGTGGGACCATGAGGTCGACGAGCCCTTCTGCACCGGCTGTCAGGCGTGCGAACGGGCCTGCCCGGTGGAGTGCATGACGGTCACCATGCGCGACAACCCCAAGTTCAAGACGGGGGAGTCCAAGCGACGCAAGATCGTCGACACCTTCTGGATCGATTACGGTCGGTGTATGCGGTGCAACATCTGTGTCGAGGTGTGCAACTTCGACGCCATCGCCATGAACAACACCTGGTCCGGCATCGAGCGCTCGGCGTACGACCGGCGCAACCTAGTGATGGACATGGACGAGTTGCTCGCCAAGTCGCGCGCCGGAGAGGTGGTCCGCTGGGTGCCGGAGGGCGAGGAAGGCGGCGAGGAAGAATAGGCACCGCGCAAGGGGCGCCTGCCCATTGGGGGACACCGCATTGGTGTGCCCCTTTTGTCACCCCGCGTGCGGTGCGGTGCGACCGCGCCGGGCCCAAAATCCGGCTGTGCGAGGGGATGCACGTAAGCTGCGCGCCGTGTATTGTGTGACGCGGAACAAAGCGTCCCGTGCCGCCGAGCGGCGGAATCTTCCCACGTGGCGCGTCATCCAGCACAACCGTGGAGGGGCAGGCGCACGTGCTGGTGGAAAGCTGGGAACACGCCGTCTTTTACCTCCTGGCCGTTGTGGCGCTTGCCGGGGCGCTCGGAGTCGTCTTCTCCCGGGACATCATCCACGCCGCTCTGTACCTCGTCGTCACCCTGGTCATGACGGCCGGTGTGTACGTGTTGCTGTCCGCGGAGTTCCTGAGCTTGGTGCAGATCCTCGTCTACGGCGGCGGCGTCAGCATCCTGGTGCTGTTCGCCGTCATGATCACCCGCGTGCGTGACACGCGCGTGCCGTTAGAAGGGCCGCAACGGCCCTTCGCCATTGTGGCCGGCATCGCGGTGGCGGCGGTGCTGGCCCTGATGGTGGTCCGCTCAGACTGGCGCCTGGCCATCCCAGCCGAGCGGCGGCCGGAGCGCTCGCCGGTGCAGGTACAGCGGGTGACCACCACCACGCCGGAAGGCACGGTGCGGGACACCAGCGCCGTAGGCCACGACCTGTTTACGACTTTCGCCGTGCCGTTTGAGGTGGCCTCGCTGGTGCTGCTGGTGGCGTTGATCGGTGCCATCATCCTGGCACGGGGAGAGGAGGAAGAGGTCACATGATCCCGATGGAGCATGTGCTCGTGCTCGGGGGGCTGCTGTTTGCCATCGGCGTCTACGGTGTGCTGGCTCGCCGCAACGCGGTGCTCATCCTCCTGTCCGTGGAGCTGATGCTCAACGCGGTCAACCTCAACCTCATCGCCTTCAACGCCTACCTGCGGCCGACTGCCGCCACCGGCATGGCGTTCGCGGTGTTCGTGATCGTGATCGCCGCCGCGGAGGCTGGCCTGGCGCTGGCGATCATCCTGCGTCTGTTCCGCAACCGGCGGACGGCCAACGTGGACGAGGCCGATCTGCTCAAGTGGTGAGGCGCGCTGCGTCGCTGATCTAGAGGAGGGAGTGAGCGCCGCGATGGGTGTGCAGGACGCCTGGATCATCCCAGTCATCCCGCTGGGCGCGTTCGTGATCATCGCCCTGTTCCACAACATCCTGCCGCGCAAGGGAGATTGGCTCAGCATCCTGGCGATTTTGACCTCGTTCGTCCTCTCCATCCTGGTCCTCATCGACGGCCTGACCGACTACCCGTCCCGGCTGCCGGGCACGCGCAGCTGGGAGTGGCTGACCGCCGGGCGCTTCAGCATTGAGATCGGCTTCCACGTGGACGAGATCGCCCTGGTGATGCTGATCGTCGTCACCACCGTGGCGCTGATGGTGAACATCTACTCCGTGGGCTATATGAAGGAGCGTCATGGCCTCACGGAAGAGGAGGCGCGCCGCCTTGGGGCGGCCGGTCACGGCGCAGAGGCGGCGCACGGCAGCTTGCCGGCATCGGTGCCGGAGCCGCGGTACGGCTGGTTCTTCGCCGCCCTCTCCCTGTTCGCCTTCTCGATGCTCACCCTCGTTCTGGCTGACAACTTGCTCCTGGTGTACGTGGGTTGGGAGCTCGTCGGCCTGTGCTCCTTCCTGCTCATCGGCTTCTACTGGGAGCGGCGCTCGGCCGCCGAGGCGGCCAAGAAGGCGTTCGTCACCACCCGCATCGGCGATGTGGGGATGCTCATCGGCATCATCCTCCTCTGGCGGGCCACGGGCACGTTCAACATCCGTGACATCCTGGAGGCCGCTGAGCGCGGCGCCATCGACCCGCTGTATCTGACCGTGGCGGCCCTGTTCCTGTTCATGGGGCCGGTGGGCAAGAGCGCGCAGATGCCGCTGCACGTGTGGCTGCCGGACGCCATGGAGGGCCCTACGCCCGTCTCTGCCCTGATCCACGCCGCCACGATGGTGGTGGCCGGGGTGTACCTGGTGGCGCGCATGCTGCCGCTGTTCGAGGCGGCGGACGTGACGCTGGTGATCCTGGCCGTGGGCATGACAACGGCGGTGTTCGCCGCCATTGTGGCTCTGGCCCAGACCGACTTGAAGCGCGTGATCGCCTACTCCACCCTGTCCAACCTGGGCATCATGATGGCCGCCTTGGGCGCCGGCTCGGTGACAGCGGCCATGTTCCACTTGATGACGCACGCCTTCTTCAAGGCGGGACTGTTCCTGTGCGCCGGCTCGGTGATCCATGCCACGCACGTGCAGGAGATCGGTCCGCTGGGCGGGCTGCTCAAGAAGCAGAAGATCACCGGCTGGACGTTCATCATCGTGGCGCTGGCCAACGCCGGTATCATCCCCTTGGCCGGCTTCTGGAGCAAAGATGAGATCCTGCACGCCATCCAGACGGAGACGCATGTGACCTGGTTCTTGGTGGCCCTGCTCTGGGTGTTCATCTCCGGCGTCTACACCTGGCGGCTCGTCGGTTACACCTTCTTGGGCCGGCCACGTGACCCACACATATACGAGCACGTGCACGAGTCGCCGGCCAGCATGACGCTGCCCTTGGTCGTGTTGGCGGCGCTGTCGGTGGTGGCCGGGTTCGTCGTCATCCCGGACGTGGCCCGCGCCATCGGCCTGCCGGGTGGCTTCGGTGAGCTGGTGTACACCACCGGCGGCCACGCCGAGGCGTACCACTTCAACGGTGAGCTGGCGCTGGCCGGCACGCTGGCGGCTGTGCTGGGCATCCTGTTTGCCTGGTGGCTGGTGGCCGACCTGCGTCGGCCCCAGCGCCTAGCCGCGGCCATGCCCGGCCCCTACCACCTGGTGCGCAACAAGTTTTACTTCGATGAGATGTACCAGTGGTTGATCGACCGGGTGGTTCTAGTGGTGGCCTACGGGGTCGCCTGGTTTGACCGCCACCTGATCAACGATACCGGGGTGGACGGTACCTCCAACCTGCTCAACTACTTTGGCTTCCGGCTCAAATTCGCCCAGACCGGCAAGCTGCCGAACTACGCGCTGGCGATTGTGGTGGGCGTGATCGCCCTGGCGGTGATCGCCTTCTCGGCAAGAACCTGACGCGTGGCGCGACGCCCCATGATCCGTTCTGCCGGACGCGGGAGGGGCGGCCGGCCACGCCCAGCGGTGTGGAGCGACCATGGACGAACTGAACCGCAGCGGTTACTGGCCCCTGGCCGTCTGGCTTCTGCCCCTGGTGGCGGCGCTGGTGCTGGTGTTCGTGCCGTCCCGCTTCAGCAACGTGGTGCGCGGCATTGCTGGCGCGGCCGCGGTGGCCATGTTCCTGCTCTCCCTGTACATCTTCGTCGCCTACCAGGGCAGCGCGGGCGGCATTCAATTCGAGAAGTCCTGGACGTGGATGGAGAACGCCAGCGTCTTAGGTGACAACGGCATCGTCCTGCACGTTGGGGTGGACGGCATCGCGGCGCCGATGGTGCTGCTCACCGGCATCGTGATCATGTCGGGCAGCATCATTTCCTGGAAGATCCAGTACCGCAATAAAGACTTCTACATCTTGCTGTTCGTCCTGGTGGCGGGCGTGTTCGGCACCTTTGTGGCGCTGGACATGTTCATGTTCTTTTTCTTCTACGAGCTGGCCGTCATCCCCATGTACCTGCTCATCGCCGTGTGGGGCTCCACCCGCAAGGAATACGGGGCGATGAAGTTGACCGTGATGCTGGTGGCCGGCTCGGTGCTGATCTTTATCGGCATCTTCGCCGTGTTCCACCGGGCCGGCCTAGGGACGTTTGACCTGCCGGTGCTCTGGAACCTGGCCCGCCAGCCCAACGGCCCCCTGGATCCCACTTTCCAGAAGATCTTCTTCCCGTTCATGGCCGTGGGCTGCGGCTTCCTGGCGGGCATGTGGCCGTTCCACACCTGGTCGCCGGACGGGCACATGGCGGCGCCCACGGCGGTGTCCATGCTGCACGCCGGTGTGCTCATGAAGCTGGGAGCCTTTGGCATTATTCGCCTAGCGATACAGCTTCTGCCCGCCGGCGCCGAGTTTTGGATGCCGGGCGTCATCCTGTTGGGCACGATCAACGCGCTGTACGGCTCGTTCTCGGCGCTGGCGCAGCGCGATTTCAAGCAGATGATCGGCTACTCGTCGGTCAGCCACATGGGCTACGTCATCATTGGGCTGGCCACGATGAACCTCGTCGGTATCAACGGCGCCGTGTTGCAGATGTTCGCCCACGGCGTGATGACGGCCCTGTTCTTCGCCATGGTCGGTGCGCTTTACGACCAGGCGCACACGCGCGAGATGAGCGTGTTCGGCGGCCTGGCCGGCCGAATGCCACTGTTCTCCATCCTGTTCATCCTGGCTGGGCTCTCGGGCGTGGGTTTACCGGCACTGGCGGGCTTCGTGGCCGAGTTCAACATCTTCGTGGGCGCGTTCCGCACGTACCCGGTGCTGGGGGCGCTGGCCGTTACGGCGGCGGCCGTCTCGGCGGCCTACACCTTCCGCATGTTCGCGCTGGTGTTCTTCGGTCGCTTCAATCCGCGCTGGGCCAGGCTACGCGACCTGCAGAAGACGGAGATCTTCGGCGGCGTGGCCCTGGCGGTGTGGATCGTGTTCCTGGGCGTGTACCCGAAACCGTTCACCGACCGCATCGTGCCTTCCGTACGCGAGCTGCCCGGCGTCACCGACCCCACGCGCCAGGTGGAACGACGGGTGGAGCGCTCGCCGCAGGTGCCGTTGGCGCCGTGCCCGCCGGGTCCAGGCTGCGTGCCGGACGGCTCGCGGGCCACGTCGGCTCGTTGAGCGGGCGCGCCCGGTCACTGAGCACAGTAGGACCGTGGCGGGTGAAACGTTGCGTATGGGTACGCTCAGGCTGCAGCGCACGCGGTGTGGTGTGCAGCGCGGTCGGGGCGAAACGCTTTGCTCTCAGGGGTGGCCATGAACCCGGACTACACGCTGCTGATCCCTGAGTACCTGATCGCCGGCTGGGCGGCCCTGGTAGTGGCCGTGGAGCTCGTGTTCCCACGGCTGCGCAAGGACGTGCCGGCCTATCTGGCGGCCGTAGGGGCCGTTGCCGCGCTGGTGGTATCGCTACTCTATGTGAACGTCGACAAAGGCTTTGAACCGGCGCCCGGGGTGACACTCATCCACGTGGACGACTACAGCACCTACATGCGTGTGCTGCTGTATGGCGTGGCCGCCGTGATCTGCATAATCTCGGCCCAGTTCGTGCGCATGCGCCTCACCAACGCTGGCGAGTACTTCGGCATTATTCTAGTGGCGACGTTGGGCGGCGTGTTCATGGCGGCCGGGACGGAGCTGATCACGTCCTGGATCTCGCTGGAACTGCTCAGCTTCAGCTTCTACACGCTGGTGTCGTTTTCCAAGCGGGAGCTGCGCTCCAACGAGGCCGGGCTGAAGTACATGCTGCTGGGCGCCTTCTCCACGGCGCTGTTCCTGTACGGCCTAAGCCTCATCTACGGTGTCACCGGGGCGACCACGTACGACGGCGTCGCGCGGGCGCTGCAGAACCGGGCGGACGGCCTGAACTGGGCGCTGCTGGCCGGGTTTGTGTTCGTGGTCGCGGGTTTGGGCTTCAAGGCGGCGGCGGTGCCGTTCCACATGTACACCCCCGACGCCTACGAGGGCGCGCCGCTCCCCATCACGGCGATGCTCTCCACCACCTCCAAGGCAGCGGCCTTTGCCCTCTTCTTCCGGCTGTTCAGCACCGGCTTCCTGCCCGCGCACGACGAGTGGCGGTGGATGATCGTGCTCATCTCCGCCCTGACGATGACGGCCGGCAACCTGATCGCGCTGCAGCAGCACAACCTCAAGCGCCTGTTCGCCTACTCCAGCATCGGTCAGGTGGGGTTCATGCTCATGGCGGTAGCGGCGGCCACGCACGAGGCGGGGGCGGCGCTGCTCTTCCATTTGGCCGGCTACGCGATCACCAACCTGGCCGCCTTCACCATCTTCGTGGTGTTCTTCAACCGCACCGGTAAGGAGGAGATCGCCGACCTGGCCGGGCTGGCGGAGCGGGCGCCGTTCATGGCCATGGGCATGGTGGCGGCCCTGTTCTCCCTGGCGGGCATGCCCCTGTTCGCTGGCTTCTTCACCAAGTTCATCCTCTTCCAGGCGGCCTGGAACAGCGGCCTGGAGTGGCTGGCGGCACTGGCGGTGGTCAACAGCCTTATCTCGCTGTACTACTACCTCATGGTCATCCGCCAGATGTACGTGGTGGCACCCGCGGAGCGAGAGCGCGTGCCGGCCTCCGGGCTTCTCTGGGGCACGGTGGCCGTGCTGGTGGTGGCGGTGATCTTCCTGGGTGTATGGCCGATGCCGCTCTTGCGCGCGGCCCACACCGCCGCCGGCTTCCTGTTCGGCGCCTGAGCGGGCAGCGCGGTCGGACGACGTGACCTCGCTAGGTGCACGTCCGGCGCACCCGGGCGTGTACCAGCGGCTGAATCTTTGCTCGGGGGTGGTTCCCAACGCTACCATTCGGGGTGCAGGACATCGGTTGTCGTGGGAAGCGGTGTGACGGCGGAAAGGAGAGCGCCATGACCACGAGTGCACCCACCGGATGGTCGGAATGGGAGTCGGTCACGGCCGCGACGTTGGCCACGGTGCACCGGTTCAATGAGGCTACCAACCGGCACGACGTCGACGCGATGATGGCACTTATGACCAACGACGTGGTCTTCGAGAACACCGTCCCCCCACCGGACGGTGAGCGGCGGGCGGGACAGGCAGCGGTGCGGGCTGCTTGGGAGGAGCTGTTCCGCGCCTCGCCCAACGCCGTGTTCGAGACCGAGGAGATGTTCGCGGTCGGCGATCGGTGCGTGGTGCGCTGGCGCTATCGCTGGGCACCAGACCAGCCCGGCAGGCCGGGTCACGTACGGGGAGTGGACGTCTTCCGTGTGCAGGGCGGGAAGGTGGCGGAGAAGCTCTCCTACGTCAAAGGCTGAACGGGGCCGCTCGCGCGCTGCGGCGATGTGACGATGGCGACCCGCACGGGCATTGCGCCGCTATGTCGTCGCGCTGGGCGCCAGCCCTGGCGGCAGGGGTACCGATACACAGCGCTGCACGCCCGTACGGATAGCCACTGGAGGTCAAGGCGAGGACACGGCAGGCGCCTCCGGGGAGGGGCTCGGCCGCCCGGCTCAGGGTTGAGCGCGGACGAGGAGGGGCGTCAGCCCTGTCCACCCTCGACGGGGATGGCCCGCAGCGCTTCGCGCATGGCCTCCACGGCGTCCGCGGCCACGGTCTCTCCGGCCGTGCAGGCGTCCTCCAAGCGACGAAGCGCCTCGGAGAGCCAGCCCTCCTCAAAGGCGATCAGACGAGGGCTCGTTGTCCCGCAGCACGGGGCAAGCGTCGCGGTCGTGGCCGCGATCCCAGCCGCGCGGTACCGGGCCGGCGCATACCCAGTCGTGGTACGCTTCATCCTCCAGGATAGTAGCCACAAGCTGTCTGGCCACCTGGCAGGCATCGTGCTAGGCCTGCACGCCGGCATCACGGGCGGCAGCGTGCGCCTCTGTGCCGCAGACACCCCTGTGGCGCGCGGGGCGAGGCGACGGCGCAGGAACGTCTGCTGGCGATCGGGACGAGGACGCCCCGGCGCCGGTCAGCCGCCCCGGCCAGGGCAGGTCCGATGCGCCGGGGCGCTGATCCCCCGGTACACTGGTTCTGCTCCCCGGCATACGGGGGCGGGACCGGTGTGCCGAGGACATCATGCCCGTGCAGTAGGGGATGGAGCGGTGAGCGGTCAGGCCATCTTCGGGCGTTTGAAGAACATCAGGAAGATCGTCTGGCCCCAAGGGATCACCGAGACCAGCTCCCACCCCTCGTTGCCCATCTGCTCCAGCTTGCTGATGTCGTCGCGCTCGTTGGGGTTGACCGAAATCCAGGCATGCTGCCACTGGGTCACGGGTTGGTGTCCTCCTCTGATCGGCGCGTGCCGGCTGCTCTCTGCTAGCGTAACCAGTCCGTGCCGCGCCGAACAGCGCGCTATCGCACCGGCGCCCATTTCTTATGGCGGCGTGATTGCGCCCCCACCCGTTCACAGGATCGGCAGGTAACGCTTGATCTCGTAGTCCGTGATGTGCTGTCGGTAGTTGTCCCACTCGATCTTTTTGTTCTTGATGAAGCTCTCGAAGACGTGGTCGCCCAGCGTGCGGCGCAGGAGCTCGCTTCCCTCCGCGGCGGCGATCGCCTCGTTCAGGCTGCCGGGCAGCATGCCGATGCCGCGCCGGCGCCGCTCCTCCTCGGTCATGGCGAAGACGTTGGAGGTGACCGGCTCGGGCAGCGGGTATTCCTTCTCGATGCCCTCCAGACCGGCGGCCAGCATCACGGCAAAGGCGAGATAGGGGTTGCAGGCCGGGTCCGGCGCCCGGTACTCGATGCGCATGGTGTCACCCCGCCCGGGGCGCACCTCCGGCACTCGGATCAGGTTGGACCAGTTGCGGCGCGTGGCCCAGGAGATGTACACCGGTGCCTCATAGCCGGGCAGGAGCCGTTTGTAGGAGTTGACCCACTGGTTGGTGACGAGCGTGATCTCACGCGCGTGGCGCAACAGCCCGGCGATGAACCCCTTGGCGATAGCCGAGAGGTTGTTAGGGTCGGACGGGTCGTAGAACGCGTTCTCCTCGCCGCGGAAGAGGGACATGTGGGTATGCATGCCGCTACCGTTCTGCCCGGCCAGCGGCTTGGGCATGAAGGTGGCGTAGTAGCCGTTACGCATCGCCACCTCTTTGACCACTAGACGGTAGGTCATAGCGGCATCGGCCATGGTGAGGGCATCGGTGTAGCGCAGGCCGATCTCGTGCTGGCTGGGCGCGCCCTCGTGGTGGCTGTACTCCACCCCCACACCCATCTGCTCCAGCATCAGCACCATATCGCGGCGCAAGTCGGAGCCGGCATCGAGCGGGGTGAGATCCAGGTAGCCGGCGCTGTCCAGCGGCTCTCGGCTCTCGGCGTCTTTGAAGACGAAGAACTCCAGTTCCGGCTCTACATAGAACGTATACCCCAGGTCGGCGGCGCGCTTGAGGGTACGCCGCAGCACGAAGCGCGGATCGCCCTCGAAGGGGGTGCCGTCGGGCAGCATGATGTCGCAGAACATCCGCGCCACGGCCCGTTCCTGGGGGCGCCAAGGGAGGAGGGCGAAGGTGGATGGGTCCGGCAGCGCCACCATGTCGGACTCATCCTCACGGGCGAACCCCTCGATGGAGGAGCCGTCGAACGTCATGCCCTCTTCCAGGGCATCCTCCAGCTCTTCGACGGTGATGGCGAAGCTCTTGAGCTGGCCAAGGATGTCGGTGAACCACAGACGGATAAATTTGACATCGTTGTCCCGCGCCTGCTGCAGGACGTAGGCGTTCGATTCACGGCGGTCGTTCATGGCGAAGACCTCGCTGTGTCAGGCCGTTTGTGCCCTGGGTAGGGCCGCAGCCGGTCGGCAGGCCTGCCGGGGCGCGGCGCATGACCCCTGGTAGAGTCAGCGTACCAGTTGCCGGCCTGCCGGTGGATCGACGCTGACGGTTGACCCGGGGAGACACAGAGGGGCGCAGCTCCCTGCGCCCCCTGCGTACAGTAACGGACCGGACCGGTTAGACGTCAAAGTACAGGTGGAACTCGTACGGATGTGGGCGCAGCCGCACCGGGTCGATCTCGTTCTCCCGCTTGTACTCCAGCCAGGTCTCCAGCACGTCCATGGTGAAGACATCGCCCTTGAGCAGGAACTCGTGGTCCGCCTCGAGGGCGCGCAGGGCCTCCTCCAGTGAACCGGGTACCGTCGGAATCTCGGCCGCCAGCGGCCCCTCCAGCTCGTAGGTGTTGACGTCCATGGGCTGGCCGGGGTCAATCTCGTTCTGAATGCCGTCCAGGCCGGCCATGAGGATGGCGGCAAAGGCCAGGTACGGGTTGCAGGACGGATCGGGCACGCGGAACTCCACCCGCTTGGCGCGCGGGTTATCGGAGATCACCGGGATGCGGCAGGCGGCCGAGCGGTTGCGCGCCGAGTACACGAGGTTCACCGGCGCCTCATACCCGGGCACCAGCCGCTTGTAGCTGTTGGTGGTGGGCGCCACCAGGGCCACCAGCGCCGGTGCGTGCTTGAGCAGCCCGCCGATGTAGTACTTGCAGAGCTGGCTGATCTTGGCATAGCCGTCCGGGTCAAAGAACAGGTTCTCGCCATTCTTCCACAGAGAAGAGTGGCAATGCATGCCCGATCCGTTCTCGCCGTAGATCGGCTTGGGCATGAACGTCGCCACTTTGCCGTGCTTGCGGGCCACGTTTTTGACGATGTACTTGTACATCATGACCTTATCGGCCATGTTGGTCAGAGTGTCAAAGCGCATATCGATCTCACCCTGACCGGGCCCGCCTACCTCGTGATGGTGCGCCTCGACCGGGATGCCGGCCTGCATCAACGCCAGCACCATCTCTGAGCGGATGTCCTGCAGCGTGTCGTGCGGCGGCACAGGGAAATAACCTTCCTTGGTGCGCATCTTGTAGCCAAGATTACCACCACGCCCGTTACCGCCCTCGTCACGGCCGGTGTTCCACACCGCTTCGTGCGAATCTACGAAGTAGTAGCCACAGCGCGAGTTCTGCTCATACCGAACATCGTCGAAGATAAAGAACTCGGCTTCCGGGCCAAAGTAGACCGTGTCAGCGATGCCGGTCGACTTCAGATATTGTTCCGCCTTCTTGGCGATGTAGCGCGGGTCGCGCGAGTAGTTGGCCTTAGTCACCGGATCCACTACATCGCAAATAATGCTCAGCGTCGGGATCGCCGTCACGGGATCCTTCACCGCGGTAGACGGATCCGGAACGAGCACCATGTCGCTCTCTTGGATCTTCTGGAAGCCACGAATCGACGACCCATCGAACCCGATCCCGAACCTATAGGCTTCCTCTGTCAGCTCAGTAACCGGCACCGAGAAGTGCTGCCACAGACCAGGCAGATCGGTAAACTTCAGGTCGACGATCTGGATATTGTTGGCCTTGACGTACTGGAAGATCTCCTGAGGGGTCATGCGCTCGCTCCTCGATGAGTAACGCCGGTGACGCGGCAAGCCGCCCGGCGCCGTTCCGCTTCCGATTGTAGAAGCGGCCTTTCGTTATGGATCAACGCTCGTGTTACGATCAGATTAAATCCAGAGCCCGTCTTCCCAGACAGGGCTCGTCAGCTACGCGGCCGAGGGGGTGACCCGGTGCATCATGCGGAGTCACCGTCCGCCCACAGGTCCGGCTCAGCGGGCAGAGTGGTGAAGACGAGGCGCAGCTCTCGCTGGAGGCGCTTTAGCGGCACACGCCGGGACCCGGCTTCGCGGTCGTAACAGCACAGGCACACACCGCCCACGGCTGCCGCCCAGCGCGACATCATCAAGCTTGACGTCGAAGTAACAGATGACGCACCGCAGCATCGCCCCACCCCTTGATAACGATTCTCCCCCGTGCGGCCGTGGCAGCTGCCCAGCCGGGATGCTGATCCCGTGGTCGCTGGCCGCGACCACGTCGCCGGGGCTGGTGCGCCACGCGCGCACCTTCACCGGCCTTTCGGCGGGCGAGTAGCGCCCAGCGTTGTCAAGCAGGCTCTGCACGAGCTGACCGAGCCGCCGGGCGTCATCCCCGAATCGGCGGCAGCTCGGACGGCATCCCCAGCCAGAGAGACTGTGCCGGGTGGCATATCGCCGCCTCGGCGACTACCTGTGGTGGAGCGCCGGTCACGGCGCGCTGACGTTGGCCAGCAGGGCAGGGACGTCCCCCGGCGGGTGGATGTGGGCGATCGTCATGCGGAGGAACTCGTCCCGCGTGTAGCCGTATTTGGCCACGGCTGCGCGGCATGGCGAGCTGCTCAACCCTACGCGTTATCGGCGGGGAAGGCGCATAGCACCGGTGGGCTCCGCGGTACGCGCCGTGGCGGCAGCGTCAAGAGTTGAGGGTCGAGCGGCCCGGTCGGTTGGCAGTTCACCGGCGCACCGGTGTGGCATGGTACCATCCGGATCAACGGTGCCGACGGCACTCGTGAGCCGTACGAGGCACGTCAGCGGCAGCCGATGCGGTGTGCGACCCACCCCGAGGTCGAAACGGAGCTGCGCTGCGGCCGCTGCGAGGCTCCCATCTGCCCGCGCTGTCTGGTGCAGACGCCGGTCGGCGCCCGGTGCCGCTCCTGCGCTCGCCTGCGTCGCCCGCCGATGTATGATATCTCGCTCCCCGTCGCGCTTCGGGCGGCGGCCGCGTCGCTGACGCTCGGTGTCGCCTTGGGTGTCCTGTGGGGTCTGCTTCTGCCTGCCGGTCCCGGCTTCGGCCTGTTTGGCGCGCTGCTGGGCCTGCTCCTAGGCAGCCCACTCGGCTATTTCTTTGCCGATGTGCTGGACCGGGTGACGAACCGCAAGCGCGGGCCGCTAATGCAGGCGATCGCTGTGGCCGGACTGTGCGCCGCTTGGGTGACACACGCCGTGTTGGCCGGTGGTGCCGTGGTTGGCGACTGGTTTGGCGTCGTGCTGGTGGTGGCGGCTGCGACCGCTGGCGTGGGTCGTCTGCGCTGAGCCTGCGGTGAGGTGCCCCGCAAGCGTCCGGTTCCGACGTGCCGCGGATGTCGCAAGTTACCCGACAGACAGACCGCCGGGGCAGAGGTAGGCTTGGCTTGGAAAGCGAAATGAGGTGGCCACAGGATACGGGCCCCTCTTTCCGAGGTGAGCGCTCCGGGCAGGTCAGACCGGCACCCCGGTATTCCGGGGATGGCCGGGCCCCTCCGAGGGCAGGTCGAGCCGCCCTCCGTCTGTAGGCCCGCGTGTTGAGGCCCAACCTCCCGGTGCTGCGGGAGCGCCTGTCGGCAGCGACCGCATCTGTGGACGCGGCGGGTAAGAGCGCGAGGGCGGCTAACCCCGACAATCAGATACGCCCCCAGCAGGCGCCGGCTCCGCGTAACCGAACTCGCTCCTCCTGCGCGGAGCCGGCGCCGCGTTGCCCGCTAGACGGTAGTCGCTAGAGCGGGGATAGTGACGGTGCAACACCTGTTGAGGGGAGGTCCCACGTGGCGGACGTGTACGAGGCCAGCGCCAGGCTGATGGAGGGCATGGCCTTTCACGGGCGCACCAGCTCCGGCCATGAGCTGGTGCTGGACGCCGCGCCCGAGGTGGGTGGGCAGGAGCGTGGCCCCCGGCCGATGGAGCTGGTGCTGCTGTCGCTCGCCGGCTGCACGGGCATGGACGTCATCTCGCTCCTGCGCAAGATGCGCCAGGACGTCACCGGCTACACGGTGCGTGTGCGTGGGGACGAGCGCGCCCCGGACTACCCGAAAGTCTACACCAAGATCACCGTGGAGCACATCGTGCGGGGGCGCCACTTGAACGAGGCGAACGTGGCCCGCGCCGTGGAGCTGTCGGCCACCAAGTACTGCCCCGTATCGGCAATGCTGGCCTGCCGCGCCGAGGTTCGGCACACCTACCGCATCGAGGAAGAGGGATAAACCGGCAGGGCCGGGCTGGCGCAGAGGCCGGCCCTGCCGGCTTTGCGGGCAAGCGCTCAGTCGAACATCAGCACCGTGCGCGCCACCTCGCCGGCCTTCATGGCGCGGAAGGCGTCGTTCACATCCTCTAGGCGGCCACGGCGGCTGATCATCTCGTCCAGGCGCAGGCGCCCCTGCATGTAGAAATCGATGTAGCGCGGCATATCCACGCGGAAGCGATTGGAGCCCATGCTGCTGCCCTGGATCTTCTTCTCCCGCAGGAACATGTAGCCGTCCAGCTCCACTTTCTGTCCCATCGGGATCATGCCGATGATGGTCGCCGTGCCGCCCGGCCGCAGGCAGTCGAAGCACTGCTCAGCGGCCTTCTTGAGGCCGATGGCCTCGAAGGAGTAATCCACCCCGCCGCCGGTCAGCTCGCGGATCGCCTCTACCGGGTCACGCGAGGAGGCGTCTACGCTGTGGGTGGCGCCCAACTCGCGCGCCAAGGAGAGCTTGTGCTCGTACACGTCCACGGCGATGATGGTGCGCGCCCCGGCGATGCGCGCTCCCTGCACGGCCGCCAGCCCCACGCCGCCGCAGCCGAACACGGCCACCGTGGAGCCGGGCTCGATCTTGGCCGTGTTCAGCACCGCACCCAGCCCGGTGGTGACGCCGCAGCCGATCAGCGCCGCCCGGTCCAGGGGCATGTCCTCGCGGATCTTCACCACTGCGTGCTCGTGCACCAGCATCTTCTCCGCGTAGCTGGAGAGGTTGGCGAACTGATTGACCGGCTGACCCTGCCACATGAGCCGCGGCCGGTCCGTGCGGGCCCGCGTCGGGCGTGACTGGCAGAGGTGGGTGCGACCGGTGAGGCAGTACTCGCACTCGCCGCAGTACACGGAGAGACACGTGATGACGTGGTCGCCCGGTTTGACGTAGGTGACCTGATCACCGACCGCCTCGACGACGCCGGCGGCCTCGTGCCCGAGCACGGCCGGTGCCGGGAAGGAGTAATACCCATCCACGAAGTGCAGGTCGCTGTGGCAGACGCCGCTGGCCACGGTGCGAATCAGCACCTCGTGCGCCTGGGGGCTGTCGATGTCCACCTGCTCGATGGTGAGCGGCTGGTTGGGACCATGGAAGACGGCTGCTTTCACGGCTGCCTCCTCGTCTCCTGCGTCTGCGCCGACCGCGCCCGGCCGGCGGCGCTGGCAGCGTACTGCCGCTGTGCGTCGCTGTCAAACGCGCGGCCGCCGGATATCAGCCTGTTGACAGCGCGAAGAAGCGGCGACATCATCGCAGGGCGGAGTGACGAGCATCCCAAAGGCGGAGGAACCGGCCGTGGACCGGGACGCGGTGCTGGCATGGGCGCGGGCGGAGGGCGTGCGCCTCGTGCGCTTTCTCTACTGCGATAACGGCAATATCATCCGCGGTAAGGTGGCGCATATCGGCATTCTTGGGCCGGTCATCGAGAGCGGCATCGGTCTCACGGTGGCGATGCAGGGATTCACCATCACCGAGCGCTTGGCCCCCGGCACCGCCCAGGGCCCGGTGGGCGAGATTCGCCTGGTGCCGGACCTGAGCACCTTTACACCTCTGCCTTACGCCCCAGGCGAGGCGCGGATGCTGTGCGACATGCGCACCCTGGACGGCGCCGACTGGGAGGCCTACCCGCGCACGTTCCTCAAGCGCATGATGGCCCGCGCCGCCGCCGAGGGGATCGAGGGCCGCGCCGCCTTCGAGTACGAGTTCTACCTGGCGCGCGAGGTGGACGGCCGCTACGTGCCGGCGGACGACAGCCTGTGCTTCAGCTCGGACGGCATGGACCGCGCCGGCCCGGTGATCCGCGAGGTGATGGACGCGCTCGACCGGCAGGGGTTCGGGCCGCAGCAGTACTACCCGGAGCTCGGCCCCGGCCAGCAGGAACTGTCCATCGACCACGCCCCGCTCCTCACCGCGGCCGATCGCCACATCGCCGTGCGGGAGACGGTGCGGGCTGTGGCCCTTAAGCACGGCCTGGTGGCCTCATTCGCGCCTAAGCCGTTCCTGGACCAGGCCGGTAGCGGCTGCCACGTCCACTTCAGCCTGTGGCGGGACGGGCGCAACGTGATGTACGACCCGGAGGGCGAGCTGGGCATCTCCGCCCTGGGCCGCCAGTTCATCGCCGGCGTGCTGGCGCACCTGCCCGGACTGCTGGCCATCACGTGCCCTAGCGTCAATTCCTACCAGCGCCTGGCGCCCAACATGTGGAGTTCGGCCTACACCTGCTGGGGGCCGGACAACCGCGAGGCAGCCGTACGCGTGGCCTCGCCCTTCCGCGGCCGCGTGGAGGCCACCACCAACATTGAGATCAAGGCCGTGGACGGCTCGGCCAACCCCTACCTGGCCCTCGGTGCCCTGCTGGCCGCCGGCCTGGACGGCATCAACCGTGCTCTGGACCCGGGCGCGCCGCTGGCGATGAACCCGCACGACCTGTCCGAAGAGGAGCGGGCCCGCCGCGGCATCCGCCGCTACCCGACAAGCCTGGGGGAGGCCATCGCCGCCCTGGAGCAGGACGCGGTGCTGATGGAGGCGCTAGGGCCGGTGTTGGCGCGCGAGTTCCTGGCCGTGCGCAAGGCGGAGCTGGAGGACGTGGGCCGGCTGCCGCCGGACCGCCAGGTGGCCGTCTATTTCCGCCGGTACTAGCGAGGCGGCACCGTGACCGAGAGTCGGGCCGGGTCGCTGGACGAGATCCCTCTGATCGACGGTCATGCGCATCCGTTGCTGCCGCCGACGGCCGCGGCGGCGCAGCCGTTCGCCCGTTTCTTCACCGAGGCCCATGACGCCGAGACGATCACCCACCACGCGCCGCACACGCTTTTCTATCGGTGGGCGCTGCGCGAGCTGGCTGAGCTGCTCGGTTGCCCGGCGACCGAGGAAGCCGTGGCGGCCGCCCGCACCGCGCTGCCCTTCGGTGATTACCTGCGCCGCCTGCTCACCGATGCGAACGTGGCGGCGGTGCTGGTGGACGACGGCCACCCACGTGAGGGGACATTGCCCACGCAGATGCTGGCTGACGTGGCCGGGGTGCGCGTGCACCGGCTGGCGCGCATCGAGCGGCTGGCCGAGGATCTCATCCCTGGGCACGGGAGCCTCGACGACCTGTGCGCGGCGCTGATCGGCGAGCTGGAGCGGGCGGGGCCGGAGCTGCTCGGGCTGAAGAGCATCATCGCCTACCGCTCCGGCCTCATGCTCGGTGCGGTGGACCGCGACGAGGCGAGGCGCGCCCTCGAGCGGGTGCGCGCCGCCTGGGGCACACCACCCAGGCGGCTGACGGCGAAACCCCTGTTGGACTACCTGCTCCTGGCGGCAGCGGAGTGGGCGGCGGCGCGCGACCTGCCCCTGCAGCTCCACACCGGCTTCGGCGACCGGGACATCGACCTGCGCCTGGCCAACCCGTTACACCTGCGCGCGCAACTAGAGGGAGGCGTGCTGGCTCGCCTGCCGGTGGTGCTGTTGCACGCCGGCTACCCGTTCGTGCGCGAGGCCGCCTACCTGGCCAGCGTCTACCCCAACGTCTACGTCGACATCTCCCTGGCGGTGCCGCTCCTGGCCGGGCCCGGCCTCACCCATGTGCTGGAGGAGCTACTGGCCCTGACGCCGGTCACCAAGGTCCTGTACGGCTCCGACGCCTGGGGGGTGCCAGAGTGGTTCTGGCTGGCCGCACGCGCCGGTCGGCGGGCGCTGGCCGCGGCTCTGGCCTGGCTGTCGGCGGACGAAGCCCGTTGGACGACCCGGCGGGTGCTGCACGACAACGCGGCCGAGCTGTACCACCTGCCTCGGTAAGGGTTCGTACGGCCGCGCTCCTCCGCGCTCCACGGCCCATAGGCCGATCCTTGGCCACAGGGGTCTCTTGACGACCTAACCAGCTTGTCCTGTTAGAGATCGTGAAGGCACTGTCAGGCGCGATGGGCCGCCCTGGAGCAGCTGGCGAGCATCGACCGGCGCCCCCGCGCACAGCCATCCCTGGTAAGCGGTTCGACCTCGCTGTAGGGGTGCCGGAACCCGACCTGGTGGCGCGCGGTTCGTCGCGCGCCGGGCGGCGGAGGCCGCCAACACGACCACCCCGCCCGTGGCCGTTCCCGCCGTGACCGGTGGGTCTCCTCCGTGGCCCGCTCGCCAGCGTTCCCTGCATAGGCCTTACCGCTGCCGTTGGTGCCAGCGCTGCCCCGCCTGGTTCACACCGAGGAACGAGTAGCCGCAGATGCGGCCCGTGCCTGACTCACGGTGATGAGCGCGAAAGGAGGATACGGGGAGCCATGACAACCACGCGCGTCTATCCAACCCGTCATGACCTGTCAACCACCACCCGCGAGCAGATGGTCGCCCTGCTCAACCAGCAACTAGCCGACGCCTTTGACCTGTACAGCCAGACCAAGCAGGCCCACTGGAACGTGAAGGGCCCCGAGTTCTCCCAGTTGCACGAGCTCTTTGATGAGTTGGCCGAAGCGGTGAGGGGCTACATTGACATGCTCGCCGAGCGGGCCACGGCGCTCGGCGGTGAAGCGCGCGGCACCGTGCGCATGGCTGCGGCAGCGTCACGCCTGCCCGAGTATCCCTCGGACCTGACCGGCGGGTTGCCGCACGTGCGCAGCCTCGCCGACCGCTACGCGAGCTTCGCCGCCACCACCCGTGCCGGTATCACCACGGCCACCGAGGCGGGTGACCTCGCCACCGCCGATCTGCTCAGTGATATCTGCCGCGGATTGGACAAGCACCTGTGGTTCCTGGAGGCTCATCTCCAGGAGGGCTAAGCCACGCTGTCGATCAGCGCGCCACGGCGGGGCGGTCACACTGCCCCGCTTGCGTTTTCTGGGCCGATCGATTGATTTCCGGAAGGGGACCCCCCGCCGAGCGGCGGGGCGTTGCGTTCGCAATTGACATCACGCGGGCTACGCCCTATGAGAAACTCGAACCCTCTGCGGGAGGGCAGGCGATGACCATCCGCGCCTACGTCCTCATCGAGACCGAAGTGGCCAGCGCCAAACTGGTCGGCCGCTCCGTACGCGAGTTCACCCATCCCGGGGCGCGGGTGCTCGCCGCGGACACCGTCACCGGCCCTTATGACGTCATCGCGCTGATAGAAGCCGACGACCTAGACCAGCTCGGCAACGCCATCACCGGCGGCTTACAGGCCATCCCGGGCGTCAAACGCACCACGACGTGCCTCGCCATCCGCGTGGGCTGAGGAAGCACCGGCCCAGTAATCGACATAACCTCCAGACGAACCGGCACGGGCCCCGCGGCGTACTCTGCCGGTGTGTTGGACAGAGGATAGGGCGGAGGAAGCCCATGTCGCTCGCCCAGCACAAGGGGCTGGTCCGGACAGCCTTCCCGGACCGGCACTTCACCGGCGGGCCGATGACCGGGGGCGACATGGTGATCGCCCGTTCTTCAACCCAGGGAACGCACTACGCCGATGCCGGCGCCGGAGGAGCGAGACGCCGCGCGCCGGCGGGGGAGTCGGCCATGGTGGGAGAGCGCCAGCCACGCACGGATGTGGAGCGGGAACCGGAAGCGATGGGCCAGGAGGCCGCGGCGGAGGAGACCCTGGAGCCGGCAGCGGGGGTAGAGGAGGACGTCGAGCGGCAGGAGCCGCCGCCCGAACGCGACGTGGAACGCTAAGCGATGGCGGCTACGCCTGTTCCTCCGGGCGAGGGATGCCTGAACGCACGGCGGCCTGGGCCAGGTCCAGGTAGCAGTCCTCCAGGTGCAGGCCGGCCGTGGCAAACGCCCGGGCGAGGACCTCCTCGATGCGGTGCACCTCGTTCGCGGCCTGCTGCGTCTCCGGCCGCCGCAGCGAGCGGCCCAGCGCGGAGAGTTCCATCGCCAGAAGGCTGGCCACCCGCTGGATACAGTAGATGTCGGCTAGGTACTCTTCCGGGGCAATACCCAGCCCGGCCAGGCGCCCTTCCGCGATGGCGCGCAGCCCGCTCAGCACGGCCAGGAGGCTGCGCAGCTCATCCGGACCCGGCTGAGGCGGCGGTGTGGTCATCGTGGGCCTCCCGTCCGTACACTACCGGAAAAACGGCGGAGGCGGCAGCGATGGTGACGCGGCATGCACCGCGGGTCGGGTTCCTGGGGCCCGAAGGGACGTTCACCCATGAGACCGTGGAGCTGGCGGCGGCGCAGCTGGGCTGGGCTGAGCCTGTCTATCTGCCGTTTCCCTCTGGCCTGGCCGCCCTCGGGGCGGTGGCGCGCGGGGAGGTAGACCACGCCGTGGTGGCGGTGGCCACCTCGCTGGGCGGCGACCGTATGGCGGAGGCACAGGCCATCGAGCACCTGGGCCTCACCGTCCTCACCGCCATCCAGCGTGTCTGCCACTACCACCTGCTCGGCCTGCCCGGCGCGACGCTGGCCGATATCACCGTCGTGCGTTCCAACCCAAAGGCGCTGGCCGATTGCCGCACGCGCCTGGCGGCGTTGCTGCCGAGCGCGACCCTGGAGCACACCGCCAGCACGGCGATGGCCGTTCAGTCGGTGGCAGCAGCGGGTCGCCCAGAGTTAGCCGCCGTCGGCACCGCTGCCGCAGGCCGCCGGTATGGGCTTATGACCCTCGCCGAAAACATCGAGGACGACCCCGACAACTGGACGCGCTGGCTGGTGGTGACGCGCTCCGCCGGGCCATGACGTGGGACAGAGCGATGACGGCCTCTGCTTTCCAAAGCACAACGTCGAGCGTTGCCATCCTGTCGGACGATCTCACCGGCGCCAACGCTGTGGCTGCCGCCTTGGCCACAGCCGGTGTGCGGGCCTTCACCGCACTGGGGCCGACGCCCGCCATGTCCCCGCCGGACGCCGGCGTTCTGGTAGTGGATACCGCCACGCGCGACGTGGGGCCAGATGTGGCGGCAGCAGCTGTTCGCTCGGCCGCCCGTGCGGTATCTGCCTGGGGTGCGCGGCTCGTGGCCAAGCGGATCGACACCACCCTGCGCGGCTGCATCGCGGCCGAGACCGCGGCGCTGCTGACGGTCCTGGCGCCGGAGACCCTGGCGCTGGTCGTGCCGGCCGCGCCGGAGGCCGGCCGCACCTGCGTCGGTGGGCGCGTCTTTCTCGCCAGTCGGCCGCTCGCGGCCGTGACCGGTGGTTCGGGTGAACCCCTGCGCCTGTTCGCCGCGCAGGCACGCGGACTGGCGGCGGTGGGCTGCCCGCTGGCCACGGTGCGCCGGGGCGCAGAAGCCGTGCGCGCCACGTTCCGGCAGGCAGCCGCGAGCGGTGCACGCGTTGTGGTCTGCGATGCGGAGACGACGGCGGACGTGGCCACGCTGGCCGCCGCGGCCGCGGCGCTCGGGCGGCCGGTGCTGCCGGTGGACCCCGGCGGGTTCACGCTCGCGTTGGCCCGCGCGCTCGGTCTCGTACCGGGCGCGGCGCGGCCCGCCGCGGGCAAAGGCGCGAGCGGCGATTGGGCACACGGCCGTCACGGCCGTATTTTGGCGGTCCTGGGCAGCCCGACAGCGATCACCGGCCGGCAGATCGCGGTGGCCGCGGCCCGAGGCTGGCTAAGGTGCGTACCCGTGGACGGCACCGCGTTGGTTGTCGGCGGCGAGGCGGCCCAGCAAGAGGTGGCGCGCGCCCTCGCCGCCCTGGCGGCCCTGCCCACGTCGGTGGTGGGGATCGACCCCAGCCCGCGCGGCGAGCAGGCCGAGCCGCGGCGCGTGGCAGCCGTGGGGGAGGGGCTGGCGCAGATCGTGGCCGCGGCCATGGCCTCCGGGCCGCGGCTGGCCGGGCTGTTCCTCACGGGCGGCGCCGTGGCCCGCGCCGTGCTGGAGCGGCTGGGGGCACACGGCATATGGGTCGAGGGGGAGGTGCTGCCGCTGGCCGCGCTGGGGCGGCTGGCCGACGGACCGTTTGCCGGCCTGGCCGTCGTCACCAAGGGAGGCATGGTGGGCGGCGACGATGCCCTTGTCCGCTGCCTGGCGGCGCTCCGGGCCGCGGCGGCCATTCCCGGGTGAGGGGGCACCCTACCGGTTCCCTCTCCACATCTACCGGCTATTCCAGTGCCCCGCTCGTCACCAGGCGCACGATCTCCTCATCGCTCAGCCCCAGGATCTCGCGCAGCACCTGGTCGTTGTGCTGGCCGAAGGTCGGACCCGGCCAAGGCACGCGTGCCGGCGTGCGAGAGAGGCGGAAACGCGAGTTCTCCACCGGTACCGGACCAAGCTGGGGGTGTTGTACCGTGACAAAATGCCCACGGTGCGCCAGCTGCGGGTCGGCGAAGCAGTCGGCGCTGGTGCTCACGCGATGCACCGGTACGCCGGCCACCTGCAACCGCTGCTCGATCTCCTCTACCGGGCGCGGCGCCGTCCAGGCGGCGATGAGCGCGTCCAGCGCCTCGTGATTGGCCGCCCGTGCCGGCAGGGTCAGGAAGCGCGGGTCGGCCTTCCATTCCGGGTGGTCCATAGCATCGCACAGCGCCTGCCACTGCGCCTCGGTGGCGCAGGCGATCGCCACCCAGCGGTCGTCCCCGGCGCATGGGTACACGCCGTGGGGCGCCTCATGCGGGGAGAAGTTGCCCACGCGCGTTTGCACGCGACCGTTGACCGTGTAGTCGAGAATTGCCGGGGTGAGGAAATGCATGGCCGCTTCCGCCTGGGCGAGGTCAATGTACTGGCCCTCGCCGGTGCGCCGGCGGTAATCGAGGGCGGCCAGCAGCGCCGCGGCAATGAACTTGGGCGCCACGTAATCCGTATAGGCGCCGAAGGGGCCGGCGGGAGATCGATCGGGCCAGCCGGCGAGCTCGGTGAAGCCGGCCAGGGCGGCGCCCATCGTGCCAAACCCGGCCAGGGCGGCGTGGGGGCCCGTTTGCCCGTTGAGGCAGCTGCTCATCATGATGAGGCGCGGGTTCACCTTACGCAGCGACTCGTAGTCCAGGCCCCAGGCGCGCATGGCCTTGGGCGAGTAACTCTCCACCACCACGTCGGCCCAGGCAGCCAGACGCAGCGCCACCTCACGCGCCTCAGGCTTGGCGAGGTTGAGGGTGATGCCAAGCTTGCCAGCATTGACGTTGGCGTACAGGCCGGAACGCTCCGGACCCGGCTGGCCGTCCTTGAACGGCTGAATGGTGCGGGCGGTGTCGACGCGGGCGGCGCTTTCCACGTGCACCACCGTGGCCCCGTAGTCCGACAGGTAGCGCACACCGATCGGGCCAACCATCACCCAGGTAAAGTCCAGCACCTTCACCCCTTCCAGTGGCGGCCGGACCTCAGCGCGGGAACCCGAGGGCGACGGCATCGTTGCCGCCTGAGGCACCGCCCACTCCCGGTCCACCTCCTCGTCGTGCTCCCCCAGGCGTGGCGCGGGACGCCGGTAACGGATAGGCGTGGCACTGAACTTGGCGAAGGGGCCAGGGTAGAGCACGGGTTGGTCCAGCCCCTCGTGCCGGACGGGCGTCCAGTAGGCGCGAGCGTTAAGCTGTTCCGATTGGAGGAGGTCGGCGGTCGTGGTGACGGGCACGATCAGCAGGCTGCGGCGGAGCGCCTCCTGGAACAGCTCGGCCTTCGTTTTGCTGCGGGTGAACCGTTCGATCGCGTCGATGCACCGCTGCAGCTCGCTCAGGGGCTCCTGTCCGGACAGCAGCAAGACCGTGTAGTTGAGCCAGTCTTTGTCTCGCGTCGCGGCGTCGACGAATCCCTCTTCGTGCATCCACTCCATGAGGCGGCGGGTGAAGGGGCCGATGGCGGTGCCGAACAGGAAGGTCACCGACACGTAGCCGTCCTTGCACGGGTAAATGAAGCGCAGGTGAATGGGGCCGAGCTTGACGCCGCCCGCCACCCGCCGCAGGACCTGCTCCCCCCAGCCCGCTTGGAGCACCATGGACTGGGTAGCCATCATGGCAGCGGTCTGGGCGGACACGTCCACATGCTGTCCGCTCCCGTTTCGCTCGCGGCCGGCAAGTGCCACCAGCGCGCCCACGGCCGCCTCGGCACCGGCGTGCAAGAACGCCTGCGGCACGGCCACCTGGACCGGCGGCCGGTCCTCGTCCCCGGTCAGCAGCAAGGTGTGTGACGCGGCCAGCGCTGTAAGGTCCGTGGCCGCCCAACCGGCCTTGGGACCGTCCTGACCGAAGGGGGTGATGGACACCATCACCAGGCGCGGATTGACGGCGGATAGGTCACGGTAGCCGAGGCCGAGCCGGTCCAGGTAGCCGGGCTCGAACGATTCGATCAGCACGTCGGTGCTCTGCACCAGCCGCCGCAGTCGCGCGCGGCCCGCCGCCGTCTCCAGGTCCAGCGTGATGCCGCGCTTATTGCGGTTGTAGGCCCACCAGAACAGGCTGTCCTCGATCCCCGGCTTGGCGCCATCACCGGTGGACCGGAATGGGCCGATGCGCCGCGCCGAGGAGCCGCCGGGCGGCTCGACCACCACCACATTCGCGCCGAGGTCCGCCAGGATCTGGCCGCAGATCTGGCCGCGCTCGTTCGTCAGGTCCAGCACGCGATACGGCTCCAGCAGCATCTCCCTCGCTCCTCCCCGGTGATGTGAGACACTGTAGCAGACAAGCGGGTAGCCCAGCAGCTGGATGGGGCCGCCCGAACCCGCGTGGAGGGAGCGCGATGGATGACCGCCCGCTCGTTGCCGTGACGCTAGGGGATCCGGCCGGGATCGGACCGGAGGTCGTGGCCGGCGCCCTGGGCTTCGGTGAGGTCTATGCCGCGAGCCGCCCGCTCGTGGTGGGCGATCGGGGCGCGCTGGAGCGGGCGGCGCGGGTGATGGGCGTCACCGCCGCCGTGCGCGTGGTGGCCGACCCGAGCGAGGGACGTTACGAGCCGGGCGTGATCGATCTCCTGGACCTGGCCAACGTGCCTCCGGACCTGCGCATGGGCGAGGTACAGGCCGCGGCCGGCCGGGCGGCGTTCGCCTACATCGAGCGGGCCACGCAACTCGCCCTGGCCAGGGCGGTAGACGCCATCGTCACCGCCCCCATCAACAAGGAGGCGCTACGCCTGGGCGGCGTGCCCTACCTGGACCATACCGGCGCCTTCGCGGCGCTCACCAACAGCCCCGACGCCACCACCATGTTTGTGCTCGGGCAGCTCCGCATCTTCTTCGCCACCCGTCACACCTCCCTGCGCACGGCCATCGCCGAGCTGACCCGGGAGCGGGTGGAGCGAATGCTGGTGCACGCCCACGAGCAGATGGAGCGCTTCGGCTTTAGCCGGCCGCACATCGCCTTGGCGGCGCTCAACCCGCACGCGGGCGAAGCCGGCATGTTCGGCGAGGAGGAGATCGAAGTGCTCGCCCCAGCCGTGGCCGCCGCGCGTGCCCGTGGCATCAACGTCACCGGCCCGCACCCGGCGGACGCTATCTTCTACCTGGCTCGGCACGGCGCCGCGGACTGCGTGCTCTCGCTCTACCACGATCAAGGCCACATCGCCGCCAAGAGCATCGATTTCGACCGCACGGTGGCGATCACCACCGGCCTGCCGTTCGTCCGCTCCTCGGTGGACCACGGCACCGCGTTTGATATCGCCGGCACGGGCCGGGCGCGCTGGATAAGCATGGCGGAGGCGATCCGCGTGGGAGCGGAGTTCGCCCGCCGCGCCCGGACCCGCGCGACGGGTGCGGCGTAAGGCGAGGCCCTACTCCGGCGAACGCGGTGCCAGGCACGTCGCCGCGCGGGGTGCGGTGTGGCATAATGAGGGTGCGCCGTGCTCTTCTGCACGGCGCTTAGGCTGTTTTTCCCGGAGGGATCGGGTGAACGCCCTGGACGTGCTGCGCGAACGCGGCTTCGTGTATCAGGTCTCGGACGAGGAAGGGTTACGCCAGGCGTTTGAGGGCCAGGTCACGGCCTATTGCGGCTACGATCCCACCGATGACAGTCTCACCGTCGGCAACCTGCTCACTATCATGCTGCTGGCCCACCTGCAGCGCCTGGGCCACCGGCCGATCGCCCTGGTGGGCGGCGGCACGGGCATGATCGGCGACCCCTCGGACAAGCTGGCCGCGCGACCGCTGCTGTCCGTGGCGCAGATCGACGCCAACGTGGCCAACTTCAAGCGCCAGCTCGCCCGCTACCTGGACTTCGAGGGCGGGCGGGCGCTCCTGGTCAACAACGCCGACTGGCTGCGCCCGCTGGGGCTGATCGAGTTCTTGCGGGATATCGGCCGCCACTTCAGCATCAACGCGATGCTGGACCTGGAGTTCGTGCGCACGCGCCTGGCCTCCCAGGCCGGCCTCACGTACCTGGAGTTCAGCTACATCCTGCTTCAGGCCTATGACTACCTGGAGCTGTACCGGCGCTACGGCTGCACCCTGCAGGTGGGCGGCTCCGACCAGTGGGCCAACATCCTGGCCGGGGCGGACCTCATCCGCCGCCTAGAGGGCGGCCGCGCCTACGCGCTGGTGACGCCGCTCATCACCACCGCCTCCGGGCGCAAGCTGAGCAAGTCCGAGGGCACGGCGGTCTACCTGGACCCGCGCAAGACCTCGCCGTACGAGTACTACCAGTTCTGGATCAACACCGAGGACGCCGACGTCGAGCGCTACCTCGCGCTGTACACCTTCCTGCCCATGGAGGAGGTACGGCGCCTGGGCCGGCTCCAGGGGGCGGAGCTGCGCCACGCCAAAGAGGTGCTGGCCTGGGAGGCGACGGCGCTCACCCACGGGCCGGCGGCGGCCGACCGGGCGCGGGAGGCGTCGCGCGCCGTGTTCCGCGGCGAAGCCGGCCCGCTGGACGCCGTGCCGGCCGTGCCCGTGCCGCGGGACGAGATCGCGGCCGGCATCCCCCTGGTGGACCTGCTCGTGCGCGCCGGTCTGGTCGAATCCAAGCGCATGGCCCGTCCGCGCATCCAGCAGGGCGCCGTCACCGTCAACCAGGAGCGCGTCACCGACGACCGGCTGGTGGTCGACGAGCGCTTCCTGAAAGACGGCGGCATCCTCGTGGGCATGGGCAAGCGCTTCCGCCGCGTGGTGGCCGCCTGACGCCTGACGCGTTTTGCACCTCGGCCCCCCTCAGGCGCGGGGGAAGGCCTGCACCACGCGGCGCAGCCGCGCCGCGTCGGTCGCGCCCTGATAGGGCATGTAGAAGGCCACGCGCGTGAGCAGGCCGGCGTACTTCTTCTCCAGGAGCGCCGGGATCTCCTCCGGCCGGCCCTCCACGGCGTACACCGCCAGCATCTCGTCGGTGATCAGGCGGCCCATCTCCTGCCACTGGCCGCGCAGCGACAGCTCGTGCAGCTGCCCTGCCAGATCTTCCCAGCCGTGCACGGCCAGCACCTCGTGGTAGGTGCGCGTCGAGGCGTAAAAGGCGATCTGCTGGCGCACGCCGTCGCGCGCCCGGCGCAGCTCCTCCTCCGTGTCGCCCATGATCACGAACGCGGTGGTGGCCCGCTCCACATCCTCCAGCGTGCGGCCCGACTTGGCCGCGCCCTTCTCCAGGTTGGGCAGGGCCACATCCGTCAAATACTTGACGGAATGGAACGGGTGGACGTGCACGCCATCGCAGAGCTCCCCGGCAAGGCGGTACATGTACTCGTTCACGGCCGCGATGTAAATGGGCACGCCCCGCATCTCCCCATGCCGATCGATGTAGGGGTGCGCCAGCGGCGGCGGCGCGAAGAAGGGGCTGGAGAGGCGGAACTGGTAGTGCTCGCTGACGAAGTCCGGCTGGCCGCGGGAGCCATCCTGCCAAAAGCGGAAAATGGCGCGCAGGCAGCGGATGTAGTCGCGCATGCGTGGGCCGGGGGCCGTCCAGGGCACGGAGAAGCGGCGCTCGTTGTGGCCCTTGACCTGCGTGCCCAGGCCGAGGATGAACCGCCCCTGAGAGCCGGCCGCCAAGTCCCAGGCGGTCATGGCCACGGTGAAGGGCGCGCGCGGGAAGGCCACGGCGATGGCCGTGCCGAGCTGGATACGCGTGGTGGCCGTGGCGGCCACGGCCAGGGGGAGGAACGGGTCGTGCTGCGTCTCCGCCGTCCACAGGCCGGCAAAGCCCATCTCCTCGGCCTCCTTCGCCGCAGCGGGCACCTCGGCGAGGGCAACGGCCCGCAGGCCGGTGTCAAACTTGAGAACACTCATGGTGGTAATCCTTTCGTCAGGGATCGCCGGCGGTGCGCCAGCCCGAGCCTGATAATAGGGGGCGGCGCGCCTTGCGCCAACCGCGGGGGTTGGTCGAGTTCACCGCCGGCTGCACGGCGTGTTACGGTGAGGACGGGCGGGCAGAACCGGCCATCGGACACAGGGGGTGCCAACGGGTATGGACACGGAGCGGGTCGGCGTCATCGGGTTCGGGTTGATGGGTGGCGGCATCGCCCAGGTGTGCGCCGTACACGGCTACGACGTCACGGTGCTGGACGTCGATGAGGAGCGCACGCACCGGGGGCTGGACGCCATCCGGGCGCGCATGGAGCGCGACGTGGCGCGCGGCCGGCTCACCCAGGAGCAGTTCGACCGCGCCATCCGCCGGATCCACCCCACAACGCGCTATGAGGACCTTGCCGCCTGCCAGATTGTGATCGAAGCGGTAGTGGAAGACCTGCCCACCAAGCGGGAGGTGTTCAAACGGCTGGGGGCCATCACCGCGCCGGGCGCGATCCTGGCCTCCAACACCTCCTCGCTGCCCCTGTCCGACCTGGCGGCGGCCAGCGGCCGGCCGGAGGACGTGATCGGCTTGCACTTCTTCAACCCGCCCTACGCCCTGCGTCTGGTGGAGGTGGTGGTGCCGGAGAGCACCAGCCCGCAAACCCTGGAGGCGGCCCTGGCCTTCTGCGACAGCATCAACCGCATCACCGTGCGGGTAAAGGACACGCCCGGCTTCATCGTCAACCGGCTGCTGGTGCCGTTCATCTTCGACGCCATCCACCTGGTGGAGTCCGGCGTGGCCACGGCGCAGGACGTAGACCAAGCGTGCAAGGTGGGCCTCAACCACGCCATGGGCCCGCTGGCCACCGCCGACCTCATCGGCCTGGATACGCTGCTGTACATCTCTGAGGCCATGTTCGAGGAGTACGGCGAGCCGCGCTTCAAGGCACCCACCTCGCTGCGCCGCCTGGTAGCTCTCGGGCACCTGGGCCGCAAGACGGGCCGCGGCTACTTCACCTACGAGTAGCGATGGGACCGAGGCCGTATAGCCGTATAATGGAGACCCGTGCAGCTGGCGTGGGCAGCATTTAGGCTGGGTCGGAAGCAGCGCTGACCGCCCCTCTCCCCCGGTAAGTCGGAGGTGCGGGGCCCCTGTGGCAAGGATGACAGCCGTGATCGATCGTGATCGCCTCATCCAAACGTTTCTCGATCTGGTGCGCATCGACAGCCCCTCCGGCGAGGAGGACGCGGTGGCGGAGGCCATCGCCCAGCGCCTGACAGCCCACGGCGCCGAGGTGCTCCATGACGCCTTCGGCAACCTCATTGCCCGTCTGGGGGCGGACGGGGAGCCGTTCCTGCTCTCCGCACACATGGACACCGTCGAGCCGGGGCGCGGCATCCGCCCCCTGATCGAGAACGACACCATCCGCACCGACGGCTCCACGATCCTGGGCGGCGACCCCAAGGCGGGGGTGGCGGCCATCCTGGAGGCGCTCACCGCCGTGCGCGCCGCAGGGATGCCGCACCGGCCGGTGGAGGTGGTGTTCACGCGCGGTGAGGAGATCGGCCTGCTCGGCTCGCGCAACCTGGACTACTCGCTAGTCACCGCCCGCCGCGGCGTGGTGCTGGACGGTGAGGGCGCCGTGAGCGAGATCACCAACGAGGCGCCGGCCATGTACACGGTGGACGTGGAGGTCACCGGGCGGGCGGCGCACGCCGGCGTAGAGCCGGAGAAGGGCGTGTCGGCCATCCTCATCGCCGCCGAGCTGATCGTCGAGCTGCCGCAGGGCCGCATCGACCGCGAGACGACAGCCAACGTCGGCTTGATCAGCGGCGGCACGGCACGCAACGCCGTCCCGGAGCGGTGCAGTTTCAAGGCCGAGTTCCGCAGTCGCAACCCGCAGCGGCTGGCGGAGGTGAAGCAGGAGATCGAGCTGGCCATTGCCGGGGTGGCGGCACGCCATCCCAACGCCCGCATCGACGCGCGCATCGAGAAGGCCTTTGACGGCTACCGCTTGTCGCCGCAGCACCCGCTACTGCAGCTCTGCGCCGCCACCCTGCGCGGGCTGGGCATGGAGCCGCACTTCGTGGCTTCGGGTGGCGCCACCGACGCCAACATCTTCGCCGCGCACGGCATCGAGGCGGCCGTGTTGGGCATGGGCGGCAACAACTTCCACACGACGCGTGAGACGCTGAGCATCACCAACCTGGTGAACAGCGCCCGCTTCCTGGCCGCGCTGCTCACCAGCCACGGTGCTTAGACCGGCGTGATCCAGCGCGCCGGCCCGGACAGACACAGCCGCAACCGATCGCCGAAGCCGACCGTGCGCAAATTGACGGGAGCGTCCGCCGCGCGCGTCCAGCCTAGCCAGCCGTTGCCCTCCATTCGCCAGATGGCCAGCAGCGCGTCCGCCGGGCTGATCGCCCCGGCCACGACCTCGATCGGGGTGCCGTTGGGGAAGGCGGAGCGGACGGTGACACAGCCAGGGCCGGGCAGCGCCTGCTCCTCCCCGATCACGAACCGCACCGGCCCGGCCGTGGGCCGTCCCTCGCTCAGGAGCACGCCGATGGCAGCGTATACCCCAGTCGGCACCTGGAGACCCGCCTGGTTGCGCTGATCCCACGTCGCGGTGAGGGTGAGCGCCTCGCCGGGCGCCAGCCTACGAGTAGTGACCGCCTGGGTGAAGAACTGCCCCTGCGACCAGCGCCAGACCACGGCCGGGCTGTCCGGTGGCCCGATAGCCACGTCAAACAGCTGGCTGGTCGGGAAGGTGAGGGTGAGCGGGGCATCGCCGCGGTTGCGGGCGATGAGGGTCAGGGTCACAGGGGCACCCTCCGGGTAGGCGGTGCGGTCGGCGCTGAGGGTGACGTCCAGGGCACCCTGGGCCGCCAATCCGCGCGGCAGGGCGGCAACGAGCAGCGCCAGGACCAGCAGACGGCGCATGGCGACACCTCCCAACCGTGTTGGAGACCGCCGACCGAGCGGCAGGGTCAGGCACGCTCGCGGGCGCATGCCGTGGTGACCGCGCGCACGATCAGACCGCGCGGCGGCACCGGCTTCCAGCCCTCCGGCGTAGCGAAGTAGCGGCAGCCGGCGGACGTCTCGTCCGGCTCGCGATCGCCGTACTCCACATCGACGCCGTTGACGCGGATGGTGGGCGAGCCCAGCATCTTGCGCGCCCGTGCCTCCTCCGGGCCCTCCACCTGGATGTAGACCACCTCGGCCTCCGGCACGCCGGCCTCGGCCAGCGCCTCCGCCAGCACCTGGCGCGTGGCCTCTCGGTGCGGGCAGGACCGTCCCACGTACACCTCGATGCGCATTGCCGTTCTCCGGGCCACACGCCTTGACCGGGTCAGTAGCCCTTGTGTTTGTCGATCACACCCTCCAGCGGCTCTCCGGCGAGGAAGCGTGCCAGATTGCGGCGGAAGCGCGTCACGATGCGGTCACCGCGGTAAGGGGAGGCACCGGCCGTGTGGAAGCTGATGATCACGTTGTCCATCTGCCACAGCGGGTTGTCCGGCGGCAGCGGCTCCACCGGCGTCACATCCAACCCCGCCCCGGCGATGAGGCCGCGTTGCAGGGCGTCGATCAGCGCTTCCATATGCACGACCTCGCCGCGGGAGACGTTGACCAGCACCGCGTGCCGGCGCATGGCAGCGAACGCCTCCCGGTCGAACATCCCACGGCTGGCCGGGGTGAGGGGGCAGGTGATCACCACGACATCGGAGGCGGCGAGCAGGTCATGGAAGCGGTCGGTGCCCCAGCGGGCGCGCACGAACGGCGGGCACGGCACCGGCTCCGGGTCCATGGCCAGCACCTCCATGCCGAAGGCCGCGGCCCGCCGCGCCACCTCGGTGCCCGTACCGCCCAGGCCGATGACGCCCATCGTTCGGCCGGTCAGCTCCCAGGCCGCGGCTCGGATCTGGAAGCGGGCGTCCCAGCGCCGCTCGCGGATCGCCGTGTTGATGCCGCGCGTGAGGGCGAGGAGCAGGGCGAAGGCGTGCTCGGCGAGCTGGTTGCCCACCAACCCCTTCTCGCTGGTAAGGGTGATGGACGACGCCACGAAGGCCGGGTAGAGCTGCCGGTCGACCCCGGCGCCCACCGATTGCAGCCAGCGCAGCTTGCGGGCGCGGGGCAGCACCTCCGGCGCCAAGTAGCCGAAGGCGAGCTCCGCGTCCTCCACCTCGGTCATCTGCGTCTCGCAGTCGCGCGCGATCACGACCTCTAGGCCGGCGGCGCGCGCCGCCTCCGCCACGGCCTGAATCTGCGGCTCCCCCACCTCGGGGATGAACGGGCCGACGAGCACCACGAGCTTCATGGCCTGCACCACCGCGCGGTTCGGGTCAAGGGCATGCGCCGCCATTCTACGCGGCACGCGCGGTTGGCGCAGGCCCGTCGCCGGTCACGCGGCTGGAGGCGCTCAGGCCACGAAGCCCAGCGTGGGCCACGCCCGGCCAAGCACGGCCGTGGCGTCGCCCCGCAGCCAGTCATTCAGGATGGTGGCATAGACGGAGCGGAAGTCGGTGGTGAACTTGAAGTTGCCGTTGTCCAGGTCCGTCAGGCTGGGGCGGGCACCGTACACGCCGCCCTTCACGCCGGCACCGACCAAAAACCAGACCGAGGCGCTGCCGTGGTCCGTGCCCTGGCTGCCGTTCTCTGCCACCCGCCGCCCGAACTCGGAGGTGGTGAGCACCAGCACTCGCTCCGCCGCGCCCTGCGCCTCCAGGTCCTGCTGGAAGGCGTGCACCGCCGTGGCCACCTGCGCGAGCAGGTTGCGGTGCACGTTGGGCTGGTTGGCGTGGGTGTCGAACCCGCCGATGGTGACATACCCGACGCGGAGCCCGACGTCGGCCGCGATCACCTGGGCCAGCAGCTTGAGCCCCAGCGCCAGCCCGTTCTGCTGGGGGTACTCCACCGGGGTGCTGTAGCCGTTTACCATCTCCGCCAGCTCGCGGGCGGAGACGTAGGCCGCCTGCGCCGTCTCCTGGATAAGCGGCACGAAGGCGCGGCCGTTGGCGTCGCCACGGTTGAGCAGGGTGAACGCGTTCAACCGGTTCTGGCGGTCGCCGGGAAAGCGCGGGTCGGTCTGGATGGTGTAGGCGGCCGCGTTTTGCACCACCGGCACCTGGGTGTGTGTTGACTGGAGGCTGTGGTCCAGCGCGGCGCCGGCGCGCAGGGCGGCGAAGTGCTCCTCCGGCTGCGCCACAAGGTCCAGATAGCGGCCCAGCCAGCCCACCGGCTCGTAGCGGTCCGGCTCGCCGCTCTTGATGATCTCCATCGCCCGGAAGTGGGAGTAGTTGGGGTTGGGGTAGCCCACCCCCTGCACGATGGCGACCCTGTTCTCCTGGTACAGCTCGGCCAGCGGGCTGAGCGCCGGATGCAGCGCCAGCTCGGGGGTGATGACGTGCGCCTCCTCGCGCTTGATGCCCAGCGTCGGCCGCACCCGATAGTAGGCCTCGTCCGCGTAGGGGATGACGGTGTTCAGGCCGTCGTTGCCACCGGCCAGCTCGATCACCACCAGCGTGCGCGCGCCGCGTGCGCGTAGCCGTTCCATCGCCGCCGGTCGGGCGTGCGCCGCCTTAAGCAGGAAGGTGGGCGGTGCCACGCCTAGCGACAGAGCGAGCAACCCGGTACGGATGAAATCGCGACGAGTCTGGAGCATCGTCTGCCTCCTGTGCCCGGACACCGCGGCGACCGCTACGCGAGTTGGTACTCAGGTGTCGCGGCCAGCAGCGCGATCAGGCCTCGCACCTTGTTGTTGACCGTCCGCTCATCCAGGGTGAACAGGCCGGGACTGCCGTCGTCGCGCGCCACCAAGTAGTCGGCCAGCACGCCGCGTTTGGCCTCCGGCAGATCGCCGTCCACCATCAGGTCGACGAAGAAATCGAGGATTGCCTCCGGTGTGGCCAGCCGATGGCGGCGGAGCAAGGCGGCCACATCGATGAAGGTGGGCTGGTCGGGGCCGCCGCGCAGCGCCTGCGTGGCGAAGTTATAGCGGGCGATGAGCGTGCTGGTGCTGATCCAGGACCGGCCGCCCGGCCAGCCGGCCACGTTGGGCGGCGCCAGCGGCACCTGGCCCATGAGCGGCAGGAAGGCGTTGAGCAACCCACCGTCCGTGCGCGCCTCCAGCGCCCGCAGGAACCCCACGGCGAACTCCACCGGGCTCTTGATCACGGCATGGTAGGCGCGCTCGGAGAGGAAGGCGGGGTGGGTGAAGAGGGCGCGCATCGTGGCGCGGATGTCATAGCCCGAGCCGGTGAACACCCGGGCCAGGTCGGCGATCACCTCCGGCTCCGGATCGGGATAGGCGAAGAACGTCCACAGCTTGCGCGCGATGAACGGCGCACAGGCCGGATGGCGGACGACGATGTCGATCACGTCCGTCCCATCCCAGGGGCCGGTGCGCCCGAGCACGGTCTTGGTGCCGCCGTCGTGCTGACCGGGGACGAAGACGAACTGGCCGTCGCGCTGGAACCAGCCGGTGAAGGCGCGCGCCGCCTCGCGCACGTCCTGCTCGGTGTAGTTGCCGATGCCCAGCGTAAACAGCTCCATCAGCTCGCGGGCGTAGTTCTCGTTCGGCTTGCCCTTGCGGTTCTGATTGTTGTCCAGCCACAGGATCATGGCCGGGTCCTTGGCCGAGGCGAGCACCAGGTCGCGGAAGTTGCCCAGCGCCAGGGCGCGGTAGGTGTCGATCTGCTGCACCATCAGCCAGGGCGCGTTGCCGGTCTTCGCCAGCGAGCTGGTGAGGTGGCCGTGCCAGAAGAGGGTCATCTTTTCCAAGAACTGGCGCTTACTGTACACCATGCGTAGCAGCCAGTAGCGCACACAGTCCGGACGCTGGCTGAAGTCGAAGGCGTCACGCGGCACGAGGCTGTCCACGTCGTCGGCCTGGCCCTCCGGGTTGAGGAGCCGCTCCAGCGTGGCCTGGTATCCGGCCTGTACTGCCTCTTCCAGTTCGGCGACGCTGACGCCGAAGGTGGCGCGACGTACGAGGTGAGCGATGCGGCGGCGGTCGCTGTCGAGGGCCATGGCAAAAGCTCCCGGACGGCGTCGGTCATGGATAGCACGAGCCGCGGGGGCAAATGGTTTCATTGCCGAGCGGCGGGTGCTACAGAGATATCGTTGCTCTCACCCCGGTGAAGGAGGGGAAAACCGGCTCGTGCCGACCCCTCAGTCGGCTGTCCCGGTGGGACAGCGAGATGGCCCGCGGACGACCGCTCAGTGCGCGTGGTCGGATCGCGCCTGCGCGTGCAGGTCGTGGATGACCTCTTCTAGCTCGTGGTAGAGCAGCTCGTCCTCGAGGTCATCCAGGCGCAGCTTCCACTCGTAGTCGGGCAGGATGATGCGGGCGCGGGAGGCGCCGATCTCCAAATGCTGCTCGTGGCCGTGGAGGCGGACGCAGATGTCGAGGGTGAGCTCCCCGTGCCACTCGTACTCCTCGAACGTGATCGTCGCTGCCGGCTCGATCTGGCGCACGATGTGGCGGGCCAGCTCCTTCACCCGCTCGATCGCCTCGCGGTCGCGCTCGCGGGGGGTGGGCGCCAGCAGCTCCGGGCCGGCGTGATCCGGCGCGCGGATCTCGCGCGGGTCGAGGGCGGCGTCCGTCGGGTGCACCTGCTGACGCAAATCCCGCACCGCCGCCTCGACCTCGTGCCGCAAGATCTGCGGGTTGGCACGAAGCGCGTCCACGCGGTCGGCCGCCACCTCGATGTGGCGCTCCTCCCCACCCCAGGTGAGGATCACGTCCACCGTCTCGCGGATGGTGACCTCCACGTCGGGGTCGATCTGTCGGCACAATTCGATGAGGCCGGCGTACAGTGACGCGGCTGACTCCTGCCGCTCAACCGCGGCGCGCTCCTGCATATGCTGCTCCTCAGCGGTGGCTGGTGTGCGCTGGCGTGCCGTTTCCCGTTTCCAGGGAAGACGGGGCACGGGCGCGGGCGCCACCCCCTTCTCAGCCCAGTATGCGTCGCCCGCCGCCGCTGTCAACGCGCCGCAGGAGCCGGTGTGCACGTTAGGCTGGATCTGGGTGCCGAGCGGCCGGCTCCGCTCGCTACAATCGAGCTATGAGGGACGATGTGCCGCTGCCGCGCCTGCGCCCCGTGGACGTCCGGCGGGTAGCGCAGAACGGAGGGGAGTATCTACTGCTGCGGGATCCGCTGGAGCTCACCGGCCAGCAGGTGCTGGTGCCGCTGCCGCTAGCCCCGCTGCTCGCCTTGCTCGATGGTTCCCGCACGCTCAGCCGCCTGCGGGTGGAGCTCCTGGTGCGCTATGGGCTGGCGCTGGATATCGAGCACCTGCGCGGCGTGGTAGAGGCGCTGTCGCGGGCCTGTCTGCTCGAGGACGAGAGCTACGGTGAGGCGGTGCGGCGGGCGCGCGAGGCATATCACGCGGCGCCATACCGCGCGCCCGCCCTGGCCGGGCGGGTCTACCCGCCCGAGCCCGCGGACCTCGCGGCCGTCCTGCGGGGCTTTGAGGAGCGGGTGAACCCCGGCGAGGGGGAGCCAGACGGGCTCGTGGGCCTGATCAGCCCCCACATCGATTACGCCCGCGGCGGCCCGGTGTACGCCGCGCTGTGGCGGCGGGCGGCGCCGGCGGTACGGGCGGCAGAGGTGGCCGTCATCTTCGGCACCGACCACAGCGGCTCGCCCGGAACGCTGACCCTTACCCGTCAGGCGTACGCCACCCCATGGGGCGTGTTGCCCACGGACCAGGACGCCGTCGAGGCGATGGCCGCGGCGCTGGGCAGGGAGGCCGCCTTCACCGAGGAGCTGCATCACCGCGCCGAGCACTCCGTGGAGCTGGCCGCCGTGTGGTTGCACTACGTGCGCGACGGCGCACCCTGCACGGTCATCCCTGTGCTCTGTGGCCACCCGCTTCCATATATGACCGCGGTGATGGGGGCGGCACCCGGTCAGGATGAGGCCGCGCGGGCGGCCTGGCGGCGCGCCGGGGATGCCCTCGCCGCCCTGCGCGCTGCCCTTGCGGGCCGGCGGGTGATCGCCGTGGCCGCCGCGGACCTGGCGCACGTTGGCCCCACGTTCGGCGATCCGGAGCCGTTCTCGCCCCTGGCCAAGTACAAGGTGCGCCTGGCGGACGAGGAGTTGCTTGCGGCCTGCTCGGCCGGTCCGGAGGCGGTGCTGCGCGCGGTGGGCCGCGTCAACGATCGCTACCGCATCTGCGGCCTGGCGCCCATCGCGCTGACGCTGGCCTTCACCGGCCCCGTGCAGGCAGAGACGGTGGCCTACGCGCAGTGCCCCGCCGACCATGACGGCGGCGACGGGTCCATCGTGTCGGTGGCAGGGGTGATCCTGCGCACCTGCGCCGCCGGGCCCAACCCATTCCTGGAGGCTGGCCTTGGAGACGGGTGTCAGCTACTTCAGCGGACGTGACCTGCGCCACGTGCGCGCGGACCTGGCCGATATGGTTGAGCACGGCTGCACGTACGTGGTGCATTGCTTCACCGAGACCGATCTCACCTACAACCTCAAGGGTATGGCCGACATCGTGCGCGCCACGCGCGACATCGGCCTGCAACCCTGGGCCGACCCCTGGGGCCTGTGCGGGATCTTTTCCGGCGAAACGTTCTCTCGTTTCCTGCTCGAGCATCCGGAATCTTGGCAGGTCCGCTCCGATGGCCGGGCGGTGCCAGCCGCCTGCCCGCGCGATCCGGCAGCGCGGGAGTTCCTGCGCGCCTGGGTCACCCGCGCCGCCGAGATCGGTATGCAGGTGCTGTTCTGGGACGAGCCCCACTTCTGGGCCGACTGGCAGCAACCGGACGAGACCTGGACCTGTCTCTGCCCGCTGTGCCAGGACGCCTTCCTCGACCGCTTCCGCACGCGGATGCCAACCGTCTTCACCGAGGAGGTGCGCCAGTTCCGGGAGGAGACGCTGCTCGAGTTGATGGCCGACCTGTGCCGGGCCGGGCGCCGCGCCGGCCTGCGCAACGCGTTATGCCTGCTGCCGTCCGACCTGGCCGCGCACGGCTTCGTCGACGCCGAGCGCCGCTTCGCCGCGCGACTTAACCGGCGGCGGGTGCAGCGCGGCCTGCCACCCCTGGAAGGCTTACCGCCCGCCTTGCGCTACTTCGGGATCGGTGACTGGGAGGCGGCGGCCGCCATCCCCGACCTGGACATCTTTGGCTGCGATCCCTACTGGTTCACCTTTGAGGCGGACCCGGAACCGTTCACGGAGACGTACCTGGCGCGGGCGCTGCGCGCCGCCCGCCGTGCCGCCGAGCTCACCCGCCGCCCGCGCAAGACGCAGCTATGGGTGCAGGGATTCGCCGTGCCGGCCGGGCGGGAGCGCGAGCTGTTCGGCGCGGTGCGGCTGGGCGCGCGCATGGGTGCCACCCACGTGGCCGCCTGGAGCTATCGCGGCCTGGCGGGCATGTCCTACAATGCCCCGGACCGGCCCGAGGTGGTCTGGCAGGTGATCGGCGAGGCGTTCCGCTCGGTGCGTGGGTAGACGGCGCCCGCACCGGCGCCGGGGAGCGTGTGATGGACCTGGCCATCCGCAACGGCACGGTGGTGACGGCCACGGGCGAGTTCCGCGCGGACATCGGCGTGCAGAACGGCCGGATCGTGCAGGTGGGCGGCGATGTGCCGGCCGCGGCGCGGGAGGTCGATGCCGCAGAGCTGCTTGTGCTGCCCGGCTGCGTCGATATCCACACGCATCTCACCTCCTTTGCTGGGCAGCGGCCACTGGACGGGTTCGACACCGGCACGCGCGCCGCGGCCGCCGGCGGCGTCACCACCATCTGTGACTTCACCCACCAGGCAGACGGCGAGGGGTTGCGCGCGGCGCTGGAACGGGCGCTGGCCGACGCGCGCCAGTCGATCATTGATTTCACCTTCCACGCCGTGTTGCGCGACCCAAATGAGCAGGCGCTGGCGGAGATCCCGGACCTGGTGGCCGAGGGCGTGGCCGGCATTAAGGTGTTCATGTCGCAGAGCCGGTTCACCCGGCGGGCCACCGACTACCTGCGCGCCATGCGCATCGCTGGCCGGGCCGGCGCCCTGACGGCAATCCACGCTGAAGACGAGTCGATCATCGCCCTGCGCACGGCCGAGCTGTTGGCCGAGGGCAAACGCGGGGTGGAGTGGTTCCCGGACAGCCGTCCGCCCTTGGCAGAGGCGATCGCCGTGCAACGGGCGGTGGCCTTCGCCGAGGCGGCGGAGGCGCCCATCTACTTGGTGCACCTCTCCTGTCGCGGGGCGCTTGAGGGGCTGCGCGCGGCGCGTGCCCGCGGTCTGCCCGTCTACGGTGAGACCCGGCCCATCTACCTCTACCTGACGCGCGACTGCTTCAACCTCCCCAACGGTGAGGGGGCGAAGTTTGTGGGGCAGCCGCCCCTACGCGACCAAGCGGACGTGGACGCGCTGTGGGAGGCCCTGCGCAGCGGCGATCTCTCCACCGTCTGCACGGACCACATCCCTTACCTCAGCGCCGTGAAGCTGGACCCGGCGCATACGTTCGCCACCATCCCGCCCGGGGTGTCCAACCTGGAGACGTTGCTGCCCATGCTCTATTCCGAGGGTGTGCGCAAGGGGCGCATCTCGCTGCCGCGCCTGGTGCAGCTCGTGGCCACCAATCCGGCCCGCATCGCCGACTTGGCGCCGCGGAAGGGGACGATCGCGCCCGGCGCCGACGCCGACCTGGTGCTGTTCGACCCACGGCTCACGCGCGTGGTGCGCGCGGCGGACATGCACTCCGCGGCCGACTATGACCCGTTCGAGGGATGGCAGGTAACGGGCTGGCCGGTGATGACGATCGCGCGTGGCGAGGTGATCGTCGAGCGCGGGCGGGTGCTCGGCCGGTCAGGGCGGGGCCGTTTTGTGCCGCGAGCGCGCTTTTCCACGCTGTAAGCGCGCTGTACCCATCAATGGCGCTAGTTGAAGCCCGGCAGCACACCCTCGAACATCTCGATCACATCCTGACCCAGGGCGGTGACCGCCGCGACGGCAACAGCCGCGATGGCGGCCAGCATGATGGCGTACTCCACCATGGTAGCCCCCGCGGCGTCATGGTCGGCGGGTTGCACGCGGCGACACACGCCCGCCAGCAGGCGGACCAGCAGCGGGCTGAGATACGCGGTCATATGAGCCTCCGGACGGCGGGCCTGGTGCGCCGTCTACCACTCTCTCTATCGGCCGCCATCAGGCCGCGTGCAGCCGCGGTGGAGATGATAGACCGGCCGGTCTGCGCGCTCAGGGTAGCGGCCCCGCGGCGACGGCAAGCGGATCCTGGAGTGGCCGGGCAATGCCCGCCGCGGATGGCGTGGGCACCGTAGTTGGGCCGGCCGACTCCTCCAGCAACCCCTCGACCCTCACGCCGGGCCGCACCCGCTGTTCCAGAAACCGCCACTGGGGTGGGTCACCAGGCCAGGCGTTGAAGTTGTGCCCGCGCAGACCGGTGGGCTGACCATGCAGGGTGTAGAACTCCGTGTGCTGCGCGTTGAAGGCGTACCAAGCCTGGTAGGCCAGGTTCTTGGTCAGGTAGGCCTCACGGCTGGTAGCGCCGTACCACGGATCAAAGTAGTGCCAGGCACCATCGTACCATAGCTCTGCGCCTGCCTCCTGCCACCACCGCACGCGCCATACGCCGTCCGGGCGCTGGCTGAGCGGCGCGGCGATGGCGCTGTTGATCTCGCGGGCGGGGAAGCCAAGGGTCCGCGCCAGCGCCGTGAGCAGGTAGGCCTGGGCAATGCAGATGTAGCTGCCGTTCTTGTGGTCCACGCTGAGGATGCCGTTGGCGAAGAGGCGGGCAAGGTTGTAATCGTTGTTGAATTCGCCCGGATCGCCGTCGCCCAGGGTAGCGTCGATGGCCTGATAGAGGTTCATGGCCACCGTCTGCGGGTCGTCTGGCCAGGGCCCGCCGCGCCGCCCCCATTGCAGGGCCAGGAGGCGCACGTAGTAGTCCGTGGTGTGGCTGAAATCGGCGTCGCCCTTTAGATAATAGCCGTCCTCTCCAGGCCCCTCGTCCGGCAGGCCGGTGGAGTCGGCGATGTGCGGGTAGGTGACGGCCACGCCCCGCTCTGGATCGAAGAAATCCTTGACCTCGGGCGTGAAACTCAACGTGACCGGCTGGCCCGAGGATGGCGGCACGTAGTCCAGGGCCACGGTGAACATTCCGTCACGCAGGGGGATGCGAGCGCCTGGGCGGCGCAGCAGCTCCTCCCGGATGATTGGGTTCTGTTCATCGGCGATGCGCATGTCCTCAAGAATGAGGAAGTTGTCGCCCTCTGCCAGCCCGAAGTGGGCGCTGCGCGGGGCGATGAGCGCGCCGCCGGTGCGCACGTCGACGGCGTTCAACCCCGGTGCCCGCACCACCACCGCCATCTGGATGAGGTCGGCCGGTGTGAACTGGTGGTCCCAGTCGGAGGCGAACACGCCGCGGAACTCCGGTGTGACGCGCACGATGCGCGCGCCCAGGTCCACCTGCGGGCTGCCGGGCGACCCCTGCACGCTGACCCGCACGGTGAAGTCGTTGACGGTGGCGTACCGGTGGGTCACCCGTGTTCCGGTGACCGGCGGGCTGCCATCCCCAAACTGCCACACGTAAATATGGCCGGGCCCGGGCGCAACCACGGCGAAACTCACCTCCTCGCCCACCGCGATCACGTCTCGGCTGACGACGAAGGGCGGGCCGGTGGGCTCCGGCGTGGATTGGGCGCCAGCCGGTGTCGCGAGCAGGGCGAACACACCGGCGCACAACACCAAGAGCAGCAGGCGGAGCGAAGGGACGAGATGCGGCACGCGCTCGCCTCAGGCGGCCGGGCGGGGGGTCGTAGCGGGAACACCTCGATGCTACCAGACCGGCCGCGGGCTCCCGCCAGCGCTATCTGACAGCGTGGCGGTCTTGCCGCCCCAGCGTATCATGCCAGCGTCCTGGGTGCAGGTCGGACGGCCCTGCGAACATCTGGATGCTTCCCTGCCTCTGCCCCAGACCATCGATAGGCCGAGCACGGGGATCGATCTGCCCCCGTTGATCGGGGCGCGGCGCTCCGCGTAGCTTTGCCATCAAGCACCGCCATCTCGGCGGACGCGCGCCCGGAGGCGTGCCATGTCCCCAGCGCGGCACGTGGCTGCGGTGATCGCCCTGCTGGGGGCGGTAGTCGCCGTCCGAACGGGGCATGCGGCTCCGCCGAACCGCGTGTACGGAACCGTGACGCTGCACGGCGCCCCGGCGCCCGTGGGCACGGTGATCGAGGCCCTCACCGGCGGCAAGGTGTGCGGCACCACCACGGTGACGGCCACGGCGGTGTCCGGGAGCAGCTACCCCTACGTGCTCAACCTGCCAGACCCGGCCGCACCGCTGGAGTGCAAGCCGGGTGCGGTGATCACCTTCACCGTGGCCGGCCTGCCCGCCGGACAGACCATCACCCTGGACGACCTCGGTACCTTCTTGCGCGTGGACCTGGTCGCACCGGGCATCCCTGCCGTTCCAACGACGCACACCCTGCCGCTGCCGGCCGGCTGCACCGACGTCGTGTCTGCCTTTCCCGATGGCACCCCAGCGGCGGCGGTGGCCGCGGCGGTGGTACCGGCGGAGGCGCTGCACGCTATCTGGCGCTACGACCCGGCCACCGGGCGGTACGCCGGCTTCAGCCCGGCGGCGCCGTTCGCCAGCGATCTGACCGCCATCAACCGGGCGGAGCTCCTCCGGGTGTGCACGGCCGGTCCGGCCGCTCTGCGGCTGCCGGCGGCGCCGGGAAGCGAGCAGCCGTGACCCGGCGATCCGGCGCCCGCGCGCCACTCGAGCATCCTCCCACCAGGTCTGCGGGGGCGTCTCACTGCGCGGCGGGCCGGTAGCCGGCGCGGTACATTTCGACACCTGCATCGGCAGGTACGGGTCTAATTGAACTAATACGCGCTAATACGGGCTAATACAGAATCCACTCCCGCCCGCTCTCGTACGTTCGCTCCCGCTCGTTCCCGCACGTTTATTGCTCTGCCTTCCATGACCTGCTAGCATGACACGTGTGCTCCGGTGCGTCGGGGCCGCGTGTGGACTGCGTCCACGTGACCGCACGGTTCCAGACCGACGTCAGTAGGACGGCCGACTGGTGGTCTCCCACCTCTGGGGAACTGCTGGACGGCCTTTCCAGTGTCCCGCGGCAAGCCGGGGGACCTGTACCGCAAAGGGGGGTGACATCGATGCACGTGACCATTGACGGGTTCGGCGGGGATCGCGAGAAGCTGGCGTCGGAGGAACTGGTCCGCGAGTTATTGGACCGCTACCCCGGCGAGATCGGGATGACCAAGATCTCCGAGCCGCATGTGCGCACGTATATCGGTGAGAAGCCCGAGGACTGGGGGGTGTCCGGCTTCGTGCTGATCGCCGAGAGCCACATCACCATCCACACCTTTGTGGAGCATGGCCAGGTGTGGGTCGATATCTTCTCCTGCAAGGAGTTCGACGCCACCAAGGCCATCCTGGACATCAAGCGTGCCTTCGGCCTGAAGGACATCACCACGCGCTTGCTGGAGCGCGGGTTGGAGTACCCGCACGATGTGAAGGCCTCCATCCCCCTGGCGGAGCAGGAGCGGAACGAGGTGGCGGCCATCGTGGCGGGTCGATAGGGTTAGCGCGCTCCCAACCACCAGTGAGCGGGCCGTGCGGGGGTGAGGACCGTGGGAGGGTTGCGCCCGTGCCTCACCCCGCCGGTCGTAAGGGGTGCCATGCCGTTTGATCCGTTGCACGACGCGCGCTTCTACCCGCCGCGCAACTTCGCCGCGCTGGAGCCGGAGTACAGCGACTTCGCCGCGGCGCGCGTGGTCGTGCTGCCGGTGCCCTACGACTCCACCACCACGGCCCGAGCCGGGGCGCGGGAGGCACCGCAGGCGATCATCGACGCCTCGGCCGATATGGAGCTGTACGACCTCGTGCTGGAGCGCGAGCCCTACCGCGTCGGCATCTGCACGCTGCCGGAGGTGGCGCCCCACTCCGGCAGCCCGGAGGCGATGATCGCGCGCCTGGAGGCCATCGTCGGCGAGCTGATCGATGCCGGCAAGTTTGTGGTGACGCTGGGCGGCGAGCACACCGTGGCCGCGGGACCGGTCCGCGCCTATGCCCGCCGCGTGGCAGACCTCTCCGTGCTCGCCTTCGATGCCCACGCCGACATGCGTGACGAGTACCTGGACTCCCGCTTCAACCACGCCTGCACGCTGCGCCGCTGCCTCGAGGCGGTGCAGCAGAGCCGCCGCACGGGCGCGCGGCAGCCCACGCTGGTCCACGTGGGGCTCCGCTCAGCGTCACGCGAGGAGCACGCCTACCTGCGCGCGGCCGGTATCTCGTCCTTCCCGGCGCACCAGTATCGCCGCTTGGCTGACGGCCCGCGCCAGGTGGCCCAGCAGCTCACCGAGCACGTCTATATCACCATCGACGTCGATTGCTTCGACCCGGCACAGGTAGCCGGCGTAGGCACGCCCGAGCCCGGCGGCCTGTTCTGGGAGGACGTGGTCGAGACCATCGCCGAGGTGGCGCGCACGCGCCGCATCGTGGGCTTCGACGTGACGGAACTGGCACCGGATTACGGGGTGCGCGCCGACGCCCAGCTTGTGGCCAAGCTGGTCTACCGCACCATCGGCCTTGCCCTGTGTGAGTGAAGCACCACCTCGCCCCGGGTGGCCGCACCGGGGCTCCTCACCTGGCCCGTGCCCCATCCTTCCGGGAGAAAAAACCGGTCTGGTAGCGTGAGACAAAAGTCGGGGCCGCCATCCGAGCTGCCCTCCCGGAAGGACACGGCGGGCACGACGCATCCGGATGGAGATCTACGCTCTATCCGTGGAGCTCCACGGCGTCCCCGTCGGCAAGCACGTGCTCCTTGGCCACCCGCTGCCCGGCAAAGCGCCCCGACGCCCCCCACAGCAGCGCGTACTTCAGCCGCTTCTCCCAGCCGCGGTGGAGGGCCGCAGCGAAGTCCAGCACCGTGCTGCCCGCGGGTAAGACCACCGGGTCGTCACGGTCCGGCTCACGCCCGGGCGCCTTGGTGAAGACGCGGATAACGCCCAGCGCCTGGAAGATCGCCTCACTCAGCGCGTCCAAGCCGGCGCCCGACTCCGCTGAGACGGACACCACCGGCAATGAACCGGCCGCGGCCGTCAGCTCCGCCAGGGCGTCGGCCGCGCCCGGCAGGTCGGCTTTGGTGGCGGCGATCACGGCGCGTTTGGCCGAAACCCCGTCCGAACTGGCCGTGTCACCGGGCGCGAGGAGCGCCAGGTGCCGCGTGCCCACCGCGGCGCGCAGCTCACCCAGTTGCGCGGCGGGGTCGGCGCCCAGGTCGAGCACCGGGACCAGCACGTCGGCCGTGCGCAGCAGCCCGTAGAGGGCAGGCTCGCTGTGGCCGGCCACCAGGGGCGGGGTGTCGATCAGTTGGATGCGCGCGCCGCCCACGCGCAGGATGCCCGGCTGCGGCACCTCGGTGGTGAAGGGGTAGGCGGCGACCCGCGCACCCGCACCGGTGAGCCGCGCCAGCAGGGCTGACTTGCCGCTGTTGGGCGGTCCCACCAGCACGGCGCGGCCGGCGCCTTCTTTTCGGATCGACCAAGGGCTGGCGGCGCCGCGTTTGCCCGGTGGCGGCTGCTCCAGCTCATCCAGCAGGCGGGCCAGGCGAGCGCGCAGGTCGCCGCGCAGGTGCTCGGTGCCTTTGTGCTTGGGGATGACGGCCAGCATCTCCTGCAGCGCGGCGATGCGCTCTTCCAGGGTGCGCGCGGCGCGATAGCGTTGCTCGGCGGCGTGATAGGCAGGGGTGAGGTTGGCCGGCATGGTGATCCCTAGGGACCGTGTCTGATCTGAGTATACGGCGCCGCGCCACCTGCTCGGTTCGCCGCCGTACAGGCGCATCCCGGTGCACGTTGTCGGGCTGGGCTGGGAGGGCAGCAAGTGGGACGCGATCCCCACGAAGGGGCAGAGCAGCGGACAAGTGTCCCGCGGAGTACCATCTCGTTGGTCCCATTCATGTGGAGGGCATGGGGGCGATGGCGTTTACGGTGCGGTTTGACACCCGTCATACCGATACGTATGCGGCGACCGGGTTCGTCCACGCGGGGGTACTGCTGGCCCTGACCGAGCTGGCGTACGCGGCCTACGAGCGCGCGGTGGGGGTGGAGAAACCAGGCCACATCGTCGCCGTGGAGGTGCGCACCCGCGCCGAATATCTGGCACCGCTGCCCTGGCAGGACGGTGCCGTGGTGGAGGTCACTACCCTGGACGCCACCGAGCGCGGTTTCACGCAGTCCTTTACCGTCCGTTCGGCGCGGACCGACCGGCTGGTGGCCCGCTTTGAGCACGATTGGGTCTGGTTGGACACGGCCGCCGGCCGTGCCGTCCCGCTACCGGTCGAGGTGCAAACCGCGCTGCGCCGGGAGATGACGAGCTGAGGGCGTCCGCAATCGCGCGCCAGGGTCAGGGTTGGGCCTTGGACCGCTCACCGGAGCGTGTAGCTGCCTTCACCGTGCCGCGTCGTGCAGGTGCAGGGGGCGATGGCCCGAGCGCGCAACCTCACCCTCGCCCCAGGCCCGTGCCGCGGCACTACCCCCCCACCATCAGCAGGAGCGGCTCTCCCCGCGGCAGCGCCCGCCACCGCTCATACCCGGCCCGCGACACCACGTTGATAAGACCGTGCTCATCCTCCAGCAGCAGAAACAGCATCCCTTGGCCGAGGTCGGCCATTGCCGGCACACCACCAGCCCCGCCAGCCGCCCCGTGTCTCGGCCACAAGCCGTTCTCCCTGCCGGCTGCTTCGGTCCTCGTCTCCCGGCTGCGGCCGCATCGACGCTCGTAGGTGGGCGGCACATCCGCATCGCCCACCGCACGCCACGCGTTCGCCAAACGAGCCCGGACGGCAACAGATGCGGCATTTCAACCCCACCATCCCAGCCTTTAGCCGAGCACACCGGCCGCGACCAGGTGGTTGACCTCGTCCGGCGAGAGGCCAAGGAGGTGCTGGCACACCTCCTCCGTGTGCTCGCCCATAAGCGGCGCGCGCCGCACCGGCTGCCTGCGACCGAAGGGGCGGATAGGCTCGCCGTGGGCGGCGAACCGGCAGCCCTCCGGCCCGGCCAGCTCGTGGAAGTACTCCGCCCGGTACCACGGGTCCGCGAGCAGGTCGCCTGCATGGTTGACCGGCGCCGCCGGTACGCCCGCCGCCTGCAGGCGCGCCGCTAGCTCTTCTGCCGACCAACGGGTGGTTTCGGCCGCGATGAGCGCGTCGAGGACGTCTTCGTGCCGACGCCGCGCCGCGGCCGTGGCAAAGCGCGGGTCGTCCCGCCACTCGGGGTGGCCAAGCACCACGCACAGGGCGGCCCATTCGGTGTCCGTCGCCACCGCGACAGCGCACCAGCGGTCGGTCGGCGTGCCCGTACCTGCTGTCGGCCCCGAGGCGGGGGCGGCCTGACAGGGGTAGACGTTGTGCGGGCAGTGGCGCGGCGAGCGGTTGCCCAGACGCGGCGGCAGCGTGCCGGTCGCCGTGTACTGGAGCAGCGTGGGGCCGAGGATGCTGGCCGTCGACTCGTACTGGCTCACCTCGATGAACTGCGCGCCAGCCCCCCGGTCACGGTTGATCAGGGCGGCCAGCACCGCCGCCACGGCGTGGAACGGGTTGGAGCTGAAGTCCGGGTAGAGCGGGCCGAGGCCGAACGGGGGGTCGTCCGAGAAGCCGGAGACGCTGTTGATGCCGGCCAGAGCGTTGATGTGCGTGCCGATGCCGCCCCAACGCCGGCGCGGTCCCGTGCTGGCAAACACCGGCATGTTGAGGAAGATCAGATCCGGCCGCACCTTGACCAGGTCGGCGAAGCCGAGATGCCAGCGGTCCAAGCGGTCGCCGGTGAAGTTGGCGGCCACGATGTCTGAGACGGCCGCCAGGCGCCGGGCCAGGTCCTGGCCCTCCGGGAAGTTCAGGTTGAGCAGGATGCTCTTCTTGCCCAGGTTGACATCGTTGAACGAGCCGTCCTCGTTGATGCTCCAGGGGCCGTTCGGGTGCGGCCCCGTCTCGCGCACGCGGTCCACGCGGTGGTAGGACTCAACCTTGATCACCTCCGCGCCGAAGGTGGCCAGCAGGCGCGTGCCCAGCGGCCCCGCGATCATCCAGGTGAAATCCAGCACCCGCACGCCGGCCAGCGGTTGCCAGGACGAAGCCTCGACCATGTGGCCTGTGTCGCTCATCGCACCTCCGTGGCGCACAGCGTGGCAAACGTGGCGGCGTCCATGCCGAGTTCATCCACCCAGACGGCGCGATTATCGGCGCCCTGGCCCGGAGCCGGGTGCAGCGCAGCCCCGGCGCCGCCGGGGTTCCCCAGGCGGAACGGCGGCCCGGGATACCGGAGCACGCGCCCCAGGTCCGCGTGCCACACCGGGCGGAACCAACCGCGGCCGTGCAGGAAGGGGTCGGCCGCCAGATCCGCCGCCGTGTTGACCGGTGCGCAGGCCACGCCTGCCTCCTGGGCGACCTTGAACAGGTACTGCTTCGGGTAACGGCTGGTGAACGCCTCGATCACCGCGGTGATGTGCTCGGACCGCTCGTACCGGTAGGCGTCGTCGCGGTAGGCCGGGTCGGCGAGGTCGGCGGCGGCGGCATGGTCGCACAGCAGCCGCACCAGGTTCGGCCACTGGCCGGGTAGCGCCGTGAGCGCCACCCACCCGTCGGCCGCCGGGAAGATGTGGCGGAAGGGCGGCAGGCCCATCCCCCGCCGCGCGGGGATGCGCCCGTGCCAGGTGACGTAGTTGGCGTTGGCCGTCTGCAAGGTGGCGAGGCTGGCCGCGAACGTCGCCGGTACGTCTAGGTGGCAGCCCTGGCCCGTCCGCCGCTGATGGAACAGGCCTAGCAGGGTGGCGTTGGCGGCGAGCAGTCCGGCCATATGCGCAGCCTGCTCGCCCCCCGGTCGGTGGGGCGGACCGTCCGGCCGACCGTTTAGCCAGAGGAGACCACTATGGGCGGCAACGACCAAATCACCGCCGGTGCGTTCGCGGTAGGGACCGTGCAGCCCGAACGGCGTGACCGAGACCACGACCAGGTCGGGCCGCGCTGCCCGCATCGCCGTAAGGCCAATGCGGGTGCTGAGTAAGCCGTGCACCGGTCCCGACTCGACCAACGCGTGGCAGGTGGTAAGCAAGCGGTTGAGCCAGCCATGGGCTGCCGGCCGTGTCAGGTCAAGGGTAAGCGAGCGCTTGCCGGCGTTGAAGTGCAGATGGTAGAGGCTGACGCGGCCGTCGGCATCGGCAAACGGCGGGTAGCGGCGCAGGGGGTCACCTGCTAGCGGTTCCAGGCGAACGACCTCAGCGCCCAGCTCCACGAGCAGCCTGGTGGCGTACACGCCTAGCTCATCGGTGGCGTCGAGCACGCGGCAGCCGACCAGCGGGAGGGGTGCGCCTGCCATGCGCCGCTCCGTGCCAGGAAGTGGCCGTCAATGATGCGTTCCCACGATACTATACCAGAGCGTTCTAACCCAGATATCTAAAAATGCCGGCCTGGAGGTAGCGCGACGCCTCCGGGCCGGCATAGGGCAAGCGAGCGGTACCGGCCGGCAGCCGAGAACGGGCCGATGCGGCGCCTTACGTGAGGATGCGCACGATCCCTTGCGTGCCGTCCACCGTCACCAGCGCTCCGTCCGGGATCACCCGCGTCCCGATCACCGTGCCGGTGACACACGGCAGCCCGTACTCCCGCGCCACCACCGCGCAGTGGGAGAGCGGCCCGCCGGAATCGGCCACGATTCCCTTGAGGAACGCGAACAGCGGTGTCCACGCCGGGGTGGTCATGTTGCACACCAGGATGTCCCCCTCTTGCACCCGGTCCGTCTCCGCCAGGCTGCGCACGACGCGCGCCGTGCCCGTGGCGGTACCGCGCGCGGCGCCGATGCCCTTGACCACCTTTGGATCGCGCGAGGGCTCTACCGGCACGCCCAAAAAGTCCGACCAGAAGGCATCGAGCGCCGCGTCGGGCGGCTGCGTGCCCAAGAGCGCGGGCGGCACGTAGGCCTGCCAGCGCGCCATCTCCGCCCGCCGCTCGGCCACCGTGGCCTGCCGGGCGGTGGCATCGCCGGCAAAGAAGGCACGGATCTCGTCCAGGGATAGGTAGACGATGTCACCGGCTTCGGCGAGCACGCCGCGCGCCACCATGCGCCGGCCCGTCTCCAGGAAGGGCAGACGCAGCAGGGCCCGCCACGTCTGGTCGATGTAGATGTTGTGGTTTTCCTGCATCTGCGGGTACTGCTTGACCACCTCGTACAAGAAGTTGAACTCGTTCAGCTTCTCCGGTTCGTTCGCCAGGGCGGCGCGGTGGCGGTTGGCCAGCGCCTCGGCTCGCTCGGCGCCACGGCGCTGCTCCTCTTCCGGGTCGACATCCACGCGCAAGAGCAGGCGCATGTTATCGATGGCCCGCGTCGGTTCCTCCACCCAGGACGGCTCGATGAGGTCCAGACCACCGGAGCGCCAACCGTAGTCGTACAGGTACCGGTCCAGCTCAACCAGGAAGGCGCGGCCGGTGTCCGTTTCCCGCAGGCGGGCGAGGGCTTGGGGAGCAGGCAGGGAGCTGATGACCTCCTTGACTTCCGCCGGCGCCCCGTGCGCCAATCGCCACAACCGGCTGCTGGCGTCCACCGACAGGTTGAAGCCGCCTTGCATCATCTCGTACGCCTCAAGGCCGCTCACCCCGAGCAGGCGGGCGCATGCCTCTTTGAAGAGCGGCGCCAGGTAGAAACCGGGCATCAGCTCGAAATGGATCTCCCACATGCGGATGTCGGCGGCCACTGCCCAGTCCACCAGGTCGGCGAGCTGGACGTCGGTAGCGCCGCGGTAGTCGAACGAGCGCAGGCGCTGGATGGCGGCCTCCACCTCCGGCTGCCACTGCTCCAACCACAACTGGTAGATGCGGAAGCCGCGGTCGCGAATAGCGGCTTGCATGCGCTCCTCGGCGGTGGGAAGCAGATCAGGGTCCAGCACCATGCTCACGTAGCAGAAGGTGTTGACCCGCTTGGTGCGGATCTCGCGCAGCGGCGCCCCCATCGCCTTCAGCCCCTTCTCCAGGCCAGGGATGACGGCCAGCCGCATCAGGTCCATGCCCAGCGGGCTGACAGGACCAGGAAAGTGGGTGTTGTTCCACATCCAGAGAAGCTGCGCCTCTTCTGGTGCATCCCACCGCACCGGGAAGTCCTCTGGCACGGGGATCGGGATCGGCTGCGGTGTGACGGTCATACGCTCCCTCCCTTGGTGATACCGACGTGCTCCGGGGCCGGAGCCGGGACTTGACGCCCAGTGTGCGGCCCCGTTCCGTGCCTGTCATCGGCGATCGGCACCGAAGCCGCTTGCTCGTTGCTTGTGGGGAACCGCCAAGAACGTGGCCGGCTGGTTTGGCGTCCGGCCCCAATTGCGGGGGAGCAGACGCTGAGCGGAGAATGGGGCAGCCGTGACCCGGCGCGGCCCGGGCCGGCGTGCCGATACGGGTGGCAGGGACCGATACGGATAGGGGCAGGAGGTGGCACGGCGATGTGGGCGAGCGACGGGCACCTGCCGCAGGCGCCGGCCGGTATCCCCAATTTCGCGTGGGTGGAGGAAGGCCGGTTGGCCCGCGGCATGCAGCCGGCGCTCACGCTGGCCGCCTATCATGAGCTGCGCGCGCACGGGTTCACCGCCGTGCTGTCGCTGCGCCAGGCGCAGGAGTATCTGGACGAGGATCGCCGTCGCTACCGGGTGACGGAGGAGCGCGCCTTGTGCCGGGCGGTGGGCCTGCGCCTGGTGCACGTGCCCCTGGGCGATTATCAGGCGCCCCGCCCAAGCGAGATGGTGCGGGCCCTCACAGCTATTCACCGTGAGCTGGCCACAGGCGGCACCCTGTACGTGCACTGCTTTGCCGGGGTTGGGCGCACCGGCGTGGTGTGCGGCGCCTGGCAGATGCTGCGCGGCATGAGCGGGGACGAGGCGTTGCGACAGTTCGAACACTTTTGCCTCGATTCCTGGCGGCGAGCCCTGGTGCGCCGCCCGGAGCTGCGGGTGGCGGATTACCTGGAGAACGTGGGCGCGCACGGGCAGGCATGGGTGTTGCAGCGCATCGCCGCGGTGGTGGGCCGCCCAGTTACCGACCTCCCATCGTGGGTGCGGCCGCGGCGGCCAGCGCACGGGGCAGGGTGGGAGCGGCGGTTTCGGCAACAGCTCGCCCGGCGGCTGGGGGTAGCGCTGGATATCGACGTGCGGCCGGAGCGGCACGTGGCCGTTTTCGTCGAGCAGCGCGGGCCCGCGTACCTCAGCTTGGAACCGCGTGAGGAGGGAGCATCATGAAGCGCAGCAGCACGCGCATCCTGACCACCCACGTCGGCAGTCTGGCCCGCCCCATCGACCTCTTGGAGATGACCCGCGCTAAGCTAGCCGGTGAGCCGTACGACGCGGACGCCTTCGCCCGGCGCATCCGCAGCGCCGTGGCAGAGCAGGTGGCCCAGCAGGTCGCGTGCGGCATCGACATCGTCAGCGACGGGGAGCAGAGCAAGGACAGCTTCTACGCCTACGTGCGCGAGCGCTTGAGCGGCATCGAGACGGTGGCACCGGAGCCGGGCGCCCGCCGCGCCCGTTCGCGCGAGCTGCGCGCTTTCCCCGAGTATTACCGTGACTACTACTTCACCCCCCGATCCAAGACCCGGGTGGGGCCAGACCTCACGCTGGTGTGCACCGGGCCGGTGCGGTACATCGGACAGGCGGCCGTGCAGACGGATATCGAGAACTTCCGGGCCGCGCTGGCCGGCCATCGGGTGGAAGAGGCGTTCATCCCCGCCAGCGCCCCCGGCGCGGTGGCGCGCAACCAGTACTACCCTACCGAAGAGGAGTTCTTGTACGCAGTGGGCGAGGCGCTGCGGGAGGAGTACCGCACCATCGTCGCGGCCGGCTTTCTGGTGCAGATCGACGACCCGTTCTTCATCACCCTATTTGAGCCGGACGAGGACAGCGACGGAGAAGCGCCGCGCAAGCGGGCGGCGATGTACGTGGAGGCGCTCAATCACGCCCTGCGCGGCATCCCGCCGGAACGGGTGCGCTACCACACCTGCTACGGCATCAACGAGGGGCCACGCGTGTATGACACACCCCTGCGCGACCTGATCGACCTCATGCTCCAGATCAACGCCCAGGGTTACTCCTTCGAGGCGGCCAACCCCCGCCACGAGCACGAGTGGCGCGTGTTCGAGGAGGTAAAGCTGCCCGAGGGGAAGGTGATCATCCCCGGCGTCATCACGCACACCTCCAACGTGGTGGAGCACCCGGAAGTGATCGCCGACCGTATCGAGCGGTTCGCCCGCGTGGTGGGGCGGGAGAACGTCATCGCCGGGGCGGACTGCGGCTTCTCCTCGGAGGCCCGCTTCACGCCGGACGTGCACCCCACCGTGGTGTGGGCCAAGTTCCAGGCGCTGGCCGAGGGCGCGGCGCTGGCCAGCAAACGCCTGTGGCACTGAGCGCGTCCGGCCCACCCACACGGGCATCGCCATGATCGCGGTCGACCTTCCACCCGAGCTGCGTGCGGTGATTGACGAGCGGCTGCGGGAGACCGCGCCCGGTGAGCTGGCGCGCGCCGCGGCCGAGCTCTCCGCCCGCTACCGTGCCCCGGCAAGTCAGGGTTGGCGCGCCGATCGCTCGTCCGCGCACCTTTTGGCCTACGCCGCCGTGCGCCTGCCCGCCACCTACGCCGCGATCACCGCCGCCCTGCTGCGGGTGCAGGAGCTGCGGCCGGGCTGGCAGCCACGCACCCTCCTGGACCTGGGCACGGGGCTGGGCGCCGGCGTGTGGGCGGCGGCCGCCCTGTGGGACTCGCTGCGGCGGGTCACAGCCCTAGACGCCGACCCGCGTGCCCTGGCCTTGGCGCAGGAGCTGGCGCGCTCGGCTGCCCACCCGGCGGTGCGGTCCACGGCCTGGCGGCGCGCCGCCCTCACGGAGCCGCTGCCCGACGTCGCGGCCGACCTGGTGCTCATTGCCTACGTGCTGGGAGAGCTGGCCCCAGACGCCGGACAGGCGCTTGTGGAGCGGGCCTGGCAGGCGGCGACGGACACGCTGGTGATCGTGGAGCCGGGCACCCCGGCCGGCTACGGGCGGGTGATCGCCGCCCGTGGCCGGCTCCTGGCGCAGGGGGCCTTCACCACCGCCCCCTGCCCGCACGACGCACCCTGTCCCCTGGTCGATGACTGGTGCCACTTTGCCGTGCGCCTGCCGCGCAGCCGCTTGCACCGGATGCTCAAGCAGGGGGCGCTGGGGTACGAGGATGAGAAGTTCTCCTATGTGGCCCTGTCACGAGCTCCGACCAAGCGCGCCCCGGCGCGCGTCATCCGCCACCCGCAGGTGCACCCGGGCCGCATCGGCCTGACCCTGTGCACGCGCCAGGGGGTCCAGACGGTGACCATCACCCGCGCCGCCCGCGAGCGGTTCCGGCAGGCGCGCAAAACGGACTGGGGCGACGCCTTCGCTGAGGGAGACGCGTCGCCCGAGGCGAGCGGCTAATCCTCAATGGCGGCGTAGATGATGTTCTTGAGCTGCCCCCGGAAGTTGAAGGTATTCGAGGGCATAAGTTGGGTCATGAAGATCACCAATAGGTCTTCACGTGGGTCGACCCAAAAGATCGTCGAGGCGGCGCCGCCCCAGTAGAAGTCACCCTCGCCCAGCGCACCGCTCTCCACCTCGCTCAGCGTCATGGCGAACCCCAGGCCGAAGCCGACGCCCTCGTAGGCCGTTTCAGAGAAGGCACCGATGGCGGTGCTGGCCAGGTCGCGCCCGCCCGGCAGGTGGTTCCTGGTCATCAGGCGCAGGGTGCGCGCACCGATGACGCGGTGGCCGTCCAGCTCCCCGCCGCGGCGCAGCATCTCGCAGAAGCGGAAGTAGTCGAGCGTGGTGCCGGTGAGCCCACCACCGCCCGAGAAGAAACTCGGTTCTTTCAGATAGGGGCTGGTGAAGGGGTCGTCGATCAGCTTGAGCGTCTTATCCGGCTGGCGCTGGTAGTTGGCGGCGAACCGTTCCACCTTCTCCGGCGGCACCCAGAAGGCGGTGTCGGTCATGCCCAGCGGGGCGAAGATGTGCTCCTGCAGGTAGCGGTCGAAGCGCTGGCCGGAAAGGGCTTCGACGAGATAACCGCACACGTCGGTGGACAGCGAGTACATCCAGCGTTCGCCCGGTTCATACCGGAGCGGCACGCGCGCCAGCTTCTCCACGAACGCCCGGAGCGTTTCCCCGTCGCCGCGGCGGATGCCCAGCTCACGGTAGACCTTGTCCACCGGATGGTCGGTGGCGCCGTAGGTGAGGCCACCGGTGTGGCTGAGCAGATGGCGGAAGGTCACCGGTCGAGCCGGTGGCTTGGTCTCGATCGCCGCACCCTCACCGGAGACGTACACGCGCTGGTCGCGCCACTCCGGGATCACACGGGCGACGGGGTCGTTGAGGGTGAACAACCCCTGCTCGAAGAGCTGCATGAGCGCCACCGACGTGATGGGCTTGGTCATGGAGTAGATGCGGAAGATGGTGTCGTCCCGCATCGGCCGGCGGCGCTCCAGGTCCATGAAGCCCAGGGAGCGAAAGTAGGCGATATGCCCGTGGCGGGCCACCAGCACCTGGCAGCCGGCGATCTTGCCCGGCTGCAGATAGAAGCGCTCCAGGTGGGCGGTGATCCGCTCCAGCCGGCGGGCGGAAAAGCCGGCGCGCTCGGGTGCCACCTCGATGGTCGCGGTCGTCATGCGTTGCCCCCTGTGCAGTGCTGGACGGCGTTTCGGATTGTACCGCCTGGCGGGCTGAGGCGCGCCCCCGACCGGCAGCGGGTGCCGGCCTCAGGGGCAGCGCCAGGACGGGGGTAGGGCCGGGCGGAGCACGCCGGCCATCACCTGGTCCGTCACCTGCTCGACGATCACCGCCGGCGGCAGGCGGCCGCCGGGATGGTACCAGTCAGCCACGCCTAGGCAGGCGCGCAGCAGGGTGAAGGTCATGAGGGCCGGGTCGCGCGGGGCAAACACGCCCTGGGCGATACCGGCCTCAATGACGCCGCGGATGAGCCCCTCGTATCGGCGTTGCAGGCCACGCACCAGGCTGCGGCTTTCCGGGCTGAGGCGGCTGTCGGCGCGCAGCACGTTGGCGAAGCGGTCCAGGTCGTTGAAGATGTGGCTGACCAGGTCATGGACGGCGGCGCGGAGGGTGTCGGCCGGGGGGTCGCCGCGGGCGATGATCGCCTCCAGGCGGGCGATCGCATCGCGGATGGCGGTGGCGCGGATCTCGGTGTAGATCTCCTCTTTGCTGCGGAAGTAATAGTAGATGACCCCCTTGGTGACGCCAAGCTCGCCCGCCACGGCGTCCAGGGTGGCCGCCGTATAGCCCTCACGCGCGAACACCCGGGCGGCGGCGACGAGGATGTCGCGCCGACGGGCCTCCGCCCGCTCCACGTTCTGAATGCGGTGTCCGCGCAGACCGATGGGTGGGTTCATGGCGCCGCGTGTCGTCCTGCCGGTGTCCTGCCGGTAAGCATTTGACGCCGGAGATTATACCTCCCTTCACCTCGCCGCCGAAAGCCCCCGCACGGCGGCCCACCCACCACCGGGCACCGCGTGGCCGCTTGACTCCTCGACACCTAGGATTATACTCACGAGTACGATGGCCTGTTTTGGCCCTTTGCCGCGGCCGCCGGTCCAACACCAGCCCGGTCGGGGTGGGACAGAGGTTACGAGCCCTCATCCCCGATCCCTCTCCCTCGTCCGAGGGCGAGGGGGCTGACGCCGGAGGACGGCGTCGCTGGCGACGTGCTCCCTTCTCCCGCGTGCGGGCTTCCCTCTCCCGCTTGCGGGAGAGGGTGCCGAGCGCAGCGAGGCGGGTGAGGGCGGGCCGGGGGTGCCGCGCAGCGAGGCGGGTAAGGGCCAGACCTGGCCGGAGATGAGGGCGCTCCGGGCGGTGGATGGTACCCCGGCGTGCCGCGTGCGGAGGCAGGCAAAAGCCCCCGCGGGAGGAGGGTGACCATGTCTGGCAAGGGAACGGGAAACGAACGCGCACGAGCGCGGATGCAGACCGTGTCGCGGCGGGCCTTCGTGCGCGGTGTGACCGGCGCGGGGCTCAGTCTGGCCGGCGCCTACCTGGCGGCCTGCGGCGGTGGTGGCGGCGCGGCCCGGTCGACGGCCCAACCCGCCGCACAGACCACCGGCGCGGCCGCCGCTGTCAAGACCGGCGGCACGCTCAAGCTGGCCTACGGTCTGGAGCCGTCCTCGCTGGACCCGCACGTGGGCAACAGCGGCGGCGACGACTACTACTGGTACAGCATGTTCGACAACCTGGTCGCCTACGATCAGAAGTTCGTCTCGCAGTCGGACCTGTCCCTGGCGCAGAAGTGGGAGATCGCCGACCCGACGACCATCGTTTTTCAGATTCGGCCAGGCGTGAAGTTCCACGACGGCACCGACTTCAACGCCGAGGTCGTGAAGTGGAACATCGAGCGGGTGCTCAACCCCGACGTCAAGTCTACCGCCCGCAGCTTCCTGCTCAGTATTGACCGGGTGGAGACGCCCGACCCGCTCACCGCCCGCTTCGTGCTCAAGGAGCCCAACGCCGCGCTTATGGGCCTGCTCGGCGGCCGCGGCGGCGCCATGGTGTCGCGCGCCGCGGTGGAGAAACTGGGTAAGGAGTTCGGGTCGCGGCCGGTGGGCACCGGCCCGTTCCAGTTCGTGGAGTGGGCGCCGGGCGACCATGTCACCGTCAAGAAAAACCCCAGCTACTGGGGCAAGGACAAAAACGGCGTTCAGCTCCCCTACCTGGACCAGGTCATCTACCGCATCATCCCCGACCCGACGGTGTCGTTCGCCAACCTCACCACGGGCGAGGTCCATCTCGCCGGCATCAACCCGAAAGACCTGGCGGCAGCCCAGGCCAACCCGGACCTCACCGTCGTCAAGCGTGAGGGCTCGGGCATCGCCTCGGTCATGGTGGCGAATCTGGCCAAGGCCCCGCTGGACAACGCCAATCTGCGCCGGGCCGTGATGTGGGCGCTGGACCCCGCCGCCGTGAACAAGGCGGTGTACTTCGACACGGCCGTCGTGGCCGATGCCGGCATGTGGGCACCCGGCACCTGGGTGTACGCCCCGGTGCCCTCCCGGCCCAAGCACGACCCGACCAAGGCGAAGGAGTACCTGCGCGCGGGCGGCGCGCCGGACGGCTTTGCCTTCACCATGATCACTTACAACACGCCCATCCTGGTGCAGCAGGCGGAGATCTACCAGGCGCAACTGGCCAAGGTCGGCATCAAGGCCACGCTCGAGCAGCGCGACGTGGGCGCCGCCACCAGCGCCTTCTTCACCGAGGGCCCCTTCCCGCTCTACTCCACGTCCTGGAGCCTCTACCCCGAGCCGGACTGGGTGGGGTCCAACTGCTACACCAGCACCGGGTTCTACAACCCGATGAAGAAGCCCATCACCCCCGAACTGGACGACCTGGTGAAGAAGGGCCGCCAGACCTACGACCCCGAGGAGCGCAAGAAGATCTACGCCCGCATCAACGAGATCGTGCTGGGTGAGGCCTACTTCGTGCCGATGCTGTATGGCACCGCCTTCGTCGGCTTCCGCAAGCCGGTGCAAAACACCGGCACGCTGTTCGGCGGTGAGGCCAAGTGGCGCCTGAAAGAGCTCTGGCTGAAGAGCTGAGCGCGCGGCGCCGCGCCGCGGGGAGGTGTGCCATGAACGAGCAGAGGAGCTACTGGCGGCGGCTCGCGCGCGGCCGCATGAGTCGCCGGCGCCTGCTGACCGGTGCCGCCGCGGGCCTGGGGACGCTGGCCGCCTACCTGGCCGCCTGCGGTGGCGGCGCCAAGACCGAACAGGGCAAGCAGGGCAGCGCACCGGGAGCGGCGGCCCCTCCGGCGGTCCCCGCCTACGGCGGCCGGTTGCAGGTGGCGTACGGGCTGGAGCCGTCGTCGCTGGACCCGCACATCGGCAATAGCGGCGGCGACCGCTTCTCTTACGCGCCCATGTTCGACACCCTGGTCGGCATCGACGAGCGGGGCACCGCCCGGCCCGACCTGTCGCTTGCCGAGCGGTGGGAGGTTGTCGACCCGACGACGATTGTGTTTCGCCTGCGCCCGGGCGTGAAATTCCACGACGGGAGCCCGTTCGACGCCGAAACCGTGCGCTGGAACATCGAGCGGGTGAAGGACCCGGACCTCAAGTCCACCGCCCGCGCTTCCTTCCTCAACGTGGACCGGGTAGAGACGCTCGACCCGCTCACCGCCCGCTTCGTGCTCAAGGAGCCCAGCGCCGCCGTGCTTTCCGACCTGGGCGGGCGCGGCGGCACGATGATCCCGCGCGGCGCGGCGGAAAAGCTGGGTAAGGAGTTCGGCTCCAAGCCGGTGGGGACGGGGCCGTTCCAGTTCGTGCAGTGGGCGCCCGGCAGCCACGTGACGGTCAAGCGAAACCCGAGCTACTGGCGCAAGGATGCGGCCGGCAACCAGCTCCCCTACCTGGACGAGGTGACGGTGCGCATCATCCCCGACCAGACGGTGCAGTTTGCCAACCTGGTGACGGGGGAGGTGCACCTGGCCGGGCTGGTGGCCAAGGACCTGCCCGCCGCCGAGGGCAACCCGGACCTCACCGTGATCAAGCGCGAGGCGGCGGGGGTGGGCTCGGTGCTGGTCTTCAACCTGGACCTGAGCCCGCTCAGCAACGTCAACCTGCGCCGCGCCGTGGTGGCCGCCATCGACCCGGCGGCGATCAACCAGGCGGTGCACTTCGGCCGCTGGGTGGTGGCCGAGGGCGGCCTGTGGACGCCGGCCTCCTGGGCCTACGTGCCGGCCGCCAACAAGCCCAAGTACGACCCGACCAAGGCGAAGGAGCACCTGCGCGCGGGCGGCGCGCCGGACGGCTTCGCCTTCACCCTGCTCACCTACTCCAACCCCATCCTCCAACAGCAGACCGAGATCATGCAGGGGCAGCTTGCCAAGGTGGGGATCAAAGCTACCATCGAGCAGAAAGACGTTGGCGCCGCCACCAACGCCTTCTTTGTCGAGCGCCAGTTCCCGTTGTACTCCACCTCATGGGGCATCTCTGGGGCCGGGCAGGAGCCGGACGGCATCTGCACCAGCAATTACACCGCCAGCGGTTTCTACAACCCGATGAAGCGCCCGATCAGCCCGGAGATGGAGGACCTGATCAAGAAGGGCCGCCAGACCTACGACCCCGAGGAGCGCAAGAAGATCTACGCCCGCATCAACGAGATCGTGTTCGACCAGGTCTTCTTCGTGCCGCTGCTGTACTCCAGCCTGTGGGCAGGGCTGCGCAAGCCGCTCCAGGGCGGAGAGAACCTGTTCGGCGGCGCCTTCACCTGGCGCTACGACTTTCTATGGTTGAAGCGCTGACGCGGCGCGGGGAAGGAGCAGGGCACGGGTGCAGGCCTACATCGTCCGGCGGCTGTTGCAGGCGATCCCCGTGATCATTCTGGATACGTTCCTGGCCTTCGCCTTGCTGTTGCTCCTTCCCGGCGACCCGGTCGAGACGCTGATCGGCGCCTCGGGCGGGGCCAGCCTGGACCCAGAGCAGATCGCGGCCTATCGGCGGGAGCTGGGCCTGGACAAGCCCATCCCGGTGCAGTACGTCCTGTGGCTCGGACGCGCCCTCCACGGCGACCTGGGGCGCTCCACACGCACCTACCGGCCGGTGACGGATGAGATCAAGGCCCGCCTACCGGTGACGGCACAGGTGGGGGCGGCCGCGCTGCTGCTCTCCCTGACCATCGCCATCCCCGCTGGGGTGACTGCGGCCGTCTGGCGGAACAGCGTCCTGGACCGGATCGTCACCGTAGTAGCGGTGGGCGGAGTGGCCATCCCCGGCTTTTTCCTCGGTGTGATCTTCATTTTGCTGTTCGCGGTCAAGCTGCGCTGGCTGCCGCCCTCTGGCTTTGTCAGCCTGTTTGAGGATCCCATGCGCGGGGTGCGCTTTCTGGCCCTGCCGGTGCTGGTGCTGGGGTGGGAGTCGGCGGCGCTGGTCACGCGGCAAACGCGCTCCGGCATGCTGGAGGTGTTAGCCCAAGACTACGTGCGCACGGCCCGGGCCAAAGGGCTACGGGAGGCGCGCGTGGTGTGGGTGCATGCCCTGCGCAACGCTCTGCTCGCGGTGGTGACGGTCATCGGGCTGCTAGTGGGTCGCCTATTGGCCGGCTCGGTGGTAATTGAGACCATCTTCGCCATTCCGGGCATGGGTCGCCTGCTGGTGTCGGCGATCGGGGCGCGGGATATCGCCACCGTGCAGGCGGTGGTGCTGATCATCGCCCTGAGCGTGGTGGTGGCCAACCTGATCACCGATCTCGCCTACGGGGTGCTGGACCCGCGTATTCGCTTCCGGTGAGGGCGCGTGTGTTTGGTCGTGGCGCGGTCGATGCTCAGGAGATAGTGGCAGGGCTACGCCCGCGCGCCACGGCGCCACCGCTTGTGCTGCGGCTGCTACGGGTGCGGCTGGCCGGGTTCGGGCTGGCGGTGATCCTGATTGTCGCCGTGGCGGCGGTGTTCGCGCCGCTGCTGGCGCCGCATGACCCGCTGGCGCAGGACCCCTACGCCGCCCTGCAGGGCCCCTCGCGCGCGCACTGGCTGGGTACCGACCAGTCCGGTCGCGATGTGCTCAGCCGGCTGATCTACGGCGCGCGCGTCTCGCTGGGCATCGGCCTGGGGGCGGTGGCGTTCGGTGCCGCGCTGGGCGTGCCGCTGGGGCTGGTGACGGGCTACCTGCGCGGCGTGGTGGATGAAGTGGCGATGCGGGCCATGGACGCGCTGGTGAGCTTCCCGGGTCTCATCCTGGCGCTGGCGCTGGTGGCGGCGCGCGGGCCCAGCCTCACCAACCTGATCGTAGCCATCGGCATCGCCAACGTGCCGTGGATCGCGCGGGTGGTACGCAGCCAGGTGCTGTCCATCCGCGAGCAGGAGTACGTCACCGCGGCACGCACGGTGGGGGCCAGCGACCTGCGCATCCTGTTCGTGCACATCTGGCCGAACAGCACGGCGCCGGTGATCGTGCAGAGCACGCTCGGTATGGGGTACGCGGTGCTGGCCGAAGCGGCGCTGAGCTTTCTGGGGGTGGGCGTGCGCCCGCCCACGCCCACCTGGGGTTCGATGTTGCAGTTTGCCTTCGGCTTCTTGTCCGTCAAGCCGCTCCTGTCCATCGTGCCGGGAACGGCCATCTTCCTGCTGGTGCTGGCCTTCAACCTGGTGGGCGACGCGCTGCGCGACGTGCTCGACCCGCGCCTGCGCGGCCGCCTGTAAGGGACGGCGCGCCCACGCCTGGTGCCCGGCCGCGCACTCCCGAACGCTGGAACCGCCGGAAGGGTGCATCGTGCGGGCTTGCCGCTCAGGCCTCCCCCTGCGGTAGGGCCGCCGGGGCGGCCTCGGGGGGCATCTGCGCCACCAGCTCTCGTGCGATGCGGGCGGCGGTGGCTTTGTCCTCCGGCGAAAGCTGTCCGCTCGCCACCAGCGCGGCCAGGTGCTGCTTGACGACGCCGATCCAGCGGCCCGGGCCCCGCCCGAACATCGCCATGAGCTCGTGGCCGTCCAGCGGGCTTTGCGGCTTCTGCTCCGCCTCGCGCAGGGCCTGTACCCGCGCCGCCAGGGCGTCCACCCGGCGCAGCGCCCGCTCCACCGCCTCTCGGCGGGCGCTAGTCACGTCCGCTCGGCTGAGCGCCAGCAAGCGGTCGAACTGGTCCCCTGCCTCCCGCGCCAGCCGGCGGGCGGCGGCGTCCGTCCACTCCTGCTCGTAGCTGTTGACGCGCAGGTGGAGGGCGACGAGCAAGGTCACGGCCGCCACGGTGGCGCGGTCGAAGCCGAGGGCGCGCAGGCGGCGGCGGGCCATCTCCGCGCCCACCTCGGCGTGGCCAGGAAAGCGCACCGCACCCCGCTCGACCACCTTGGTGGCGGGCTTGCCGATATCGTGCAGCAGCGCCGCCAGGCGCAGCACCGGGTCCGGTGGGGTGCGGGCCATCACCAGGAGGGTGTGCCGGTAGATGTCCTTGTGGCGCACGCCCCCGGCCGGCATGCGCCGCAGCGCCTCCACCTCGGGGAGCAGCTCCGCCAGCAAGCCGGTACGCGCCATGAGGTCCATCGCCACCAGCGGATGGGGCGTGGCCATGATACGCAGCAGCTCCTCGGCCACCGCCTTGCGCGGGGCCGAGCGGACCTCGGCCGCATGCTGGGCCAGGGCCGCACACACCTCGGGTGGCGGCAGGTGCCCCTCTTCCCCCGCCCGGCGCACGAGACGAAGCGCCTCCACTGGGTCGTGGCGGAGTCGCTCCGTCACCGCGGCGAGCGTGACTCCCGTGTCCGCTGGGGGGTGGCTCGGGGGCTTGCTCGGTAGCGGTTGCCCCTGGTGTCTCGTTGGCACGCTTGGTGGCTCCTCGTCACTCGCCCGGCGGCGTCCATCCGCGGGTGATGGCGTCGGCCATGCGCGCCACGCGGACCATCACCGGCACGTCGTGCACGCGCACCACGTCGGCGCCCCGGTCGATGGCGATGGTGATGGTGGCCGCGGTGCCCTCGACCCGCTCGTGCACCGGCAGGTCCAGCACCAGGCCGATCGTCGACTTACGCGACGGGCCGATCAGGATCGGGCGGCCCAGGCATTTGAGCTGGTGCAGGGAGCGCACCATCGTCAGGTTCTCCACGGGGGTGGTGCCAAAGCCAAAGCCGGGGTCGACGATCACCCGTTCAGGCGGGATGCCGGCCCGGTCGGCGATGGCGATGGACTGGCGCAACTGGTCCAGCACGGCGGTCATGATGTCGTCGTGCGGGTAGCCGCGCATATTGGCCATGACCACCACGGCCGCTTCGTGCCGGGCGGCGAGGCGGGCCATCTCCGGATGGGCGCGCAGACCGTGGATATCGTTCAGGATCGTGGCCCCGGCCGCAAGCGCCGCAGCCGCCACCGCGGGCTTGGTGGTGTCCACCGATATCGGCACCGGCAGCTGTTCGACCAGGCGCTGCACCACGGGCAGCACGCGCGCCAGCTCCGTCTCCACGTCCACGGGCGTGGCGCCGGGGCGGGTGGACTCGCCGCCGACGTCGATCAGGTCAGCTCCGGCGGCCACCATCGCCTCCGCGCGGGCCACGGCGGCGTTCGGGTCATCGCCGACGCCGTCGCCGGAAAAGGAATCCGGCGTGACGTTGATGATGCCCATGACGTAGGTTCGCTGTCCCCAGTGGAACCAGCGGGGACCGATGCGGGTGGCGGCGAGCTGCATGGCGCGGGTGCCTATGCCCTTTTCTGGCGCGGTGACGGCCCGTCGTGCGCTCGTCCCGGCGCCCCGGTCTGCCCTCTCGGGCACTGAACCGCCGGTGTGCGAGGCGCAGCAGGCCTCAGCCCATACCGTACCACGTTTGGCGGGGAGACACCGGCCCCTGCGGGAGCCGGCACCAGAGCCGCAGCGGGCCGGGCCGGCATGGCCGCGGGCCGAGCGCCCGACCGTCCTGGCCATCTCCGTCAGGCGCGCCAGGGTGAGGCTGGTGTGCGTCGTTCGGGACTCACCACTGGACGAACATCGGCATGACCACGTGCACGTAGGTGTCGCTGCCCACGGGGCGCAGCACGCCGGGCAGGCTGGGGCTGGTCGTCTCCAGCGCCACCTGCCCCTCCAGCACGCTGAGCACGTCCTGCAGGTACTTGCTGTTGAAGGCGATCTTGGCCGCCTCCCCGTCCACGCTGGCGTCGATCTCGCTGTCGCTGCCGCCGATCTCCTCCGCCTTGGCCAGGATCGTCAGCCGCCCTGGCGTCAGCTCCTCGCCCGGCTGAATGTGAAGCCGTACGATGCCGTTCCCTTCGCGCGAGAAGATCGCCGCCCGGCGGATGGCGTGCAGAAACTCGCTCACCGATACCACCGCCCGCGTGCCGTAAGACTGCGGGATCAGGCGGGTGTAATCCGGGAACGTGCCCTGCAGGAGTTGGGCCACCATCTCAATCGCCGGCAGCCGGAACAACACCGTGGTGCGCGAGGGGTTGACCAGCATCTCCACCGGCTCCTCAACGTCCCCCAGCAGCCGGCTCAGTTCCGCCATGGCCCGCGCCGGCACGATGATCTCCAGGCGCTCCGGCGCCGGATCCGGAAGCGTCAGGTAATGCACCGCCAGGCGGAAGCCGTCCGCCGCGGCCAGCGTTAGCCGTTCCCCCTCCACCAACACGTGCACGCCGGTGAGCACGGGGCGCGAGTCATCCGTGGCCGCGGCGAACACCACCTGGGTGAGCGCCTTGCGCAGCGCCTGCGGCTCGACGCGGATCACCGTGTCGCTCTGCACGGTGGGGATGGCGGGGAACTCGTCGGCGTCCATGCCGCCAATGGTAGCCTGGTTGCGGCCGCACTCGATGCGCACCTGCTTGGAGCGCGGCACAAGCTTTAGCTCCATGCGCTCGTTGGGCAGCGAGTCCACAAACGGCGTGAGGAAGCGGTTGGGCACCGTGATCGCCCCCTCCTCCTCCACCTTGGCCCCGATCCAGCAGGAGAGCGCGATCTCCAGGTTGGTGGCCGCCAGCTTGAGGCGGGAGTTGTCCGTGGCGATGAGCACGTTGGCGGTGATCGGCAGGGTGCTGCGGGTGGCGACGGCCCGGCTGACCACGCTCAACCCCTTCGCCAGGTTTTCCTGCAGACACGTCACCTTCATCGCATCACCTGCGTAAGCCGATTGGCGATAGCCTGAATCGCCCGCAGTATAGCGCAGGCCGATCTCCCCTCACAAGGCGGTTGCCGGCCGCTGGGGACGCTGCGCGATACGCGGGGAGTTGGAGGAACCGGCCCTCACCTTCGGCGGAGACCGGCCCTCACCCCCGGCCCCTCTCCCGCCTTGCGGGAGAGGGGGACATCGTCAGCGAAATCGCGTCGCGTACGTCAGGCGCCCTCGTCCGCTGAGGCGGGGGCCCTGTGGTGAGGGTCGGTGCCTTTTCAGCGTGCAACCCCCACTCATCGCCCAGCAGGGAGCACGCGGCACACAGCCCTCCTATCGGGTATGCTGGAGCGCGGCCCCACCCGCACCAAGCCCACCACGTCCCGCCACCGGAGTTGGACATGCTGGCACGCGCGTACCATCAGCCCGACGGCACGCCTCCCTACCACCCCTTCCCCCTGCCCGGCGACCGGCCGCACTACGCGCCCGACCGGGTGGCCGATATCCGCCACATCCGCTTGGAGATCCCCGAGCTAGATCTGGACCGAGGCAGCCTGCGCGGGGTGTGTACCACCACCTTTGCCGCCCTCAACGACGGTCTGGATGCGATCACCTTCGACGCTGTGGAGATGGACATCGCGTCGGTCCAAGACACCGCCGGCGCGCCCCTGCCCTACGAGTACGACGGCACCCGCCTGCGTGTGCGTCTGCCGCGGCCGCTGCGCGAGGGGGAGGAGGCGGCGGTCACGGTGGCCTACCGCGCCATGCCTCGTCGGGGCCTGTACTTCATCGGACCGGACGAGGCCTACCCGCAACGTCCCCGCCAGGTCTGGAGCCAGGGCGAGGACGAGGACAACCGCCACTGGTTCCCCTGCTACGACGCCCCCAACGAGCGCCAGACCTCGGAGCTGATCGTGACCGTGCCGCGCGGGATGGTCGCGCTCTCCAACGGCCGCCTGCTCAGCACCCGCGAAGACGCGGCGGCCGGCACGGTGACCTATCACTGGCTGGAGAGCGTGCCCCACCCGGCCTACCTGATCAGCCTGGCGGTGGGCGAGTTCAGCGAGCTGCGCCACGAGGTGGACGGCCTGCCGGTGGTCTCCTACGTGCAGCGCGGCCGGGAGGCGGAGGCGGAACGGGCCCTGACCCGCACACCGGACATGCTGCGCTTCTTTACCCAGCGCCTGCGCTATCCCTATCCCTTTGAGAAGTACGCGCAGGTGTTCGTGGCCGAGTTCATCTTCGGCGGCATGGAGAACACCTCCGCCACCACCCTCACGGACACGGTACTGTACGACGAGCGCGCCGCCCTGGACTTCGACTGCGACGGCCTAGTGGCGCACGAGCTGGCACACCAGTGGTTCGGCGACCTGCTCACCTGCCGCGACTGGGCGCACGCCTGGCTGAACGAGGGCTTCGCCACCTACTGGGAGGCGCTGTTCACCGAGCACCATAAGGGCCAGGACGAGTTTCGCTACGAGCTGTGGCGCAACGCCCGCGCCTACTTCGACGAGGACCGCCAGCGCTACCGCCGCCCCATCGTCCAGCGCGTCTACCACGAGCCGATAGACATCTTCGACCGCCACCTGTACGAGAAGGGCGGCCTAGTCCTGCACATGCTGCGCTTTGTATTGGGCGATGCCCTCTTCTTCAAGGCCATGCACCACTACGTGGCCACGTACGCCCACCAGGCCGTGACCACCGCCGACCTGCAGCGCGCCGTGGAGGACGCCACCGGCAAGAGCCTGGCCTGGTTCTTCGAGCAGTGGCTGGAGAAGGGCGGCTATCCCGTGTTCGAGGTCTCCTGGTCCTGGGACGAGGAGCGCCGCCAGGCCACCGTCACGGTGCGCCAGACCCAGCCCACGGACAACCTCACCCCTCTCTTCCGCATGCCGGTGGACCTCGCCTTCCACACCGAGGGGCACGACGTCCTCACCCTGCGCATGCAGGTGGAGGAGCGAGAGCACCAGTTCACCGTGCCGCTGCCGGAGCGCCCCTGGCTGGTGGCCTTCGACCCCGGCAACTGGCTGCTCAAGACGTTGACCTTCGAGAAGCCGGAGCCGGAGCTGATCACCCAGCTCCGCCGCGACCCGGACGCGATCGGCCGCATCCAGGCCGCGCACGACCTGAGCCGCAAGGGTACGCGCGCCGCCCTGGAGGCGCTCGCGGCCGCCGTGCGCGAGGACCCCTTCTGGGGGGTGCAGGCGGAGGCGGCCCGCGCCCTCGGCCAGATGAAGACGGCCACCGCTCGCGACGCCCTCATCGGCCTGGTCTCCATCCCGCACCCCAAGGCCCGCCGCGCCGTGGTGGAGGCCCTGGGCGAGTTCCGCGGCGACGAGCGGGCAGCGGACGCGCTCCTGCCCGTGCTCCAGCAGGGCGACCCCTCCTACGCGGTGGAGGGCGAGGCGGCCAAATCGCTGGGCCGCGTGCGCTCCAGTCGCGCCTTCGACGCGCTCACGGCCGCCCTGCGCGAGAAGGACTCCTGGAACGACACCATCCGCCAGCGCGTGCTGGAGGGCCTAGGTGAGCTGGGCGATCTGCGGGCTGTGCCGCTGGTGCTGGAGTGGGCCGCCTACGGTAAGCCGACGCCGGCCCGTGTGGCGGCCGTGGGCGCGCTGGAGAAGCTGGCCCGCGGCGAGCGCAAGGACGAGGTGGTAGAGCGCCTCATCGAGCTGCTGGACGACCCCAACCTGCGCGTGACGCTGCGCGCCGTGGCGGCGCTGCGCGCGGTGCGCGCCGAGCAGGCCCTGCCCGCCCTGGAGCGGCTGGCCGCGCGCCATCTGGACGGGCGGGTGGTGCGCCAGGCGCGGGAGGCGGTGCGCGCCATCCGCGCCGGCAGCGAGCAGGCTGAGGAGCTGCGCCGCCTGCGCGACCGGGTGGACGCCCTGGAGCGGGAGAACCGCGAGCTGCGCGACCGCCTGTCCGCCCTGGAGCAGAAACTGGTGTAGGACAGCGAAGTGAGGAATGAGAAACGAGATGGGACGCGTTCTTCCTCTCGTTTCTCAATTTCTCATCCCTTACTCGCTGTCTGCTCCTACCGCGGCTTGTGCCGCCGTCAGGGCGCGGTCCAGGTCGGCGATGATGTCGTCCGGGTCTTCCAGCCCCACCGACAGCCGGATGAGGCCGTCGCTGATGCCGGCCGCCTCCCGCGCCGCGCGCGTGACGGTGGAGTGGGTCATGGAGGCCGGGTGACTGATCAGCGTGCGCACGTCGCCCAGGCTGACAGCCAGGGTGCAGAGGCGCACGGCGTCCATCACCGCGGCGCCAGCCGTCACGCCGCCGTGCACCTCGAAGCTGATCATACCGCCGAATCGGCGCATCTGCCGCCGGGCGACGGCGTGGCGGGGGTGGTCCGGCAGGCCGGGGTAGACGACGCGCGCCACCGCCGGGTGCCGCGCCAGAAAGGCCGCCACCCGCTCGGCGTTGTCGCAATGGCGCTCCATGCGCAGGGCCAGCGTGGCGATGCCGCGGTTGACGAGAAAGGCGGCAAACGGGCTGAGCACGCCGCCGTAGTCACGCAGTACCCGCTCGCGGCAGCGAGCCATCAGCTCCCGTGGCCCGGCGGCCACGCCCGCCACCACGTCGCCGTGGCCGCTGAGGTACTTGGTGGCGCTGTGCACCACCACGTCGATGCCCAGCGCCAGCGGCCGCTGCAGATACGGCGTGGCGAAGGTGTTGTCGCACACCGTGGTGATGCCCCGCTCCCGCGCGAACGTCGCCAGCGCCGCCAGGTCCACCAGCTTGAGGGTGGGGTTGCCCGGCGTCTCGGTGTAGATCAGGCGGGTGGTGGGGCGCACGGCGGCGGCCACGGCCTGCAGGTCGCCCGTGTCCACGAAGGTGGCGGCGATTCCCAGGCGCGGCAGCTCCTGGCGGAAGAGGGTGACCGTGGCGCTGTAGCAGGCTGGATCCACGATGCAGTGGTCGCCGGCGCGCAGCAGCGCGAGTAACACGGTGCTGATCGCCGCCATGCCGGAGGCGGCGGCGATGGCGTCCTCCGCCCCCTCCAGAGCCGCCACCTTCGCCTCCAGCTCGGCCACGTTGGGGTTGCCCCAGCGGGCGTACACGTGGCCCGGCTCCGCCCCGGCGAACATGGCCGCCCCTTCCGCGGCCGTTCGGAAAGTGTAGGTGGCGCTCTGGAAGATGGGCGTCACCGCCGCCCGGGTGGGGTTGACCTCGTCGCCGGCGTGGATGGCGCGGGTGGCGAAGCCAAGCTCCTGCTCGCCCATAGGCCGCCCTCCTCACCGCTCCCCGCCCAGCAACGCCTGCACCAATTCCGTGAGGCTGCGCACCTCGTAATCGGGCTTGGGCACGCCCGCCGGCAGCGACGCGCCGCTCCGGTTCACCCAGGCAGTGTGCATACCGGCGTAGCGGGCGCCCAGGAGGTCCGTCACCGGGCTGTCGCCCACATACAGCACGTCGTGCACGTGCTCGCCGAGCAGCTCTGCTGCCTTTCGGAAGATGGGCCGGCGCGGCTTGTAGGAGCGGGCCGACTCGGAGGACAGCACCAGGTACACGGGCAGGTGATTGCGGGCCAAGGCGGCGCGCAGGTGGTCCTCGTCGGCGTTAGAGACCACGGCGATCTTGTAGTGACGGGCCAGGGCACGTAGGGCCGGCTCGGCATCTGGGTAGGCGGTGCCGTTGGCGAGCATGTCGTGGAAGGCCTCGTAGGCCGCCACCACGTCCCCGGCGATGCCCAGGGCCTGGAAGGCGTGCGCGAAGTAGCGCGGCCAGCGCTCGCGGAACGGGGCAAATGGGGGCTCCGGCCCGCCCACCGGGTTCTGCGGGTCGCGCCCGGCGGCGCGGGCGCTCTCGCGCGCCGCCTCCAACCATTTCTCCCACAGCTCGCGGCTTTGGTGGGCGCGGTCGTGCGCGGCCAGGATGCGCTCGCAGGCGCGGATGAAGCTTTCGTCGGTGACGTTGATGAGCGTGCCGTAACAGTCAAAGGCGATGGCCCGGATCACACGTTGCCTCCGCTGGCGCGGGCTTGCTCCCTTGCCAGGCATTTCTTAGCGGCCACGACCGGCCAGGTAAGCGCGGATGCCGGCCACGAACGCCGGGATATTGTCCGCCTCGGTGACCACGTCCACGTGGAGGCCGAAGTCGCGCGCCGTCTGCGCGGTCAACCGGCCCATGCAGGCCACGGTGGCCTGCCGCACCGGCGCTAGGTCGCCGCCCAGCATGTTGGCCAGGTTGGTCACGGCGGTGGAGGTGACGAAGGTTACGACGTCGATTTCGCCCCGGCGCAGGCGGGCCAGGCTCTCCCGGTTGGGCTGGCGCGGGATAGCCGAGACGTACAGCGGGATCTCCTCCACCTCAGCACCGGCCTTGCGCAGGGCGGCGATCAGGTCCGGGCGAGCGTTGTCGGCGCGCGGCACCAAGATCCGGCGACGACCGACGGCGCGGCCGGTGAGCACGGTGAGCACGTCCTCGCCAGCGGTCTCGTCCGGGGCGGCGTCGGCACGGATGCCGTTGCGGGCCAGTGCCTCCACGGTGGCGGCACCCAGGGCGCACACCCGTGTGGCGCCGAAGGCGCGCGCGTCCCTGCCCTGCTCGCCCAGATGGCGGAAGAAACGCTCCACGGCGTTGGCGCTGGTGAACAGCACCCAACTGTACTGGCCCTCGGCCAAGACGCCGATCACCCGCGCGATGATCTCCGGCGCCACGGTCTCGGCGATCTCCAGGGCGGGCAGCTCGACGACTTCGGCCCCTTCTTCCTGCAACAGGCGGCGGAGAGTGGCGGCGTGCTGCCGGATACGGGTGACCAGCACCCGCTTGCCAAACAGGGGACGGTCATCGTACCAGCGCAGGCGGTCGCGCAGGCGCACCACTTCGCCGATGACGGTCACCGCCGGCGGCTGGATGCCGGCCTCGGCCACGCGGCGGGTGATGTCGGCCAGCGTGCCCACCACCGTCTGCTGGCGGGCACGCGTGCCCCAGTTGACCACCGCCACCGGGGTGTCGGCGGGGCGGCCGTGGCGGATCATCGCCTGGGCCACGCGCTCCAGGTTCTGCACCTCCATCACGATCACGGTGTCCACCGCCGTGGCCAGCTTGGACCAGTCCACGTCGGAGCCAGGTCGTCCGCGCTCCTCGTCCCCCAGCACCACGGCGAACGAAGAGGCGCAGCCGCTGTGCGTGACTGGGATGCCGGCGTAGGCCGGTGCCGCCACGGCGGAGGTGACCCCGCTCACCACCTCAAACGGCACGCCGGCCGCGCGCAGGGCCTCGGCCTCTTCATCGCCCTCACCGAAGACGAACGGGTCGCCGCCGTGCATGCGCACCACGCGCTTGCCCTCGCGCGCCTTGCGCACCAGCAGGGCGGTGATCTCGTCCTCGGTCACGTCGTGCAGGCCGGGCTGGCGGCCGGCGTAGACCACCTCAGCGCCCTCCGGCACGTAATCCAGAAACTCCTTGGGCACCAGTCGGTCGTACACCACCACGTCGGCCTGTTCCAGCGCCTCCCGCCCGCGCACCGTGATCAGGCCGGGGTCGCCCGGCCCGGCGCCCACGAGCCACACTTTTCCCTCCACGGCGATGCCCTCCTCCCCGGATGAAAGCGGAAGGGTGAAAGAAGGGTGCGGGCGCCGTTCCCCTCGTTCGACCTTCCGCGCTCACCCGCGGCTCACGCCAGCGCGATGGACAGCAGCCAGCTCACGATCGAGATAATTATCGCCCCCACGAACGCCGCGCCGAAGCCGTCGATATGGACATCCGCGCCCAATCCACCCGCGATCCAGGCCGCCAGGCCGAGCATGGCCGCGTTCAGCACCAGCAGAAACAGGCCCAGGGTGAGGATGATGAGCGGGCAGGTAAGGATTTCCAGCACCGGCTTGGCCACGGCGTTGACCAGTCCGAGGACGATGGCCAGCACCGTGTACGCCTGCCAGCCCTCGATGCGGATCCCCGCCACCAGGGCGTCAGCCACTACGAGCGCGAGCGCATTGATGATGAAGCGGACCAGCAGTCTGCGCGCGTCGATGCGCGTGTCGCCGATGTAGATGATCATGCCGCCGTCAATCCGGGCGGAGCTGGCGCAGGAGGTCGGCCACCTCGATGGCGGCCAGGGCCGCGTCGCGCCCCTTGTTGCCGGCCTTGGCGCCGGCCCGGTCGACGGCCTCCTCCACGGTGTTGGTGGTGAGGACGCCGAAGATCACCGGCACGCCCGACTCGTACCCGGCGCGGGCGATGCCCGAGGCCATGTTCGCGGCCACGTACTCGAAGTGCGGCGTCTGGCCGCGGATGACGGCCCCCAGGCAGATGACGGCGTCGTAGCGCCCGCCCGTCGCCATGCGCCGCGCCACCAGCGGGATCTCGAAGCTGCCCGGCACCCAGGCCACGTCGATGTCACCGTCGGCCACGCCGTGACGGCGGAGCGTGTCCAGGGCGCCGTCCAGCAGCGGCCGCGTGACGAACTCGTTGAAGCGCGCCACCACGATGCCCACGCGCAGGCCGGTGCCGTCCATGCGGCCGCTGAAGGTGCGCGTCACACCGGCACCTCCTGGCGGCGGCGCTTGCGGGCAGCCTTCAGGACATCGTCCCCGCCGTTAGGAGTGAGCAGGTGTCCCAGCTTGACGCGCTTGGTCTCCAAATAGTGGGCGTTGTGCGGGTTGGGGTGCACCTCAATGGGCACGCGCTCCACCACCTCCAGGCCGTAGCCCTCCAGGCCGGCGCGTTTCTCCGGGTTGTTCGTGAGCAGGCGCAGCTTGCGCACGCCCAGATCGCGCAGGATCTGCATGCCGATGCCGTAGTCGCGCCGGTCGGCGGGGAAGCCGAGGGCGTGGTTGGCCTCCACGGTGTCCAGGCCCTGGTCCTGCAACGCGTAGGCGCGGATCTTGTTGTGCAGGCCGATGCCGCGCCCTTCCTGCCGCATGTACAGGAACAGGCCGCGCCCCTCCGCCGCGATCATTTCCAGCGCTCGCTCCATCTGCGGGCCGCAGTCGCACCGCAGCGAACCGAACACGTCGCCCGTCACGCACTGCGAGTGCACACGCGTGAGCACCGGTCGGCCATCGGTGACGTCGCCCATCACCAAGGCCACGTGCTCGTCCGGGTCGTAGCGGGCGCGGTAGGCCACCACGCGGAACTCACCGTAGCGGGTGGGCAAGCGCGCCTCTGAGACCCGCTCCACCAGTTGCTCCCGCTGCAACCGCCAGGCGATCAGGTCCTTGATGGCCAGGATCTTGAGGCCGTGGCGGCGGGCGAAGCGCTTGAGGTCCGGCAGGCGGGCCATGGTGCCGTCGGACTTCATGATCTCGCACAGCACCCCAGCCGGGTAGCGGCCGGCCAGGCGGCAGAGGTCGATCGTCGCCTCGGTGTGGCCGGCGCGCACCAGCACGCCGCCCGGCCGCGCCCGCAGGGGGAACATATGGCCGGGCATGACGATGTCGTCCGGCTTGGTACGCGGGTCGATGAGCACGCGCACGGTCTGGGCGCGGTCGTAGGCGGAGATGCCGGTGGTGACACCGCGCCGCGCCTCGACGGAGACCGTAAACGGCGTGCCGTGGGCGGAGGTGTTGCGGTCCGGCGGCAGCATGAGCGGGATGCCCAGCTCGTCCAGCCGCTCCTCGGTCATGGGCATGCAGATGAGGCCGCGGCCGTGCTTGGCCATGAAGTTGATGGCGTCCGGCGTGACGACCTCGGCCGGCAGGACCAGGTCCCCCTCGTTTTCGCGATCCTCATCGTCCACGATGATCAGGAACCGTCCCGCGCGGAACTCCTCGATGGCCTCTTCCACCGTCGCCAATCCCGAGCGCCGGCGTGCGGTCTCCTCCTCCATATCCCGTCCTCATGCTGTCGGCTTGGGCCCCAACCCCCTGCCACACCGGCTGTGTCCGGGGGCGGGTGCCCCTACCGTATTCACCTCGGTGCGCTGGTCCGGCTCATCCCACACCGCTGAGCGGCGCAGGAAGGGCTACCCACGGTGCATGAGCTGTTCCACATATTTGGCCAGGATGTCCGTCTCCAAGTTTACGCGATCTCCCACCCGTCGGGCGCTGAGATTCGTGTGCTCCTGGGTGAAGGGGATCACGGTGACGAGGAACGAGCGCTCATCGCGTTCCACCACCGTGAGGCTGATGCCATCCACGGCGATGAACCCTTTCTCCACGATGTAGCGCGCCAGGTGCGGCGGCACCGCGATGCGCAGCAGCCAGGCCTCGCCGTCCTGAGATCGCTCGATGAGCGTGCCCGTGCCCTCTACGTGGCCCTGCACGAAGTGACCACCCATGCGGGTGGTGGGCAGGAGCGCCCGCTCCAGGTTCACCGGATCGCCGGGGCGCAGGTCGCCCAAGTTGGTGCGGCGCACCGTTTCCGGCACCGTGTCCACCGTGAACACGTCGCCCTCGATGGCGGTGACGGTGAGGCACACGCCGTTGACGGCGATGCTGTCACCAGGGCGGGTGTCCTCCAGCACGCGGCGGGCACGGATGGCGAGCCCGCCCTCGCGCACGGCCGCCACGGTGCCCACTTCCTCGACGATCCCGGTGAACATCGCCGCCTCCCCGCCCACCTTCCACCGGCTGTCAGACCGTGCCGCCCGCCGCCCGCAACGCCGCGATCCGCTCGTCATCCCATCCAACGGAACGCAGGACTTCATCCGTGTGCTCGCCCCGGCGTGGCGGCAGGCGACGGATGGCGCCGGGAGTCTCGGACAACTTGAGGGAGAGGCCCACCTGGCGCACGCTGCCGAATTGCGGGTGGGGCACGTCCACGAACATCTGCCGCGCCTGCACCTGCGGGTCGTGGGGCACCTCTTCGAGGTCATACACCGGCGCCACGCACACGTCCTTGTCGAACAGATAGGCGAACCACTCGTCGCGGGTGCGGGTCTTGAAGGTCTTGCGGAAAAACGCGCGCACCTGCTCGCGCCGCTCGCCGGTAGCGGCGTGGTCGCCGGCGAACTCCTCCCCGCCTAGGGCGCGGCACAGGTTCTCGAAGAACCAGGGTTCGTTGGCGCCCACGGCGATGTAGCGGCCGTCGGCGCACTCGTACACGCTGTAGTGCGGGTTGCCGCCGGTGAGGCGGTGCGCGCCGCGGCGCACGGGCACGCCCATGCCGAAGCTCTCGGAGAAGGCGGCCGCCATCAGGGTGAGCACACCGTCCGTCATCGCCAGGTCGAGGTACTGGCCGCGGCCGGTGCGTTCGCGAGCAATGAGGGCCACGCAGATGGCCAGCGCGGCGTGCAGGCCGCCGCCGGCGTAGTCGGCGAGCAGGTTGGCCGGGATGGCCGGTGGGCCGTCTTTGGGACCGGTGATGCCCAGCGCCCCGGCCACGGCGATGTAGTTGATGTCGTGGCCAACCAGCAGGCGGTAGGGCCCGTTCTGACCGTAGCCGCTGATCGAGCAGTAGATGAGGCGGGGATTGAGGGCCGACAGCCTCTCGTAATCCACCCCCAGGCGCTGCACCACGCCCGGGCGGAACCCCTCCACCACCACGTCGGCGGTTTTGGCCAGGGTGTAGAACGCCTCGCGCGCCTCCGGGACCTTGAGGTTCAGCACGATGCTGCGCTTGTTGCGGTTGAGGGCGTTGAACGCCTCCCGCCGCTCTTCGGCCAAAGCATCTTGCTCGGTGCGCTCGCGCTCGATGACCGCGCGCCGGCCGCCGCCGGGTTCCTCCACGCGGATCACGTCCGCGCCCATATCGGCGAGCAGCATGGTACAGTGCGGCCCCGGCGCCAGGCGGGAGAGATCGAGGACGCGGATGTGGTCGAGCGGCAGCACCGGGCCGCCTCCGTGGCGGGTTGGTGACCCTGGTGAAGGAAAGCGTACGCGGGCGGCGTGGTGCGGGCAAGGGTGGCCGCCCGGGGGCAGGCCCTCACCCCCGACCCCTCTCCCGCACAGCGGGAGGGGGTGTCTATCGTCGGCGAGACTGCTTCGCATTCGTCAGCCCCGTTTCCCTCGTCAAGAGGGAGAGGGGGTGGCCCGCAGGGCGGGGGGTGAGGGCCGGTTCCCCAACCCCTCCCCCGGTCAGAGGGCGAGGAGGGCAGGGACCGCGGATCCTATCGAAATACTCCCTCCGCCTCCAGCTCCTCGTACTCCGCCCGGCTTAGGCCCAACAGCTCCTGGTAGACCTCGGCGTTGTGCTGGCCCAGGAGCGGCGCCGGGCGGGGCGGGGTCGGCACGCGGCCGTTAAGGCGGTAGGCGAGGGCGTCGTAGGGAAATCCGCCTTGGACCGGGTGGTTGAGGTTGAGGAAGTGGCCGCGGTAGGCCAGCTGCGGGTCGGCGTGCAGGTCACGGGCGCTGGCCACCACCGCCGCCGGCACACCCGCCGCGCGCAGGCGGTCCGCCGCCTCCTGCGGCGTGAAGTGGCGCGTCCACTCCGCGATGCAGGCTTCGAGCTCGTCCTCGTTGGCCTTGCGCCCCAGCAGCGTGGCAAAGCGTTCGTCGTGCGCCCACTCCGGGTCACCCATGGCCGCGCGCAGCGCCCGCCAGTGGGCGTCGGTACGCACCTCGATCGCCACCCAGGCATCCTCCCCCAGACAAGGGAAGGCGCCGTGCGGCGCCGCGAACGGGTGGCGGTTGCCCTGGCGGGTTTGCACCCGCCCGTTCACCGTGTAGTCCAGCAGGGCGGCGTCCAGGGTGTACATGGAGGCCTCCTGCTGGGAGAGGTCGATGTACTGGCCGCGCCCGGTGCGGCGTCGGTACTCCAGCGCGCTCAAGACGGCGAACGCGGCGATGTGCGAGGCGACGAAATCCGTATACGCTACGCCGGTGCCCACCGGCGGCCGGTCCGGCCAGCCGACGAAGTGGGTGATGCCGGCCGAGCCCTGGATGACGGTGCCGAACCCCTTATAATGCCGCTCCGGCCCGGTCTGGCCGGCCAGGCCCATGCTGATCATAATGATGTCCGGCCGGACCTCGCGCAGCGCCTCGTAGCCCAGCCCCAGCTTGGCCATCGTGCCGGGGGTGAAGTTCTCGGTGACCACGTCACAGGTGGCCACCAACCGCTTGGCCAGCTCCACGGCGCGCGGATGGCGCAGGTTGAGGGTGATACCGCGCTTGCCCTGGTTGACGTTGGCGAAGTAGGCAGTGCTGTCCGGCCCCGGCGGCCCGCCCACGAACGGCTCGCCGCTGCGCAGCACGTCTGGCCGCCCGCGCGACTCGATGTGGATCACGTCGGCGCCGTGCACGGCCAGGTACTGGGTGGCCAGCGGCCCGGCGATCACCCAGGCGAAATCCGCCACTCGGATGCCGGTCAACGGATACTGGAACGGGTCCTCGCGCCGCGTCGTCATATCACCCCCGCTCCTTTGAGCGTCGCCAGCTCGGCGCGTGAGAGGCCCAGCTCGCCGCAGTAGATTTCGACGTTGTGCTCACCGATGAGCGGCGCGCGCGGGCCAGGGCGCCAGGGCGTCTCGGACAGCTTGAACGGGGCGCCGGGGTAGGTGATGGTCGTGCCCAGCTCGGGGTGCTCGACCGGCACCCAGAACTCGCGCGCGGCCAGGTGCGGGCTTTTGACCAGGTCTTCGGGCGTAGAGACCTCGGTCACGTACAGGTTGTGTGCCTGCCCCTCGCGGTTCAGTTCCGCCTTGGGGCGGGTGGCGAAGTAGCGCTCCAGCGCCTCATCCAGTTTCGCCTCCAGCTCCGGCGGCGGCGCATCCGGGCCGGAGACGGGCCTGCCCTGCCAGGACCCCACCTCGAACCCCACCGGGATGCCGGCCTCATCGATCCAGCGTTGCAGGTCCAGGTAGTTCTCCGGCCGGCGGTAGAAGCCGATGTACCCGTCAGCGGCGGGGTAGATCAGGCGCCGACCGACGCCGCCGGCGCGGCTGCCGCCCGCGCGGTGGATGATCATGCCCCGCGCCGGCCACAGCATACGGTTGTTAGCCAGGGCCTCGGCCACGCACTCCTGCATGGAGACATCCACATGCACGCCCCGTCCCGTGCGCGCGCTGGTGGCGCAGCCGATGACCGTGGCCGCCGCGGCATGGATGCTGGCTTGGGCGTTGCCCTGCTCCACCGTCACGCGCACCGGCGGCCGGTCGCGGTCGCCGCACAGGTACATGAGCCCGCCGGCGGCCATGGCTAGCAGGTCGCCGCCTTCGTCGCGGGCGTACGGGCCTTGCTGGCCGTAGAGGCTGATGGAGGTCATGACCAGGCGCGGGTTGTCCGCCAGCAGGGACTCGAAGCCGAGGCCCATCTCGGCCAGCTCGCCCACCGGCAGCGACTCGATGAGCACCTGCGCGCGGGCCACGAGCCGGCGGAACAGGGCGCGGCCGTCAGCGGTGTGCAGGTTGAGCGTGATCGACCGCTTGCCGGCGTTCATCTGGAACCAGTACAACGAGCGCTCGGGGTGGGGCACGTCACGGTAGAACGGGCCGCGGCGGCGGGTGCGGTGCCCGCCGGGCGGCTCGACGCGGATCACGTCGGCGCCCAGCCCGGCCAGCAGGCGACCGGTGAGGGCGCCGTACTCGCCCGTCAGGTCCAGGACGCGCAGGTGATCGAGCGGCAGGGTCGGTGCAGCGTGGTCGCCCATGCGCCGACATGATACGAACGGAGGGCGGACACGCGCAAAGGGCGGCGCCGCGCCCCATGATCCATCGAGGACAGTGTTCGGACCTCAGTCCTCGACCACGACCGTGTCGGCCAGCTTATCGTGCCACGTCTGGCGGTCGGTGTCCCACAGCGCCCACAGCAAGCCGAGGCCGTAGGCGCCGACGCTGAGCAACCGGCCGAGCGTCCGCACCAACCCGGTTCCCCAGCCCGGCGCCGCGCCGTCCGATAGGCGTACCACCCGGATGCCCATAACGCGCTTGCCCACAGACCGGCCGGATGTATCGCTCCACCAGTGGTAGCAGAGCCAGACGAGGCCAAACGTGGCGTACACGAGCAGGCGCCATGTCTCGAAGGGTCGCTTGGGATCTATCTGGTTCACCGCGGTGGTGGAGGTGAACGCCGCGACATACCCCCCGCCGAACAGCAGCAGGAAATTGTCGATTAGATGGGCGACCGCACGCCGCGCGAAACCGGCGTACGGCGCGAACTTCCCGGACGCGACCGTCAGGCCGCGTCGGGCTGGCAGGCCGCCGGGTCCGCGCGGTGCGCCGCAGTGGGGACAGAACCGCGTGTCATCGGGCACCGACCGCATGCACGCCGCGCACAGCATGGAAGGACCCTCCGGTTTGCTGGGTTCCGTGGGTGCTTCCGCGGGTAGCGGCCGAGTGCGACGTATGCTGCTCGTCCCAAGTGGCGCTCAGACGGAGAGCACGATGCCGAACAGCACCACCGTCACGATGAACTGGATGAGCCAACCCACCACCACGGTGGCGATGGCGCGGCCGGTGTCGAAGTCCATGGCAGCGCGCACGGCGATCACACCGGCCACGAGCTGCCAGATGCCGACGACTAGGGCGATGAGCGCGCCGAGCACGGGGATAAAGGTGAAGACGCGCAGCACCCCGGGCGCGTGGCTGAAACCGATGGTGCGCAGCATCTCGCCGGGCGTGACGCGCGTTTGCTCCGTCTTGAAGAACGTCGTGCCCACCCAGTATGTCAGGTACGACCAGATCACCCAGCCAACGACGGCCAGGGCGATGCTTAGGAGTGCCGCCCCGATGCCGCGCACCGACGGGCTGCTGATCAGGGTGGCGATGGCGCCGGCCGCGGCGGCGATCAGCACCACCTGCGCCGCCTGGCCGCTGGCGCCGCGGTCTCGCTCCACCTCCTCGTACAGGCTTTCCTGGAGCTGGGCGGCACGGATCATGCGGCTGGTAAGTCCGCGGTCGTAGGAGGTGACCATAGCGCTCCCCCGATGCGTGGTTGGCGCCCAGTATAGGGGATTCGTGCCCCGGTTCGAACGTCGGATCGGCAACACGGGCGGGGCGACGACCGGCGGGTCGTTCATATGGTCCGCGTTCCATCGGGGGTGGGAGGGACCGGGCCGCCTTGGCACGGCCGGGGCGGCCCGTCGGCGGGGTCAGGCGGTGACCATGCGCTGGCTCACGAGAAAGGTGCGCACGGCGTCAACGCTGTTAAACACGCGCGAGCCGATGGCGTCGATGGCGTCGATCACGTCATCGCTGGCGTTGTCCTCGTAGGCCAGTTCGATGACGTCGGCCCGCTCGACACGCCCGTGCGTCTCGTAGGCGGCGCGAACGTACGGCTCCACTTGGGACCAGGAAACCGGCATGCACAACTCCTGTGGACAGATACCTCTAGTGTGCGCCTTTCCTCTCGCCCGGTCGAGCGTCTGCGTCCCTCCTCGACCCACCCTCAACCTTGACAACCCTCTTGTAAGCTGGCTACAATACCAGCGTTAGCACTCTCTCGATGAGAGTGCTAAGCGAGCCGGTACGGAGTCGAGCCGTGGCGCTCACGGAACGGCGAGCCGCGATTTTGCGGCTCATCATCAGCGACTACATCGAGACGACGCAGCCGGTGGGTTCGGAGAACCTGGTGCAGCGGCACCGGCTGGAGCTCTCCTCGGCCACCATCCGCAATGAGATGGCGCGGTTAGAGGAGGAGGGCTACATCACGCACCCGCATACCTCCGCCGGTCGGGTGCCGACGGATCGCGGCTATCGGTACTACGTGGAGATGTTGATGGGCGAGCCGGAGCTGCCGCCCGAGGAGAAGCTGCGCATCCTGCACCAGTTCCACCAGGCGACCAGCTACGTCGCCCAGTGGCTGCACCTCGCCGCGGCCGTGCTCTCGCAGATGGTGCGGAACGCGGCGGTGGTCACGGCGCCGCGGGTGAGCCGTGTCCGGCTCAAGCACCTGCAACTGGTGGCCCTGCGCGACGCCACCGCCCTGTTGGTGGTGGTGACAGAGGACGTCAAGGTGCGCCAGCAGGTGCTCACCTTCCCGGAGCCGGTCACCCAGGAGGAGCTCAACCGGTTGACCAACCGGCTCAACGCCCAATGGACGGGGATGGGGGTCGAGGCGCTGCGCGCCCACTTGCCCGAGCTAGGGCCGTGGGAGGAGCTGGTGGCGCTGGGCGTGCTGGACATCCTCGAGGACGAAGAGACCGACCTGTTCGCCGATGTCCAGATCGAAGGCGTGCGGAACGTCCTGGAGCAGCCGGAGTTCGCCAAGTCGACCAAGGCCCTGCAGGTGCTGGAAGCGCTGGATGAGCACAACCTCGCCCAGGCCATCCCGGTGGAGGCGGTGCGCAACCGGGGCGTCACGGTGATCATCGGCGGTGAGAACCGCCCGGACGCCATGCGGGAGATGAGCCTGGTGTTGACCGGGTACGGCACCGAACGGGGCGCGCGCGGCATGTTGGCCGTGCTCGGCCCCACCCGTATGCAATACTCCCGCGCCATCGCCACCGTCCGCTACATGGGCTCGGTGATGTCTGAGCTGCTCCAGCGGCTGTACGGGGACACCAACTGAGCCGTTACTCCCAACTGGCGGTGACATCGGCAAAAGGACGAGGTATGACCAACGACAACCACGACCGCGCCGCACCGGAGGGTGCGCCCCAGAACGAGCACTCGGTCGTCGGCGACGGCGAGGGCCGCACCGATACCGAGACCGAAACGATTGAGTCGCTGCGGGCCCAGCTTGAGGAAGAGCGCAATCGAGCGGAAGCCTTCCTCCGCAACTGGCAGCGCGCGGCCGCCGACTTCCAGAACTATAAACGCCGCATGGAGGAGGAGCGCCAGCGCAACACCCTCTACGCCAACCTGGCGCTCGTGCTCAATATGCTGCCCATTTATGACGACCTCTGCCGCGCCTTGGAGAACGTCGACGCCTCCCTGGCGGGGTCGGCGTGGGTGGAGGGCGTGCGCCAGATCGCCCGCAAGTTCCAGGGCGCACTGGAGGCCAGCGGTGTCAAGGAGATCCCGGCAGAGCCGGGCATAGACTTCGACCCCAACCTGCACGACGCCGTGGCCCAGGACGAAGGCGAGCCGGGCAAAATCGTGCGCGTCCTGCAAAAGGGCTACACGATGGGTGACCGCGTCATCCGTCCGGCGCTGGTCACGGTGGGTCGACATGATTGAACCGGCGGCGGCCGCCTGGCGGGCCGGACCGCGCCTGACCGAGACTGCAAAGGAGCACAGGGTAGCACAATGGGAAGGGTAATTGGCATTGACCTCGGCACCACCAACAGCGTGATGGCCGTGATGGAGGGCGGCGAGCCCGTCGTTATCCCCAATGCCGAGGGCTCACGCATCACGCCGTCGGTCGTGGCCATCAGCCGCTCCGGCGAGCGCCTGGTCGGCCAGGTGGCCAAGCGCCAGGCGATCACCAACCCTGAGAACACCATCTTCTCCATCAAGCGCCTCATGGGTCGCAAGTTCGACGACCCAGAGGTGCAGCGGACCATGAAGATGGTCCCCTACAAAATCGTGCGGGCGCCCAACGGTGACGCCCACGTCGAGATGGGCGGCCGCACCTACTCGCCGCCGGAGATCTCGGCGATGATCCTGCAGAAGCTCAAGGCCGACGCCGAGGCCTACCTGGGCGAGAAGGTCACCGAGGCGGTGATCACCGTCCCGGCCTACTTCAACGATGCCCAGCGCAACGCCACCAAGGACGCCGGTCGGATCGCCGGTCTGGAGGTGCTGCGCATCATCAACGAGCCCACCGCGGCGTCGCTGGCCTACGGCCTGGACAAGAAGAACGATGAGGTGATCGCCGTCTACGACCTGGGCGGCGGCACCTTCGACATCTCCATCCTGGAGATCGGCGAGGGCACCTTCCAGGTGAAGGCCACCAACGGCGACACGCACCTGGGCGGCGACGACTTCGACCAGCGCATCATCGAGTGGATCCTGGAGGAGTTCCGCAAGGAGCAGGGCATCGACCTGCGCAACGACCGCCCGGCCATGCAGCGCCTCAAGGAAGCAGCCGAGCGCGCCAAGATCGAGCTCTCCAGCGTGGGTCAGACGGAGATCAACCTGCCGTACATCACGGCCGACCAGACCGGTCCCAAGCACCTGCTCATGACGCTCACCCGCGCCAAGCTGGAGCAGCTCGTGATGGACCTGGTGGAGAAGACGCTCGGCCCGTGCCGTCAGGCGCTGCAGGACGCGGGCATCACCGCCGCGCGGGTGGACGAGGTGGTGCTGGTCGGCGGCCAGACGCGGATGCCGCTGGTGCAGGACAAGGTGCGCCAGTTCTTCGGTAAGGAGCCGCACAAGGGCGTCAACCCGGATGAGGTGGTGGCCATCGGCGCGGCCATCCAGGCCGGCGTGCTCAAGGGCGAGGTGAAGGACGTCCTCCTGCTGGACGTCACCCCGCTCACCCTGGGCATCGAGACGCTCGGTGGGGTGATGACGCCGCTCATCCCGCGCAACACCACCATCCCGACGTCCAAGAGCCAGATCTTCAGCACGGCCAGCGACAACCAGACCAGCGTGGAGATCCACGTGCTGCAGGGCGAGCGCCCGCTGGCCCGGGACAACAAGTCGCTCGGTCGCTTCATCCTGGATGGCATCCCGCCCGCACCGCGCGGGGTGCCCCAGATCGAGGTGACGTTCGACATCGACGCCAACGGCATCCTCACCGTGTCGGCGCGAGATAAGGCCACCGGCCGCGAGCAGAAGATCACCATCCAGGCCTCCTCCGGCCTCACCAAGGAGGAGGTCGAGCGCCTGCGCCGCGAGGCGGAGCTGCACGCCGCCGAGGACGCGCGTAAGCGCGAGGAGATCGAGCTGCGCAACCAGGCCGACAGCCTGGCCTACACGGCCGAGCGCACCCTGCGCGAGTACGGTGACCGCGTGCCGGCCGATCTCAAGTCCGAGGTCGAGCGCAAGGTACAGGAGTTGCGTTCGGCCCTGCAGGGCACGGATGTGGACGCCATCCGCCGCGGCATGAGCGCCCTGTCCGAGTCCATGCAGAAGGTCGGCGCGGCCATGTACTCGGCGCAGGGCGCGGCGGCCGGCGCCGGCGGCCAGGGCGGTGGCCAGCGGCCACCGGATGAGGGCACCGTCGAGGGCGAGTTCCGCGAGGTGTAGCCGCACCCGTACGCAAGCCGTGTGCGGCCCCGGCTGCGCCATGTCAAGGGTGTGAACCGGACACCGGATGCGTGGCCAGGCCGAATGTACGGGCCCCTGGCTTCAGGATGGAGCCAGGGGCTCTTCCTTTGTGCCCTATACTGGCGGCGTGAGGCCTTCCTCCCGTTTTGGCCTGGCGCTCCTCTTGGCGGCGGTGACCGCCGTCTACGCCCCGACCCTCAACGACTACTTCGGCGGGGATGACTTCCTCGTCATCGGCCCCGTCAGCCGCCTCGGCGCCGGGGAGCTCATCTGGCGCTCCTTCCTCATGCGCGATGACATCCCCTACTGGCGACCCTTAGTGTCGCCGCTGTACGCCCTGGCGGTGCACGGCTTCTGGTTGCGGCCCATGCCTTACCACCTCGTGGTGCTGGGGCTGCACCTGCTCAACGCGGCCTTGCTCGTCGCCGTGGCCACGGCGCTCACCGGGCGGCACGGCGTAGGCCTGGCGGCCGGCCTGTTGTTCGGCATCCATGCCGCCCACACCACCACGGTGGCCCAAATCTCGTCGATGGTGGAGCTGTTCAGCGTCGTCTGGTACCTGAGCGCGGTGCTGGGCGCTGTGCGCTTTGCGGCCGTTGCGACGGAGGGAGGCCAGCGCGCCCGCCGGTGGTACGTCCTGGCGCTGGGTGCCTTCGTGCTGGCCCTGCTCAGCAAGGAGTCCACCGTCTCCGCCGCGGCCGTGATCAGCCTGTGGTGGTGCCTCACCCTGTACCGTCCACACGGAGCGCGCTGGCTGGCGCCGCGCCTGCTCCCCTTTTGGCTGCTGGCCGTTCCTTACACCGTCTTCGCCTACCTGACCGACACCGACGACCCAAGCGGCATCGCGCGGCATATGTATTTTCCCGGCCTGCACGTGCTGCCCAACCTGTGGTGGTTTCTCGCCCGCCTGGCGCTGCCACTGACGCCGGGGCACGGCCCACACGTGAGCACGGCGGGCCACGCCGGCGCCGCGCTCCTGGCGGTCCTGTTCGGCTGGGCGCTCCTGCGCGGCCCGCGTCACGCCCGCTTTCTCGTGCTGTGGACGGGCATCGCCCTGACCCCGCTGGCCCTGTGGCGCCCGGAGCTGCTACTCGGCCGCTTCACCTATCAGGCAGCCGCGCCCTACGGCGTGCTGCTGGCGCTGGCCGGCCACCGCGTGGTGAATTCCCTGGTTGGCCCGAGCGGCCGGTTGGCGCCGCATCTGCCCGCGGTGCGGCGGGAGGCGCTCCTGGGCGGGGCGCTGGTCGTGGTGGCGGCGGCGCTCCTGGCGCCGCTCACCGTGGCGCAGAACCGCGAGCGCACGCGCGAGGGCGATTCCTACCACCTGCTGGTCACTGCCTTGCGCCACGAGGTGCCCCTGCCACCGGCGCAGGGGACGATCGTCCTGGTAGACGGCGTGTGGCTGGGGCCGTTCCACGCCCTCTATCTGGGGGCGGTGGCGGAGACCCTGTACGGCCGCGGGCGGGTACGCGTGGTCAACGTGGCGCCGGGCGAGCCGGTTCCGGCGGTGGAGGGTCCGGCCGTGCACCTCCGCTATACCGGCGGCGGTCTGGTACGCGAGGCCCGCTGAGCCCGTGTTACAGACCGAGTTTGCCGGGGTTAAGGATGCCGTGCGGGTCCAGCGCCCGTTTCAGGGCGCGCAGCGCTTCCAGCCCGGCGCCGTGCTCGCGCGCCATCAAGTGGGCGTAGCGGATGCCAACCCCGTGAACGTACTCCATCGTGCCGCCGAGGTCCTGCGCCAGCATCAGCGCCTCATCCACGGCGCGCACCACGATGTCTAACTCGGCTGGTGTATCGGTGGCACGCGTGATCGCTACGGAGAGCAGCTCCGGCCCGTACCATAGGCCCCACTCTCGCACCTGGATGCCGCGGGCCTCGAACAGCGCGGTGCAGCGGTGGACGTACTCCACCACCCGGGTGGGCGGCAACGCCACGTGCAGGTAGTCGACCACGCTGCTGCCGGGCTCACCGGGGGCCGGTTCCGCCCGTTCCAGGCGGCGCCAGGCCTGCAGTTGCTCGGCGGTCACGTGGCGGTGTTCCCAGAAGGCCCGCGCCACCTCTCCACCGACATCCACACCTTGATGATGCCGGCAGATAGCCGCCGCGCGCGGCGCGATCGCCTCCACTTCCTCACTCAGCCCTTCAAACCCCAGGTACATCCGACCGCTGCCTCGCGGCGGGGCGCCGAAGTCGAGCAGGGCGGGCGTGAGCCCGAGCCGGAACAGCTCGTGGGCGGCGGAAAACCCGTGCTCGAACGAGGGGAACTCAAACGCCAACAGGGCGCGCCGTTCCGGTAGGGGAAAGGCCCGCAGCGTGACCTCCGTGATCACACCCAGTACCCCTTCGGCTCCCGCAAAGAGCTGGTGCAGGCGCGGCCCGGTGGACGACCGGGGCACGGCGCGGGTCCGGATCACGGTGCCGCTGGGCAGCACGACGGTGAGGCCGAGCACCTGGTCCACGATGGAGCCGTACCGCCCGCCGCGGTACCCGAGGCTGTTGGTGGAGATGGCGCCACCCACCGTGGCGATCGGGTAGGTCCAGGGGTCGTGGCCGAGCATGAGCCCGTGCGCGGCGAGCGCCGCATCGACATCTGCCAGCACGGCGCCGGCCTCCGCCTTGACGGAGCGGTCCTCGGCAGAGATGGCGAGCACCCGATGCATGCCACGCATGTCGAGCACGATGGCCGGCTTGAGGCAGAGGGCGCCGCCCATCAGCCCCGTACCGCCACCGTGCTCAACCACCGGCACGCCGAGCTCGTCGGCCACGTGCAGCACCGCGGCGACGTCGTCGGTGTTCCGGGGAAGGACGGCGGCCACCGGGGTAGCCGGTACACCGAACGGTAGGTGAATGGCGCGACGACGGCGGAGCTGATCGCGCGCGAGATCGTCCAAGGAGGAGGGATCGGTGAGAATTCGATCGGGCGGGAGCACCGCGCGCAGGTGGGGGAGAACCTGGTGCGGTTGGGAATCGTGCGCGTCCATACCTGTATTGTACGGCGTCCTGCCCTTGACGCCGGCCACCGGCGGGCGCTAGGACTGGGAAGGCGTGCCGGTTACCGTGTAGGGGACAGGCGCGGCAGCGTTTCCACGGGGTGCCGGGTGCTGGGTGAGGTGCCGTGCATCGCTCGGCAGCCTGCCCGACAGGGCGAGGGGTGAGGGGATGACACGGGTGAAGGCCTACGTCCTCATCGTGACGGATCCGCTGCGGACCAAGGAGGTCTTCGAGCAGCTCAAGCAGATCCCGCAGCTTGTCGAGCTGCATGAGGTGATGGGTCCGTACGACATCGTATGCGAGATCGAGGCATCGGATCTCACGGAGATCCCACCCATCCTCGGTGAGCGGATCCGTCGCATCCCCGGGATCGAGAGCACCACGTCGCTCGTGACATTTCCGGAACCGTAGCCGTGTGTCCGTGGTCTAGGAGGGTTCGGCCGACCGCAGGAGCCAGCCCAGCAGCCCGCGCCGTTTGCGCGCCGCGCGCTCTGCCCAGCGCTGGGCGCGGCGTTCGGCCTCGGCCATCATCTCTTCCGCCTGTTTAGCCTGCCACTCGGCCACCCGCTTCTGCACCAGGCGGGTGAGCAGCTCCCGGTGGTTAATGGCGGCGTCTTCGTAATGCGGGGCCAAATCCATCGCCTTCTGGAACAGCGCCAGCGCCTCCTCGATGTTGCCGATCAGCAACTGGTCGATGCCCTGCCGGTTGAGCTTGACGGCCTCCTCCGGGATGTCCGGCGGCGGTCCCCAGGTCAACACGACGGGCCGGGCGTTGCCGTTGGGCACGACGGCGGTGGGCACCATCGCCGGCGGCACCACTGGCGGCACCATCCCCGGCGGCGGCGGAACCATCTGCGGCTGGGCGGCGCGGGGCGGCGCCCCTTGCGGCACGTAGTCCACCGGCACCGGACGGGGCGCGGCGGTACGGGAACGGGCCGGCCGCGGCACCGCTTCGTCGTCGCCCGCCCGCTCCACCAGGCGAGGGGCCAGACGCGCGGGCTGATTGGCCCGCGCCTCGGCGGCGGCCTCGTCGAGAAAGTCACGGATCTGCGTCCACGCCTCGCGCAGCGCCGCCTCACTCCCGGCCGGACCGGTGATCAGACCGACACGCGCCTCGGCCAGCGCCTGACGCAGGCTCCGGGCCTCCTCCTCGGAGCACAGGCGATCGAACACGCCGTAGGCCAGGAGCACCGGCACGGTGACGCGGTCCAGCACGGAGAAGCTGTCCGCGTTGAGGAACACCTCGTAGAGACGGGCCGCCGTGGGGCCATCCACCGCGCGCGCCATCTGGCCGCCGAGCTCGCTGGCCTCCAGGTCGTCATCCACCAGGGTACGGGCCAGGGCGCGCAGGCCGGCGCGCGGTCGGCTGTGGAGCGTGTGCAGCAGCATGGCGCTGCCCGGCCCCTTGAGCGGGCGTAGTGCCGGGTCGATCAGCACCAGGCGCGACACGCGGTCCGATCGGGCGCTGGCCACATGAATGGCGAGCGGGGCAGATTCGCCCATGCCCACCAGTACCGCCTTGTCCACACCGGCATCGGTCATGACCGCCAGCACATCATCCACCATGGCGTCCAGGGAGATGTGGCCAGGGCGCCGCTCTGATTCTCCCGTGCCCCGGCGGTCGTGGACGAGGACGCGGTGGGCGCGGGCGATCTGCCCGATGAAGCTGCGGTGGTCGGCGATGGCGTCCTCCATCGCGGTCCAGAACGGCTGCAGCACGAACACCGAGAGCTCGCCGTGCCCCAGCGCGCGGTAGGCGATACGCGCATCACCGCTATTGACATAACGGATAGCACCGCCGGTCGCGGCACCGCTGGAACGGTACGAACGTGTCGCACGGCTCACGGGGCGGCCTCCCCTCGGTTACCCGCGCGACAGCAGCGGAATGCGCTGCCACCACGTCCGCCGGCGGGCGCGGAACAGCTCGCGCACCGGCTCCAGCAGCTCCTCCCGGCGCATCGGTCGGGAGCGCGGGAGCTCCGAGGCAGGGTGCGTCATCGGGTTGGGACGCAGCCCACCGAGGATCCGGCCCAACCCGGGTGGTGTGCCCGGCGGCACCGCTACCGGCACTGGCCACTCTGGCAGGTGCGCGGTGGCCGCTCCGCGCGGTGCACCGGCCTCGGTCGGACCGCTGTCCACTTCGCCCCGGCGCTGGCGCAGCGCCTCCTGCAGTGCGGCGCGGTCTCGATTGGCCTCCTGGAGCAGGGCGGTAAGCCGCTCCAGCGTTTTGGTGAGCCGGTCCACCTGCTCCTGAAGCTGGGCCGTGCGTGAACGGGGCGGCGCGGCAGCATTGTCGGGCGGTGGTTCTGGCAGGCGCACGCGGGTGATCACCCGCCCGCCCTGCGTAACGGTTTCGGCGTCTAACTCCCCGTCGGCGATCATGCGCCAGATAGTCCAGCGGGAAACGCCGAGCCGGCGGGCCGCGGCCGCCACACTGAGCAAGGGCGCCACGGTTTCGGGCCGTGTTCGCTCCAGTGGGGTACTAGTTCCACAGCTCGAGTCGGGCTGCTGCGCGGATACCATGCTGAATCCCCCTACCTCGGTGTATCGGTTGTCGCAGGGGGACACATAAGCGGCGCCCGACGCGAACTCGATGGAGGGGCGGCCGCCGACCGGGCGGTCAGCGCTGCGCCGGCTCAGCAAGCACGCCGTGCGGCCCGCACGAAGGCGCGCACGCGCTCATGGTCCATGCTGCCGTCCGGGCGTTCCACGCCGGTGTGAGTATCGACGGCCCACGGGCGGACGTGACGGATGGCGTCGGCCACGTTCTCCGGCGTCAGGCCGCCGGCAAGGATCACCGGCACCGGCACCCGTTCCACGATACGCCGGCTGATCGACCAGTCGTGGGTGCGGCCGGTGGCGCCGCGCCGGCCGGTGGCCGGGTCGTAGGAGTCGAGGATCAAGGCATCGGCGTGAGCCGAGAGGGCCACCGCCTCGGCGATGGCCGCCTCGCCGGTGACGCTCACCGCCAGGATGAGCTTCACGCCGGGCAGAGTCGCGCGGATGGCGGCCACCTCCGCTGGCTCCGGCCGCGCGTGCAGTTGCACGGTGGACACGCCCAGATAGCGGCACAGCGGCACAACGGTGGCGGCCATGGTGTGATACGTGATGAGCACCGGGGTGATGAGCGGCGGCAGGGCGCGGATGATGGCGCGGGCGCCGTGCTCGTCCAGCCCGTTGTGCGGCCCGCCCGGCAGGCCGAGGGTGAAGCCGATGGCGTCGGCGCCGGCCCGCTCCACCACCAGGGCGTCCTCGAGAGTGGAGATGCCGGCGATCTGGACGCGCACCACCCCTGGCGCAGTCATCGCAACAACGCCTCCCGCACCCCCGGTGGGATGGGCACCGGCGTCCGGCCTTTCAGGAAGATCTGCACCGTGCGGCCGCTGGCGATGGGGGTGCCGTCCCGCTCCACCTCGTAGGCGAAGACGACGGTGCGCGTGCGCACCTCCTCCACCCGCGTGTGCACGGTGAGCAGGTCATCGAAGAAGGCGGGGGCGTGGTAGCGGCAGGTCGCCTCCAACACCCCCATGGTGATGCCCTCCGCGCGCAACAGGTCAGCCAACCCGGCGCCGATCTGGCGCAGGTGCTCGTGCCGGGCCACGCCGAAATAGGTGAAGAAGTTCGCGTAGTAAACGCTGCCCAGCAGGTCCGTTTCGGCGTACCGCACGCGGATCTGGGTGCTGGTGGTGCGCGGCACCGGCGTCCCCCTTCTGCGGCTATGCTACGGGAGGCACCGGGAGCGGGGAAGACAGGCCTTCCGTCTCGCCACGGCATCGAGCATCGTGGAGCGCGGGTGGAGGAGCGGAGTGGCGCGCATCCGGCTGGTGGCGCTCGACATCGACGGCACCCTGCTCACCAGCGCCAATCGGCTGTCGCCCGCGGTGGCGGCGGCTGTGCGCGCGGTGGCCGAACGGGGCGTGGCCGTGGCCCTGGCTACCGGGCGCTGGTACGAGAGCGCGCGACGGTGGGCCAGCCGCCTCGGCCTCGCCGCGCCGATCATCAGCCACAACGGCGCCCGCATCACGTGCCCGGCCAGGGACGAGGACCTGCTGCGTCTGCCCCTGCCCCTCGAGCCAGCGCGGGCCATCGCCCGTTATATGGACGACCGCGGTATCCACGCCCACCTGACGGTGGGGCCGTACACCTACATGCGTCCCCACCCCGACCTGGACCCGGCGCGGCTGCCGAACGAGATCCGCCTGGTAACGGCGTTTGCGCCGTACGTCACCGAGCCGCCGTTGTCGCTGCTGGTGTTCGACCCGGAGGGGATCAGCGCCCTGCCCGCGGTGTTCCAAGACCGGTTCCAAGGCAGCCTGCGCTTTACCGTGAACCACACCTCGGGAACCGCCGACCATCTCACCGTGCACCACCCTGCGGCCGACAAGGGGCGGGCGCTGGCCCGCGTGTGCGCTCACCTCGGCGTGCCGCCGGAGCAGACTTTGGCCATCGGCGACGCCGAGTCCGACACCGCGATGTTCGCCGTAACCGGGCTGGCGGTGGCGATGGGCAACGCCACCGACGCCGTCAAGGCGCGGGCCACCGTGGTGGCGCCCTCCAACGACGCGGACGGGGTGGCGTGGGCGCTCCGGTACCTGCTGTGAACGGCGATCCTTGACCCTCACGGGCCGACGCGTCAGACTGGGCCCGCAATGCACAGGAGGCCAGAGCATGGGCAACCGGCTGGAAGGAAAGGTCGCGGTCGTCACCGGCGCCGGGCGCGGGATCGGCCGCGGGATCGCGCTGCTCATGGCGCAGGAAGGCGCGCGCGTCGTCGTCAACGATTACGGCGTGAACGTGGACGGCACGCAGCCGTCCGAGGGGCCGGCCGCGGAGGTGGCGGAGGAGATCCGCAAGCTGGGCGGGCAGGCGGTCCCTAACTTCGACACTGTGGCCACGGTGGAAGGGGGCGAGCGTATCATTAAACAGGCGCTCGACAGCTTCGGGCGGCTGGACATCCTCGTCAACGTGGCCGGTATCCTGCGCGACCGCATGATCTTCAACATGACGCCCGAGGAGTGGGATGCGGTCATCGCCGTTCACCTCAAGGGCCACTTCTGCACCACTAAGCCGGCCAGCATCATCTTCCGCCAGCAGCGCTACGGACGGATCATCAATTTCTCGTCCACCTCGGGCCTGATCGGCAACGCCGGCCAGGCCAACTACGGCGCGGCCAAGGCCGGCATCGCCGGCTTCACCCGCGTGGTGGCGCGCGACCTGGGCCGCTACGGGGTGACCTGCAACTACATCGCGCCGGCGGCAGCCACACGCATGACCGCCACGGTGTCCCAGCAGGCGCGTGAGCTGCGCCAGCGGGCGGGCATCGCTACGGCCACGACGCCGCAGGGCGAGGCCGGCCCACAGCCGCTCCAGTTGCGTGAGCCGGAGATGGTGGCGCCGATGGTGGTGTACCTGGCGTCGGACGCGGCCTGGAACATCAACGGCCAGGGCTTCCTGGTGGCGGGCGGCCAGATCTCGCTGCTGCACCAGCCGCTGCCCTACCGCACCATCTTCAAGCCGGGAATGTGGACGCTGGAGGAGCTGGAGCGGGACGTGCCCACCCAGCTTCTGGCCGGCATCCCCAACCCGGCGCCGCCCGCGCCGGACCTAGACATCCCCGGCCGGCCTAAGCAGCAGGTCACAGCCTGACGGGCAGACCGTGGGGTTCCACACCGGCCAGGCGGGTGAGGCGATGCTGGCTCCTCACCCGCCTGCTGCTGTGCGGACGGCATGCGGGCTGGAGTGGCGGATGACGCCGTCCTGGGGCAATACGCGCGGCCTGGCGGCCCACGCACGGAGGAGAGGTGAGAGATGGACGTGATCGGGCTGGACCATGTCCAGCTAGCGATGCCGCCAGGCGGTGAGGAGGCAGCACGACGCTTCTATGGCGGCGTGCTCGGCCTGACGGAGGTGCCCAAACCGGCACCGCTGGCCGCTCGCGGCGGCTGCTGGCTCGAGGGGCCGGGCACGGTCGTGCATCTGGGCGTGGACGAGGACTTCCGCCCGGCACGAAAGGCCCACCCCGCGTTCCTGGTGGCGGACCTCGAGGACCTCCAGGCACGGCTCGCGGCGGTGGGCGCACCGGTGATCGAGGACACCGCTCTGCCGACCGTGCGCCGATGCTACACCGAGGACCCGTTCGGTAACCGGATCGAGCTGATCCAGCACGGGGACGGGTTCGCGCACCGGTAAGCCAGACCGGCGCGATCGGCCCACTGGCTCACACCTGCGCCGTCAGGGCACGCACCTTGGCCAGCAGGTCATCGAGGTCAAAGGGCTTGGCAAGGAAATCGTCAGCACCGGCGCTGAGCGCCTCCTCTTGCGAGGCGCGCCCGGCGGTGATCACCAGCACGGGGGTGTTCAGCTTCCACTCCTCGCGTAGGGCGCGGATGAACCGCCTGCCGTCGATCACCGGCATGCTCCAGTCGAGGATGATGACATCCGGCTCGACGCCGTCGAGCGAGGCGAGGCCGTCGAACCCGTCCGGTGCGGCCAGCACCTCGTAGCCCTCGTCCGCCAAGAGGATGGCGAGCGCGGCCCGGATGTCGTCCTCGTCTTCCACCAGCAAGATGCGTTGAAGCCCCGCCACCACCGCCTCGCTCCCCTCAGGTGGCCGCGGTCCTGCGCAGCATCCAGTATACCGCACCGATCTGGTGGCCAACCGTGGGGTGCCGACCTGTACTCGACCTGCAACTGTTTCGTCAGAGACGCGAACCATCGGGTAACAGGCAGATGCGGCCGCGGTGGATCGTTAGCCGGTGGGCCGGCATACTCAGGCACAGGACCTGGGAGCGGGACCGAACTCGGCCCGCATCACGCACGAGGGGTGTCCGTGTCGTACAACAAACCGTTACCGAAAGCTACGCCGGAGACGCGACCGTTCTGGGAGGGGTGCAAGGTCCACGAGCTCCGAGTGATGCACTGCACGGATTGTGGCCACACCTACCTGTACCCGCGCCCCTTCTGTCCACGCTGCTTCTCGGATAGGACCGAGTGGCGCAGGGCTAGCGGCCGCGGCAAGCTGCACACGTTCGTGATCAACCACCGGCCCGCCCCCAACTTCGAGGCGCCCTACATCATCGCCATCATCGAGTTGGACGAAGGTCCGCGCCTCATGTCCAACCTGGTGGGCGTTGAGCCCGACCCGGCCAAGCTGCGGGTGGACACGCCCGTCGAGGTGGTGTTCGAGGACGTGACGGACGAGATCACGCTGCCCAAGTTCCGACCGGTGGCGTAGAGAGGTGCGAACGTGAGTCTGCGGTACGCAGCGGCGGTGGTTGGCGCCCAGGAGACAGACACGGTCGGCGTCATCCCTGACAAATCGGCGATCCAGCTACACGCGGAGGCGGCACGCAACGCCCTGCGCGACGCCGGCATCCATAAGAACGAGGTAGACGGCATCTTCTGCGCCGGGCAGTCGCCGGTGGCGGTGGCGCACTATCTTGGCATCGTGCCGCGCTATCTGGACGGTACCTCGGTGGGTGGGTGCTCGTTCCTGATCCACGTGCGCCACGCGGCGGCGGCGCTCAAGGCGGGCCTGTGCAACGTGGCGCTGATCACGCATGGAGAGAGCGGCCGCTCACGGGTGGGGATGGACCCGCGCCCGCCCAGCCCCGCCTCCATCCCTGGGCAGTTCGAGGCCCCCTACGGCGTGGCCGGACCGCCGACGATGTTCGGCATGGGCGTGGCGCGCTACATGGCCCGGTACGGGCTCACGGAAGAGCAACTGGCCTACGTCGCGGTGGCGCAGCGCAAGTGGGCGATGCTCAACCCCCGCGCCATGATGCGTGACCCGATCACCGTCGACGACGTGCTCAACTCGCGGCTCATCTGCTGGCCTTTCCACCTCCTGCACTGCTGCCTGGTGACCGACGGCGGCGGCGCGCTAGTGATGGTCTCCGCCGAGCGGGCCAAGAGCATGGATCTGCCGCACAAGCCGGTGTACCTGCTCGGCAGCGGCGAGGCATGCGAGACGCCGATGGTGAGCGGCATGGCCGATTTCACCTCCTCGGCGGCGTTCCGGGTGGCCGGCGAACAGGCATTCCGCGAGGCCGGCATCAGCCACTCGGACGTCGACCACCTCATGATCTACGACGCCTTCGCGCACCTGCCCATCTACGGGTTGGAGGATCTGGGCTTCGTCAAGCGAGGCGAGGCCGGGGCGTTCATCGCCGAGGGCAACACCGAGCCGGGCGGCAAGCTGCCGCTCAACACCAACGGTGGCGGGCTGTCATACACCCACACCGGCATGTACGGCATGTTCGCCATCCAGGAGTCCATGCGCCAGCTCCGCGGCGAGGCGGGCGACCGCCAGGTGAAAGACTGCACCATCAGCGTCACGCACGGCGTGGGCGGCATGTTCGCCGCCGCCGCCACCCTCGTCTGGACGAATGAGCCGCCCAAGTAAGACCCCGCCGCCACCGGCCTGCATGACCGGCCCGCGCCGCCCCGACGCGGGCCGGTGTATGCTCTGAACAGCGCGCCCCCGGCCTGGTGGGGAGCTGATGCCGGACGGGGAAAACGATGTCGCTCGTGCTGCTGCTGACGCTGGCCGGCGCGGTGGCCCCCGCCGTGTTCCTGCTCCACTACGTGTACGCGCGCGACAAATATGAGCGGGAACCCCTGGCCCTGATCGTGCGCGTGTACCTAGTGAGCTTTCTCACCGTGATCCCGGCCATCGCCCTTGAACTGGCCGGGAGCGCCGTCTTGGAGGGGCTCGGCGCGCGGGCGGTAGTCGCCGCCGCGCTCATGGCCTTCGCCGTAGTCGGCGCGGCGGAGGAGGGCACCAAGTTCCTGTTTTTGCGCTGGCTCGCCTTCCGCCGGCCCGAGTTCAACGAGCCGTACGACGGCATCATGTACGCCGTGTCCGTGGGCCTGGGGTTTGCCACGATCGAGAACATCGGCTACGTGTTCAGTGCCCCGGACCTGCTGGGGCGTGTGGGCCTGATCGTGGTGCGCGCCCTCTCGGCGGTGCCGGCCCATGCCCTGTTCGGTGTGCTTATGGGCTATTACGTGGGCCGGGCCAAATTCACCGGGCACGAGCGGGAGCGACACCGACTGCTGTGGCTCGGGTTCCTGTGGCCCGCCTTCGCGCACGGGTGGTACGACTTTCCCTTGCTGGTGCTGGCCACCGAACCGGCGCCTGGCGTGGCACTGCTCTCGTTGCTGGCGTTGCCGGTGGTGATCGGCGCGCTGTGGGTGGCCGGGGTACGGCTGATCCGGCGGGCACAGGCGCAGAGCCCGTTCAAACGGCCCAGCCCCTTGGTCAACCCGCTGGCCGCGGTGCGCCGGACGTACCGGTTTTGCACCCAGTGCGGCACCCGGGTCCTGGGCAGCGATGTGTTCTGCGCCGTCTGCGGTACCCACCTCCGGCCGCCGGTGGCGTGACCACGCCCGCGCGAAGCGCCACCCCACGCCGTTCGGCGCGCCTGCACGGCCACAACCGGGCGATCGATAACCGGTCCATAACGAGTAGCGGGACACAGGCAACGGTGGTGAGCATGAACGAAGAGGCCAAGAAGACCGTGCTGCGGATGTTCAACTACGTGCTGGTGGTGGTGACGGTGCCCGGACCGGACGGCGGCCATGGCTACACCGCCAACTGGGTGGCGCAGGCGTCGTTTGAACCGCCTATGGTCACCATCACGGCGGAAAACGACAGCAAGGCGATCGGTCTCCTTCGCGAGCATCGCGTGTTCGCCGTCAACGTGCTGGGCAGCGGCCAGCGAGAGCTGGCGGGCCAGCTCGGCCGTCGCTCGCGCACCCACCCCGACAAGTTCCGCGGGGTGGCCACGGAGCCGGGCGTCACCGGCTGCCCGTTGCTCACAGAGGCGCTCGGGTATGTGGAGTGCCGCGTGGTGGGCGAGCTGCCGGCGGGCGACCACACGCTGTTTCTCGGTAAGGTGGTTGAGGCCGGGCTACGCCGCCAGGGCGCGCCGCTGACGATGGCCGAAACCGGCTTTCGATACTTCGGTTGACCAGGATAGGATGAGGTCATGAGGGCGGTCGCCCGGCCGCAGGCGCGCACGCGCCGTCGGGCGTGTATACTCGGTTTCGACCGGTTTTGCCGGAGTGGTCTGACCATCGAACCAGCGCGCAAGCGTGCCCGAGGTGCTGGAGCGTGACCGGATACGTGATGCGCCGGCTGCTGCTGATGCTGCCAGTCGCCTTTTTCGCCAGCCTGATCCTGTTTGTCTTGCTCAAGCTCACCCCCGGTGATCCGGTACGCATCCAGCTGGGCGAGCAGGTCACCGCCGAGAACTACCAGGCGCTGCGGCGAGAGCTCGGCCTGGACCAGCCGGCGCCGGTGCAATACGTGAAATGGCTGAGCCGGGTGGCCCGCGGCGATTTCGGCAAATCGTTACGCAACCGCGCGCCGGTGCGGGATGAGATCGCGGAGCGGATGCCCAAGACCCTTCTGTTGGGAGGGGCCGCCCTGCTCATCACCGTGTGCGTGGCCTTTCCGTTCGGGACGCTAGCCGCCATCTTTCGCCGCTCGCCCATCGGCTTCCTGGCCACGGCCTTCACCCAGGTCGGGGTGTCGCTGCCCAACTTCTTGGTGGCGCTGCTGCTCATCTACGTGGTGTCCGCGCGCTGGGGGCTGGTACCGCCCGGCGGCTACACCCCGTTTCGCGAGGACCCCGGCGAGGCGCTCAAGCGGCTGATTTTGCCGGCCATCACCCTCAGCCTGTTCGGCGCCGCCAGCCAGACGCGATTCATCCGCTCCGGCCTCTTGGACACGCTGCATCAGGACTACATCCGTACCGCCCGCGCCAAAGGGCTGTCGGAGTGGGCGGTGATCACCCGCCACGCCTTGCGCAACGCCCTCATCCCCTCGGTCACGTTGCTGGGGCTCCAGGTGGGCACCATTCTGGAAGGGGCGTTCATCACCGAGCAGGTGTTTGCCTGGCCGGGCATGGGGCGGCTGGCGGTGCAGGCCATTGGCGCGCGCGACTACCCGATCGTGCAGGCCGTGGTGCTCATCGCGGTGTTCGCGTTCATGTTCGCCAACCTGATCGTGGACATCGCCTACGCCTATCTGGACCCGAGGATCAGCTATGCGCGACGCTGACGCCGCCACCCTGTCCGTCCATCCGACCGCTGTTGCCCTGCGGGGCGGCGCACGCCTCGGGCGGTATGCGCGCTGGTGGAGGCGCCATCCACGCTTGTTGTTCTTCAGCATCGTGATTCTAGGCATGGTGATAGTGGGCGCCGCCGCGCCGGTGTTGGCGCCCGCCGACCCGATCAAGACGCACCCCGCCCAAGCCCTGCAGCCCCCCTCCCGGCGCCACCTCCTGGGCACGGACAACCTCGGGCGCGATGTGCTCAGCCGCGTGATCTATGGGGCGCGGATTTCGCTGGCGGTGGCGGTGATCGCGGTCAGCATCGCTTTGACCGGCGGCGTCACCATGGGCCTGATCGCCGGCTACCGGGGCGGGTTTATCGACCATTTGTTCAGCCGGTTCATCGACGCCCTCCTGGCGTTTCCCGGCATCCTGCTGGCACTGGCCATCACCAACGCTCTGGGGCCGTCGCTGCGGAACGCGATGGTGGCGGTGGGTATTCTTGGCATCCCCGCCTACTTCCGCCTGACGCGCGGGCAGGTGCTGCAAGCACGCGAGCAAGAGTACGTCACCGCCGCTCGGGTGCTAGGCGCCTCGCATGCGCGCATTATCCGGCGCCACATCCTGCCGAACATCGTGAACCCGCTGATCATCGCCGCCTCACTGGCCAGTTCCGGTGCCATCCTGGCGCTGGCGGCGTTGAGCTTCCTGGGGCTGGGCACACAGCCGCCGCAGCCGGACTGGGGCTCGATGATCCTGCTGGGCGCCACCTACCTGTCCAAGGCCGATTGGCTGTGGCTGGGGCCCGGCGCCGCCATCTTCATGACCGTGTTCTCGTTCTACATGCTGGGGGACGCCCTGCGGGATGCGCTCGACCCGCGGTTGCGCAACCGCTGAATGGCGACGCAACGATTTCTCGATGGAGGTGCTGGCCGCCCAAACGTCTACCTCAAAGGTCCCAGTGGCGATCCCTGCGGGGCAGATGTGCACAACGAGGAGGGAACCCACCATGTTGGAGTCCAACAGCTACTGGGCGCGGCGGATGCAGCGCCGCCGCTTCCTGGGCACCCTCGGCTGGGGGGCGACGGCCGCGGCCATCGCCATCGCCTGCGGCGGTGGCAAGAAAGAAGAGGCCAGGGCGACGGCACCCGCAGGTGCCAGCCCGGCGGCGGGAGCGCAGACCGCACCGGCCGGCGCCGCGCAGCAGATCGTGCGCGGCGGCACCCTCACCGTGGCGATGGCCCGCGATGCCACCACCTTCGACCCCACCCGCAACCAGGACGTGTACGGGTCCACGGTGCTGGCGCTGGTCGCGGAGCAGTTGTTCGAGATCGATAAGGATGTCAACACCGTGGGCCGGGTGGTGGAGAAGAGCGAGAACCCGGAGCCCAACATCTACGTGTGGACGCTGCGGCGCGGCATCAAGTTTCAGGACGGCAGCGACCTCACCGCCGAGGCCGTGAAGTTCAACCTGGAGCGGCACATCACCGATCCGAAGTCCGTGCGCAACCAGGACGTGAGGGACGTGACCTCCGTGGAGACGCCGGACCAATACACCGTACGCCTCACCCTGAAGGGCCCGTTTGCTCCGTTTTTGAACAAGGTGGCGGGCGCCAGCAGCGCCGGCACACTCCTCAGCCCGGCGGCGGTGCAGCGGCTGGGTGAGAACCTGCAGCGTGACCTCACCAACGCCGGCGCCGGCGCCTTCAAGTTCAAGGAGTGGCAGCGGGACACCCAGATCGCGGTGGAGCGCAACGAGACCTACTGGAAAAAGGACCCCACCGGCGGGCAGCTGCCGTACCTGGACCGGATCGTCCTCAAGATCTTCCCCGACGAGAACGTGCGCCTCACCAACCTCAAGACGGGCGATGCGGACATGCTCCAGGCCAACCCACCGCCCAAGGACGTGGCCGACCTGAAGAAGGACACCAACCTGGTGATCATGGAAACGCCGGACCTGGGATGGCAGTTCATCACGCTCAACACGGAGAAGGAGCCGTTCAACCACCCCGCCGCCCGCCGCGCCTTCTCCTACGCCATCGACCGCGCGCAGCTCGTCAAGACCGTTCTGTTCGATGCCACGGCCAAGCCGCAGGACACCCCGATACCGGACACCATCCCCTGGGCCTACGACAACGACCCCAACGCACATCCGTATCTCAAGCGCGATGTGGCCAAGGCGAAGCAGGAGCTCCAGGCCGCGGGCAAGCCGAGCGGTTTTAAGTTCACGGCCCAGGTGTCCAACGCCTCACCGGTCCTGCAGCAGACGGCGGAGCTGATCAAGGACCAGATCAAGGAGATCGGTCTGGACATGGAGATCCAACCGATCGAGTTCGGCACGCTGGTGCAGAACGCCAACCAGGGCAACTACCAGGCGGCCATCATCGGCTGGAGCGGCGGCACCGACCCGGACGATAACCTGTACTCCCTGTTCTACACCAAGGCCGGCTTCAACCTGTCCAAGTACAGCAACCCCGAGTTCGACCGCCTGCTAGACCAGGGGCGGGCCACGCTCGACCGCAACGGGCGGGCCACGATCTACAAACAGGCGCAGCGCATCCTGATGCAGGACCAGCCGTTCATCATCCTTTGGCAGAACAAGCGGATCTTCGTGGCGCGCAAGAACGTCCAGAACATGCCCACCACGTTCAACGGCTACTGGGCGGCGCGCGACTGGGACCGCATCTGGAAAACGCGGTAAACAGGGTTCCAAGACAACGGGCGGCACGGGCGCAGCGACGACCTGCCCCGTGCCGCCCGTCCCGTCTGCCGTCGCCTAGCGCGTTCCCACCGTCGACGGCAGCGCGATCCGGAGAAAGCGGTCGATCATGGCGTTGACCTGCTCCGGTACCTCGAGCTGGAGGAAGTGCCCGGCGCCCACGGTCTGGCCGGTGACCGCGTGCGGGCACAGCTCCCGCAGGCGGGCCGGGTCGGTGAGCGGTACGGCGGCGGCGATGGACAGCAGCGGCACCCGGCACGCCTTGAGCGCCGTCTCCCCATCCCAGGCGTACCGGGCGGCGTACGCCCCGGCCATCACGTGCTGGGGCGCCGACGACATGGCGTCCACGATGCGCGCCTTGCGCTGCGCATCATCGGTGGACAGAAACAGCACCTGCGCCACGAATTCTCGTTGCGCCTCACGGTAGTGCGGGCCGCGCAACGCCTCGATGAGCCGCAGCGAGCGTTCGCGCCGGCCCGGCGGCGGCGCCAGCGGCGCATCCAGGGCGACGACGGCCGCGGGCAGGTCCGCGTGCCGGCGCGCGAGCTCAACGGCGATCACCCCACCCATGCTGTGGCCGATCACCACCGGCTTGCTGAGGCCAAGCTCCCGGCACAGCCAGGCCAGGTCGTCCGCGAACCCCGCGATGGTGTAGTCCTGCTCCGGCTTGTCGCTCTGCCCGTGACCGCGCAGGTCGACCGCCACCGTGCGATGCTCGCGACGGAAGTGCTCGAACTGGGGGGCGAAGTAGGTGTGGTCGCAGCACCAGCCGTGCACAAGCAGAACCGGCGGGTCGCCCGTGCCATCCTCGTCGTAGCACAGCCTAACCCCGTCGCGGATGCGGTACTCCATACAAGCCTCCGTAACCGGCCGGAACCGCGATGCGGCGCCGCCGGCTGCCCCATTATCACGCGGCTCGGCGGTGGGTCAAGCGGGCGGTGCTGCCAGAACGTTCGGGCGGCGTACAATGGAGCATACATTATCCGGGTGATGGAGGAGCGCCTATGCCGTACTATCGCTCGCTCGGCCGCGTGCCGCACAAGCGCCACACGCAGTTCCGCCGCCCGGACGGTGAGCTGTACAGCGAGGAGCTGTTCGGCACGCAGGGGTTCGCCGGTGCTTCGTCGCTGCTCTACCACCACTTCCCGCCCACGCGGGTGGTCGAGGTGCACGAGCAGGGGGATGTGACCTCGGAGTGCTGGCCGCAGCCGGTCCACCGCCACCACCACCTGAAGACGTGGAACATCGAGGCCGGCGGCGACCCGATCACCGCGCGGCGCGTGCTGCTCTACAACGATGACGTGAGCATCGCCCTGGCGCGCCCCGACCTACCCATGTCGTACTTCTACCGCAACGCCCGCGCCGATGAGGTGATCTTCGTCCATGAGGGGGCGGGCGTGTTGCGCACGGTGTTCGGCCGGGTGCCGTTCCGCGCCAACGATTACCTGGTGATCCCGCGCGGCACCACGTACCAGATCGAGCTCGACCCCGGGCCGCATCGCATGCTGGTGATCGAGGGCAACGGCCCGGTAGAGATTCCCCGTCGCTACCGCAACGAGTTCGGCCAGATGCTGGAGCACGCGCCCTACTGCGAGCGCGACATCCGCGGCCCGGAGGAGCTAGAGACGCACCTGGAGCGTGGCCACTTCGAGGTGCGGGTCAAGGTAGGCGGACGCATAACCGCCTACTGCTACGACCAGCACCCCTTCGACGTGGTGGGCTGGGACGGCTACCTGTACCCCTGGGCGCTCTCGGTGGACGACTTCGAGCCGATCACCGGTCGCATCCACCAGCCGCCACCGGTGCACCAGGTGTTCCAGGGGCTGGGCTTCGTGGTGTGCAACTTCGTGCCGCGCAAGGTGGACTACCACCCGCAAGCGGTCCCCGCGCCCTACAACCACTCCAACATCGACTCGGACGAAGTAATCTACTACGTGAACGGCAATTTTGCCAGCCGTCGTGGCATCGAGCCGGGCTCGATCAGTCTCCACCCGGGCGGCATCCCGCACGGCCCGCACCCCGGCGCCGCCGAGGCGAGCATCGGCAAGGAGTTTGTCGACGAGCTGGCGGTGATGGTGGACACCTTCCGGCCCCTGCGCCTGGCACGCGCCGCCGAGCCGCTGGATGACCCGGAGTACCCCTACTCCTGGATCGCGGAGCGACACCATCCGTAGGGAGCGGATGGCGTTCACCGCGCGGGGTGCCGGCCACGATCGGACCAAAGCACCACGGTGAGCGGATGAGAAACCGGCCGCTTGCCGCTCACCCCGCGTGCGCTCCTGCTCTCGCCGCCAGCCGGGACTGGCCCTCACCCCTGGCCCACCCTCACCCCGCCCTTCGGGCACCCCTCTCCCGCACGCGGGAGAGGGGCTGGGGGTGAGGGCCGGCTCGCCGGGGCCGGGGGTGAAGGCTCGAGGGCACGCACGTTGGCGGACGTGTTGGCGGCGCCACCCGGTGCGCCGACCCGCTGGCGCAAGGCCCCCACCGGCACGGGCCCTTCCCGGCACAGGCGCGACACCGGGCCGTGTAAGTAGACGTCGACCATGGCATCCCCGATGACCAGCACCCGCAATCGGTTCAGGTGCTCAAACTCCACGCGCTCTGTCCAGCCATATCAATGGTGTGCGCTCGGCGTCATACCCTGTCACCGCCGGTTCCAGCACGCGTCGGTGCGAAATGCCGAGAGGCTTCCTGGCCTCAGCCTGGGTAATGGCGGCGGACCGACCCGATACCTCGGGTGGGTGAAGCGACCGCCCTGGGTGGTGGTATGCCGCGGCCTTGGCGCCTCACGTCGCAGATCGGGGCGCGGTGCGGAACACCATCCGGTGGGGCGTCGTCGCGTCCCGCACAGCGACAGGGGATGGCGAGGGATGAGCGAAACCGGCGACTGGGTGGCACGCTTCGCCCGGGGTGACCACGCCCCGGAGGTGCTCGACGCGTTTCGTCGCTTTGCGGATTCGGTGACCGACCGCCTGCTGGCCTGGCTGCGGGCCGATGCGCGCGTGTACGAGTTGGGCGCGCGCCGGCTGCGGCTGCTGGCCGAGGCCGGCATCGCGCACCGGGTGTACGGTCTGGAGCCGGAGGATGAGGCGGTCTACGCCACCGTGCCGGCGGCGGACGGCGCGCGGCTGGAGCGGGTGGTGGTGGTGGAGCTGGCCGGGACGGACCTCACGACGCTGGTGCAGGCCAACGTGGTGGCCGCGGCCCTGAGCTACGCCTTTCAGGCGCCGCAGGTCACGTGGACGCGGTCGCCGGGCGGTGTTACCGTGCGCGTGCCCGTGGCCTCTCCGCTGTACGACGTCCTGGCCGCTGCGCTCCGGGCCGACCCAGGCCCGCCGGCCGACACATCGGGCACTTAATGCGGGCGGCCGAGCACGAGCGCGGCGTTGATACCACCAAAGCCGAAAGAGGTGGTCAGCACCGCCTGCACGCGACGGCTCAGGCCGGCACCACGCAGGTAGTTCAGGTCGCAGTCGGGGTCGGGTTCTTCTAAGTTGGCGGTGGGCGGTAACCAGTTGTGCCAGAAAATGAGCGCGCAGATCGCGGCCTCGATGGCACCGCTGGCACCCAGCGCGTGGCCGTGCAGGCCTTTGGTGCCGGAGATAGGCACGGCGGCCGCCGCCTCCCCCAGCGCCCGCTTGAAGGCCAGCGTCTCCGTGCGATCGTTGAGGGGCGTGCCGCTGCCGTGCGCGTTGATGTAGTCCAGGTGATTGGGCCGGACGCTCGCGTCCTGCAGGGCGAGCGCGATGGCCCGCGCCGCCTGCTCTCCGTTGCGCAAGGGAGCTGTCATGTGGTAGGCATCGGTGGTGGTGCCGTAGCCCAGCACCTCGGCGTAGGCTTGCGCGCCGCGCCGCACGGCGTGCTCGTACTCCTCCAGCACCAGCACGGCCGCGCCCTCGGCCATCACGAAGCCGTCGCGGCGGCGGTCGAAGGGGCGCGAGGCGCGCTGCGGGTCGTCGTTGGCCGTGGACAGGGCGCGGATCAGGGCAAAGGCGCCGAAGGTGAGCGGTGCCAGTGGGGCCTCGGCGCCGCCGGCCAGCACGAGCGCAGCACGACCCGCGCGGATGGCGTGAAACGCCTCGCCAATGGCGATGGCGCCGGCAGCGCAGGAGTTGGCGTTGGTGACGTTCGGGCCGGTGAGACCCAGCTCGATGGCGATGTTGGCGGCGGCCGCGCCGCCGTACACGGCCAGGGCGAGCATGGGGTTGACGGCGCGTAGGCCGCCGGGCAGAAAGCGGGTGTGCTGCTCCTCGGCAAAGGCCACGCCTCCTAGCGCGGTACCCAGGTAGATGCCGGCGTCCGCTGGTACCGCCGCTCGCGTCAGCCCGGCATCGGACAGGGCTAGGAGCGAGGCGGCCAGGGCCAGCTGCGCGAAGCGGTCGAGGCGTTTGGCCCGGCGCGCGTCCATGAAGTCGCGCGGCTCAAAGCCGTCGATTTCCGCGGCGATGCGCGAGGGAAACGGCGCGGCGTCGAAGCGGGTGATGCGCCGCACAGCAGAGCGGCCCCGGCGCACGCCCTGCCACAAACCGTCGCTGCCGTGGCCGATGGGGGTGACGGCGCCCACCCCCGTGATCAGCACCCGGCGCCGCTTCTCCTCACCTGTTGCCCCAACACCGCACTCGTCCGTCACGGCCCACCCTCCGCACCCGCCGCCTCCGCCAGCCGCTTGAACGCGCGCAGCGTGCGCCCGGCGATATGCTCGATGAACATATGCTCCACCACCCACTCGTAGAGGGGCGCCAAGAGCGGCAGACGCGCGCGGAAGCGATGCCGCAGCGTGACCCACGCCCCGTGACCGTCCGCGCTGATGCGCCACTCCACCGCCATGCCCGTAGTGGGGCCACCGATATGGGTGAAGCGCAGCACCTTGGCGGCGGGGTCCGGTTCCACTACCGCCGTCCAGCGCACGGGATAGCCCCGCCCACGCAGGCCGGGCAGACCGCGCCAGGCCGCCATCTCCAGTGTGCGTCGCGCCCCCTCCGCACGCAGCCGCCGCACCCAGCGGTAATGCGGCAGATGTCGCGGCCACTGCTCCACGTCCGCGACCAGCGCAAACACCCGCTCCGGAGGTGCATCAACGTGGATGGTGAGCGTAGAGTCTATCATCGGCACGGTCACATGACCAAGCGGAGCAAGAACGCGGGAGTGAGCACCCGTCGCGGCGGCAGTACGTCGCCGGTTACTCCCACCAGGGTATCAGCCATCTGGGGGTGCTCGGCCAGCCGTCGAAGCGCTCGGCAGAGCAGCGCCGGATGACCGAGCAGGCGTTGCACCAGCTCCTCCACGGCGAACACCGCCCGGAACTCCCGCCGGTATGCCCGCTCGTAGGCGCGCAGTCGGTTCTGTGTCATGTCGTCGGCGCTCAGAGCGTCCACCACCACCGCTGCCGCGAGCCGCGCGCTGCGCAGCGCCTTATAGATGCCCTGACCGGTGAACGGATCATAGAAGGCAGCGGCATCGCCCACGAGCAAGGCGCCGTTCACGGCCAGGCGACGCGCGCGGAAGGCGAGCGGTCCGGTGCGCTGCACGGGGCCGAGCAGACGCGCGTCGGCCAGGCGCGAGCCGATCCCCTCGAACGCGGTCAGCGTCTCCATGAAGAAGTCCGCGACGCGGGTGCCGATCTGAGCCATACGACCGGCGGGCAGCACCATCGCCACGTTGGCCACGCCGGCGCCGAGCGGCGCGATCCCGCAGTAGCCCACCGGTCCGGCGTGCATCTCGCCGTAATCCGTCAGGCCGGCGAGACCAGCTACATGGGCCACCAGCGCGAAGCGGCGCAGGCGCGGCCGCGGGTCGACCAGCCCCAGCCGTCGGCCGACGACGCCCGCCACCCCGTCCGCCCCTACCACAAGGCGCGCATGCAGGGCGATCTCCCGGCTCTCGCGGAGCGCGCGCACGCCGGCGACGGCGGCGTCTCGCCGCACCACCTCCGTGACGCGGGTGTCGGTGAGCAGGCGGGCGCCGGCCTCCCGCGCCAGGGCGACGAGCTCAGCGTCGAGCGCCCGACGGCCGATGCCCAGGCCATAGGGCGGCGCCTGTTGCCAGCCAGACGCGGTGCCGAACGTGCCGCACATGGTCGCCCGGCCGTAGGCGTGCATCACGAAGCCGCGCAGACGCGCGCCGGCCACCGCCTCGACGCGCTCTCCGACGCCCATCTCGTGCAACAGGCGCAAGGCGCCGGGACTGAGGTACTCGCCGCACGGCTTAGGGCGGGGGAACGTAGCCCGGTCGAGCACAAGCACATCCACACCCGCTCGCGCCAACAGCCGCGCGATCGTGGCCCCGGCCGGGCCGGCACCCACCACGATCACGTCAGCATCGGGCGCGGCGCACTGCATCACGGCTCGACATCCTTTTCGGCGATGAGGGTCATGCGCGCCGGTAGGCGGGTGTGCACGCGCACGGACGCCAGCCCGGCTTCCGCTGCCAGGTGGCGCAGCTCGGCCGGAGTATAGGCCCGTAGCACGGAGACGGGGCCATCGTGTGCGGTGAGGGGGTTGCGCAGCACGAGCGCCAGCAGGCGGGCGCCGAGGTAGGCCAGGCGGCCGCGCTCCAGGTCGCTGACCAGCACGGCGTGGCGGGCCACGCGCCACATCTCGGTGAGTAGGGCACGCACGCCGGCCGGGTCCAGGTGGTGGGCAGCCAGGCAACAGGTAACGATGTCCACGCTGCGGTCGCGCAACGGGATGAGACGGGCGTCGTGCTGGAGGAGCTGGACGGGCTGGACGAGCTGGACGGGCCACCCCCGCGCGGCATGAAGACGTGCCTCACGCAGGACCGGCCGGGCCACGTCCGATGCGAGCAGGTCCAGGCGGTGACCGCGCCGGGCCAGGGCGGTGGCGACGGCGCGTGGTACGTCGGCCGAGCCGGTGGCCACGTCCAGGAGCAGCGCCGCGCGCAGTCCACGCCGGCGCATGAGCGAGAGCAGATCGTCCGCCAGCGCCCGCGACCAGCCGAACCAACGGTTCATCAGGCGCAGGTGGGCGAGGTTGCCGGCCAGAGCGTGCGCCTCTCCGTCTGGCCGATCGAGCAGCTCCACGAGCTCGCGGCGGGCACCGATGCCGCGGAGCGCGTTCCACAGGCTGGGAGGCGCGGGGAGGTCGCTCTGGGCCATCGGTCACCTTGGTATGCTGGACGGCCGGAGCTGGTCCTTGCCCTGCGCACCCGCGCGTGCTGGGTACTGAGTGCCGCGGCAGCGCTCGCCGCGGGGCGCAGGGCACGCGGCACTCCGCTCAGCCCCGCTCACGCGTCGCTCCCCCCCCATCCCGCATGAGGGCCTGTACGGCCTGCCAGTCCGCCTCGGTGTTGACGTTGCGGAAGGAGAGCAGCTCCGGGTCGAAAGGCCGCAGCTCGGCCTCGTCCACGATGCGCAGCCGCACCTGGGCGAAGAAGCGGTCGATCTTGTAGTCCCCCCGGGCGAGCTGCGCGTCGATGAGCGGCAGGCAAGCGCGGGCGTAAACGGCGCAGAGCTGGTGGGTGCGGCCGTCCACCCGCGGCACCGTCACGTCAAACCCTTCGGAGGCGGTGAACAGGTAGCGCAGGAGGGCGGGGCGCAGGAACGGCATATCGGTGGCCACGGCCAGCAGGCGATCGCCACACATGGCCCGCAGGGCGGTGGCGATGCCGCCCAGGGGGCCGCTGCCGGGGCGCTCATCCGGGAGCACTGGCACACCGGGCACCACCGCGGCGCGCTCCGGCGGGCCAATGACCAGCACCTCGTCACAGACCTGGCGCAGCAGCCGCACGGCGCGGGCCAGGAGCGGCTCGCTATCGAGGGTGAGCAGCGCCTTGTCGCGCCCCAGGCGGGTGGAGCGTCCGCCAGCGAGCACGGCGCCCGTCACCGGGACCGGGTTCATATGCCCCTCCACGGGCATTGTAGCGTGCCTGGCGATGGGGTGAGCGGGGCTGGCGCTGTTCAGATGGCGCTCATGCCCGGTCGACACCGGGGGTCTCGGCCCATGCCACGCCCATCACCCTAGCTCTCCGTGCGACAATAGCCGAAGGACGCCCAGGGAACAGGGAATACCCACCCGCGTGCTCCGCTCCCGGATCAGGACGCGCCATGCCGCCTGTGCCAGGTCGTGCCGGTATCCACCTGCCTCGCGAGGAGCGGCATCACCGCCAGCCGGTGACCGCACCGGCGCCCCTGCCCACCGGACCGGGCGGCCTCCTCGCGCTCTGCTTCCTCGGCACGGCCCGCGCCGCGCTGACCGCCACGGTGCTCGGTGTGGTGTGTCTCGGGCTGTGGGTCGCCGGTCTGGTGCTCGCGGCACCGCCCGGATTGATGCTCTTCCTCGGTCTCGTGGTGCTTCCCGTCGGGGTGCTGGGGCTGCCGGTCACGGGCGTGCTCCTCGGCCAGCGCCTGCCGGCGGATTACCGCCAGCTTGGCTTGCGTCCCCAGCTTCACCTCTGGCTGAACGGTCCCCGCCTCCGCCGATGGGCATTGCCCCCCGGCGCCTGGATGGAGCCAGGGCTACGCCGGTACGCCCCGCTCATCATCGCCCATGAGCGGCGCCTCGCCCGCCTGTCGCGGGGAGCCCGCGCGGCCCTGGCCGCTGAGCTCATCCGCAGCCTGCCACCGGCGCTGTCCGGCGCCGATGCGGCGGCCAGTATTGAGGAAGCCCTGAGCCGAATCGAGCGATGGGAATTGGCTGCGGACGGCCTGCCGCCTGTGGGCGCCAAGCTGTACCTGGGGCACGACCCCTTATCCCGCCGCGCCACACGGGTGCGGCGCACGGTGAGCCGCTTGGGCATCATCAGCGACCGTTTGAACTATTTCTGGCGCGGGCAGGTGCTGCTCCTGCCACCAGCGCGCTCCTACCGCACGCTCGCCCTGCTAATCGACGCGCTGGTCGACTTGGGCGTGGCCGACCCTGGTCGGCCGTTGCCGCTCCAGATCACCGTTCAGGGCGACCTCGAGGATGAGGCCAAATGGATTGCCTTCGCCCAACTCCTGGCGAGCGGCCTCGACCTCAGCCTGGCCGGGCCGGAGCGGGCCGGTGACGAGGGCAACATCATCGCCCGCGGGCGCGTCTCCCCCGAGCCGGTGCCGGGCGTGCCGCCGGGCCCCAGCCGCACCGATTTTCTGTTCAGCCTGGTGTGGAGCCCGGTGCCGGAGCTAGCCGCCGCCGGCTACGCCGACCAGCACACGCGCGATTTGCGGGTCGTGCAACATCTGGCTGCCGCCCTGCTTGCCGCTCGGGCCGGCCGGCGTACCGGGGCGCTGGAGCGGCGTCTGGCCGCCATCTGGCGGGAGTTCGTCACCGCGCTGTCCGCCGCGTGTGCGGACTGGGGGCTGACCGAGGTGGTCCAAGCGCGCTACCTGGACGAGCCGTTTGTGGCGGTGCAGCCCTACCTTGGGGCGTTGCTCAGCCGCAAGGCCGCGGCGCCTGACCTTGTGGCAGCCGCCCGGCGAGCGCGCGACCAAGCATTGGCGTTGACCGAGCTGGCGCTGGCGGTCCACCGGCTGGCCGCGCCGGGCGGGTTGCGCTACCTGCGCGTCGGCTGGATCGATGGCCGGGAAGATGTGCGCAGGCGCCTTTCGCGCGGGCTGAAACGGGTGCGTCGGGCCATCCGCGCCGGCGCGCGCGTGGCGCTGCTCACCCGCAGCGGTGAAACGCTGACGGTGCTCCTTGATGCACCGGATTCACCGCGCTGACGACCGTCGACTGGCAGGCCATTCCCAAGTGGTTGCAAGGAGGTGCCGACCGTGGCCACGAAGGTGTCCCCGCTCCCGGACCGCTTCGGTGTGCGCCGCACCGGCGAGCCCGACCGGCTGATACCGCCACTGGTGGTACCGCAGGAAACGCCCGCGCCGGCCCCAGCGCCGATGCCGGCACCCACACGGGCCAAGCAAGCAGTGAGGCATCACGAGAGTCGGATAAGGTGAGGGGGTGAGGAAGGGGGTAACGGCGCCGCCCCCATTCCTCACCCCTCGGTCTCCGCACTCCTCGGCGAGGCGCCGAGTCATGTCCAGGCCGCAAACGCCATGGCGCAGCCGGTGCCGGCCTCTGACCGGTAACAGGGCACGTAATCGAAGAGCTGCATGTCCAGGTCGGTCGCCGCCCCGGCCACCACCAGCCAGTTGCGCAGCTCCGACGTACCGGAGTTGATCCGCTCGCGCGGCAGTGCCGCCAGCGCCGCCTCGTCGTGCGCCTGCATCGCTTTCAGCGCCATCTGGTCCAGCTCTTCGTCGATCACGAAGTGGCTGAGCCCGCCGGAGGCGATGAACGCCACCCGCGCGTCGCGCTCCCATGCCTCCACCGCCCGACGCAGCGCCTTGCCCAACTCCAGGCAACGGCGCGGCGTGGGCTGGTTGGGCGGGTAGTACGTGTTCAGCATCACCGGCACCGTGGGGATCACCGTGCCGTTCATGACCCGCTGGTAAACGAAGCCGAAGGCATGGCCCATGCCTTTGCCTTCGGGCAGCCGGCGGGAGTGCGCGGGCTCAAACCCCTCGTCGATCAGGTGCTCGACCAGATGTCGGCCGAGATCGGCAGCTACCGGGTAGGTCCGCTCCTCGGTGCCGTAGGCCCACAAGGCGGCGTGCGCCGAGGGTGGAAACGCCTCGCGGTACACCTGCGGCAGGCTGCGGATCTCCTCACCCCAGTAGATGAGGAGCGCCGGCATCAGGTCCTCGTGGAACAGCTCCTCCTGGTCGTCGCCGACCATGATCAGCACGTCCGGCGCCACCCGCGCCAGCGTCGCTGCCAGCCGGGCGATGCCCTCCTGGCACGCCTTGTGCCGCCGCTCCCACGTCTCCGGCGCCAGCTCCTTGCGGAGGCTTGGGTCCGCCTTGGCGAGAAGCTCGTCGTAGGTCACGTGGCGACCGCTGCGGTCATACAGGTGCGGGTTGCGCTTGTCGTTCTCCCCGTGGACGCGCCACATGTCCACGGGGAGGCTGAGCTGCGGGCTGTGCGAGCTGCCCAGCCCCAGAACGAGTTTGGCCATGGCATCGCCTCCGCTGTGCGCCAGCAGGTCACCGCGCGGCGCCGGCCGATCTCCGGCTTTACACCTTGGCCGGCATCTTGAAGCGGGTGAAGACCTTCTTGGCGTTCTCCTCGAAGATCAGGCGCTTGTCCTGCTCCGTCAGCCACTCGATGGACTCAATCACGGGCTTCAGGTCGTCCAGCCAGGCGCCGGTGGCCGGGTCCTGCGCCGAGCCGCTGCCCGGCTTCTCCGTCCCAAACATGCACCGGTCGGTGCCCACGATCTTGAACAGAAACTCCAGCGATTCCTTGTTGTACAGCACCGTGTCGAAGTACAGCCGGCGCAGGCTCTGGTCGAAGCTCTCCAGGTTGGGGTTGTTGCGCATCTGGTTGAAGCGCGCCGCCCGCCAGCGCCCGATCTGGTACGGCACCGAGCCGCCACCATGCGCCACGATGATCTTCAGCGTGGGGAACCGCTGGAACACCTGCGACTTGCACAGCGACAGCACGGCGATGGTCTCTTCCGTGATGAAGTGCTCGCTGTAGGTCTCGCGCTCGTTCTTGCAGCCGGCGGAGTGGATGAGGGCCGGCACGTCCAGCTCACACAGCTTCTCGTACAGCGGGTACCAGTACTCGTTGTCCAGGGTGGGGGTGGTCCACGCTCCCTCGCTGGGGTCGGGGTTGAGCAGGCAACCGATGAACCCCAGCTCGTTCACACACCGCTCCAGCTCGGGAATGGCCACCGTCACCGGCTCCCCGGCCAAAAGCGGCAGCTGGCAGACGCCCTGGAAGCGGTCCGGGTGGTTGCGCACCTGCTCGGCGATGACGTTGTGCACCGCCTCCGCCCACCACAGCACGATCTTGCCCGGCTTTTCGGAGTGCATGCCCTGGAAGGGGCGGGGGGAGATGAACTGCACGTCCGTGCCCACGCTGTCCATGATGGCGATGTTCTGCTGGGCGAACTCCTCAATGCGGGCGGCGGGCACGCCCGGGTTGCCCTTGCCGTGCGCCCCGCGGTGGGAGAGCAGCCCCGCCTTGTAGGCGTACAGCTCCGGTGGAGCTACCACGTGCGCGTGCATGTCGATGATCATGGCCGGTTCTCCTCCTTCTCGCCTGTTCACTCGCAGCGTCATCGGCCAAGGGCCGTTCTACGGTAGCACGGCGATGCACTGCAGTTGCACGAGCATGTTGCCCGGCAGGTCGTAGCGCAGCGTGTGCCGCGCCGGCCGGTCATCGGCGTCCGGAAAGTATTTGAGCCACTCGCGGTTGATGTGCTCCCGGTACGCCAAGTCTTTGACGAATACGGTCACCAGGGCAATATCGTCGGTCGTGCCGCCGGCCGTCTCCACCAACCGTTGCATGGCCTGGAAGGCCAGCTCGGCCTGGCGGGCAGGGTCTGGCGGCATGGCGCCCGTTTCCGGGTCCTGGCCCATGATCCCGCCGGAGAAGACCAGGTTGCCGATACGCACACCGGCCGGGATCGGGTTGGCGCCATGGCTGATGCCCGGCACCTCCAGCACGTGACGTCGCTTGCCCATGCTCCGCTGCTCCCTGGTTTCAATCCTTATCCAGCCCAGCGTCGCGTCCGACGCTCGGCAGCCCCTGTTTAGTCTGGCGGCGTCGGTGTGGCTCCGCATCGGTCCGCGCCACCGAAGCGGCGGCCCGGCGGGTTGTGCGCGGCCCACAACCCTGCCGCGCCGCGGCTAACGCCGGTCCATAACCTGTTTCCAGCGCAGCATAGCATCCAGATGCTGTTGCGGTGAGGTGTAACCGGCGCCCATGGTGCTGGCCGCCAGGTGGGTCGCCCCCAGTGCCTCCCAGGCCCGCGCCTGCTCCAACCACTCCTCCGGGGTACCGCGCGCCACGTTGATCGCCACGTCCAGGCCGATGCTGGCCGGGTCGCGGCCGGACGCTCGCGCGTAACCGCGCAGGCGCTCCAGCAGGGCGCGGAACTCCTCGTTCGGCGGGAACTGCGGGAACCAGCCGTCCGCCAGGCGGGCGATCCGCCGGATGACGCGCTCCACCGGCGTGGTGTAGGAGCCCATCCAGATGGGAATGGGCCGCTGCACCGGCATGGGGTTGAGGCCCACGCGCTCCAGGTGGTGCCAGCGACCGTGGAACGTCACGAGCTCCTCGGTCCACAACCGGCGCAGGACCTCAACCTGTTCCTCGATGCGCCGACCGCGCGTGTGGAAGTCCTCGTTGAGCGCCTCGTACTCCATCCAATTGCGGCCCACGCCCACGCCCAGCCGCAGCCGGCCTCCGGTGAGGAGGTCCAGCTCGGCTGCCTGTTTGGCCACCAGGGCGGTCTGGCGCTGGGGCAGGATGAGGATGCCGGTGGCAAACTCCAGTCGCCGCGTGGCCCCGGCCATGAAGCCGAACAGCACGAACGGCTCATGGTACGGGGTCTCGTAGGTGTGCACCCGCTCGCCCGGCCGCTGCCGGTCCGGATGTCCGCCGACCACGTGTTCGGCGGCGCGGATGTAATCGAACCCGGCGCCCTCGATGGTCTGGGCGAAGTCGCGGATGGCCGCCGGGTCCGTGCCGAAGGAGGTCGTGGGAAAGATCGCGCCCAGCTTCACCGGTCACCGCCTCCTCGTGCTGTGCGTCTGAAGGGTTAGCCCCACACCTCGCGTGCCACTTCCACCACCAGCTCTAGCTTGCGGCGCTGGTCATCCCAGGTGAGCAGGTTGCCACGGAACGTGGAGGCGAAGCCGCACTGCGGGCTGATGGCCAGATTTTCCAGTGGGACGTACTTGCTGGCCTCCTCGATGCGGCGCAGAAGCTGGTCTTTGGACTCCAGGGTGGGGTCCTTGGAGCTAATCAGCCCGAGCACCACCATCTTGTCCTTGGGGACAAAGCGCAGCGGCTCGAAGCCGCCCGCGCGTTCCGTGTCATACTCGAGAAGAAAGCGATCCACGGTGAGCTGGGTGAACGCCTTCTCGGCGCACACCTCATAACCGCCCTCGCTCGCCCAGGCGCTGCGGTTGTTTCCCCGGCACATGTGCAGGCCGATGGTGACGCGGTCCCGCGGCACACCGGCAAGGGTGGCGTTGTCGGTGGCGATGAGCTCATCCAGCACCTGGTCTGGGTCCTGGCCGGATTCGATGAGGAGCTGGCGACGGCGCGGGTCGGCCAGTTGAATAACGTACGTGAGCGAGTCGAGCTGGATGTAGGAGACGCCCTCATCGATGAGGGCCTGGACCTCGCGCCGCATCATCTCCACGAGGTCGTTGAGCATCTCGGCGCGGGTGGGGTAGACCTTGTCGGTGATGCCGGGCTTGTACCAGCCAGCGGCGCGCTGGTAAACGCCGGGCATGGTGATCTTCCACGGCCCCGGCGCATGCTGCCGGAGAAAGGCCGACTCGTGCCCCGTGAAGCGGCGCACCTGGCGGAGCTTGGCGCCCACTACCATACCGGTGGCGCCCACCTCAGCCATGGCCTGGGCAGCCAGCTCGGCGCCGCGCCCCTTCCATCCCACACCCGGAGGCGGCGGGGCGGGCGGGTTCGGATCGGGGATAAGCCCCTCGATAGCCTCATGGAGCGGCCCGTACCAGATGCCACGCCGGTACTCGCCGTCGGTGAAGACATCCAGGCCCACCTCGCGCTGCAGGTCCAGCGCCGTCAGGATGGCGCGGTCCTCGGCCTCGCGCAATTGCTCCCAACCGATGCGACCCCGGCTGAACGCCTCGCGCGCCGCCAGCAGCTCCGGAGGGCGCAGGAGGCTGCCCACGTGGTCCGCTCGGTAAGTCCCGCGTTGCGTCATTGTCCTCCTCCACAGGATCCCGCGAACGGGCACGCATCGCTGTAGGCGTGGGGGTGCCGCTCCTTCCCCGTGCGCACTACGCTCCCCACACCGCGCGGGCCACCCGTACCAGTAGGCGGAGCTTGGCCTCCTGATCGGCCGGCGTAATCGGGTTGCCACCCTCGCCAGACGAAAAGCCGCACTGCGGGCTCAGCGCCAGGCGCTCCATCGGCACGAACTGCGCTGCCTCCCGGATGCGGCGCATTATCGTCTCCTCGTTCTCCAGGGTGCCGCGTTTAGTGGTGATCAGCCCCAGCACCACCTGATGCTGCGGCAGCACGTGGCGCAGGGGGGTGAAGTCGCCGGCCCGCTCCGAGTCATACTCCAGGAGCAGGCGATCGTAGTTGGTGAGGCGAGGAAATAGCCGTGCGGCGATGCGGTCATATCCCCCGCGAGCAAACCAGCGGCCGCCGGTACCGTTGCCGCGGCAGATGTGAATGGCACGGGTGATACCGTGAATGCCCTCAAATACCGAGTTGTCGATCTCGGCATCGGCGGCCAGCTCGGCGTCCAAGTCTCGCCCCTCGGCCTCGATAGCCGCGCGCACGCTGGGGTCGATGTGCCACTGGGCGTAGTTGGGGGCATCAAGCTGGATGTAATCGCAGCCCAGCTCCCGCAGGCGGCCCACCACGTGCTCGCGAATGTAATCGCGCACGGCGATGAGCAGATCCTCTGGCGTGGGATAGGCATCGCGCGAGTGAACCGGGTGCCAGAAGACACGGTGCCAGCTCGGGGCAGGGAACGTGTACTTGGTGCGGACGCGGGCGTGGGCCTTGAGGAAGGCGTACTCCTCGCCGACGATGTCCCGTTCCACCCGCAGCGGTGCGGTCATCAGCGGTCGCGAGATCACGGGGGCCGTGGTCATGGGGTTGCCCGCGCTATCCTTCCACAGCCCCATCCAGCCCGGCTCGGTTTCCACAAAGGAGAAACCCGAGATCGGGGCGCGGTAGTGGCTGGTGTGGTACAGGGGAACCGTGACGATCCAGGTCTGTCGGCGCAGCTCCCCATCGGTGATCACATCGAGGCCGGCCGCCTCTTGGAGCGCGATCGCCTCCCGCACCGCCCGGTCCTCCAGCGGCCGCAACTGCTCGTCCGTCATCCGCCCCTCATGGACGGCCTGGCGCGCTTCTTTGAGATAGGCGGGCCGCAGCAGGCTGCCAACCACATCCGACCGAGCGATGGCGGTGTGGGTACCGATGGCCATCAGTGTGCCTCCGCGTGTTGCGCCCCTTGCCGCGTCGGGCCGGGGGCGCGCCTCATCGAGGGTCAGCCGTGAGCACCGGGCCGCACCTCAACGGTCGGTACGGCCCGGGCTGAACGCCGTGTGCCCCGGTCCGGTGTCACTTATCCAGCCACATCTCCGTGCGGTAGAGCGCCTGGGAGTTCGGCGGGCTGACCTCATAGTCACGTACGTACTTCCAGCGGCCGATGTACACCATCGGGCTGTGCGTGGGCACGAACGGGGTGTACTTTTCCAGAAGCGCGATCTGGATATCCTTGACCAGCTTCACCCGCTCCGCCCGGTCCAGCGTTTGCTCGGCCTTCTCGATCAGGCGGTCGGTTTCTGGGTCTTTGAGCCCAGTGAAGCGATGGATGAAGTTGGTGTTGGTATGTTGCAGCCGCAGCGGCGCGAGCGGCGAGTCGTACGCCGGCCAGGCGGCGTAGAACATCTCCCAGTTGCCGGTGAACATCTTCTGCTGGACCCACTCCGCGAAGGGCATGGAGACGGTGCGCACCTTGATCCCGGCGCGCGAGGCCTGCTGCTGGAAGATCTCCATCCCCTGGTTGTTGCGCTGCTGGTTGTTGGTGCTCATCTCGACCTCTTTGCTGAAGTCGAAGCCGGCCGCCTCCAACAGTTGCCGCGCGGCACGCGGGTCTTGGCGGAAGTACTTCTCCACCTGCTTGGGGTCGAGCTGGTACTCCTCCAGGGCGGGTGAGAGGGTCCCGATGGCCGCGCGCCCCTTGCCCCCTTCCAGTAGTTCCAGAAACTGCTGCTTGTCCAGGATGCGATAGATCGCCTCTCGCACCCGGATATCGTTCCACGGCGGCCGGGTCACGTTGGCCGCGACGGTGAACATGGACGGCGACAGCAACTCATGCACCTCGACTTTGGCGCTAAGGTCCTTGCGGAGCTGGTCCACCAGGGTGGGCGGTACATCCCAAACGTGGATCTGCTCCGAGCGGAAGGCCGCCTCCTGTGCGGCCGGGTCGATCATGACCCGGTACTCGCGCTCGTCGATGTAGGGCAGGCCGCGTCCTGCCTCCCGGTAGCCTGGATATCTCCGGAAGAGGTAGCGGACGTTCAGCTCGTACTCCGCCAGCTGATACGGGCCGCTGCCCACCGGCCAAGCGTTGTTGAGGTTGTCCAGGAGCTCCAGCGGGATGATGCACTGGGCGGTGGGGCTGCCGAGGTGCCAGCTGCTGAACAGATAGGCGTTGGGCGCCCTGAGCTTGAACACCACCGTCTGGGCATCCGGCGCCTCCACGCTCTGCATGGAGCCGTTCTGGAAGGAGTTGTTGGAGCGGGGGTTGTCCTTTACATAGAGCTGGGTTTTGACGACGTCCTCAGCGCTCACCGCCCGGCCGTTCACCGGCGCCCGGTCGTGATACTTCATACCCGGCTTGAGCTTGAAGATCACCGTGGTAGGGTCCGGCATCTCCACGCTCTGCGCCGCCTCCAGCACGTACTCCTTGGCCGAATCCTTGCCGAACCGGAAGGAGATCAGGCGGTCGTACACGTGCACGCCGCTGAGCACGTATCCCTCGGCGGCGTTCTCCACCGGGTTGGTCGATCCGCTCGTGGTGCCGACGTAGCCCAGCAGCCGCCCACCCCGCTTGGGGACGGGCGTGGCCGCAGCGGCAGGGGTAGCAGTCCCCACCGCCGGGGCGGCGGCAGGCGCCTTAGCCTCCGGCTTCTGCCCACCGCACGCCAGGGTGAAGGCAGCGGACCAGGCTGCCAAGCCGAGGCTGCCGCCCAAGAAACGCCGACGGTTGTGCCGTCGGGCCGATGTCAGCGAACGTGACAAACCTTCCATCGTGGGTCCCCCCTCTGCGCCTCGGAATCGTGCCCCACCGCAACCACACCGAGGTCATTTCACCGCGGGATCGCCAGGGGTGGTGACCGGTGAGAACGGCCCCCCGAATGAGGCTTCGATAGCACGCCGCGCGGGCACGGTCATCGGCGTGTCATGACGAATCATCACGGCCGCGATTTGTGAGCGATCGACAGATGCTGGCGCGCACTGCGCTGCTAGCGGGAGCTCTGAGCGCGGCCGGCTCCGACCCGCCGAGGGCATCGCCACCGGACTGAGGTGGACCGGGACAGACGTCAGGGACTGCAGCCCTGAGAGACGCGTTACAGCCCCTGTTGCTTCCGCCACGCTTCGTACTCGGCACGCACGCGCTCGCGCGGTGGGAATGCCTCCGCCAAGGGCTCGCCGCCCTTGATCTTGAGCATGAGGAAGCGGTCCAGGAGTTCGTTCTCGGCCGCGGCCTCCGCCACCTGGGCGGCGATCTCGGTGGGGATCACCAGCACACCCTCCTCATCCCCCACAAGGATGTCGCCCGGTCGAACGAGCACGCCAGCGCACTGCACGGGCACGTTGATGTCCACCGCGATGTGGCTCTCGCCGAAGGTGGCTGCCTGCACGCCACGGGTGTAGACCGGCAGGCCCACCTCGCGCACGCCGGCCAGGTCACGGATGGCCCCGTCGGTGACCAGGGCCACGGCACCACGCGCCTGCAGGCGGGCGATGAGCAGGTCGCCGCCCACGGCCGCGCTGATGTCACCGCGGGCGTCGATCACCAGCACGTGGCCGGCGGGGATCGTCTCGTAGGCGCGGAAGTGGGTGGACATGCCCCGCTCGGCCGCCATGGCGCGGGCCACGTCCTCGCGGGTGGGCAGGCAGCGCAGGGTGAAGGCGCGGCCGGCGAACCGCTGCGCGTCGGTGCGCGGCACCACGCCCGTCAGAAAGGTGCGGTGCACACCCAGCCGCTGCACGTGTTGGATCAAGGTGGCCACGCCGATGCCGCGCAGCTGCTCGAGCACCGCGTCCGGGCAGGCGGCGCCGTCCGCCACCAGCGTGCGGTGGCAGGTGCACTCCACCTGAACCCCCACCCCGTCGCCGTGCCGAAGCCGTTCCTCCAACGAAGCGATATACGCCTGCGCCTCAGGGGGAAGCGAGGCCCGCACCTCGGCCGACAGCTCTGCCGTGTTCATTTAGTTCCTCCTTAGGCGTGGTGTCGGCGTGCGCGCACCTCGGCGGGCCGGCCCTCACCCCCAGCCCCTCTCCCGCGTGCGGGAGAGGGGTGCCCGAAGGGCGGGGTGAGGGTCGGTGAGGGCCCGCCGGGGCAAGGGCCGGACTCAGAACAGGCCCACCACGCGGCCGCGCTCGTCGATGTCCACGTGCACCGCCGCCGGCTCGGACGGGAGGCCCGGCATGGTGCGGATCTCGCCCAGGTAGGCCACCAGGAAGCCGGCGCCGGCCGCCGGCCGCACCTCGCGCACGGGCACGCGGAAGCCGGAGGGTCGCCCGCGCAGGTTGGGGTCTGCGGACAGCGACAGGTGCGTCTTGGCCACGCAGACCGGCAGATCGCCCAGCCCCCAGGCGCGGTACCGCTCGATCTGCCGCTTGGCCTCCGGCAGGATGTCGACGCCGTCCGCCCCGTATAGCGCCGTGGCCACGGCCGTGAGCTTCTCTTCCATCGGTGCCGAGAGGTCGTACAGGTAGTGGAAGCCGTTGGGCTGCTGGGCGGCGGCCACCACGGCCCGGGCCAGCGCCTCACCGCCGGCGCCGCCCCGAGCCCAGGCCTCGCTCACGGCGCAGCCGCTGGCGCCGGCCGCCAGGGCTGCTTCCTCCACCAGGCGCAGCTCCGCCTCGGTGTCGGTGGTAAAGCGGTTGATGCATACTACCGCCGGCACGCCGAAGTGCTTGCTCACGTTCTCGATGTGCTTGGTGAGGTTGCCCAGCCCCGCCTCCACCGCGCCCAAGTCCTCGCGCTGCAGGCCGGGGTCCAGGGGCCGCCCGGCCACCACCCGGTAGCGGCCGGAGTGGGCCTTAAGCGCCCGCACCGTGCAGACAATCACGGCGGCATCCGGGCGCAGGCCGCCCGCCCGGCATTTGATATCACACAGCTTTTCGAAGCCGAGGTCGCTGCCGAAGCCGCTCTCCGTCACCACGTAGTCCGCCAGTTTGAGCCCGATCTGGTCGGCAACCAGGGAGGAGTTGCCGTGGGCGATGTTGCCGAACGGCCCGGTGTGTACGAACACCGGCGTGTGCTCCAGGGTCTGGAGCAGGTTGGGCCGCAGCGCCTCCCGCAGGAGCACCGTCATCGCCCCGGCGGCGCCTAGGTCCTGTGCCGTGACCGGCCGCCGGTCCTGCGTCTGCGCTACGATGATCCGTCCCAGACGGGCGCGCAGGTCGAGCAGGTCGCTGGCCAGGCCGAGCACCGCCATCACCTCGGAGGCCACGGCGATGTCGAAGCGGGCCTCGCGCGGCACACCGTTCTCCCGCCCGCCCAGGCCGATCACGATCTGCCGCAGCGCCCGGTCGGAGATGTCCACCACTCGCGGCCAGGTGATGGTATGGGGGTCGATGCCCAGGCGGTTGCCGTGCATCAGGTGGTTGTCGACGAGGGCGGCCAGGAGGTTGTGGGCGGCGGCCACGGCATGGGTGTCACCCGTGAGGTGGAGGTTGAAGTCCTCCATCGGCACCACCTGGGAGTAGCCGCCGCCGGCGGCCCCTCCTTTAATTCCGAACGTGGGGCCCAGGCTGGGCTGGCGGATGGTGGCGATGGCGGTGTGGCCGATGCGACACAGTGCCTGGGCCAAACCGATGGTGGTGAGCGTCTTCCCCTCACCAAGGGGGGTAGGGGTCATGCCGGTGACGGCAATGTATTTGCCGTTGGGCCGTTCTCTGAGCCGGGACAACACGTCCAGGGAGACCTTCGCTTTGTAGCGCCCGTAGGGCTCCACCTCTTCGTCCAGGAGCCCCAGGCCCCGGGCGATGTCAGCAATAGGCCACAGCTCCGCTTCCTGCGCGATCTCCAGGTCGCTCTTCACTGGACGCCTCCGGCAAACTCAGTGTGGTGCTCTGTCGGCTCGTCGCCCACGGGCGGCCCAGCCCGATGGAGCTGCAAGCGGCACGGCGCTAGCCCGCGGCCCCGGCCTGCCATTTGACACCGTGTAGACGGCCGTTATGGTCCGTCATCGCAACGGTAAACTCAAACCGGTCCCCAGCCGGGCGGGGGGCAGCTAGGTGCCGCTTTCCCAGGAGGCCAGATATGCCTCCTGCTCCGGCGTCAGCGCGTCAATCCGCACGCCCAGGCTGGCTAGCTTCAGCCGCGCCACCTCCCGGTCCAACGCCT
>Ga0101943_1000135_pt1 | contig 187178 bp, 144 predicted proteins | sample DewCreD2012metaG_5_FD_75244 | JGI IMG/M metagenome (GOLD analysis project Ga0101943, IMG submission 75244) | Hot spring sediment bacterial and archeal communities from British Columbia, Canada, to study Microbial Dark Matter (Phase II) - Dewar... ... | reverse complement strand
TTCCAGCAAAACGTCCTGGACGATGTCTGAGGCATCCAGGCGCCGGGCCAGAACCGGGTCCAGACGGGCCGCGATCAGCCGCCGGAGGGGTTCCCGGTGGGTTCCCAGCAGTTGCTCGGCCGCCTGGGTATTCCCCTGACGGGCTGCTTCCAGGAGGCGTTCTGTCTCTTCTCGTGAGGGCCACATCTGCGCTACCGTTTTTTCTCCCTGCGCTTTCTCTCGCGGCACTTCCACAACTTGATGAGGGTCCGTGGCGTTGAGGCCCGTGGGTATGCATTGCAAGCGTTCTGCTCAAATTGCGGTCATTGCTCAATATAGCGATTGAGAGCAAGGCGAGCGAGCCAGCCTTGCTTGTTTGAAATTGGTTCGCCTGACACGCGCTCCGCTTTGGAAAACATTGTTTCTGGGACATGTGTGCCGCTGCTCAAACTCCGTGAATCGATGGTCGATGGCAAGGTGGCCTTAGCGCTGGGAACCAATCACCTGCTGCAAGGTGGCAGCGCGACGGGCGGCGGCAGCACGGCGGGCATAGGGGCCGTGATCAGGATAATGCTCCGCTAACCATTCCCAATGAATCCGTGCCTCAGCAAAACGATCCTCCAGTTCGAGTTGAATCGCGAACATCTCTCTCAGAAGCCGGTCGTGAGGAAATTGCTGCACGCCGTGTTGCAACACTTCAAGGGATTGCAGGTAGCGGCTGCATTGGATGAGGGCATCGGCCCAGGCTCGGAATGCCAGCGGCTCGGTAGTCGAAGGGTTCTGGGCGAAACGCTCAGCGACGAGACTATACCACTGCTGTCGTTGAGGGGAATCGGTCCGGAGAAAGAGGTATTTTGCAGCTTGGTACCAGAGCAGGGGATCATCGGGCAGGGCATGCTGCCGGAAGTGATCCAATGGGACTGGACTCATAGCGATCCATCGGCATATGGATGGCAAGTGTCTAGGAGAACGCACGAGTGATTCTTTCCAGCAGTGCAAAGCGGCAGTCCAATTTGCGGAGGCCGCCCAGACCTGGCCGCAAGCAAACCAGACGTCGGGATCGGCGTGCCCCACCGTTTGGGCACGGGTCAGATAGACTGTGATGTTCTCGGCTTGCTGGGCATGGCGCAGGAGAGCGGCGATACGCAGATGGGGGCCGGGCCAAAGGGGCTGAGCATCGCACGCAGCACGACTAGCCCGCAAAGCCGCCTGGAAGTGTCCTGCACTGTCACTGAGTGTCATCAGATCGGCAGGGAGCAAGGCAGCCGCAGGTCCCGCCACAACCCAATGCCCTATACGGCTAATGTCGATGCCACGTTGAAGGTGTAAAGCTGCCAATTGTTCCCAGCTCTCGAAGTCACGAGGCCGCCATCTCAAAGCTTGTTCCAAGCAATGGGTCGCTTCATCGAAAGAAAGGGTGGCGGCGGCGCGCTGCTGCCACTTGTCCGCTCGATAATCCCAATGGAGGGGCAACCCGACGGCTAGGGCTAGTATGCCCATGAGGACGAGGAAGCAGCACGGGGACCACCGCTTGATCGGCGGCTGCGCAGGTTGAGCGTTGGAGGCACGAGAAGCCGCGAAAGTGGCTAGAATCGTGGCACCGAGAGCAACACTGGGGACGTGAATGCCTGCATCGACGATGCTGTGGAGGGCCACCGCAGTCAACGAAACAAAGCAGCCGAGGCTCAGAGCCTCTCCCTCACTGCGATAAGCGCGCAGGGCATGCCGCAGGGTGAAAAACACAAGCAGCAACGTAGCGACCCCGCGGAGGATGCCGCCTTCGATCCAGGCTTCCAGATACTCGTTGTGCGCGGTGGTTGAGAGGATGGGGCCGAGATGACGCGGTCGTGTCACCAGTTCGGCGATGGTGTAACCTCCCCCGCCCGTACCGCTCAGAGGGAACAAGGCTACGAGGCGCCACGCGTTCTGCCATAGGGACGTGCGATTGTCCGCTTCCCCCCGCCATAGAGTCGCCAGGCGGGTCAGGACAGCTTCATTCCCCAGCCAGAGCAACCAGGCTGCGCTCGCGATCATGAGCAGGATCACGCCACCCCAGAGTGTGCGGTGATGAGGCAAACGGGAAGCACCCAGGAGGGCAGACAAAAGCAGACTGGCGCTCAATGCTAGCACCCCGCCTCGGGACTGACTAAGCACCACAGCACTGAGCATCAATCCCAGGAAAAAGAAGACTCCGACAGCCACTGGTGAGCGCCAACCGTGGCGCCGCCATTCCGCGAGCCAGAGACCGAACGATAACCCAAACATGAGTTCGATCTGGAACGCGAAATGGTTTTTGTTGACGAAGGGGCCAAAGGAGGGGCCATCAGTGGCAAAGTGGCCGTAAATGCGCTCTTGCTCCCCGCTCAGATACTGGATGATCCCTGTGAGGGACAGTAAAAGACCGGTTCCGCACGCCGCCCACGTGAGATGGCGAAGATGGCAGCCGCGGCCCACGAGCAGTCGCCCACCGAGATAGAGCAGGGTGATTCCGGCCAATTGTGCGCCGAGGCGCTGGGTCTCCAGAGGAGCGATGCTCAAAGGCAACCACGCGGAGCGGCGGGGTACGTGCTCCGGTATTTCGCCGACTGTCAATTCCGGTTGCGCTGGCCGTAGGGTCGCATGCCACTCCGCTGCCTGGGGATTGAGCACAGCGACCCAACTCGCTGGCAAAGGCACCGTTTGGCACCAGGTCCAAGCGGTGAGTCCCAGCAAGCACCAGGCAAGCGGGTCCCGATATAAGCCGAACTCTTGCCGGGTTGTCCAGAAAACGTAAGCTCCCCACCCCGCTAGAGCCAGGATGGCCAGCATCACCACGAATTGACTAGCAGGACTAGCACTTCCGAATGGCCAAGGAGTGAGGACGAAAAGACCAATCAGCAAGATGATTCCTGCGCGCCGAACGACAGGAATGTCGGGGAAACCCTGAAGATGGGAACTTCCGGGAAACGGCATGGAAAAGGTGGCATTGGGTGCTAGCCAGTCCGTAGGTCAACGGCGAGTGGGAGCTTTCGGTTGAGGCAAGCGTGCTTTGCGCGTGTCCTGGAGTCGGCGTCCGGTCTCTACCCACAATGCTGCCGAGGCTTCATCCCCTTCCACGAGTGTTAGAGGTGACTCCTCCGACTGCAAGGCGGTTGCCACTGGATTACCCGCTCCTTGCAAGCTCTCGCAGACTTCCGCCGTGGCCACCACGGCTGCCAATAGAACCAAGAACCCTGGCAGCACTAGCACGAGTTTGCGCATGATGATGTTCCGCTGGTGTGACTATTGCCTCGGGCAAACTCTTCACCCATAGCATAATCTGTCCGGTTGGGATATGCCAACGTTTTTCCGGTAACTTTCCGGCAAGGGCAGTCCTTGTCTGTTCCTGATGGACCCTGTTCCCGATGGACTGAGCGGGAGGGAGGGAGGGCTCATACCGGTTCACGTCAATCTCAGGAAAAATCAGGGAAGATGACTGCTTATCGAAGCGGTCCTAACGAAAGGGGAGCAGATGCTTGTAGTGGCTCGACAGGAGGGCGGCGAGAATTTCATCATGGTGGAGATAATAACCGCGGGAGGCGCGGGCAGCTACGGCAATTCCGATGACGCGCCGCTGAGCATCCAGCAAAGGCCCGCCGGAACGACCCGCTAGCGGAGCTTGGGCCGTCCGCCAAAAGAAAACACCCTCTTTTCCGGCATCGTCCACATATTCACGAGCTTCCAGCCGTTCTGCTCGGAGGGTAGCGCCACCCTCGGAGTTGATGCCGATGCTCCAAGCAGCCGCTGGGAAACGTTTCGGGCGTGCCCAAGGTGGTGCCAAGGGAAGCACAGGTATCTTCCGCCCTCCGGTCTCGAAGCGGACCAGGGCCAAGTCTTGCTGGGGCCAGCGGGCCACGACACGCGCCTGGCGGGCGTACCAAGCCACATCGGGATAGCTCTGCCAGGAAGTGAAAGCGACTTCCACCCGTTCGTCGATAGCCACGTGTGCCGCTGTCAGTAGCCAGCCGATTTCATTCTGGACGGCGATGACTACGCCGGTCCCAGTCGGTCCTCGTGCCACACTCACGCGCGGGCAGGCGAGGAGTGCTTCAGTCCACAAGATGGAGGTCATCACACCAGGCATTATCAAAGTCCATGCAGATACCATGTTGCTCCCTCATGCGCCGATGACCCATGTGGTGTTGGGCCAGAACTCGAAGAGGGGTGAGGAATGTCTCAATCTTGGGCTTGCACGGTACGCAGCGGAGGTTGGCTTGGGACGCTCCGGTCTTGTTCCGAGAGGGGGGGAAGCCATTCGAGCAGCTCGTCAAACTGGTTCAAGAGCCGTTGCGGTTGAGATTGACGGATGGCCTCCTCGCTTTCGGGACCTCCGCGGACAATCCACACAGGCACCCCCGCCGCCCGTCCCGTTTCCACGTCAATGCTCATGTCCCCTACGTAGAGGGCCTCCTGGGGCGAAACTCCGAGCCGCCGCATTCCCTCTAAAAGCATAGCAGGGTCTGGCTTGGTTCGACCCGCGACATCCTCCGGTCCGAGAATGCAACCGATAGCAGGACCGAGGGCCAGAGATTGGACCAGACGGCGAGTGAATTCGACACGTTTGTTACTGCAAACGCCTAAGCGATAGCCTCGTCGTGCTAGCTCCGCCAGGGTGGTGGTGACACCGGGAAGCCAGCGTGTCTGTTCTAGCAGGATGCGGTCATGATGCTCGCGGTAGCGAGCTATGGCTTCGGGAAGGGGCGCATTGGGAACGAGCTGTTGCAATAGACGTTGCAAGCCCCAGCCCACATGCCGCCGGACTTCCGCCTCGCTCAACGGTGGCAGCCCGTAAGCGGCACGGACATGATTGGTGCTAGCAGTAATGGCCGCGAAACTGTCGGCCAGTGTCCCATCAAAATCGAGGAGGACGGCTCGTATGCCGGATGGTGCTGTTGCCACGGTAACCCTTTCGCCTTGCAATCGCCGTTGGCGTCGCCGGCAGTGCCTTGTCCGCCGCTTTGATTCAGACCGCGGTATTTCCTCTGTGCGATCCCTTTGCTATGGTAGGAATGAACCTCCTTTTCCGCATCTGGTACTTTCCACTATGCCTGGGGCACCGCGGCCATCCCGATCTGACACTGGCCCGTCTCCGCGAGTGGTTCCCTCCGGAATCACGCCCGACGCTGCGGAGTCCCAGGTTCTTCCTCCAGCATCCTCTGGAGAATCTGGACGGCATTCTCAAGCTCTGCCGGCCGCCAACCTAAGCAGAAAGGAAGCAGCTTGTGATCCCTCGAAACCGGATTCTCCGCAGGCGGCGCTCGATGAATCGAAACTGCTCAAATCCAGGATCGGTGCGATGCCTGCGGACACAGAGAAGGGTCAGGGTGAGAAGACTGCTTCCCGGGAATCCGCAACAAGAAGCGGTGCGCTGGTACATCTGCGGTCCCGACCGGGGACGGCATTAGCGCCGTTGGCTCCGCCGGCGACGACCGCGTTGGCACCGTTGGCGGAACGGCCCTTAACCCCGGAATTGGTCTTCCGGGAATACGCACCGCGCATCTACGCCTTGGCTCGCCGCATGCTTGGAAACGATGCCGATGCCGAAGACGTAACTCAGGATGTCCTCCTGCAAGTGGTGCGCAAGCTGAACACCTTTCGGGGCGAAAGCCAATTGGGTACCTGGTTGCACCGCGTGACCGTCAATGCCGCCTTGGCTCATCGTGCCAAACGGGCCAGCCGGCAAAAACACGAGACCAGCGAGGTGGAGGATGCCACCTTTGATGCCGCTGTCCTAACTTCCCCCGTCAAGCGCTGGCATGCTTCGCCGGAAGAACCGATCTTGACCGCCGAACAGGCCGAAATCATCGAAAAAGCCATTCGCCAGTTGCCTGAACCCTACCGGGATGTTTATGTGCTCGCCGATGTCGAGCATTTATCCAATGCGGAAATTGCTGAGCGATTGGGTTTGTCCGTAGCCGCAGTCAAAAGCCGACTCCATCGTGCCCGACTTCGCATGCGTGCTGCCTTGGCTCGATACTTTGAACAGGAAGCCGGTACAGATTCCCAACCCCTCCTTCCGGACGACCCGCCTGACGGAGGATCCATCTCATGACTTGTACTGAATTGTTGCAACTGCTGGATGATTATCTCACCGGGCAGTTGTTCTACGAACAGCAGCAATTGGTCGAGTGGCATATTTCCTCCTGCGAGCACTGCCGGACTCAGGTGGTGAGCTATCGCTTCACGATTCAGGCCGTGCGGCATCTGCCCCGCGAGGTGCCCTTGCCCCCACACTTTGCCCATCGGCTCTGGCAGATCATGCAAGAGGAATTGGCCCGCCCCCAGGAGGAAACGAAGGATCGCTATGGCTAACTTTCAGACTGCGGCGGCCACAAACGGCTCGTAAGGCGGCAAGCCCTGCTCCCGCCGCATCTCATCCATCGGACCCCACAACACATCCACATCATCCTTGAACACGTCCCCAATCAGGACATCCGTGACGGCGCCCTTCAGGTGGGGATATTTGCGGACAAACCGCCCGAAACTCAGTCCGTCGTAGTACTCGCATACCAATCGGCGTACACGGTCCATTCCTTGGACATAGGTCTTTTCCCACTTCCGCAGTTGAGCTTCGGAAAAGTCCTGCCGGGCAAACGCCTCCAGGATCGTGTCGGCTGCCATGCTGGCCGAGGTCATCGCCATCAACAGACCCGAAGAGTAAAGAGGATCGAGAAAGCCGAAGGCATCGCCGATCAAGCACCAACCGTTACCGGCTGCCTTCTTGGCGCGATAGGAATACTCTTTTTGAATGCGGAAGATGTCGCATCGTGTCGCGCCGCGAATGCGGGGTTGCAGGCCGGGAGCCTTGGCCACTTCCTCGAAGTAAATAGTCTCCGGGTCCTTGTTGCCCCGCTTGAGCAAATACTCGCCATCGGCCACCACACCCACGGAGACGATGTCGTCATGGAGGGGAATATACCAGAACCAGCCTTTTTTGCCCTGGGTCTGGATGACGATGGTTGCCCCTTCATCTTTGCCAGTGTCCCGGTAGGCTCCTTTCCAGTAAGTCCATAGGGCCGCTTTCTTCAGGAGCGGGTCCCACTGGCGCAAGCCGAAGCGATCGATGATCAAAGTGCTTTGACCGCTAGCATCAATGACCACCTTGCTGCGGACTTCATAGGGGGAGGAACCTTCGGGTTGCACCCGGACGCCGACCGCCTGCTCACCCTCGAAGAGCACCTCCAGAACCCGCGTTCCTTCCTGAACCGCTACGCCGTTTTCCCGGGCGTGATTGAGGGCCAGGTGGTCGAATTCGCTCCGCCTCACCTGCCAGGTTTGGGAGGATTCGTGCGGTTTGTGTTCCCAGAAGTAAAACGGTTCCGAAAGCCGGCCATATTGATCGATGAATTGCACGCTGTATTTTTTCACGAAATGGCTATTCTTCATTTTTTGTAACAGACCTGTGCGCTGCATCGGATAGAAAGTATTGGGGATCATGGATTCCCCAATATGAAAGCGGGGGAAGTGGTCCCGTTCAAACAAGGCGACTTTCAGGCCGTTTTGCGCGAGTATGGTCGCCGCGGTGGAACCGGAAGGCCCCCCACCTACGACAACCACATCCACCTGTTGCGTGATTGGATTCATGGTCTTCTTCTCCTAACGGGGGGTTATGGTATTTATAGCCTGGAATCTCACACACGGACGTCGTTGATACATCCAGTGGACGAACTTATACCGGCGTTATTTCCAGTGGCTGCCGTCTGGCTCATGGGGAGATCGTACCAATCGCAGCAAATCGATCAGTTGGCGTAGCTGTTCGGGACGGAGATGCCCCAGTTGCCGCCGATGGCATTGACGCAGCGGTTCCGCCAGTTGATCCAGCAACCAGCGTCCTGCCGCGGTGATGCTGACCAATACTGCGCGCCGATCTGCCGGGGAGCGAGTTCGCATGATCAGACCGCGCTGCTCGAGTTTGTCCAACATCCGGGTAATGTCCGGAGCACGGGAAATGAGGCGGTCCGCCAATGCTAGTGTTGGCAAGGGTTCCCGTGCTGCTCGGAGGAGGCGCAGGACGTTATACTGCTGGGCGGTCAATCCATACTCGGCAAACAGTTCCTCTTCCAGGATTTTCAGCCGATCGTAGGTTCTCCAGAGCGACAGGTATGCTTCCTGTTCCAGGGAGTCAAAGCGCCGCCGGCTCGGAGAACGCCGTTCTGTTATGCTGTGACCACTCATACTAGCACTATAGTCGTCGGGACATTGATTGTCCAGACAACTATTGTTCCGACATCTTCTGTTTCCTCTCGCTTGCCGGTCGGTGATGCCTTTTCGGTCGCTCAAGGGACGGCAGGAAGCAGGATAAGCGCGGCATACCTTGGATGGATTGATGGGAGCTGAGATGGAGGGTGGGAGAAGGTGCCGCAAGGAAAAGGATCACGGGGTTACGACCCGGCAATCTCAGGCTATATCTTTGCCGCGGATTTTGGCGCCGAGTACGTGTCGGAGGCGCCCTTCGATCTTTTCGTGAGCCTTGGCGATTTCCTTGTCGGAAAGCGTGTGGTCTGGAGCCTGATAGGTCAGGGCGAACGCCAGGCTCTTGGTACCCGGAGGAAGGCCGGGGCCGGTGTAAAGATCGAACAATTCCGCTCGGACCAGCAAAGATCCGCCGGCAGTTCGAATTTCCCGCAGAACATGCTCCGCGGGGAGTTCGGCCGGCACAACCACGGCAATATCTCGCTTGGCAGCCGGGAAAGGCGGGATGGGGCGATAGGCGAACCGTTCCGGTATGCCCGCCAGAATGGCTTCTAAGTCAAGTTCTGCCAAGAGCAGAGTGCGGGGGAGTTGCCACTGATCCGCCACGCGCGGATGAATCTGACCCGCTGCGCCGAGACTGGAGTTCCTCAGGACCAATCGGGCACACCGCTTGGGGTGCAACCAGGGCACGGAGTCAGTCGGCTGGTATTGCACGTCGGGCAGATGCAGATCTGCTGCCAAGGCTTCCAGGATCCCCTTCAGATCAAAGAAGTCGTATTGCGGAGCGGGGGAATGAGGCGGATCATCCCAGGCGGGAGAATAACGGCGGCCCCACAAGGCTAGAGCGACACGGCGTTGCTCCTGGGGCAAGTCCGAATCAGGCTGAGGGATGTACACCAGGCCGATCTCGAAAAGGGCCAAGCTGTCATTGTGCTCAAGATTGTGGCGGACGACGGCGAGCAGGCCGGGCAGAAGTGAGCGGCGAAGGACAGAACGTTCCGGCGAGATGGGGTTGAGCAGGCGGACGTAGTCCGTGGCAGGGGCATGATTCGGCTTGGGATGGAGTCGAGCTTCGGCTTCTGGACTGCTGAGGGAGTAGGTGATGACCTCCTGGAGGCCGTGGAGGACCAGTAGGTCCCGGACCTTCTCCTCTCCGTCTTCATCCTGTTGCACTTGGGGCGGGGGAAGTTCCAGGGGCAGGAGCCGTTCCGGCAGGCGGTCGTAGCCGTAGATGCGTGCCAGTTCTTCGACCAGGTCCGCGGCCCCATTCTGAATGTCTAAGCGGGTGAGAGGAACCTCGACCCGCCAGCCATCCGGCAGGGGCTGGAGGGAAAAGTCCAGAGCTGTCAGGATGCGTTCCACCTCACCCTCCGGCAAGGAGCATCCGAGCAGGCGGCAGATGTCGCGCTGCGTGAAATGGACCACTTGCACTTGCGGCGGTTGGGGAAAGACATCGACCAGTCCCGCGAGGACTTGACCCTGGGCCAGACGATGGAACAGTTCCAGCGCCCTTTGAGTGGCAGGAAGGACCTGAGCGGGTGACACGCCTCGGCTGAAACGTGTGCTCGCTTCACTGAAAAGGTTGAACTGGCGGGCCGTTTTGCGAATGCTCACCAGGTCAAAGGTGGCGGCTTCCAGAAGAATGTGGCGCGTTTGGGCGGTGACTTCCGTCTCTTGTCCGCCCATGACTCCGGCCAGAGCGATGGGGCCAGCGCTGTCGGCGATGACCAGATTGTCCGCAGTCAATTCCCGCTTCTGGCCATCGAGCGTGAGGAGTGTTTCGCCGGGTCGGGCAGGGCGTATGGTGATGTGAGGGGTTTCCCCACCGGCGCGCCGTAGGAGAACATCGTAATCAAAGGCATGGAGCGGTTGTCCCTGTTCCAGCATGACGTAGTTGGTGACATCGACGATGTTATTAATCGGCCGCATGCCGGCGAGGCGGAGGCGGTGCTGCAACCAGTAGGGGGACGGGCCAACGCGGACATTGCGAATGACAGCCGCGATGTAGCGGGGGCAGAGCTGGACATCGGCAATGGAGACGCGGACGTGGCGCTCGACGGATTCGCTCGTGGTGGGATAATTCGCCACAGGCAGGCGCAGAGGCAATCCCGTCAGAGCGGCCACTTCGCGGGCTAGGCCGACTAGACCCAGGCAGCGTGCCATGCTTGGGAGTACATCGATCTCCAACACGACATCTCCCAGCAGATCGGCGGCAGGAGTGCCGGGAGGGGGAGCTTCTGCGGGGTCCAGCAGAATAATCCCTTCGTGATCCTCGGAGAGTCCCAGTTCAAACTCCGACATGCACATGGCATCGTTGAGGATGCCGCGGAGGGTCCGCGGTTCCAAGGTGGCGATGGTTTTGCGTCCTTCCTTGTCCATGCTGAAATAGCGGCAGCCACGCAAGCCCAGGATGACCACCTGCCCCGATTCGCCGACCGCGATATTGGGAGCACCGGTCACTACTGTCTTGGGTTGGTCCGCGCCATATTCGACGGTCACCAGTTTGAGCTTATCGGCGTCGGGATGCTTGGCGATGTTGAGGATGCGGGCGACGAGGACTTTATCTCGTTCCCAGACCAGAGGCGCCTGAGGTGCCGGTAAACCGGGCGGCAGAGGCACGCCATAGGCGTGAACAGCGGTAACTTCCAGCCCGGCTCGGCTCAGGCGTTCCACCAAGGCGGGCAAGTCTGCGGGGAGCTGAACGTATTCGCGCAGCCATGACAGCGGGACACGCATGGAAGGCTTCCGTCCTGATCCGAGTGCAAATGTCTGAGTTCAGGCTCAGTTCACCTCTGGCGCCGGGAAGGATCGTCCACCGGCGGGATGGGGAAATGCTAGCGAAAGACCACAGCCCTGGCAGCCGGGAGTTCGCCGCGGAGACCACCCGTAACGGAGTCAAATCCGACCATCGCCGAGGATCAGTTGTCGGGCGCAACCCGCGGCTCCAATGACACCGGCATCTGCTCCCAGTTCTGCTAAAGCAATGCGGACCTGGCGGCTCGGATAGGGTAAGCCGAAACGACGAACGTAGGCATCGATCCTGGCTCGGAAGCCCTCCCCCGCTTCCGCCATGCCGCCGCCGAAGACGATCATTTCCGGGTCCACGACGGCAATAACCGCGGTGGCTCCCAAGGCGAGATAATAGGCGGTTTCATCGACGATCTGGAGTGCGAGGGCATCGCCACTTTCGGCCAGGTCAAAGATGACGCGAGTGGTGAGTTCGGCATCTGTGGCGGTGTAGTAATCGCGCAGGCGCGTGGGGCCGCGCCAGGCCGCCAGGGCTTCACGGGTCCGCCGGACGACTGCTGTGGCACTGGCATGAGCCTCCAAGCACCCCCGCGCTCCACAACCGCAGAGTCGGCCCTGTTCCGGCAAGGCAATGCGTAAATGTCCCAGTTCGCCGCCGTGGCTGTGTTCCCCCTCGATGATCCGATTATCGATAATGATTCCTCCCCCCACGCCGGTACCCAGGGTGAACAAGACCATGCTGCGGCAGCCGCGAGCCGCGCCGACCCAGAACTCGCCATAGGCCGCGGCATTCGCATCATTTTGATAGGCCGTTGGCTTGCCGAATACCTTGCGGATGTGTTCCCGGACGGGCACATTCTTCCACGGCTTGAGGTTGGGCGGATCGAGAATCACTCCCGCACGGATGTCCATCAAACCGGGGGTCGCCACCCCGATGGCCGTGATGGCTTCCAGGGATAAACGGGCGGCAGCGATCGCCTGTCGGATCGTCTCGCACATGGTTTCCAGTCCCGCTTCCTGGCCCCGCTCAGGACGTGTGGGTAATGCCACGGGTTCCGTGAGAGGCCGGCCATTATCATCCACCACTGCCGCCTTCATCGTGGTACCGCCCACATCTAATCCCACGTAATACCTTCCGGCTGCACCGTTGCTCATGAACGACTCCTTGGTATCCCATTCCCCTTTGCCAATGGCTTATATCTGCGGGTGGGATCTGTCCGCGGGAGCTGGCTAGGGTGACCTGATTTCCCAGTCCTGGGGATGCCATCGAATTTTCTAATCCCTCGGATTCTACCGAGATGCCTCAGCAAAGCCGGAGGACAGGAACCGGTTGGGACAATACCCCATCCCGCCTTCGCTGGGAAATCACTTGACGGAGTCAGGTTTTGATGGGTGTGAAAAACTGTGTTATCAGTGGCAGAGGGTGGGTTGGGCTGATCCCAAGGAGAGAAACTCCCGTCGGCGCAGGGGGAAAATGTGATCTAGACTTGGTGATGATCCGAGGCACGACATGCCGTGCCCAGAAGTAAAAAACGTCCCACGATCCCTGTCGCCCGGTGGAAGTATGGAAACCGTATCGCCCCCGTTACCACCCGCCCTGATGCAACGTCTGGTCATGGCCGTGATGGTCCATGGCATTCCGGATTCCCAGGTGGGTACAGCGTTTGAGATCTTAGTTCATGCCTTGCGGCACCCGTTGGCTTACGTTCGGGAGTTGGCCGTGGTAGCTCTGGCCGAGCTACCTTTAGGCTCATCGAAACGGATTGCAGCGTTAGTAAGGGCGTTGCAGGATGACTCGGCCCGCGTGCGGCGGCGGGCCGCTCGTGCCCTGGGAGATTTCGATCCACCGGCCTGGCCGGCGATGGGCATGCTCATCGCAGCCTTGCGAGATGTGGATGGCAGTGTGCGGCGGGATGCGGCGGGTGCCTTGCAGCGCTTCGGACCTCTGGCGGCTCCGGCGGCTCCGTCCCTGGTGGCTCTCATTGCCGATCCCGACATGCGGACGCGGGCCGTCGCTTCGGCGACCTTACGCAGCATCGGTCCTGCTGCTGTCACCGCCTTGCAACAGGCCCGGCTCCACGCCCATGCCGAACTCAGAGCGCGGATCGATGAATGGCTCTCCCGCTATGCCCTCGCAGTAGCAACCACCCCTCCACCGGGCGAAACCCGCTCCCTCAGTCTCTACTCAACGGATGTCCTTCCACCGCTCCCGTCCCCAACCCATTCGGTTAGCCCTGAGACTGCGTCCAAAAACGCCAGCGAAACGGCAGACCCTTCCCCCACCCTGTCGTGATATGGTTCAGTTAGATTCCCCCTTGGGCGGAAGAAGTGATATCTATCCGATGACCTGTTCCAAATGGAAGCAGGATCAGTCCCGCGATGTCTGATCCCGCTCTGTGGTCTGTGAGGTCGATTTTCGGGGGGCCGAGCTTGTCGCTCTTATTCAAGGGCGATTCCCTTCGCAGCGCTTTCCGTCCCAAGCTCCGAGCATTCTAGCGGATTTGCGTGATGTCCTTGATGCCGTCGAGAAAAGGTTCCGGGTCTTTCAGGAAGGCCGCCAGGGCTGTAGCGAAGGTCAGCGTCTTGCGATGTTTCCAGATGAACTCCATGGCCCGATCGCCGTAGCGGAAGATGACTTCCAACAATTCTTCGTTCCGGCCGATCTGTTGTAGGCTGCCGTTGTCGAACATCATGCGGAGGCGGCGGCCATTCTGAAGTTGTTGCAGTACGGAGAAGGCCCGCGCTGCGGGTGCCCCTTGAGCTTGGATCACCGGCATGGCTACATCTCCGTGGCGCATCAGAGCACGGGCCGCCTCATCTCCGTGTTGGCGGGTCAAAATCACTGCCGCAGGACGTTGAACGACCCAAGCAGCCTCATCCCCGTACCGCGCCAGGAGCCGGATGACTTGGGTGGCGTGTTGTTCCCCCACCTGCTCGACGTAGTGGAAGACTTGGGGGCCAACTTTGCGCGCGGCGGTGTAGGCGTCCTCCCCATGCCGGGCGGCGAGGCGTTCCAGTCGGCCAGCTAAGGTTTGCAATTCCTGTGCGGATAACCGCAGCCCGAATTTCTTGGCAATATATTCCGCTGTCTCGCGCGCCGGGGCAGCTCGGCCTTGGCCCCAGCAGGGCAAGATTCCCAATAAGACCACCAGCAACGCCACTGCCAACAACGCGCTCCCAAATACCACATGTCGCTTCATCGCACTTTCTCCGATCTTGGCCCGGAGATAGGATCCTCTGATCACTCCTGATCCCGCTGGGGCGTAGGAGTGAGCAGGCTCTGCAATGCGGCTTGCCGGACGGCGCTGCGCTCCTCGGCAAACTGTTGCAGTTCTGCCCTAACTGCTTTGGAGATCTCTTTTTCCAATTCATCGAGTTGAGTCGCCATCTGCTCGGCCAGTTCACCCCTATGATCGAAAATGCTTGTGATGATCCAATTCACCGCCGCACTCACAAATAATTGGATCCCAAAAGTGACCGCAGCGGTGAGCGGTCCACGGGTATTGTTGATGCTGATACGGCTAATGATCACTTTGCGAATTGCGAATGTTGCCAGCATGGTCGCATCGTGGTAGAGGAGTTTCCCTTCTGCCTGCTGACAAACCACAATCAGAGTTTTTCTGTACTTTTCCTGGATTTGCTCCCGGTTCCATTTGACCAAAGGAACAGGAAAATCATTGGCGCCTTTCTGCAATTTCAGAAGCAAGTTGTTTTCGATTTGCTCCACCTCTTTCAGATACGCATCGATCGTTTGCTCCACGACTTTTTCGAGGCTTTCTGGGGCGAAAATGCATTCCGCAAACTTTTCTTCCAGGAAGCGTTTATGCTTCTCGCAATCTCCGAAGGGGAGCAGGTCCTGCAGCCAACGGCGGGTGCTGCCCCAACCCAGTGCATAACCAGCGAATTCCGGGCAGCCTTGTTTCGCATCGCCGAAGAAACGTGGAATCGCCTGCATCTGCCGATCGAGGGCCTCTTGGCAGAGCCGTTGTGCTTCTTCTTCATGTTTGCGGATGCGTTCTTCCAGCGATGGTCGCTTTTGGGTCGTCTTCTCCGGGGCGGAGAGTGGCTCGGACGATGGAGCCGCTTGCCCGCGGACCCAACTGACGAGCAAGACGCCAGTGAGCACGCCCGTGGTCAGTAGCACCCAGTAGAGCCAGGATGGCAGGGCTGGGGCGGTCTGCGGATTGGCTCCATTCTGCGGGACTTTGCTTTGGCCAGAAGTTGGGGTCACGTGCGTCATTGAAAGTTCTCCCAGAAGATAGGGTGGAACGGCCGGACCTCCGGGGTTTCCCCCATTCGTCCTTCCACAGGATCAAGAGGCGGCATCTAGGGATTTGGTTCGTCGAAATCGAGAATTTATTTGGCAGGGTGCAATTGAGGTGCTGCGGGGGGGAGCTGCGGATGAGCTGAGACAATGGTGTAAGAGCTTAGGGGTGAGAAAGATACGGGATAAAGTCAGGCCGGCAGATAGGTGGCGGGAGGTTGACCGAGGGGGAAAGGATCAAAGCGGAGGCATGTGGCGGCGCCGCCGGGCGGTGAGCGTCCGGTCGATTTGGCGTTGGGCATCCCGCTGACGGAGGGCTTCCCGTTTGTCGTATTTCTTCTTGCCTTTGGCGAGGGCAAGTTCCACCTTGGCCCGGCCGTTTTTGAAGTACAGCCGCAGCGGGATCAGGGTCAGTCCTTCCTGTTGGGCCTTAGCGGCAAAGCGGGTAATCTGCTGGCGGTGGAGGAGTAACTTGCGTGGGCGCTTGGGCTTGTGATTGAGCACATTCCCATATTCGTATTCGGGGATTTCTAAGCCGTAGAGCCAGACTTCGCCATCTTCCACACGCGCGAAGGCGTCGTCGAGCTGAGCATGGCCGGCCCGCAGGCTTTTGACTTCCGTTCCTTGCAGAACCAGGCCGCACTCCAGGCGGTCCAAGATATCGAAATCATACGTGGCACGGCGATTCCGGCAGATGATGTCGATGCCTTCTTCCGCCGACTTTTTCTTCTCCTTGTTCGCCTTGGACATGGCGCCTATTCCTCTGCTAGAGTTTGCCCCTCAATTGAGCATTCAGGGGAAACGATGGCGGCTCGACCTCGTGCTGGTCTCAGCTCTTCCTCCGCTTTCCGGCAGGGGACAGCCACCCACCCCCGAAGTTCCCCATGCAATGCGGCGGGTTTGGGAAGTTGTGTCACCGGCGCGATACCTGTTCCCACCAGCGGCCCTTTCCCATTCCGCGGTATCCCGTCTCGGTCCCCATTATAAACTGGATGTAACGGAAGTTGTAGGTACGGGTGAAGGGGAATCTTCGTGGGGAGGATAGAAGTGTGGTAGGCGGCTGGGGAATTTGATCTTTGATTCAGGTAGGGGTGGGGGGATGGCTCAGCGGCGATACGTGATCCTAGAGCACAACTGGCCTGCGGTCCACTGGGATTTGCTGCTGGATGTCGGGGCGGTTCTTCGTGCATGGCGGTTGTGGGAGGAGCCAGCCGTCGGGGTAACGATGCGGGCGGAAATCAACGCGGATCACCGGCGGATTTATTTGGATTACGAAGGGGAAGTGAGCGGAGGGCGGGGGGTGGTCCGCCGTTGGGATGCCGGGGTGTATGAGGTTGTGGCGGTGGTCGGGGACCAAGCCGAAGGGGTCGAGCAGCCGGCGGGAGGAGACGACACTGGCGTGATGCCGTGTCCGAAGGAGTTGGTGGTACACCTGTGGGGTCAGCGCTGGCAGGTTCGTTGCCGCTTGTGGCGTGTGGAAGGAGGTGAGGTCGGGGAATATCGGGCGGCGTTCACGGCTTGGACGGAGGCGGTGCCACAGCTTCAACCCGCGTGCGGCCCGCCACCGTGAGGTTGCCGTCGTGGACTTCCAAAGTTAGGATTTGCGACACGGGATGCGGTTGGTCCGGAAAGAACCGGAACAGCCCCACGGGGTTACTCCCGTGCCGATACCATGTAACATCGATGTGGGAAGCGCGGGCCGCCTCGCTAAGAGCATCCAGAATGGATTGCCGGGCGATGCCCAATTGTCCGACCCGCAAGTCGCAGACTTCCACTGCCACGACGTTGATTTCTTCCGCCACCAGCCAGATTCGCAATTGCAAAGAGATCACTGTGCTCCACCAGCCCTGTCCGTAGCGCACTCCCAAGTGGAGTCGGTCGCCCACGATGGCCACACGGGGGGAGTGGAATCCCGACGGGAGCCAACCGGCAAAACTTCCTCGCGGTCCCATCATCTCCGCGAAAAAGCAGTTGAGTTCCTCCGCTCCGATTCGGATGCCCCAAGCGGGTCGGGTCCGAACTTCGTACTTGAAATCCTGGATGCGAGTGACCAAGTGGGAGGCTTTCTCCCGCGTGTCGTAGGTGTCGGGAGGGGATACTTGCCGATAAAAAGCCGGTTCAGCCTTGATCAGTCCGGTGAGGATGGCAAGCACCGCAACTAGAAGGATCATCGGCAAGGCGAACGCCGTCCAGCGTTTCTGACGGTAGGTCATCACGGAAAGCCTCGTGTCGAACCCGCAAACGGGTAAGTGCCAATTCGAAACAGTGAAGCATTCCCAGGCATAACCGGGAAAGCGGCCTGCGTCCAGAGCGATCGGCAGGAGGGGTCAATGAGTGATGACCGGCGGGGTCAATCCCGCAGTTCGCGTCCGGTGAGATGGAGGAAGACCCGTTCCAAGGAAGGCGGCCGAGCATCGATGGCCGTGATCTGGACGCCGACTTCCGCCGCCAAGCGCACGACGCGGGGGAGGACTTCCGCGACATGGTCTGTGAGAATTTCCCAACGTCCATCTTTTTGCACGGCATTTTTGACGCCGGGTAGGAGGGGCAGCCGCTCCAGGAAGTCGCGGTTGGCCTGTTCCACCGTCAGCAAAAGCTGGCCATCGAGCAGGGCGAGAAGGCGGGGAAGGGTGTCGCACGCTCGGAGACGGCCGTCGTCAAGGATGGCTAGACGCGGGCAGAGGGCTTCCACCTCTTCCAGGTAGTGACTGGTATACACAATTGTCATGCCGCCGCGGTTGAGGGTCCGGATCAACTCGAAGATGTAATTGCGGCTTTGGGGGTCCACCCCCGTGGTCGGTTCATCAAGAAACAGCAAGCGGGGGCGGTGGACAATCGCAGCGGCCAAATGCAACCGCCGTTTCATGCCTCCGGAGAAACTTGCCACCCGCTCCTCGGCCCGCTCCTCCAGCCCGACGGCCTGGAGCATCTCCGCGACTCGGCTTTCCAATTCCGAACCCTCCAGGCCATAGAGACGGGCGAAGAAGCGGAGATTTTCCCGCGCCGTCAGATCGGGATAGAGGGCCAGTTCCTGGGAAGCTAGTCCGATCCATCGGCGCAGGTCCCGGCGACGGCGATGGAACGTCTGGCCGAACAGGCGGACCTCCCCTCCATCCGCATCGAGCAAGCCGCAGAGTATCGAAATGAGCGTGGTTTTACCCGCCCCATTCGGCCCCAGTAATCCGAACAATTCCCCTTCATTCACCGTCAGTGAAACATCGTCCAGAGCGACGGTGTCGCCGTAGCTCTTGCGAACATGAATCACTTCGAGAACGGGGCGGCTCATGGTGACTATGAATTGTTCTAGCGGTTGATCCGACGGCTAACAGGGGGCGGAGATCACCCTGCGATTCAGAACCCCTTAGCTCCAAGCTGAGGTGTGCCCTGCGGGAGGTAGGAAGATGCCGACCTCAGATCATGGGCGGACGAGTCCGGATCGGATTCGCAGTGTCAACGATCGTTCTCCCGATCCCCGCGGCCAGTATGTGCTGTACTGGATGCAGACCAGCCGCCGTCTGCATTGCAATCATGCCCTGGACGTGGCGGGGTATTGGGCGGTCCGACTCCACAAGCCTTTGGTCATTTACGAGGGGTTGAAGCGGCATTATCCCTGGGCCAATGCTCGGCTTCACGTCTTCGCCCTGGAGGGAATGCGGGACAATGCCGCGGCAGCACGCCACTACGGCTTGACCTATTGGCCATTTGTGGAAACGCCGGATTATCCAGGGCACGGTTTGGTCCGACGCTTGGCAGCCCAAGCCTGCCTCGTGGTGACCGATGATTACCCTGCCTACATTGTGCCAGCCCATATTCAGGCGTTGGCAGGCTCGATTCACGTACCTTTGCTCTGTGTGGATGGCAACGGACTGATTCCCCTGCGGCAGTTGGGACCGCTGCCGGGTGCTGCCGCCCATTTGCGCCCGCGGTGGCACCGTCACTTTCCCCAAGCCTGGCAGCAGAGAGCGGCGAGCGTTCCGGATTTCCCCGCTTTTGTGAGGCGAACCGTTACGCCTCCCTTTCCTGTTTGGGATGTCCCGCAGGACCTAACCACGGCCGTGTCCCGGCTTGGTATCGATCAGTCCGTTCCCCCTGTGCCAGCGACTCCTGGTGGCACTCAAGCTGGCCAAGCTCGTCTTCGTGAGTTCGTGGCTCATCGACTGAGTCGCTACGCTGCGGAGCGCAATCAACCGAGCGATCCGCAGCAGGGGGCATCCAGCGGCTTGAGTCCCTATCTACGCTGGGGGCATATTAGCATTCAGGAAGTGGTCGAGGCGGTACTAGGTCCCGATTGGTCACTAGACGAGCTAGACAGGAGTGCAGCGGGACGGCGCGAAGGATTCTTCTGCCGTGATGCTAATATCAACGCTTTTCTCGACGAAAGCTTGATCTGGCGGGATGTCGGCTACGTCTGGCACTACTTTTTCCGCCCCCAGGTGTTGGCTATGACGGGCCAGCCACCGGGAACGGTCAGTTGGCATACGGGAGCGCATCCGCCGCACTTCCATTTTGCTCGCTGGGATTTTTCTACGGGATCCAGCGATCCACTGGCCTTGGTGCTGCCGAAGTGGGCCTATACCACCTTGCAGCAGCATGCACAAGACCCCCGTCCTTACAGTTATGATCTGGAGCAATTCGAGCATGCGGACACACACGATCCCCTCTGGAATGCCGCCCAGCAAGAGCTGCTCCTGACCGGACGCATCCACAACTATCTCCGCATGTTGTGGGGGAAGAAGGTCCTGGAGTGGTCCCCTTCGCCGCTCCAAGCCTACTTCATCCTGGAACATCTCAACAACAAATACGCTCTGGATGGGCGGGACCCCAACTCGTACACCGGCATCCTTTGGTGCTTTGGTTTATTCGATCGGCCCTGGACTCCGGAGCGGCCCGTCTTCGGCAAAGTCCGGTACATGTCTTCGGAGAACACGGCTCGGAAGTTCCCTTTGCGCGGCTACTACGAGTATGTGTCCCGCCTGAGTGCTGCGGCCAAGGGAACAGCTCCGTCTCGACAAGGCCATCTTTTCCCATACAACGATGGCACCTGAGAATGGGGAGCGTGTGGATAACACTTACTCAGGCTATCCGCAGGTTGAGGAGATAACAAGTCGAGGGAATCCATGAGTTCCACCACGAAGCCACCGAGTAGCAAGTGTGACATAGCCCGTCCAGAATTGGCCGATCAGGGATTGCGGCGCATTCGCTGGGCCGACCAGGACATGCCGGTGCTGGCACAGATTCGGGAACGGTTCGCCCGCGAGAAGCCGCTGACAGGACTGCGCATGGCGGCCTGCTTGCATGTCACCTCGGAGACGGCGAACTTGGCCCGAACCCTGCAAGCCGGCGGCGCGGACCTGATGCTGATCGCCTCCAATCCGCTCTCCACACAGGATGATGTGGCGGCGAGTCTGGTGCGGGATTTCGGCATCGCCGTCGCTGCGATCCACGGAGAAGATGCCCAAACCTACTACAAGCACGTGGCGATGGCACTGGACCATCGTCCCCATATCACGATGGACGACGGGGCGGACCTGGTCTCGGCCATGATCTTCATTGCTATTGACCGCCTGGATTTGCTCAGCACCCACCAAAAGCCGGTCCGGGAATGGGCCGAGCGTTTCAGCCCCGAACAGCGCAAGCAGTTGTTCAACGACATCATCGGCAGCATGGAGGAAACGACCACCGGCGTGATCCGCTTGCGCGCTATGGAACGGGATGGCGTCCTCAAGTTTCCTGTGATCGCCGTCAACGATGCGGAAACCAAACACTTCTTCGATAATCGTTACGGCACGGGACAGAGCACAATCGATGGGATCATCCGCGCGACCAATTTGCTCTTGGCCGGCCGCAAGGTGGTCGTGGCCGGCTATGGCTGGTGCGGCAAAGGGGTGTCCCTACGTGCCCGCGGCCTGGGAGCACAGGTCATCGTGACGGAAGTCAGCCCCATCCGTGCTCTCGAAGCGGCTATGGATGGATTCGCGGTGATGCCCATGAGTGAGGCGGCCCGCATCGGCGATCTGTTCATCACCGTCACCGGCAACAAGCATATCATTCGCCGGGAACATTTCCTGGTCATGAAAGACGGCGCTCTGGTGTGCAACAGCGGCCACTTCGATGTCGAAATTGATCTGGTCGCCTTGAAGGAAGAGACTGTGCAGTTTACCCCTCAAGTCCGGCCGGAAGTCGATGAATATCGCCTGAAGAACGGGCGCCGTATCTACGTCATCGGCTCCGGGCGGCTAGTCAATCTGGCCGCTGCCGAAGGGCATCCCGCCAGCGTCATGGACATGAGCTTTGCGACTCAGGCGCTGGCCACCGAATACTGCGTCAAAAATCGCGGCAAGCTCGCCCCCAAGGTCCACGATGTCCCGCGAGAAATCGAGGAATATGTGGCCCGCACCAAGTTGGCGACCATGGGGATTGCCATCGACGAAATGACGCCGGACCAAAAGGCCTACGCCGCCTCTTGGCAGCACGGCACATGATTTCCAATCCCTGCTGCCGAAGCGGTCCCGATAGGCTGCTTTCCGGACCATCACCCCGTTGTTTCCGGTGGTAGATGCGAACCGTTCCTCGCGGGGAGAGTCGAAACGGCGGGAGGGTGGCCTCCCTCCGACATGTCATCGCCTTGCCAGGAACCACTCAGCGGCTTTCCGTTTCGGCGGTAGATGCGTTCGATCCGCTCGCGGGTCAGGCCGAGGACCTTGTCGAAACGTCCGAGTTTGAGGCCGGCGATCCCGGTCTCATAGCTGGCCAGATTGTGGAGGATGGCGACATCGTTGCGGATTTCCCGATCCAGTTCCCGGCGGAAGAGCCAGCGGATCAGGCGCAATCCTCCAGTGGGACCAGGATAGCGGGACCGGGCAAAGCCGATGGAGAAGACGCGTGTGCGCTGCTGGTCCCACGGAACATAGAAGACATAGACACGCCAGCGGACCATCCGTTCGCAGCGGCCTGTGGCATCGGTCCACCAATGGTCGAAGACGGAGTGGACAGGGGAGAAGCGGGTGGTCCAGTGATCGTGGAACAGATCGCCGCGGCGCAAGCCCAGCCAAAGGGCATAGAGCCAGAAAATCCGCTTGCTCGGCCCGCGATTGCGCACCCAAACGGTGTCGTCATTCGCCTGGTACTCCACCACGACTTCGTGCAGCCGCTCCAAATCGTAGCCGAAAGTGCGGTGGACGGTGCCGCTGTGTTCGATTTCATTGAAGTTGTCCACGGTCAGCTCTAGCGGAGCCGGGGCGTCATGCACGAACGTGCCGATGTAGTAAAATCCCTCGGCTTCGATGGCGGGGAAGGCCGCCTGGCTGTCCCGCGGTTTGATCCAGACGAGGCCGTGGATTTCGCGGGTCTCATAGCTAGAAATGCAAGCGTGGAGTTTGGGCGTCGCAGGACTTTCGCCTTGACCGTCGGGAGAAAACGTCCAGCCGTGATAGCGGCAGCGCAAGCGCTCGCCGACGACTTCCCCAGCACTGAGCTTGAAACGCCGGTGGGGGCAGATGTTGGACAGGGCGCCCACCTGCCCGCTTCGAGTGCGGAATAGGACAATCGGAATACCCGCCAATTGCACCTCAAGCGGTTGCCCCCTCAAGTCGGCACTGCGAGCCACAGGATGCCAATGCTCCAGCATGCCCATTTCGATGTACTCCCGCAGGTGATGGCGGCGGCGATTTCTTTCATCGGTGTTTTTGTCTTGCCAGGGATAATGTAAATGGGAGCAACAAAGATGCCAGGAGCCAGAGGAACGGACACGATTGGATTCAGGAGAAACCATGTTTACAGGATTGGTCCAGGCGATGGGAATGGTCCGCTGGCAGACGGGCGACCAGAGTGGCCGGCGAATGCTCATTGGTGGTACGCCGCTTGTGGAACGACTTTCAGTGGGAGATAGCGTCGCTGTCGATGGCGTCTGCCTGACGGTCGCCGCCAAAGAGGGGGATGGCTTCGCCGCCCAGGTCGGGCCGGAGACGCTGGCACGCACCACCTTGGGCCAACTGCGGCCAGGAGATATGGTGAACCTGGAACCCGCCCTGCGTGCCGGAGACCCCTTGGGCGGCCATCTGGTCACTGGACATGTCGATACCGTGGGAACCATCGTCGCGGAAGCTCACGAGGGAGAATGGCGCTATGTGGACATCCGTTACCCCTCCTCATTTGCCGATTACCTGGCGCCGCAAGGGTCGATCGCCGTCGATGGTGTTAGCCTGACCATTGTCTCCTGTACCGAGGATCACTTCCGTATCATGTTGATTCCCCACACTCTGGCTGTGACCACACTGGGGCGCAAGAGTGTAGGGGCCGCAGTCAATCTCGAATTTGACCTCATTGCCAAGTATATTTGTCGTTTGGTGCGCCGTTATGTCGGATCAGCGAATGCCCATTGAGCGAGATGCCATGACTAGCCAGTCGGATCATTCGGGAACGGTGAGCCAGCCAGAGGGGCAGGAGGCTACACCACCGGCTCAGGTCAATCGTGCTGCGGAGATTCCTCCACCCTCTGAGGAGATGGGAGCAGAGCCGGACTCAGCGGCAGGGGAGGCGAAGGCAGCATCGCCCCGCCAGACGCTGCGGTATCTGCGGGACTTGCTCGCCGCCCATGGGATTCAAGCCAAGAACAAGCTGGGGCAGAGCTTCCTGATCGATCTGAATCTGTTGGACCTGCTGGTACGCAGTGCGGAGCTGGATCGGCGCGACGCCGTACTGGAAGTCGGCACGGGAACCGGATCACTCACCGCGCAGCTCGCTGATCAGGCCGGAGCCGTGGTGACGATCGAGATCGATCCGGCTTTAGCCGCCATTGCCCAGCAGGTGGTTGGCCCTCGCCCCCACGTGCGTTTTCTGCAGGGGGACGCCTTGGCCAACAAAAACCAGATGAATCCCCAGTTGCTCGCAAGCTGGGATGAAATGGCTCAGGCCTTCTCCTGCAGCCGGAGGAAGGTAGTAGCCAATCTGCCGTATGTGATTGCTGCCCCGGTAATCAGCAATCTGCTGATTGCTCGCGAAGATATCGAACGGTTTGTTGTCATGGTGCAGTGGGAAATCGCCGAGCGTCTGCGAGCCGAGGTGGGCAGCAAGGATTACAACGCCCTCTCAATTCTGGTCCAGAGCCTGGCGGAAGTCGAGGTGATCCGCAAGGTGGCGCCGAGCAACTTCTTCCCACGCCCGCAGGTTGATTCCGCCATCGTTCGCATCCGTCCCGATCCCGCCCGGCGAGCCAGGGTGGGGGATGTGCCTCGGTTCCGCGCCTATCTCCGCGATCTGTTTGTTCACCGGCGCAAGAACCTGCGCCAGGCTCTGACCGGCTGGCCTCGCGGCCGGCAGGATAAAGCCACCGTCGATGCCCGCCTCCGCGCCCTAGGCATCGATGGTCAGGCACGCGCAGAAGACCTGACGATCGAGCAACACCTGCGCCTCTGCGAAGTCTTCGGTTAAACCCTGGAATCGTGGCGGCATTCCTGCGTTCCAGGTCAGGGGCGAGTCCAGTTTCATGACACCGTGACCTTCCTCAGCGTGCCACCAGGGGCAGGTGAGGCAGTGCATGGGGGGGCGGGAAACAGACCGGATGCTGCTGGTGTTCCACGCCGCTTTCGCGCAGCAACTCCGGTACGCGCCGAGATACGTACTGGTAAAGTTCCTCCACGGTGAGGGTTCCGTCAGAGTTGCGATCCGCCGCTCGAAAACGCTGGCCGAGTGCTTCCAGAATGGCATAGGTGAAGACCCCGTGTTGCAACGCGGCGTCCTCATACGACTGCTCGTGGAGATCGCAAGCCGCGATGATGGCCGGCCCCTGCCCCAGGGGTACCAGCCGCCGCAACAAGCCCGCCTCGGCTGTCCTTCCGGAACGGCAGGCATCCAGCAGCACTAGCTTGCGGCAATTCAGGCGGCTTAAGGCGGCCACCAGCTCTTCTCCCCCGATCGCTGTGCGGGAGGCGGCCTGCGGGGCATAGTCATGGCAGCAGAGGACAAAGGAACCTTCCACGGCGGTGCTAGACCATCCGACGATGGATTCCGGTGTTGAAGCCTTCCTTTCCGTTGCGACTACATCCCCGTGACAGGCGAAGAACAGGATGACCAGATCATCGGGCTGGAGTTTGCCTTGCTGCTGGAGCTTTTCCAGTTGGGTCAGCGATTCGTGTAGGGAAGGACGGCGGACCTGCTCGTCCAGCAACAATTGCAACTCTCCCCGTGTGAAGTGTTTCTTCGGCCCCTGGTAAGCCAGCCACGCTTGGCGCAGCGCCACGGCATCATGGCGGGCATAGGTCAGATCGCTCAGACCACGGGCACGAACTCGGTCTGCCATGCGGTGGGCGGAGTAATCGTTAACTCCGACAGCGAGTCCGAAGAGCTGCCGTGGTTGGGGTGGCGTGGTCTCTTTCCGCAAGTAATGAACCGCTTCCGCCCGGCCTCGTGCGGGATTGTATGCCAGCGCCGTGATCTGGTTCTCGCCGGTTCGCAACAAGGACGCTGGCACTTCCAGAGCCTCCTGGAATGACCTTTGCCCACGCAGGTCCCACGTACGATAGCGGTAATCGTTGAGCCATAACTCGACGCGTTCCGGCAGTAGATCGGGATTATTTCCCGGAAGTTGCACGCTCAAACGCAAGGGTACGACGGGACCGCGGACCTCCGTTACGTCCACGGCGAGTTCCAGCGGCGGCGGTTCCACTTCCCGGAAGGACTGCCGCAAGGGATTTTGACCGCGGCCCAAGCGAAGGGCTTCCGCTACCGAGCGAGTTTGTAGCAGCCGACGGATGACCTCCGGCTTCAAAAACAGATGCTGGAAGCGCTCCAGAGGATGAAACTGCGGTGTACCATCCACCGCAGCGTCGTTGACGTGCCAACCTACATAGCGGTCGCCATGCGGGGAGTCGGTGTAATAATAGTTCCCGTGCCACATCCAGAGCACGCTGTCACTAAGATGTCCTTGTTCATCGAACACCGGGAACCATTTCCACAGGGGACGCTGCTTGAGGCGTGTCGGACTGGCTCGCAAGGCCTTCCCGGCTTGCCAAGCGAAAAAATACTCGATTCCCGATTGCGGCTGACGCAGCTTCTCCAAGGCTTGCGGGATGGTGCCTTTGGGCGGTCGATGGCGGCGGCGGTCCCAGACCAATTCCCCGTCGACGGCAAGCAACACGATGGTATCGCCAGGAGACAACCCAGCTTCCCAGGCGGGTGAACCGACATCCACTGCCGTGACAGTCAGTTGGCCGTCGCGCGCGGCAAAACTAGCTCCCAAGGCTGCCTGAGACGGCCAGTCGGCGAGGCTCCACGCTGCCACGGTTTGGTCGGAACTAGCAGTGACAAACCATTGACCCTGTGCATCCGCCACAATTGCATTCACTTCCGCGCCATGACCAATGTAAAGCTTGCTCCGCGGCAACTCGGCCTGCCCCGTGCGCGGGTTGAGCCGCACGTGCGCCGGATCGATCTCGAACAGGGAACAGCCATAATAATGGCCGACCAGCAAGCGCGGCGGTCGATCGGCAGGAGTGGGGACGAAGGTATAACAGGTCGGAGCTTGGTCCTGATCCGCATCCAGGGCGAGACGCCAGCGCGGGCCGGAACCATCCGCCTCCGGACGCGCGACATACCAGACAAAACGGGAGTGTTGGTCCGGCACGACTCGCCAACCCCGATCCGTGTCGCGTACGCCGATCCAGCGATGAGTGGTGTCTACCGTGGTCCGCAAACGTTCCAGATGGTAGCGTATCCAAGGGCCTTTCCCTCGCGCGTTCGGATGCCAAGCCTCTTCCTGACGCTGGACCTGGATACCCAGAATTGCTCCGTCTTCCGAAAGATTGACGCCATAGAGTCGCCGGCCCGCTCCGCGAATAACACTTGATGGTGTCACGCCCTTGTCTGTGATCCGCAACAAGGCCACCTCATCAGCGTCCCCCCCGGCCACGGCCAGGTAGTCGTCCCGCTGCGGATGGAAAGCGAGCGCCTCGACCCGCCCTGGATGAGGCCAGTGACGATACGCTGGTTTGTCTTTCGACGCTTCATCCCAAGCATACAAGCGGATATGGTCGTTCCCTTCCAGATAGAACCGGGGCTGGCCTGCTGGAGCAGGTCGGGCACTACCCACTCCCACCGCAAGCATCCGCCCATCCCGGCGCCAGGCCAGACAGCGCGGAAAGTGATCCTCCGGCAAAGGCAGCGGCACGGTTTGCTGGCCATCCGCGGAACGCAGCAGCACCAACGGACCTTTCAGAGCGACTGCGAGCCACCGGCCATCCGGCGACCAAGCCGCTTGATGCACTGGATAGCGGGGATGGGGGGGGAGATGCACCCGAAAGAGCAACTGGACAGGCGGGACTTCGGGCGGCGGTTCCTCACCTGGTCCTTCAGGGAGCGAGCAAGCCACCACTTGACCGGCATACGACACGGCCCAGAGGGTTTGGCGGTTGGTAAAGTGTAATGCACACGGAAAATTGTAAGGCGTCCTTCCCCCTGCTGCGGCAAGAGAGGGACAGCGTCCGATGCATAGCGGAGCCGACCAGGTGCGGCCGTCCGGTTGGGGGACAGTGAGTTTCTCCGGTTTCCAGAGCCACAAACTGCCGTCTGCCGTTCCGAAGGCGACACGTTCCCCCTTCGGATCAAATGCCACAGCGGTGACAGCATCAAAATGCGTTTGTCCTTCCACTCCACGCGGCCAAGTGAGGGCGAGTGTCTTGCCGCTGCTGCTATCCAGGATCGCCACCGAACTGATCCGTAAGCCGTATCCCCCGACGGCCGCCCGCCGGCCATCCGGACTCACCGAGACAGCCTTGATTCCGCCCAACTGATCCCGCCAAGCTCGCCAGCGTAATGTCCGTTTTTGTGAGGCGGAATTGTCCAGGGTCAAGCGGCCGTCTCCGTCCGCTTGGCAGGGCCACAGACGCACGACCTTGTCATCCCCTGCCGCATAAAGATATTTCCCATCCGGAGTGAAACCCAGCACATCGCACGTTCCGTAACGGCCTCCCGCTTCCAGGCACACTTCCGGCTCATCCCGCGCTCGTCGGTCATATTGCTGGCCATGCGCCTCCCCCGCTCCCCATAACAAGAGCCACGCGATGATCCCCGCGCCCCCTCCCGTTGGACTCCAAGCACCCCCTAACCGCATGGTATGGCTCCTGTTCTTCCCGAACTTCTCCACATCCGTAACAACTTGGCCGTTTCCCGACCATGCTGACCCTACTCTAGCCTACACCATCCTGATAATGCAGAACGAGACGTTTCCGAGGACACATCATCAGCCCTTCGACAGCCCCCACGCTGCGAGACATTGCAAACCTGCCAGGGCTGCCTCGAAATATGCCCATCCGCAAGCTGGAACAGCGAGAAAGGACCGCTTTTTTCTGCTTCTCATCCGGCCTCCAAAAGGACTGAAGTCACCGCCCCTGGACCTGCCGTTATCCAGAGGTGAAAAATTTTCCATTTTTTACTTGACAAGTTCGATTTTATTGTACATACTTTCAATAACCTGACGGCGAATCGGGTTTTCTCTTCGAGTAGGAACCTTCCCACGGAGCGAGAGATCACCCCGCCATCGGGTAGAGTTGCCAATGCTGGAGGGTAAAAAATGACCGGCTCTTTCACAGTTGGGTATCAGTCGCCTATTGGGAAGTCGCCTGTTGGAAAGTCACCTATTGGGATCGTTGACGGAGTTTATTTCGATACTTCATAAAAAATGGATTAATGTAAAAGATAAACTAATGATAAGTAGAATAATTGATCAACAATCGGATCGGATATATGCCGGCGCGAACAGGTGCTCGCGGGGCGGGAAGTGGAAGGGTAGATTCGTCTTCCCTCCGAAATGCTCGCCGGAGTAGAGTGTAGGCCCGTGTCCTGATGGGAGGGCGGAAGCGATGCGTGTGTGTCTGGTCGAAGATGAACGAGTGGCAGCTTTGGAACCGCTAGTGGCGACACGTCCTGTCGGTCACCTGGTCTGCGGCATCACGACGCTGGCGGCCAAACAGCAGCGCTATCTGTCGGCCACGGAAGTGGGATACTGGTGCCGGTCTCACGTGGCCGAATGGTTGCGGTCCCAAGGTTGTGCGGAAGCGATCAATGATGCCCAATGGTTGCAACGTGCTCCCACCTTACTGGTCAATGGACGATGGCTGCCGCCAGGAGGGCATGTCCGCATCAAGACGGAAGGCGGCCCCTTCGTGGCGTGGCTGGGCGATGAATGGACTTATGCCTGGCTGGAGCCGGAGCAGTTGGCGGCTTGGCTGGAAGAAGGCAGTTTCGCCTCGCCGCAATGGTGGAGGCAATGGCCGGCCCAAACAGCGACGGGTCGGATCATCACCTATCTCTGGGAGTTGCTGGATTGCAATGGTGCGGAAATCGCACGGGATATCGCAGAAGGCGATTATGGCCATTGGTGGCCGGAAGCATCCCGCCATGTTACCGTTTTGGGTCCAAGTGAATGGCTCTACGTTCATCCGACGGCCGAGATCGAACCCCAAGTGGTGATCGATACACGACCCGGACCCGTGGTGCTGGAAGCGGGGGTTTGCGTGCAAGCCTTCAGCCGCATCGAAGGCCCCTGCGCCATCGGAGCCGGAAGCATCCTCTACGGCGCGAAAATCCGAGGTGGAACAACGATTGGTCCCCACTGCCGCATCGGCGGAGAAGTGGAGAACAGCATCGTGATCGGCTACACCAACAAATATCATGAAGGTTTTCTCGGCCACAGTTACGTGGGCGCTTGGGTCAACTTGGCTGCTGGGACGCACACCAGCGATCTGCGCTGTGACTATGCACCCGTGACTGTGCCTCTGCAAGGAAAAGAGATTTGTACAGATCGGCGGAAAGTGGGGGCCTTCATCGGGGATCATGCCAAAACTGGGTTGGGCGTCTTGCTCGATGCGGGTACTGTGGTGGGTCCGTTTGCCCAGGTCCTGCCAATGTCGAGTTTTGCTCCCCGCTTCATTCCGGCATTTCATCGCGCCAGTGAAGCCGGATTGAAAATGCTCCGAAATGTGGACCGTTTACTGGCAACTGCCCGGATCGTCATGCAGCGGCGGGGTTTCACTCTGACGGCGGAAGGGGAACACCTATATCGCTCTCTCGCCTCGTATGTCTTTGAAACAGCCGAGGCCCCGACAACCAATGGCCCGTCTGAAACACCGACTGTCATCCCGATGCGAAAGTCCGCCTGAGAACCGTGGGAAAGCAGTCTCAGCGGGGATAAACGGAGGAGTTCCATAACGTCGGCGACCTGGATGGCCGGAGATAATCAGTCAGCGGCGGAACAAGCCGCGGAGCAGTTGCCTCAACCCGCGCCAGCGCTCCCGCCAGCTTCGGGAATACCCGCAGCGGAGCATGCCTTCCAGAATCTGATGTGTCGAAGAGGAAAGCGGCAGGACGGCCTCCTCATAGTGGGGGCGGAATCGACCGCGGCGAACCGATACGACTTGAGGCACAGTCAAACTTAGCAATCCCTCCGGCCCTTGAGTGACGCCCCATCCGCTAGCGCCTCGTCCGCCAAAGGGTGTGGCCGGATGAGCTGTCGGAGCCAAGACGTCATTGACCGTCACATAACCCGCCGGCAGTTGAGCTGCCAGATGCTGTGCGAGTGCCATGTCCTTCGTGAAGATGGAAGCTGCTAGAGCGGAGGGGCATTGCCGGGTCAGAGCCAAGGCTTGCTCCACTGTGTCGAAAACGGCAATCGCAGCCAGGGGAGCAAAACACGGTTCCCGCATCACCGCGGCCTCAGCGGGTGTGTTCCAGAGGAATGTCGGCCGGCAGCCAGGAGCGGCTTCCGAGCTGGGAACGGAGAGGGGGGTGGCACCTTTCTCCACCGCATCGGCAAGCAGGCGGTGAAACTGCTCCTCTTGGGCCGGCGTTTGGAGAGCGAGGGGGGAAGACCGCTTGACGCGGGCCAGCCACGATTGCAGGGCGGTATGAAACGCCTCCGCAATGGAACGTTGTACCAGAATACGCCGTACAGCGATGCACGTTTGGCCGCGATTGAAGGTCATCCCAAACCAAGCCGCTTGAACAGCGAGGGCGATGTCAGCGTCGGCCAGGACCCACATCGGATCGCAGCCGGATAGCTCCAGCGTCGAAGGAATCAGACGTTCCCCCAAACGGCTGGCCAAGCGGCGCCCCACCGCTTCGGAACCGGTGAAGAGGAGATAGTCGATATCCGCCTCCGCCAATTGAGGTCCTGCTTCGCGAGTAGCCGGGAGTATCTGCAGAACATCGCGATCCAACCCCGCTTGCTGGAACACTTGTCCGATGGCCTGCGCGCAGCGCGGGGCCTGCTCGCTCGGTTTCCAGAGGACGCTATTCCCCGCTGTCAGAGCTTGCGCGATGGGTACGATGTTGAGAAACAGAGGATAATTCCACGTACCGATGATGCCCACGACACCCCAAGGCCGGCGATGGACAACATCACGACAACCCCAAAGCCAAAGCGGCCGATCCCAAAGCGAAACTTTGCGGGGGGCCAAGATACGCCGAGCATGCCGTTCCAGAAACTTCAAGGCGCTGGCAATAGGAAGCAATTCGGAAGCTAAAACTTCCTGGGGTGATCGCTGGACATCATCGTAAGCGGCCTGCCAGAGACGCTCCCGCTGACAAATGAGTTGTTCTCTCAAGCGGCGAATGAACTGCAACCGTTGTGAGACGGTTTTACCGCTCCAGCTCGGCAGGGCCGACCGCGCGGCGGAGGCTTCGCGTTCTAGGGGCATTGTCATGGAGTCAAGGGATTATAGGGATTCCCACTTCCGTTTTTGTAGGGAGATTGTGAGCATAAAGCCGTGTCTGATCAGCACGCCGCTGGGTTCCCTGAACGCCGGAAGTGGATCGCTAGATCCTGACGATTCAGTCGAAGTGGGTGGCCAAGCTGATGATTCCAGTTCTAGACTATTGTGTCGCCTTCTTGAGGTCCTCCTCCAAGGTGGCCATCTGAGCGGCGCGATTGATGATGATCCCTTTCTTGTCCGTAACGAGGATGTGCGGCACGACAAGTATCCCGTAGGCATTGGCCAGGGGACTTTTATCCAGTCCTCCGGGAGCGAAGAGATGGATGCCGGGCATTTTGTGGGCTGTTAGAGCTTCGGCGGCGGCCTTGGCATCATCATCGACGCTGATCACGACCAGTTCGAGTCCCTTCGGACCGTAGTCCCGGAGCAAGGATTGCAGTTTGCGTGCATCCTCAGCCAAGGTACTGCTCCAGCTTGCCGTGTAATACACGATGACGGCTTTATCGCGCAAACTGCTAGTGTCGAAGGTCTGTCCGTTGCCCAAGAGAGAGCCGGTGAGACTCAGCGGTTTACCCACGCTTTCCAAGCGGCGAATGGCGCCGGCGGCCTTGGCGGCATGGGAATGCTGACGATAGCGCGTGGTCAATACCGTATACCATTCCCTGGCCTTGGATTCGCCTTGGGGTGTAAACTCCAAGGCCATAGCCAAGCGCAAAACCGCTTCCGGTGCATCCTCGCTATCCGGATACGTTGTGGCAAACTCTTCCAAGGCTTTGCGCCACTTCTCCTGCACAGCGGCGAAACTTTCGGGAGAAGCGCTGCGCAGGGCCAAGCTGTTCTCGGCCAGCAGGAGCCGGAATGCCGCATGGGCGGCCAGAGGGGATGAGGCCTGGTGCAATCGTTCTTTCAACTGCCGTAAGCGAACCAGATAGGAACCATCAGCCTTATCCCCTTCGGCGGCACCTCCCAAGCTGTCAATGAGCAAACGTAGCCACGGTTCCTGTTGCGGGCCTTCGGGAAGCTTCGCCAGGATTTGCTCCAGGACCTTGACCCGCTGAGCATTGTGGCTGGCCAACGCCTCGGCCGTGGGGGGGGTGGGAGTTTGCTGATCGATTTCGTGGAGTTGAGCCACAAGGTCTTTAATGGCATCGGTTATGACCGGTCCCTGGGACGTGGTCGACATTTGGCCGAGGGAGGGGCCATCGATTAGCTTCCAGGCCCGTCCGACTAAAACCATTTCACCCAGAGGCAAAAACCGTGCGGTCTCACCGTCGTAAACGAGGAGCATGGCTTGCTTGTGCGTGATCCAGTCATCGCGCAGATTCCAGGTGTCGCCGGGGATAGTTTGAGGCGGGGCTAATTCAAGATGGCCCCAGCGTGTTTGTGGGGAAAGTTTCAGTTGCTCTGCGGCCTCTAGCACGCGTTGGCCGACTCGTGCCGCTCGTTCCAAAAGTGGCCCCGCTTTATCGGCTGGCATTCCCAGGTAATCGAGATTGGATTTGTTAAGGGCTAAGGCTTCGGCCCGTCGACTGTCACGCGTCAGGATCGCTTGCAGAAGTTCCTGGGACAACTCCTCAGGAGACAGGACGACCCACTCATCGACTAGGCCGTCGCGATTGCGGTCCAGTCCCCATTTGCTGCCATTAGGACCCAACCAGCGGTATTGCACCGGCTCTGTGGTTCGCGTGGGGTAAACCTCCCGAAATGCTTCCACACCGTTGTAATAATATGCCACAATGTTGTAGCTTTGATTGTCGTAGCTGACAAATTGACGCAGAGGCAGGCCTGCGGAGTCACGCACAACGTACCCTAGGGGAGTTCGCCCATCCTTCGGGTTCAGAATCGGTTCCACCTTACACGTTTTCCACTGCTCCGCAGGGGGCGTGGAGATCAGCAATCCCGGATATTTCGGCTGCCGCCGGAGTGCCTCCTCGACGCTGAGTGCGGGGGGCTGCCCCGATGCCGAGTGGGCCATCACTGCCGTCAGCAGCATCGTCGCCGCCAACATCAGCGTCCTTGTGCCTTGCCCCTTCAATTTCCGCTGGGTTTCCATCCGCTGCCCTCCATGCAGAATACTGGGCCTTTTTTCTCTTCGGCAAACATGGCGAGGGAGATTGATGGGAAGCCGGCCTTTCCTGAGGGAGATAAGGCTCAGGAGTGTAGAGATAGCAAGTCGCCTCGCTTAGCCAGCATGAGTTCGCTTTTTCCTTTCCGCGAGAAAGTCCGGAATCTTATGTTGGAATCCTGATGTACTTCGTGATGTATTCCTGAGTATATGTGATATTATGTATCAAGATCGAAGTATTGTCAAATATCCTGATGTGAGGCACTGGCTGCGAAGGCGTCTCGTCAAAGGAAGTGATCCAGGTGAGCAAGGGAACGGGCGTCAGATCGCCTCAGGGCCGCGTTCCCCAGTGCGGATTCGGATGCAGTCTTCGAGGGGCAGAATGAAGATTTTCCCATCGCCGATGCGTCCTTCGGGACCGGTGCGAGCCGCGGAGATAATGGCTTGGACGGTGGGTTCGACAAAGTCTTCGTTGACGGCGATCTGAAGTTGCACCTTGCGGAGCATGTTGATGGTCAGTTCGTGACCGCGGTAGATTTCCGTTTGACCCTTCTGTCGGCCGAAACCGAGGACATCGAGAATGGTCAGGCGGAACACCTCGACCTGATTGAGCGCCGCTTTTACGGCATCGAGCTTATCCGGCGGAATGATGGCGATGATGAGCTTCATAGGGAGATTGTCAAGTCGGGACGAACGCTCGGCGATTTTGCGGCGAAGCGAGTTTCATCCAGTGATTATATGAAAGTCGAGAAGGCCGGGTGTGGGCTGCGGAAGTAAGGACATCAGGCGTTCCCGTAGTTCGATCTCAGCGAGGTGTCGTGATTCCCAAGCGATGGCTCGCCGTTGGAGACTGACCCAGAAAGTTTCCAATCGCGGATTAGTCCCGCTGCCCGTCGTGCCATCCAGCAGGGCGCGAAGTTTAATGAATGCTCAGCGGTCTAGGCGGGGCGCATGCCGTAGGGTCTGGTTGGGATGTTCATCTGGATCGTCACGGTCAGGGAAGGGGGGACAAACCAACTCCTCTGACTGAGGGGCGCACTGCGGCAGGCTTCCAAGGTGAATGTTCCGGGAGCGACGTTGGTGGAGATTCCTGAACCGGCGGCGAGAATGGCAAGTGTGAAGGGGTAGCTACTCCCTCCATCGCTAGCGGAAGGTGAGACGCCTCCGGCAGGGCTGGAGTTTGAACAATGGCCGGGACAGCGGCAGATGTCGCGAGAGGCAGTGGTGCCACTGGAGCTGACGGCGAGGAATCATGACTGGACATAGCAGGCAGCACCGCTGACGCAGGCCATCCCTGAATCGAATGATGAACACTCGGTATACTCCGCGAGGGCTGGAATATCGGCGGTGTGGGCTGTACAGGAGGCGGGAGTGTGCCGGTGGGCGGCACTGGCTGTGTCCCCTGCTGAGAGACGGACAGAGTAGGGAGTGGCTGGGAACGAGAGTTGCCGCTTGCCGCAGGGAGCGAATCCGTCAGCGACGGCGCAGCGAGCACGGGCATAGGAAAGGCTCCCGCCGTGGCTCCCGTGATGTGATACCAGTCGGCGGAAGCCCTGGGATATTGGCCGTGGGATTGTACCAGAAAAGCGGGGGGAGTGGCTGCTCCGTAGCCGTACCAGCGATAAGCTGGCGGACCAGCGTAGATTGTAGCCCCTTGGGTGTTGGTGCCTCGGAAAGGAGTTTGAGCGGAGGGGGGAGGCGTCGCTGCGGCGTTTGTTGTCCCAGTTGCCAGAAAAGCGGGTTTGGAAAACAGTCGGACGGCGGGCGGTTGAGGATTGCTTCCGTTGGTCCAGCCGGACTGAGCTTCGGAAGTGGTGTGAGGATCAGGGGAAACGGATGGTACGGAAGCAGCGGTGGGCAGGACGCTTTCCGCTTCAGCGACCCCTCGGAGCCAAGCAGGGGGGGGCGATTGGACGGGGCGAGCCGGAGGGGATGCCATCGGAGAGCGGCGCACAGGGGTCATGCCGAGGGGGGGTAAAGGTTCCCCTTGGGCGCGAATCACCTCTGACTTATAGAAAGCGGCCTTCGCCTGAGCATCGAGAAGTTGCGGTGCTAGCAGGCGTGCCGAGCGAGGGGGCGAAGGGGGAAAGGAGTCGAGGGCGTCCCCCGCAGGATCGGCCCCCAAGCCAGCAACCGCTCCGAGAAGTACTCCACCCACACCCAATTGCCAGCGCATATCATCCTCCTGACCCCAAGCTCCGGCGTGTGCCAAAGTTCTGACAGGCCAGCTTGACCCCAAGGGCCGAGCTGCCCAGAGTCAGCGGCGTGTCCCGGACCGGGCCGCGCCCAATCCGGCGAGCGCGGGACGCGCACCACCCGCTGGCGCCAACGGCGTGGGGAAGAAACCAAGAGTGTTGTTGAACACAACCGGATGGCCGGCTGGCGGCAAGATGCGATCCCCATCCGCAACACGCTCGGACAGCGGGTCCGGAGCCGCCGCTAATTGCGGGAAAAACAGAGGTCGAGGACCTCCCGGAGCCACGAACGGAGCACCGCCGCCTCGTCCCACACTCATCCCCAACGTTCCCGGACGAACACCGTAATAATAGTTCACTCCCGGATTGATTCCTGACAATAAATTCAAATAAGGACTCAATGGCTGAGTTTGTGGATTATAAATGTTCGGCATCAGGTTGTAGGGATTGATCGCGCCGGAGGGGGGAAGATAGGGAATCGAGGGCAAATTGCTGCCATACTGCTGGAGCGGTGTTTGGGCTTGCAAGGAATGGCTCAGGCACAAACCAGCGGCTATGATCCACATAGATCGTGTCATGATGGTATCACTCTATAGAGTCGTTCTAATGGGTGGCTCCCAGTGTATACGCTTCTGAAGAAGCCAGGTTACATTTCGTCCTAGCGTCCGCCGAAGCCGAAGCCTCGCCCTTGAATCTGATTGACTGTTGCTGCACCCAACAGTGTGACTCCAAAGGCCCGCTCAATCGGTGCCAGGAATCGAGCCATCATCCGGTCAATTGTCACGAGTTTCTGAGCCTTGACGTAGATGCGGTCCCCTGGAAGAATCTGGTAATTGGTGATCGAGATGCCATGCTGCGTAATCCCCACCCAATCGACGGGGAGAATCTGCCACGGTTGGCCAGGATGCGGCGTACGGCGAGCCACCCAGATATTGCGCTTACTGGCAATATCCGATAAACCGCCAACGTTGGCGATGGCATCCAGGACCGTTTCACTTCCCGTGATGGGGAATGAGATCACCTGCTCTCCCCAGCCGGCTCCATCGTAGATGATGTAATAACGCTTGCTATTGTAAGCGAGAACATCCACGATGACGATGATGCTTTCCGGAGCCGTGCCGTATTCGCGCAGCACAGGGTTTTTGACAATATGTTGTCGTATGGCTTCTGCAGCCTGATCCAGGGTCAGTCCCGCGACAATCACGGACCCCCAGAACCCTAAGCCGACCGAGCCATCTGGCCGGACTTGGAACGGGCCAGAAATCGGCTGCACGGGAAGTCGTTCGGTGACCGTTTTCAGGATCGGCTTGCCGTCAGGCCCCAAGCGGGGTTTGCCCGCTTCATCGATATCGGGAACGGTACTGCGTTGGACGACCTCGATAAGTAACTGATCCGGTGGCTCGATGACGTAAGGCGGGAGAGTGACTTTGTCGAGTTCCCGCGGCACAGCTCCGGGCGGGGGGACGGCAATCGGCATGGGCATGCCGGCGGGTCCGGCCGGTGCTAGGGTTCCGTGATGGCATCCAGCGGCGATCAGGAGCCATCCGCAGCCCAGCACGGTCCACCGCATAACTGACCCTCCCGCTTTCAGCGCGTCATCGCTGGTGTTATCGGCGTGATGCGCAAAGGGAGTGAAGCATTTTCCGAGGATCAACGAGAAAAGTTGAAGTGGGCAAGTTCCTGTGTCTAGCTCCAGAGAACACTAGCCCGCTCCAGGGTTGGCTGACCGGAATGCGAAAAACCTGCGGCGATCGGATTCTGGAAGCCGATTAGCTCACGCCTGTCCCCGCCGCAAGGCACGTCCTGGCCGGGCCGAGGTGCGCTGGCCGTGAAGCAAAACCGGTTCCCCATTGACAAAAACATGCTGCATACCGGTGGCCAAGGCGGTGCCGTGATCGTAAGTGGCGTGATCGGTCAGAGCCTGCGGGTCAAAGACGGCGAGGTCGGCAAACCAGCCCTCGCGAATCTGCCCGCGGTAAGCCAGACCAAATCGCCGGGCGCCATGCCAAGCGCATTTGCTTACCGCTTCTTCCAGCGTCCAATCTTGACGCCGCACATGGTGGCCGAGATAGCGGGCGAAACAACCAAAGCCGCGGGGATGCGGCCGGCTCCCCACAAAAATCCCGTCACTCCCAGCCATCATCCACGGGGAACGCATCAGGTCGAGTATGTCCTGTTCCTGGCGTTGGGCAAAATGGCGGATGACACATCCGGCGGCCAAATCGGTGGCGATGAGCAGATCGCAGGTGAAATCGACGAGTTGCCGCAGGGTGGGAGGGGCCGTGAGGCGATAGGCTTCGCAGCAGGCATCCACCAGCAGGTACCCTTCGTAGTGTTGCCAGTCCGGGTGAGGTACGCTGCTCAGGCGGATCGTCTCGATAGGAAAACGGGGGTGAGCAAAGGCAATTTCCAATTGGCGGCGGGTTTCCGGCTGACGTAAACGCTCACACGTGGCATCGATTCCTCCCGCGAGGACTTCCGGAGGAAGCGTGAGCATCGCCACAATCGTACTGCCGTAGAGATAGCAATACAGGTCAAAGGTAATATCGATCTGGTGTTGGCGGGCGGTCTCCAACAGAGGCAGTGTCTGTCGAGCCAGACAGTTGAAATGGGAAACGTGAACGGGGCAACCCGTTCGGCGGGCAATTGTAAACACTTCTTCCAACGCTCTCGGTGCTTTTTCGGGAGTATAACCTCGCATGTGCGTAACATAGACACCGCCATAGGCGGTGAGCACCTCGCAAAGCGCCGATAATTCGTCAACATCCGCATAAAGACTGGGGACATAATCCAGACCGCTGGACAAGCCGACGGCTCCCTGTTCCAGAGCCATGCGGAGGTGGGACCGCATCTGTTCCAGCTCTGCCGGTGTCGCCGGACGAGGATCGAGTCCCAGGACTTCCATCCGCAGGTTGCCATTCGGGACGAGGGTGCAAACATTGAGGGCGCAGCGGCGGTGGAACTGCTCCAGGAACTCAGCGACGGAATGCCACTGGTGATCAGGTGTAGGAAAATTGCCGTTGAATCCAGCGGTGTAGCGCCGCATGTACTGCAAAGTCGCCTCCGAGGCAGGGGCGAAGGCGACGCCATCCTGACCGAGGACATAGGTGGTGACTCCCTGGCGGATTGCCGGCTCATGATCGGGATCCACCAAGAGGGCCAAGTCACCGTGGACATGCGTGTCCACAAACCCCGGCGCGACGACCAGCCCTGTGACATCCAGAACAGTCAGTGCTGCTGCATCGGGAAAGTGGCCAATCGCCGCGATGCGATCCCCTTTGATAGCGAGGTCCGCTCGAAACCAGGGCAACCCTGTGCCATCGACAATGCGCCCGCCACGCAACAAGTAGTCGAACATCGGAGGATTACCAAAAAAGGTGCAAGGGCCATTGCCATTAGGTTATGGTTCGTCAGGGTTTAGGAAAACGTCCGCAGAAACCGAGGTGTTACTACTACCCACCGGTACAAACCCTAGGGAGGATAGGCCATGAGGGTGGAGTTGTCAGTGCCGCAGAGGGGAATCGTGATGGGATTGATCGTTGGCATCCTCTTGGGGGCAGCCGCTAACGTCTGGGGAATGGAAAGCGCTGCTCCACCGCAAGCCAAACCCTGGTTGAATGCCGTGATCCGTTATGTTGCAGAACCGGTGGGGCGGATATTCCTGAACCTTTTGCTGATGACTGTGGTTCCCCTCGTGTTCACGTCGCTGGCGGCGGGGGTGTGTCGCCTGGGTGGTCTGGAACGCCTGGGGAAATTGGGTGTGCGGGCGATGGGATATTTTCTGTTCACCTCCTCCGTGGCTGCGGCCATCGGCCTGATGCTCGTGCAACTGTTCCAGCCCGGCCGGACAGTAGAAGAATCGGTGGTCATCCAGATGCAAGCGATCTACGGCCAGCAGGTCCAGAAACGCAGCGAAGTGAGCGATTGGGGGATCCAATCTTTGGTGCAGATGGTGCCACGCAATCCTTTGCAGGCCGCCGTGGAGATGAACATGTTAGCCATCATTGTGTTCGCCTTGCTCTTCGGCCTCGGTTTGCAACGGATCGACTCACGTCTGAGAGAGACCTTGACTACGACGTTCGAGGCCATCAGCGAAGTGATGGTGGCCATCATTGGTTTTGCGCTACGAGCGGCGCCTTTGGGCGTTTGTGCTCTCATTTTCAGCGTTGTGGCTCAGTTCGGCTTTGGCCTGCTAGTTGCGCTGGGCATGTACGTATTGGTGGTGCTTCTCGGATTAGGGTTGCAACTGTTCGTAGTGTTTCCCTTGTTGATCTCCTTTTTAGGGCGGCGCTCCCCGGTGGAGTTTTTCCGCCGTGTGCGGGTCGTGTTTCTAACAGCCTTCAGTACCAGTTCATCCAATGCAACTTTGCCTACTTCCCTTCGTACCGCACAAACGGAATTGGGCGTCTCTTCTGCCGTCGCCGGTTTTGTGCTTCCCTTGGGAGCCACGATGAATATGAATGGTACGGCTCTGTTCGAGGGAGTCACAGTTCTATTTCTGGCGCAGGTTGCTGGTGTGGACCTGTCGCTTTCCCAACAACTCCTTGTTTTGGTACTGAGTGTGATGACAGCGGTCGGAGCTGCGGGGGTGCCTGGAGGCTCTATCCCTTTACTGGCTACAGTCCTGGCAACGGTCCAGGTACCACCGGAGTATCTCTTCCTCATCCTCGGTGTGGATCGATTATTGGATATGTGCCGTACTACAGTCAATGTGTTGGGAGACCTCGTGGCCGCGATCTACATCCAACGTCTGACGACTTCAGACTCGCCGGTGTCCCCTCGCAATACACCGTCCTTGGGCGATGATGATCGTCCGGGCCAGTCGAGTGCTTCGGAGGTGATAGGGGAATGAGGTGTAGACAGACGTGTCAACGGTGAGGAGAACGATATTCCCCAATGGTGACTTCCGTGGTGGATAGGCGCCGTTCGCGCCAGTAGGTGAGACGGACACGCTGACCCGGAGGAAGTTCGGAAATAAGGTTGATGAGGTGGTTTTGATCACGAAGGGTGACGTCTTCGAGTTTGAGAATCACGTCGCCGGGTCGCAAACCAGCCTGAGCGGCTGGGGTATTCGGATGGACGATTTCGACCAAGGCGCCATTCACGCGTTGAAGTCCCAAGCGCAGAGCGTGAGCAGGTTCGATCGTGGCTGCCAATTGGACGCCCAAATAACCACGGGTGACTTTGCCATGCTCGAACAACTGGCGGGCGATGCGTTTGACCAAGTTCGCCGGGATACTGAAAGAAACACCGCTGCTGTCTCCACTTTTTGAGGCGATGGCGGTATTGATGCCAATCACTTTGCCATCCAAATCGAGCAGGGGTCCGCCGCTTGAACCGGGATTGATGGCAGCATCCGTTTGCAAAAACTCCTTAATCCGAATGGTGGAGCCGAGATGAATCTGGCCGCGATTGGTCGCAGAGATGATGCCGTGAGTGACTGTCTGATTGAGACCAAACGGACTACCGATGGCTAAAACCCATTGGCCGCGTTGGACTTTGTCACTGTCTGCCAGTTCCGCCGTGGGCAAATCGGTCGCGTCGAGCAACAGGAAAGCAAGATCCGATTCCGGATCGGTCCACAGCCGCGTGGGCTGAAAGATGCGTCCGTCCGCAAGAGTGATGTAAATTCGCTGAAGAGGTGCAGTACCGATGACATGGTAGTTGGTGACAACAAGGGTTCCCGCTTGATTGGGCCAGCGGAGTAGGACACCTGATCCCGATTCTTCCACCGGTTTGGAAGGGGTACCTGTGTCCGCGGGCGGAGGCTTGACAGCATCGACGGCCACCACTGCAGGACTCACCAGCCGGACCACCTGTTGGAAACGTTCCGATAGAGCCGTGGCAGCATCGGAAGCTGGACCGGAATGGGAAGTGGCAGCATAGGATCCTGGCGGAGGAGGCAACGGGGGAGAGACCGCAGTCAGTTCCGGTAAAGCAGAGCCTGGCCCGTGCCCTGCCAGCAGCCCCACACTGGCTCCGACACCCATCAATAGCCAAATACGATAGGAGGACATGGAATATACCCTCGATTCTAATGCTTGATGACTTACCTCTCAATTCACTCTAAGGCGAAAGGCCACACAGCAGGGAGGGAGAAAGAGAGGTTCAATCCTGCTCAGCGAGTAAAGCGAGTCGTTATAAAACGCACAAGGCCCGCAGTCTGTCAAGACATGCGGGCCTTGTTTTTGGCTGGGTTGAGGAGGGGAGTCCTCTTTCGGGGTGCATTCCTATCATCGGGAAACGCCCTGTGATTTTACACCCCAAATTGAGACTCTATCCTTATGTTTCAGAGCGTATGTTTCACGAATCCAATTCCGAGAGGTTGACGTGTATATCCTCTGTGGTATTGGAATCACGGACGCGGGACCAATCGTAACGTTGTGGCCCGGCATCCTCTCCTTCTTCTTCCAATTGCCGTTGGCACTTAATGCAATGGGTGCAATAAGGCAGAGCATTGAGGCGGGCGATGGGGATTTTGCAGCCACAGCCTTCGCAGCGCCCATAGGTGCCGTTTTTGAGCTTCGCTAAGGCTCGTTCCACTTGGAGCAATTCGCGGGCCTCTAATTCCGCGAGGGAGGAGGCGAGCGCTTCGCTGGCCGCGTCAAACGCAGCATCGGCTGTATCGCCTCCAGTCGAGTGATGTTGAGCCAAGTCGTCCAAGGCCATGCCTAGACGACGGCACAATTCCGCTCGCCGATCGAGCAGTTTTTTATGGATCCGAAGCAAAGCATCGTTGCGCGCCATGTTGGAGGGTCCTCGGAACGGTCAAAATGAGTTTGGGTGACAATGGACCCGGTCGCAGGGCATTGGGAACGGAACCCGATGTCTGCTAATACCTTGGAATCCGCTCTCCTCTGGGACGATTTTGGTTCTGTTTCAAGTATAGGCTGTCTAATTGTCCGAAAGTCAAGGGGTGGGCTAAGGAGAAGGCGCACCCTCCAAATCGCTGCTGATTTCGTCGTCCAGATGTTTTACTGTGACAACAATCTAATACGGATGTTCGTTGGATTCCGGACAGTCTCATGTGTCGGTTCGGTTCGTACTCCGCAGTAATTACCAGCAATTCCAATGCCAATCGAAAGCCCAGAGAAATTGATTCCGCTTTCCGTACTCATCACGGGTTAAGGTGTCAGGTGATAATAGGGTTTTGGAGAGAATTGCCTCCTATATTATAAGAAAAGTGATATTAGTCTGTGATCTGTTTAGAATCTGGCCAAGCCGGTCAATCTGTGAACATGAGCACCGGCATCATTGCCCCTAAGGGTAACCTAAGGGGGGGCCGTTGCCCAAATCGCTTGTCGAAGGTATCATGACGTTCACTTCCCTGAGAGAAGAGCTGGCAAATGGTAAATATGACCCTAAATAAGTCGGGATTAAGATCATCCTCACGAGGTCTGAGTCGGAGACAAAATTAGTGGGTGTGGGCATACCTTACGTTCTGATCATTTGCGTGGCAGCGGTTATCTGTCTGGTGCCGTTGTCGGTTTATTTGCGTTTTGTGGCGGCTTTAGGGCAGCGACAACGAGCGACAGTGATTAGTGGAGTGTGGGATTTTGCAGGATTGGCGGCGGGCTTATCCGGATTTTTACTTTTTGGTGGAGTGTTACTGCTGGCTCTGCTGCAATCCCATTTTCGAGCGGGGATGCAAGGTGGATTTGCGGCTTTGCGAGCGGGGTGGGAGCAACAGGCAACTACCTGGTCTGTCTTGGCGGGATTGTACATTTTGGCGGTGGTAGTCTGGTTCAGTTTGGTATCCCTGGCACGGCGGCAGTCATGGGTTATTTACAACGTCGTGCCGGGAGCCGTCGAGGAGTGCATTTCTCAAGCGTTGTCCCAATTGGGTATTGCCGCTCAGCGCCGGGGAAATGTCTGGTATCGCGACCGGGAAGCTCTCTGTGAGATCGAAGGGTTTGATAGCGGTTGCACCGTGACCCTCCGCTGGCTGCATCCGGACCGGACGCTCTACGAAGAAATGGATCGGATTTTACGAAATCGTGCTTCCAAATTGGACATACCCGCCGAGAATGGTGCCTCGCTTTGGCTACGGATGGCATCTAGCGGCTTGGGGGTATTCGCCATGACGTGTCTGGGGTTGCTAACCTACGCTTTGTTCTGGACCTAACTGGTTGCCACGGGAGTCGTTGGCTGCGACGGGAGGCAGCGCGCGGTGGATGGTCTAGCAAATCTCACAGAGCTGTCGCAATCACTTTTTTGGGGGATGCTCCCACTGTTCCAGCCAGTGGAGAATGGCCGCGGCGTAATAGGTGCCGCTCATGGAAGGAGGCTCGGCGGGGGCGACGGCATAAGCGCCATCGGGGGAACGTTGGGCAGCGAGGAAACGCTGTAAAGCTGGCAGATCGCGGGGTTTGTTCCGCAGGTGGACAAAGGCTCGCATGACCCGGTAGGTCGTTTCGAGGTCGGAGTGTTTGGAGCCGGCCTTTCCCCATCCGCCATCGGCCCGTTGCCCTCGGCGCAGGGCTTGGAGGTATCGTTGGCTTTGCTCCGCTGTCAACTCGCCCCCCAGTCGCAGGATCAGTGCGACAGCGGAGCCGAGATCACGAGCGCCTCCGTCAGCGGCGTCGCGTTTCAGGGCTTCTTCCGCCACTTCACGGGCCTGAGCGATCCAAGGCTGGACATCAAACGGGCAGTTCTTAAGGCCAGCGGCTTCCACGGCAGCAGCAGCAATCCGAACCTCCTCGAAACTTTTCGCTTGGCGGTGCAAATACTCCCACGCTTTGGCATATTCTTTGGGAGGAATCTGCAAGGCTGTGGCGGCCAATATCCCCACACTGGTCAAAGGAACATCCGGCTGTCCTCCCGGTTCGGCAAAACCGCCTGTGCGAGGATCGTAGCAGCGAAGGACGAACTGCCGATGACGGTCGATGTGGGGGATGGGTGCTCCCAAGTAGAGCAAGGCACGCACGGCGCCGCTAGTCGCCCGCAAGGACGGCTGCGGGAGCACATCCAGGTTTGCAGGGGGCGGCCGGAGGAGAAAGCCTCCCTGTTCCACCTCCTGTTGCAAAATCCAGCGGATGGTAGTTTCGCGATCTTGCCGGGCGTCTGGCGCCGGTTGCACCGAAAGAGACAGCCCCAGCCACCCGCCTACCACCACGGATAAGGCCAGCACCAGACGCATGGTCGGACTCCTCGCAGGTTTTCTGTTGTGAGATCAGCTTCCCGGCCGGAAAGCACGCACCACCTCTTCCCGGGTCGTCATGTAAGGCCCGCCGATCAGATCGAGACAGTAAGGAACCGCAGGCATCACTGCCAGGAGGCACTCGCGAATGGCGGCGGGTTTGCCGGGCAGGTTGATGATCAAGCTCCGCCCGCGGATGCCAGCTACTTGTCGGGACAGAATCGCGGTGGGCACCGAGCGGAGAGAAACCTGACGCATCAACTCGCCGAAGCCGGGAAGCAGCTTATCGCAAACCTTCTCTGTAGCTTCGGGAGTGACATCACGAGGAGCAGGTCCTGTACCTCCGGTCGTCACCACCAAGGCGCAGCCTTCCTCATCGCAAAGCTGCTTGAGCGTCTGTTCGATCAGTTCCTGCTCATCGGGAATCAGGCGGAAGACCGGTTCCCAGGTACAGCTCAACGCCTCTCGGAAGAATTGCTCGATGGCGGGACCGCTTTTGTCCTCGTAGATTCCTTGACTGGCTCGGTCCGAGATTGTGACGATGCCGATACGCATGGATGCTGGACTCTCCCTCCATTGGATGATGCTCGACTCTTCTCTTCTGGCTGAATGCGTGATCCCTCTCTTTCGTGGGATGAAGAAGGGCCTCTTCGGATAATCTCCGGCCCTCTCGCTGGCTTGCTTCTCTTTTTTTTCTTCCTGGGATATTAATCTCTGCGCTTCCGAAAGTCTAATTGCGAGCGGCGTCGCTACCCGGCGAGCAACACAAGGCCGCTTTTTTATCTCTCCACCAAAGAGTCGCGGAAGCCGATGGTTGCACAGTTTGCAAAGTTATCCTACTCGGAGATCAGACAGGTTGCCAACAGCAGGGCTGTCTCGGAAGATCATCGATGGGTCGGGGATGTTGGTTCTTCCGAGTCGGTCGGTTTGAGGTTTTGGCTGTCGTGAGGCTGGCTCAGACGGAGGGGCGCCGATGCGGTCGTGGACATTTGCGTCAGCCGGGACGGTTTTTTTCGGACGGGGTGTGGTTGGGGAACGGTTTGCAGAAGCCTTTGGGCGGTTGGGGGCGCGTCGAGCTTTGCTGGTGACGGATGCCGGGGTGATCCGGGCGGGTCTGGCGGAGACAGTGCAACAAGCGGCCAAAGCGGCAGGGATTTCCTTGGCTGTGTTTGATCAGGTCACACCCGAACCACCCTTGGAAATCATCCGCTCGTGCGCGTCGATGGGGCGAGAATGGCAACCTGAAGTCGTGGTAGGCTTGGGTGGTGGCAGCGCCTTGGACACGGCCAAGCTAACCGCATTGCTTTTAGCCCACGGCGGGGACCCGTTGGATTACACCGGCGATAGCCGGGTGCCGGGTCCGATTCGCCCCGTGATTGCCATCCCTACGACGGCGGGTACAGGTTCCGAGGTATCCGCCGCCGCCGTTTTTACGGACACAAGCCGCCAGATCAAGGTTTCTTGCCTCAGTCCCTACTTGCGGCCCGCCGTGGCTTTAGTGGATCCGCTGCTGACAGTCTCTTGCCCTGCGAAGGTGACGGCGGATTCCGGGATCGATGCTCTCACGCATGCCATTGAAGCCTACTGTGCCGTAGATAACGACAACTTCCCCCTACCACCGGGAGAAGTTTCTGTGTACCAAGGGAAAAACCCCATGGCGGACTTGTTTGCGGCGGAAGCGATTCGTCTGATTGGCCGTTATCTGATGGCGGCTGTTGCTCATGGGGAGGATTTACAAGCCCGTGAAGGGATGGCCCTGGCAGCGACCTTGGCGGGACTGGCCTTTTCCAATGCGGGTGTGGCCTTGGTCCATGCTATGGAATATCCTGTGGGCGGAGCGGTCCATATCTCCCACGGGGCCGGTAACGGCTTACTGCTTCCGTATGTCTTGCGCTACAATCTGCCGGTTCGCCTGCGGGAAATCGCTCAGATCGGAGCGTGGTTATCCGGTATTCCCCTGTCCGAATCTCTGCCTTTAGGGGAAGCCGCAGAGCAGGCTATTGAGTCGATAGCACAACTCCGTGCCCGGATTGGTATCCCTCTGCGCTTGAGGGACGTGGGCGTCCAGGCGGATATGCTGCCAGCCTTTGCAGAAAAAGCCTTTGCCATTACCCGCTTGTTGCGTGTCAACCCTCGCCGCCCCGCTAGTGCCGAGGAGATCCTTGCGATCTACCAGGCGGCCTACTAAACCCGGAAGTGATCCCAACCATCCAGGGCAGGCAAGTATTCAATAAATCGTCGGGTGCGGCTGAGATTTTCGGGCTAAAAGGGGTGGGAGTTTTACCGTCCCAATGCCTTTCGCAAATCATCTTCAGGATTTCTGGGGGATAATAGTCAGGAGAAGTTATTGAAACAGCAGGGGGCGGTGCAGTGCCTGAGGTTGCGTTTCAGGAAAGCCGAATGAATTCAGAAGCCGCCGTGATTCGGAATCCGATTCCGAAGCGGGTACTCTGGTGGTTGTTCTTCCTCTTGCTGCTGGTAACGGGAATCGCTGCGATTCGCGTGTATCGAGGCGTCATGTCTCCAGAATTGCCCAAGGATTTTGTGCAGTATTGGGCCGTGGGGCGCCTGGTGCTGGAAGGAGAGAACCCTTACGCCCCCGCATTGCAACTGCGCGAACAACAGCATGTTTACCCAGAGCGGGACATCGCTCTGATGATGTGGAATCCGCCGCCTGCGTTACCCCTGTATGCCCCGTGGGGGCTGTTACCGGCCCGACTCGCAGCTTGGTTATGGAACGGACTGCAACTTGGGGCAGTACTGGCGGCATCCTTCCTTTTGGTTCGTGTCTATGCTTCTGACTCGGCGTGGTGGTGGTTCCTGCCTCTGTCCCTTGGCTTTGCTGGGACAGTTTGGCTATTGCTCTATGGGCAGAATACAGGGTGGATCCTGTTCGGATTGGCGGGGTTTGCCTGGGGACAGCATCGAGGGCAGCCCTGGCTGGCGGGATGCTGCGGCGCTTTGACTGTGCTCAAACCGCATTTGCTCGTCGGTTTCGGTCTGGTCTGGATTTGGGACGTGTGGCATCGCGGGCAGCGCCGCATTGCCCTGTTGGCCGGCGTGGCTGCGGTTTTGCTGGCCACCGCGATGGCTCATCTGAGCGACCCCCAAGTCTTGCCGCATTACTTGACAGCCCTGCGGGAGCCTTCACCCTATGCTGTCTCTCCCAAGGACTGGATGTTGCCGACGGCCAGCTACTGGTTGCGGCATTATCTGGCACCCGAATCGATGGCCTGGCAATTTCTACCCTCCATCCTGGCGGCACTCGCCTTATTGCTATGGCGGTTGAGATGGGGGGAGAAGTGGTCTTGGCCGCAGGCGTTACCTATCGTGGTCGCTGTCTCAGTGTTGACTACTGGCTATGGGGGTTGGATTTTTGACCTTCCCGTGTTACTGGTATCGCTGATCGCCTTAGCAGCCCGGATGTACCAAGTCAGGCCCATGCTTCTGGTGTACCTGACCGTCTGGCAGTTTCTTGTTACCTGGGCCACATTCGTTTATGGATACACGTTGCATGGTTTTTGGTGGGTAGCTCCAGCCGTTCTTGGCCCGTGCCTATTCCTACCTTTTCTCAAGACCGATTGAGAGATTGTTGGGGCGGGGTCTTCTGTGTAAGTCAGAGAATCCTTCGTTCTTCCATCATTTGCTACGACCGCGCCGCTGGAAGTCCTGGCCAAAGAGGGTCATGCCTCCAACTTCACCGTTGGAACGTAGCCAGAACTGCACCTCGAAGATGCTCCGGTCAAATGTGATGATTTCCTCAGCCGGCTGGATAGGAACGGCAGTGAAGGTGTCGTAGTGATAATGATCCAGGCGGAAGAGGTAGCGCCCCCAGCGAAGATGGAGTAGTCCTTCGCGGAGTATCACTTCTGCGGTCCCGTAAGCGGATTGCTCGTAATGTCCGCAATAGTCAGCCAGGGGGAGTGTGGGTCGTGTGTTCGGTTTGCGAGCTTTGGCCCGCTTCTGGAAGGCGATGGCATTCTGGAAGTCGAAATAATCCATTTGCTCTTTGCAGATTTTGATCCAGTCCAGCGTAGGCAGGCCCAGCATTCGATCGAGGATGGAGCGGGCAATGGCTTCCGTCAGCAGCGAGGGGCGGAGGTTAGCCAGGACACAGATGCCGATTTTCGCGTCGGGTACCAGCATGCATTGAGCGCGGGTGCCGGAGAGGGTGCCCCCGTGGGAGACGCACACGACGCCGCGGTAGTCATGGACGAACCATCCCAAGCCGTAAGTGGTGAATCGCGTCGTCGCGGCGGGAAAGTAGTAAGTCCAGACACCTTCTGGTCGGAAGAGCATCTGCGGAGTGTGGGTTTCACGGAGGTGGCGCTCGGCTAGCAGCCGCCGGCCATTATGGACACCGCCGTTGAGTTGAAAGCGGAGCCACTGGCCCATGTCTTCTGCTGTGGAGTAGATGCCTCCGGCGCCGCCCACATGTTCCACCTCATCATCTTTGACCGGCAGGATTTTCTTGTCGAAGGTAAAGTAGTGGGGCGTGGCTCGGTTCTCGCAGGCCAGTGCCAATTCCCGTCGGCCTGTACTGTGGCGCATACCTAAAGGCTCGAAGATGCGCCGCTGAACGGTCCCAGCCCAGTCGCTTTGGTGATAGCGCGCGGCAATCAGACCGGCCACCGTGAAAGGGACGTTGGTGTATTCCCATGTACTTCGGAACGACGTGGACGGCTTGGCGCGGCCCCAGCGGCGAATCAAATCCTCACTGTTGTGCGTCAAGCCGGCCCAGAGTAAGTCATGGCGCGGCATGCCCGTCCGGTGGCAGAGCAAGTCCCGGATGGTCACTTCGCGATCTGCCAACTCGTCGTTGAGCCGAAAGATTTCCAAATGGTCCCGAACTTTGTCATCCCATTTCACCTGCCCTTGATCCACCAACATCGCCACGAGGGTCGAAGTGAATGCCTTGGAACATGAAGCGATCGGGAAAAGTGTCTGTGGGGTGACCGGTTGATTCTGGCCCTGGGTTCGCACGCCAAAGCCTTTCAGGTACACGACTTGATCACCGCGAACGACCACCACCGCAACGCCCGGAACTTTCATCTCCCGCAATGCCTGTTCGATCAACGTGTCCAGCATGGCGGGATCGAAGTCGGCCGCCGTCACCGATCCACCACCGCAGAGGATCCAGACGCACGCCCAAAGTGTTCTCCACAGCCATCGATTCCGCTGGCGGCTGCCCATCGTCGTGTCTCTCCCGGTTGTTTCCATCTTGTCAAATCCTATCGCTTACTGCCGGATTAGCCATTCCTATGATACCGCCATCATCGCCGTGCTTCTCGGCTTTGGGCTTGGCTCTCCCTGCTTGCGGGCTAGCAAATCCACCGCCATCCACCGCTTGAGGCGATTGTCTAAACTTATCGTCACTCGTGGTGGGGACCGACCGTGTCCTCTGGCGATCGCCGGCCTCCTGCACCCAACTGTTTTGTATCTCCTGGGGTGGAAGCTGCCATGGTCCTGTAAGCCCCACAGAATGCCACGCGGACCACTCTATCCAAGAAAGTTCGTCCCCTGGTTGCCTCCATCTCGATGCGTAGCCGGGGAGGCGCATAAATCCGATCGCTTCTCCTTCCATCGTGTCGGGGAACACAGAGGTGCCTCAAATGACGCAGGCCGTGGTTGGTGGTAACCACGGCCTGCTGCTTGCTCTGAGGGTGCACGTCCCAGGTGCTATTCCACGTTGGCTGATAGCGTACTTGTCATGGGCGGTGCAGCATTAGCCGACCAGTTCCTTGATCCAGCGGGGGTTCTCGCCCGCGATGTAGTAGGGCCGGCCAATGTTGTCGCGGATGCTGGCGTTGGTTTCCGGAGTGGGATCGATGCCCAAACCGCGATAGAGGGTGGCGTAGAGTTCCAAGACGCCGACTTCATCCTTGGTGGCTGAGGTGCCATCCTTGTCCGTTTCGCCATACACAACTCCGCCTTTGATGAGGCCGCCGCCAAGGACCACGGACCAAGCACGGGAGTAATGGTCGCGCCCGGCATTGGCATTGATCCGCGGGGTACGCCCGAAATCCCCCATCCAGACGATGACCGTGTCTTGCAGTTTGCCCCGCTGATACAAGTCCTTCACCAGCGTAGCAAAAGCGGAGTCCAGCGTCGGAAGCATGCGCGTGAGCGCGGCATGGGTGTTGTTGTGGAGGTCCCAGCCACCCATAGTGATCTGAACGCAAGCCACACCTGCCTCCACCAGCTTGCGAGCGAGTAAGGCAGAGCGGCCAAAGGGCGTGTTACCGTATTCCTCTTTCAGCTTCGGGTCGATCGGCTTGCCATCAATTTCCTTGTCGAGACTGAAAACATCCTTGCGGGTGGAGACCACCATGTTGAGGGCTTTCTCGTATACCTCGCGGTGAGCGGTCGCAGCATCGCCGGGGACGTTGGTGGTGAAACCATTTTCGATACGCGCAAACAAGGCAGCCCGGCGAGCTGTGCGCCCATCATCCACCGGGGAGTTCACATTCTCCGGCGGCTGACCCGGATTCTGTATGTTGAACGGAGCGTAGCGCATGCCCAAAAAGCCAGCGCCGCCTCGCGGTCCGCCAACGGAAATGAAAGCGGGCAGATCGGCGTTCCGCATCGCCTCAATATCCATCGCCTGATAGTAAGCGAGCACGGAGCCGATAGAAGGATAGTCCAGAAGCGGATTGCGCTGCCGACCGGTGTTCATTATGTAGGTGCCGCGATCATGATCCCCTTCGCGGGAGTTGAGCGAGCGGATGATCGACAAGTGATTGAAGACTTTCGCCAATTTGGGCAGATATTCCGAAATCTGGATGCCGCTGACCACGGTGTTGATCGGCTTATGAGGGCCGCCATTGGGGCTGCCCGGCTTCATGTCGAACATGTCAATCGTCGGCGGTCCACCGGCCATCCAGAGGATGATGAGGCTTTTCTGCTTTTTCCGCATTTCTGGAGCCGCGGCCCGAACTTTAGCCAGAAACTCCAGCCCCGGCAGTGTCAAGCCCGCAGAGGCAATACTGTGTTGCAGAAAATGGCGGCGATCTGTGATTCCGAACATGGCAAAGGCTCCGTGTCACACAACAATCGGGGTGCTACCGCGTTATCCACATCCTCACTCAAACAGCGGATACATTAACCTAGCACAGCTTTGGGAAACGTCACCGTGCTCGTCGAGGGGAACCTCTTCCCCCTCATTTGCCGCTGCTATAGACTATGACGCCAATCCCCCGCCCAAGTTCCGAAAAAACTCCTCCGTAGCCGACAAGTCTGATCAAGAAATGGACCTCAAGCTCTTGTTTGTCTTGCTCAGGGAATTGGCCAGAGGGCATGCCAAACGACCGCAGGCTGAATTCCTCTGCCTGGTTTTGTTCCCCGATCTTCGATTCTTATGTATGTCAGCAGATATCCAGGTTGCTTTGGCTTGGAAGAGGGAAAAGTTTTTACTATGATGTGCGATTGTCCCGCTTGTGGGACCTAATCAGATGGTTGGCCAGGCTGGTCCGACTTGTGCCGCAGTGAGCTGAACACAGTTTCTGGAGGTTGTTATGCGCCCAACACGTTACCTGATGGGAGTGCTCGCGGGGGTAGGTCTCTGCCTTTTGCTGAAGGCAGGCGCGCCAGCGGAGGTGTTGGCTCAGGCTGCATCCGCGGGTCAGAAAGACAAGCAGAAGGTGGAGAAAAAAGAGAATGGAAGCAAAGCACCTGCCACCATAAGGGAACCCGGCCAGACCAAGGAGGTGGGGAAGGCAGGAGCGAGTGGTGGAGTCGTTGAGGTCTACCAGGCCAAAGATGGCTGGCGGTTCCGCATCAAAAATGCTCAAGGGAAATCCCTGGCCATCGGTGTGGTGGGGTATTCCACCAAAGAGGAAGCGTTGCAGGTGGTCCAACAGGTACAAGGGATACTCAACAGTCAAAAGGTGGTCACGGTAGAAGGGAAGAAGTGACCTAGCGGAATTCGCGGGGAATCCGCTCTCCCGGAAGCCGGCGGACAAAAGGGTAGCGGTCCAAGCCGATGACAGGTATGAGCCAATCGTGAGTAATTTCCGGCTGGAGAAATGCGCCGGCGCGGACGTACATCATCGCGAGTCGGCTAGTGCCCGGTTCCCCCACACGTACCACCGGCTGAATCCGGCGGTACAGATCGGGATCCGCGTAAGTGACGGCATGGACGCAATGGGCGATCCGTGGGTTGTACCAAAGCGTATCTAATACACGATAGCGAACTTGGCCGGAATTAAGTTGGAAAAACCATTGCCGGGCTAGCTCATAGCGTAAGGCCGAGATTTCGTAAGGTCCCCACATCGAGATGCGGTCCTTCTGCTCCGCAGCCCGCTGCATCGTTTCCTCAAGCGTATAGTTTTTCCCCGGCTGAGGCCACAGGCGCAGGGGCCGGACGGGTCCTTCGGCTGGAAGCCAACTGATTGTGAACCATTCGACGGCCAGGGTACCATCTGCCTGCCGGCTGGCCTTGGCAAAAATGGCCCATGTATGTGCCGTACGCGGTCGGAAAGGGATCGCCTGACCGCCGAAGAGAATCATGTAATGCCGGTTCTGGCCAATAGCTTGAGGAGGAGCGGCATTCCCCAAGGGAAGGACCAAACCCACGTCAACAGAATTCCTGTCCAACTCCAAGGCCGCGCGTGGAAAAGCAGCAGGATGAAGTACGTTGGGGCGTATCCGCTTTTCATCCTCTGCCTTCGCCTCGCCAAACGGCAGCGCCAACCACAAAATCCCCACCCAAGGGGAGAAATAGACACGTGACCGATCCAGAATACCCGTCTTGCTATTCATCTGCAACGCTCATTCTCTCAGGGATGCGAAGGGAGGAGGGTTGGAAACGGAGAGGAGGGTCCCCACCAACTCTTCCCATGGAACTCCCATCGGTTGTCGCTCAGGGAAGTATGACTTTACTTCCCCACATCTTGAGATGAAAGGAAGGGAGGGAACGTTACTTCGGATGGAAGCGGCAAGAGGCGTACTGCGGAGTCGCTTGGCAGGGTATGCTGTCGCATCCAAAGCGGGAAAGAGAGTGCGAACCGATTTTCAGGAATGCAAGGGTTTGCCGGCCCATGCCATGCGAGCGGCTTCGGCGAGGACTTCACTGAGGGACGGATGGGGATGGATGCACCGGGCCACATCTTCGGCAGAAGCGTGAAACTCCAGAAGAGTAGCGCACTCCGCAATCAACTCTGAGGCTTGAGGACCGATAATGTGCACGCCCAACAGCCGGTCTGTGTCCTCCTCAGCGAGTACTTTGACCCAGCCGGTCGTATCGCCGAGGGCTTTGGCCCGCCCATTAGCCGAGAAAGGGAATCGCCCAACGCGGTAGCGGATGCCTTTCTGTTGCAGCTCCTGTTCTGTCGCACCGACGCTAGCCACCTCTGGATGAGTGTAGATCACGCTGGGAATGGCGGAGTAGTTGACGCGGGGCTTCATTCCGGCTAGGCGTTCTGCCACGACTACGCCTTCGGCACTGGCTTTGTGGGCCAGCATCGGACCAGCAATCAAATCGCCTACCGCCAAGATGTGCGGCACAGCCGTGCGATAGTCAGCATCGACAGCCAGGCGTCCACTTGCCGGGTCCAGGCGTAAGCCCACAGTTTCCAAGCCTAATCCCTCAGTGTAAGGCTTGCGCCCGACGGCAACGAGAACGCGATCGCCCCGGAAGGTTCGGCGTGTGCCATCGGCTAAAGAAGCCACGAGAGTGATCCCGTTGCCATCTGCTTGGGCTTCGATGACGCGTGTTTGAAAATGGAATTGCATTCCCTGACGTGTCAATTGCTTGAGAAGCTCCCCGGCGATTTCGCTATCCGTGTGGGGTAATAGGCGAGGCAGCGCTTCCAGTACGGTGACCTCGGCTCCCAACCGGCGCCAGACGGAACCAAGTTCCAATCCGATATATCCCGCGCCGATAATCAGCAGATGCTGCGGAACAGTGGTGAAATGGAGGGCCTCGGTTGAGCTGACAACGACTTGGCCATCGAAGGGGAGAAAAGGCAGTTCTACGGGAACACTTCCCGTTGCCAGAAGGATATGACGTCCTTGCAAGGGGAGTGCCGCCCCTTCCGCCTGTTGCACGACCACTTGATGACCGCCGTTCAAGCGGGCCACGCCGTGATAGGAATCAACGCCATATTTCTTGAACAGGAATGCGATGCCTTGGGTCAGTTCATGGACGATGCGGTCTTTGCGAGCCAGCAGAGTTGCCAGATCAAGAGTAACGCCAGAGAGCCGCACGCCGTGGCTGGCCAAGTGCTGCTGCGCTTGGACGTACCAATAGCTAGAATCGAGGAGCGCTTTGGACGGAATACACCCGATATTCAGGCAGGTGCCGCCTAGTTGCTTACGTTTGTCCACACATGCCACTCGCAGCCCCAGTTGTGCGGCACGGATCGCGGCCACATATCCTCCTGGACCCGCGCCAATGACCAACAGATCGTAAGGTTCTGCCATAAAAGGAGCATCCACAAGAATTCAGGGGAAGGCACAATTAAGGTCAACAATGTAGATTATATCTACGTATATCTGTATTTCCAATTACGGCAAGCCTAACATCAGAACTGCAGGATTTTCGATACATTCCTTCACACGGACGAGGAACTGAACGGCTTCGCGACCGTCGATCAACCGGTGATCGTAACTCAAAGCCAGATACATCATGGGGCGGATTGCGATCTGGTCTTGGACAACGACTGCTCGCTTCTGGATAGCATGCATTCCCAAAATGGCTGACTGGGGGGGATTGAGAATCGGTGTGCTGAGCAAAGAGCCAAATACCCCGCCGTTGGTAATCGTAAATGTGCCCCCCTCCAAATCCTGGAGTGTGATTCGGCCCTCACGAGCTTTGCGTGCCAATTCGGCGATGGCGGATTCAATCTGCGCAAAACTGAGGCGATCCGCATCTCGGATCACCGGCACTATCAATCCACGATCTGTACTCACGGCTACACCAATGTCATAATAATGATGATATACAATATGTTGTCCATCAATTCTAGCATTGATGATGGGAAATGCTTTCAATGCTTCCACAACAGCTTTCACAAAAAATGACATAAATCCCAGCTTGACTCCATGCCTTTTTTCAAATCGTTCATTATAACGTTGCCGCAGTTCGATGATGGCGGACATGTCGGCTTCGTTGAAGGTGGTCAGCGTTGCGGTCGTTTGCTGGCTTTCCAGAAGCCGCTCGGCAATGCGGCGGCGGATGTGACTCATCGGTTCGCGCGTGACAGACCGCCCAGTAGGAGTAGCTCCAGCCGAGGGAACGGAAACAGAAGGGGGAGAAAGAGACGGGGCTAACGAGGCGGAGGCTGAAGGCGGAGCTAGAGGACCTGGAGTGGAGCCGTCGCCGCCAGGAGAGGGAGGGAGAGTGGAAGCTCCAGCGCTCGTAGCCGCGGGGGTGCGCTGGGCCATAGCCGCGAGCACATCCCCCTTGGTGATTCGCCCTCCCGGTCCGGTTCCCGTGACTTCAGCAGCGCTAAGTTGGGCTTCCGCGAGCAGTCGCGCGGCCGCCGGCGAAGAACGAGGAGTCACCGGAGAAGGTGAAAGCGGTGGCGGAGGCACCGGGCCGCTTGACGGACCAATTCCAGGGGCTGTTACTGGGGGAACGGTGCTCTTTTCAGCTTGTGCCGATCGGTCCGGAGGGAGTGTTTCAGCCAGGGGTGGGATATCTGCGGGGCGGGACTCAGCCGATGCTGTCGCTTCCGTGTCAATTACAGCGAGGACTGTACCAATGCGTACTGTTTCCCCTTCACGCACGCGCCAGCTTAGCTTACCAGCCGCGGGAGCGGGAAGTTCCTGAGTGGCTTTATCGGTTCCCAATTCGGCCACAGGTTCATCCGCACGGACCCAAGCGCCATCCGGTTTCAACCAGCGGTTCAGTGTCACCTCGCTGATCGATTCTCCCAGGGCAGGAACGACTAGCTCGATCTGAGGCATGAAAGTTGGCTCCTCTGGTGCAATAGCTGGCTTGTGATGGTGTGGTTGGTCAGGAAGTCGATCCTTCGTTAGCGATTATTATGGGTTGGGGTGATGGTGCCTGCGATATCTCGGAAACCAGGGCGAGAGGAGACTCCGCGCCTGGGGGGCCGTTGGCCGATTGAGGAGTAGGAGTGATCCACCCGACCGAGCCAGGGCCGATTGGACTGGGGGGAGTGGTTGCGAAGGCTCCTTCCACCAGAAGCTGTTGCTCTCGCTGATGGACGTGGAACGAACCCGTGGCTGGGCTGGCTCCGGCATCCCGCCCGACGTATTCCACGGGGAAACCCATCGCTCGCAAGCGTGGTTCCACGAACGACCACGCGCCCATGTTCTGGGGTTCCTCTTGGACCCAGAGCCACTCCCGGCAGCGTCGATAACGGCCTAGAACGGTCCCCAATTGTTCTCCGGGCCAGGGATACAATTGCTCCAGCCGTACCAAGGCCACACTGACGGTTTGCAGGTGTTCCCGGTGGCGGAGGAGTTCGTAGTAAATCTTCCCGGAACACAGGAGCACACGCGTTACCACCTCCGGATTGGCTGACGCATCATCGAGCACTTCGTGAAAATGTCCGGCTTCCAGCTCCGTGACGGGGGATTGCGCTTGGGGCAGGCGGAGCAGACTCTTGGGTGTCATCACCACGAGCGGCTTGCGAAACGGCCGCTTTACCTGCCGGCGCAGAAGGTGGAAGTACTGGGCAGGAGTGGTGGGATAACACACCTGGATGTTGTCTTCCGCACACATTTGCAGGAAGCGTTCCAGTCGGGCGGAGGAGTGCTCCGGCCCTTGCCCTTCATACCCGTGAGGCAGCAGCAGAACCAAGCCGCTGGAACGGTTCCACTTCGATTCCCCGGAGACGAGGAATTGATCGATGATGACTTGGGCACCATTAGCGAAGTCGCCGAATTGGGCTTCCCATAACACCAGAGTGTACGGATCATCGAGGGAGTAACCATATTCGAATCCCAGGATGGCCGCTTCGGACAAGCTGCTATCGTAGACCTCGAACACGGCTTGTTTCGGGGATAAATGGGCCAAAGGGTAGTACTCGGCACCGGTGTGATAATCTACGAGCACAGCGTGACGCTGGGAGAAAGTGCCGCGGCGGCTGTCTTGACCGCTGAGGCGAACAGGAATCCCCTCTAGCAGCAATGTGCCGAAGGCTAGGGCCTCGGCTGTCGCCCAGTCTACGGACTTGCGCTGCCGAACCGCTTCGTGTCGGCTGTGCAGCAATTTGATCAGTTGCGGGTGGACAGTGAACCCTTCCGGAAGATGCACAAAAGCATCAGCCACGGTATCCAGATGCCGACCTGCGGCGCCGGTTTCTACCACCGTGTGCGTGTACTGGCGTTGCAAGCCGCGCCAGCGCCCCCCAAACCCTTCCATGCCCCGGCGGCGGGATTGTCCCAACGCCATCTGGCCGCGGACCTCTTTCAACGTGCTTTCCAGCTTCTGCCGGTACTCCGCAACGGCGACATCGGCATGCCGTAAGGCTTCGACCAGCCTGTCCTGAAACTCGGCATCCAAGGCGGCGGACACTTCCGCAGTGAGCGATTCCTGAGAAGGCTCAGCCGACAGTTCGGCTAACTTCTGGGCATAGATCTGGGAGATGGGCCGCTTCTGCTCGATGATGCGGCATTGCAGCGGTTGGGTGAAACTGGGATTATCTCCCTCGTTGTGGCCCCATTTGCGGTAGCAAACCAGGTCGATGACCACATCGCGTTGGAATTGTTGCCGGAACTCCAAAGCCAAATGAGCAACCGCGACGCAGGCTTCTGGGTCCTCCGCATTGACGTGAAAGATCGGCACCTGGACGAATTTGGCGATGTCCGTGCAGTACTGTGTCGACCGGGCATCGCGGGGATTGGTCGTGAAGCCGATTTGGTTGTTCACCACAATGTGGAGAGTGCCGCCTGTGCGATAACCTGCCAGATTCATCAGATTGAACGTTTCCATGACGATGCCCTGACCCGCAAAGGCGGCATCGCCGTGGATGAGAATCGGTATGCCTCGCTTCCGCTCGCGATCCTGGTGCAGCCGTTGCTTACAACGCACTCGCCCTTGAACCACCGGATCGATAATTTCCAAATGGCTCGGATTGGGGGTCAGCGAGATATGCACCTTCTGACCGGCTGATGTTTCCACATCGGCAGAGAATCCCAGATGATACTTGACATCGCCGTCTCCGTCGATGGTAGACTGCGGCAGATAATTGTCCTCGAACTCAAAGAAGATTTCCGCCAAGGGTTTGTTGAGGATATTGGCCAGAACGTTCAAGCGACCGCGGTGGGCCATACCGAGCACGTATTCGCGCACGCCTAGTTCCGGACCTTTCTCGATGAGGGCATCAAGGATTGGAATAAGCGTTTCTCCGCCTTCCAGGGAGAAACGTTTCTGTCCCACGTATTTGGTGTGCAGGAACCGTTCAAAGGTCTCGGCCTGAAGCAGAGTGATGAGGATGCGATAGCGTTGCCGCAGACCCAGCCGCCATTGCCCTCGCTGGGTTTCTAGACGCTGAGCGATCCAGTTGCGGATGTCCAGCGAGTCGATGTGCATGAATTCCACGCCCACACTGCCGCAGTAGCTGGCCTGAAGATGTTCCAGCAATTGACGCAAGCGGACCGGCCCGCCCAAGCCCCACACTGATGAAGCATCGACGGTTTGGTCCAAATCCGCCGCCGTTAGGCCAAAATTGGCTAGGTCGAGAAGGGGTGAGGGAGGCGGCGGACCGGCAGACAAGGGATCGATATGAGCTTGCAAGTGACCCGCTTGGCGGTACCAGTGGATCAGCCTTTCAACACCCGTTTGCCGGCGCAGTTCGTCGCTTCCAGAAACGACCCGGCGTTCATCTTCCCCTCGGCTGGCAAACTCCATCCCTGAGAAAAAGGCGGCCCAACTCGAATCGACTGACGATGGATTGTCACGCCAGCGGCGGTACAACTCTTCGAGAAGCGGTCCATTTTCGCTGTACATTGGCAATCTCCAGCCCCTGTCAGCGTAATTATAAGTAGAAACAAAGCTATCCGAGAAAGTCGGACTCATGTTGACCCCTGCTACAAGCCAGCTTTTCCGGGTTGCTTTCCTTCTCATGGCCGAGGGCGAGCTGAGACTACGTCTGCCTGGAGAGAATGACCTGGAGAAACAGGTATCAAATACCAAGCAGAGACGATATGATAGCGAAAACGTGGCGGAGGAAGTGACGGACGATATCACGTAACCTTTGCAAGGGGGATTCCCATGTTGCGCTCAGGACACAAAGTGTTAGGAGGAATCGTGGGGGTGATCGCTGCATTCATGCTGGCGCCGACTCCCCAAGCCGCCGGTCAACCTGGTGTTCCCAAAGCAGGAGCGACCCTAAAAGCTGGCGATCCAGCCCCTGATCTCAAAGCCGATAAGTGGTGGAATGGCGATCCCGTTACCCAATTGAAGAAGGGGAATGTGTATGTGGTCGAATTCTGGGCTACCTGGTGCGGTCCCTGCATCGTGATGATGCCCCATTTGAGCGAATTGCAGGAGAAGTATAAGGACCAGGGAGTGATTTTCATCGGTTACACGGCCCGTGATCCCAATAACACCCTGGCTAAGGTGACTAGCTTTGTCGAGAAGCGGGGACGAAAGTTGAAATACCGCTTGGCCTACAGCGAGGACCGCGGCACTTATGATGCGTGGATGAAGGCAGCGGGTCGCGGTGGTATTCCTTGTTGCTTCGTGGTGGATCGCCAAGGCAAGATCGCTTACATCGGCCATCCCATGTATCTGGATGTCGTTCTGCCTAAAGTGGTGGCGGACAAGTGGAAGCTGGACGACTTAGCAGAAGTCGAAAGGGTCGAGCAGGAGGTTGATAGCATCTTTGCCGCCTCCCGGAACCCCGAAGAGTTTCTCAAAAAGCTAGAAGCGTTCGAGAAAAATCATCCGGAGATGGGAGGGATTCCTTACTTCAATGCCCCGCGGATTCTCAGTTTGCTGCAACTTAAGAGGGTCGAACAGGCTCAGAAGACGGCGGAACAGATCCTCGAACAAGCGCTCCGCCGCGAGGACCCCGCCGCCTTGCAGAGCCTGACCGCCCTACTCACCAACTCGCCCCAAGCGAACCAACATAAAGAACTGGTGGCTCTCGCATTGCGCAGTGCCCAAGGATTGCTGAAACTCAACGGCGATAAGGACCCCATTGCCCTCTACTTTGTGGCGGAAGCCCACTTCGCCTCCGGCGATGTTGCCAAGGCCAAAGAATGGGGGGCTAAGGCCTTGGAAGCGGCCGAGCAGGAACCTCAGCTTAAACGGCAAATCCAGCAACGGATCAGCCGTTACGACAAATGAATTCTTCTGCCTTTCCAAGCTCTCATTGAAATCCACCACCTTCCCCAGGAGGGGGGGAAGGGATTATTATGGATTGGCGCCGCTGAGACGATCCAGCGGTCTCGTTGTCACTACCCATTGCCTTGGGTCGGAGCAAGGCTGAGGAATGATCCGGTAATTCGCAGCAGGGAGCGTCGGTAATGAGCCTCTTGTGGCAAGTCAGGAAGACGTGCCAGAGGGGGGAGAGGGAATGGCGGACTCGGCTTGACGCAGGAGGTGCGCGAGTTCACCACGGAAGACGAATTGAGGGTCGTCGAGTTCGGGAGGGAGTTGCTCCCGGCCCACGTGCGCGAACATGATGTCAGCCTCGGCAATCAATTCCTGTCCGCTGTGGGCTGTACCCCGGACCCGTGCGCCGGCTTCGCTGAGGTCGAGCAGTTCGGCTTGGTAGGTCAATTGTTCGCCGGGGTGGGCTTCCCGCTGGAAATGCGCTGTGATTTTGGCCAGAACGACATTCTTCTGGAAGTTGTGGGCGTGGCCGACCAAGATGCCGCCCGTTTGTGCCAGTCCTTCGAGAATCAGCGAGGCCGGCATGACGGGATAGCCGGGGAAGTGATCGGCGAAGTAGTCCTCAGCCCAACTGAGGTTTTTGACAGCGATGGCCCGGCGTCCGGGTTCCAGACGGAGAAAGCGATCGATCCAGGTCCAGCGCATGGTAAGAGTCTCGGCGCCGTCGTGGGAGAAGCAAGGCGGAACACACCGGCCTCGATCCTGAGCGTTACTGGGCGGGGGTGGCCAGGCGAGATTGCAAGTAACGCACAATCAGGTCCACGGTGAAGAGGTCTTCGATCCGGTCGAGGCGCGGATTCTCCCGGAAGGAAGTGAGATCGGCGTAGGGCATGCGGCGCTGCAACTCGGCCAGACCCTCGGCGGTGACCTGTCCGTTGGCCACGAAGCGAGGATCACCCTGGAAGATCGATTCGGGGAAGAGGTCTTCGCGGGGGATGCGCAGGCCGAACTGCTTTTCCAGCCGGAAGACAATGTCGAGGAAGTCGATGGACTCTGCGTTGAGATCGGCTTTGAGACGTGAGGTGGGGGTCACCTCATCTTCCTCAACATTGAGGGCCTCGACCAGAATGGAACGAACTTTGGTAAAGATGTCATCGTAGGTCATAAGTCAGGTTCTCCGCGAATCGATCAGGCATGGGCGGCCCCCAGGCTCAACCCGCCATCCACTGTGATGACCTGTCCGGTGATGTAAGCCGCTCCGGGACCAGCCAAGAAGAGGACCACGGCGGCCACATCTTCGGGCTGTCCCAAGCGACGTACCGGAATCCACTTCTTCAGATTGTCCTCCCCCGCGAGGGAACGCACAGCTTGGCTCATGTCCGTCTCGATGAAACCGGGAGCCACGGCGTTGACCAACACATTACGCCGAGCCAATTCCACGGCCAATGCCCGGGTGAAGCTGTTGAGCGCTCCTTTGCTGGCCGCATAATTGGTCTGGCCGGGATTCACGTGTTCGGCAGCGACGCTGGAGATATTGATAATTCGTCCTGAGCGCTGCTTGAAGGCCATCTGGCGGGCCACGGCTTTGCAGAAGGCGAATGCTCCGCCCAAGTTGGTTTGCAACACCGTGTTCCAATCCTCAGCCTCCATCTGGAGGAAGAGCTTGTCCCGGATGATTCCTGCGTTGTTGACCAGAATATCGACTCGGCCCCATTCTGCCACTACGGCTTCCACAATCCTTTCGGCTGTGGCGGGATCGCTGACATCTCCTTGATACGCTCTGGCTATCCCGCCCTGTTGGGCAATTTCGGTTTCCAAAGTTTGGGCGGCTTCCACATTGCCTCGGTAGACAAAGGCCACCTTGGCTCCTTCACGGGCCAACGCAGAGACGATGGCTCGGCCGATTCCCCGGCTGCCGCCGGTTACAAGAGCGACCTGGTTCTGGAGCTGCCCCATGGTAATTAATCCCAGTTTATCAGTTCGCTGCACTCCGGGCATGTGTAGGGGAAGGTATCGGACCCCACCATTGTCCCGTCAATGCCAGCCAGCGTTTCTGCCAATAATCCCGCAGGAGTGCATCCTGTTCGGCTCCCGTGGGTGTATGTTGTGCTAGACTATAACCGAAGAGGGTCAACTGCGCAAAGACCGTTTGTTCGCCGGCATCGTTTCGGCCCCTGGCTCTGAAAGTGGCCAGCGAGTCCTGAAGTTGCGTCAGTTCCACGCTGACCTGCAACTGCCGTCCGGGGGTCATGAACGCGCCGAACTTGACTTGCTTCGCCTCCCGCAGGACTATCACAGGATAACGGAATTCGGTGCTGATGTGCCAAAGCCACCCCGCGGCTTCCACACAGGCTTGCAGCATCAAAACACCCGGCATGATCGGAAAGCGTGGGAAATGGTCCGCCAGATATTCCTCGCCCAAAGCCAAGAGTTTGATCGCAGTGAGCGATTGGCCAGGGGTCCACGAAACAATCCGATCGATCAAATGAAACCGCATAAGGCTCGATGGCTCCGCCGTCAGGTCTACGAAACGCCGGGCGATTCTTCCCTTCTGCCGGCTTTTTCGAGGAAGTACAGCCGGCTGCTGCCTCCAGGAGAGGCAGAGGGGAGAAAACTCCGCCACCCCCTGATCTTCACTCCCCACTTGCGGGAGGCGGGACTATTTGCTGCAAAAGCGGGATAGGCTCCGGCCAGTGTCCCGCCTGTAAGAATAGGCAGTATAGTCATCCTACCCGCCTCTGGACAGGGGAGGAAATGGCGGATTCTCCCTCGTGGGCGGAGGACGTTCCGAAGAAGACGGAGGGTCGGAGATCAGGCTGGAGCCAGCCCCAGACTGATCTTGCGAGCCTGTTCGGCCATTTTGTGGACATCCTGCGTGATACGCATGGAGCAGAATTTCGGCCCGCACATCGAGCAGAATTTGGCACTTTTGAAGACATCTTGGGGGAGAGTTTCGTCGTGCATGCGGCGGGCGGTTTCCGGATCGAGAGACAACTCGAATTGGCGGTTCCAATCGAACTCAAAGCGGGCTTTGCTCAGGGCATCATCGCGCAAGCGTGCCCCTTTGCGGCCGCGGGCAATATCCCCCGCATGAGCAGCGATTTTGTAGGCAATAACCCCTTGGCGGACATCCTCCTTGTTCGGCAGGCCGAGATGCTCTTTGGGAGTCACGTAGCAGAGCATTGCGGCGCCCGCCTCGGCGGCCAAAGCCGCCCCAATGGCACTGGTGATATGATCGTAGCCGGGGGCAATGTCGGTCACGAGCGGACCGAGCACATAAAAGGGGGCATCATGGCACAACTCCCGTTCCTTCTCCACATTCATCTTGACCAGATGCAACGGGATATGGCCAGGGCCTTCAATCATGACTTGGCAGCCGTGTTTCCAAGCTTTCAGGGTTAACTCGCCGAGTGTTTTCAGCTCCGCGAATTGAGCCTCATCGTTGGCATCGGCCAGACACCCCGGCCGCAGTCCGTCCCCCAGAGAGAAGGTGACATCGTAAGTCCGCATGATCTCGCAAAGTTCGTCGAAATGCGTGTACCAGGGATTCTGCTGGTGATGGGCAATCATCCAGGCTGCGATCAGGGAACCACCCCGGCTGACAATACCCGTGATGCGGTTCTCCGTCAGGGGGATGTATTCCAGCAGAACACCGGCGTGGATGGTCATGTAATCGACCCCTTGCTGCGCCTGATGTTCTACCATGTCGAGCAACATTTGCGGGGTCAGGTCACGGACATCCTTCACCTGCTGCACAGCCTGATAGATGGGCACCGTGCCAATCGGGACAGGTGAGGCATCGATGATGGCTTGCCGGATGGCGTCGATATTACCGCCGGTGGACAGGTCCATGACCGTATCCGCGCCGAGATGAACGGCGGTATGGAGCTTTTCCAGTTCATCTTCGATGGTGCCAGTCACGGCGGAATTACCGATGTTGGCGTTGATTTTGCACCGAGCGGCAACGCCGATACACATCGGTTCCAGGCGTTTTTGCAGATGCACCTTATTGGCCGGGATGACCATCCGGCCGCGGGCGACTTCAGCACGGATTAATTCCGGCTCCAGGTCCTCCCGGCGCGCCACATATTCCATCTCCGGTGTGATGACACCTTGGCGTGCAGCTTCGAGTTGCGTCATGGCAGGTTCTCTCTTGGACCAGGGTAGTTAGCCACGCGCTGAGGGCCAAGGGAACATCTCCATGCCGCCGGAATGCTTCCAGATCTCTGGACCAGTGCATGGAAGGTGTAAAGCGGCCCGAAGAAGGGATCGCCTCCCTCAACGGCATGACCCGTTCAGGTTCCAAGGGTATAATCTCAGCCCGTGCCCCGTGCACAGGCACCCCCGGCGAGTTACTATCGTTGTAGATAATCCGCTAGGTCATCGGCCAGCCAGGGTGGCGATCACCATCGCGGCGGCACTTGACCGGCTCCAGTCTGGCGGTTCAGCCTCATAATCGTTAATTAGATTGGCGTTTGCTTACGGTTTGGGTCTTGTCCAGACTCATTTCTCGCCCGCCGCGCGAGCCAGGTCTTCGTCTCGGCCGGCGACCAGAAGTGTTTCCGAACCTTTCAGGACAGTGTCGGGATCGGGAGTGGAGATGATTTTGTCATGCAGGACGTCATGCATGGCAATCACGGTGATCCCGTACCGGCGGGGCAGTTCCAGTTCCCGAAGCGACTTGCCCACCCATTCATCGCGCACCGCCATTTCCTGCATGCTGAAGCCAGACGCTAAGCGCACGTAGTTGAGGATGGCCGCTCCGGACAGGCGGGAAGCCAGCTCCAAGGCGGTGTCCCGTTCCGGAAACACGGTTTCTGTAGCTCCGACACGCTCCATGACTCGAGCATGGTCCCGTGACACCACCTTGACGTACACATCCTTGACGCCCAAGTCCCGCAGAGCCAGAGTCGCCAGGATGCTGGCCGTGATATCGTCTCCCGTGCTGACAATCCCCACATCAGCATTGCGAGCGCCCACCCGCTCTAGGGCTTCAACGCTGCGGCCATCCGCGACAACAGCGCGGGTCACAAAGGGAGCAATGCGGTCCACTGCCTCTTCCCGAGGATCGATTGCAATGACTTCATGCCCTTTCGCATGTAACGCCTCCGCGGCACTGGAACCGAAATTGCCCAAACCAATGACCACAAATCGCTTCATGCGGCTACCCTCACGATGGCGCTTTGCGAGAATGCATCGATGTCCCCGGAGAATCGCCCTCTGGCGCCTTTGTACCATCCAGGCGCAGGCATTCCCAGAGCCGCATGCCTCCCATTCCCCCAGGACATCGCCAGGTCATACCTGAAGGCGTTCCAAGGCAGAGAGCCAGACCAGCCACTCGGCGGTGATCCAAGCAGGGTGTGCTTTCAACCGACGGCAACTTCCTCATACGCGTAGCGGAACTTGCCAGGCAGGCGGGCTTGGACCGCCAAGGCTGCAGCGAGGGCGAGCGGACCAACTCGTCCCAGGTACATTAGTCCGATGACAATGCACCGCCCGGCGGATGACAACTGAGGCGTCAAACCCATGGACAATCCGACCAGATTGAAGGCACTGACGGCCTCGAACATGCGCGGCAAAAAACCGCCGTTGCTGCCACGAGCTTCTGTAATGGACAGTAACAAAATGCCACACGTGACCGCAATAAAACCGATCACAAACAAGCCAATGGCCCGGTCCGTGGTCTGTTTGCGCAAGGAGCGGCCCCAGACGCTGGCTACTTCCCAACCACGAAAGCGGGACCAGGCCAGAACCATCAACAGGGCCAGCGTCGTGGTTTTCATCCCTCCCGCCATGCTGCCAGGAGAACCCCCGACGGACATCAGCAGGATGAGCAGGAAGTTGGCGGCATCGCTCCCTTGGCCATGATCGACTGTGTTGAATCCACACGTCCGGGTGTTGACACAGATAAAAAAGGCGTTGATACACTTGTCGAGCCAGGACATGTCTTTCAGAGTGGTGTCCCATTCCAGCCAGATCAGAACGGGTGTGGGGAGGAGCAGTAACATGGCTGTGGTGGTCAATACGAGGCGGGAGTGCAGAGACAGGGTGAAGCGATGGGTCGCTCGCCGCCGCCAGTATAAGTAGAGTTCCTCCCAAGTCAGGAAGCCTAATCCGCCGGAGATGACCAAAGCGCAGACCACCAGCAAGGTCGGAACATCCTGGCGAAAAGGAACGAGATTGTCACTGAAGGTGGAAAAACCGGCATTGCAGAAGGCACTGATGGCGTGGAAGAGGGCAGGCCAGGCTGCCCCTTCCCACCCGAACCGAGGAACCCAAAGCAGGTATAACAGAATCGCTCCAATCCCCTCAAAGGTCAAAGTGAAGAGGACGATGTGGCGAGTCAATTGCCGGGCATCAATCCGGTGGTAGCCGATTTCCAGAGGGTTGCCGACAGCAGAGGCTTCCTGGCGCAGTGAGGGACGCCCCCCCAACGCGGTGATCACCAGAGTCGTGAAGGTCAAGATGCCAATGCCACCACTCTGAATGAGCAGCAAGAGCCAGGCTTGACCCAGCGGAGTGAATGCGGTTGCAGTATCGACCACCACCAGGCCCGTCGTGCAGACGGCGCTAGTCGCTGTGAAGCAGGCCTCCAGCCAGGAAAGGCGTACACCTTCATGACAAATGCCCGGCAGCCACTTCAAGCCAACGGTGCCCAAAGCGATCAGCAGGATAAACGAGCCGGCGAGCATCTGGGGAGGAGTGCGGCGCTGCCACCACGACGGACGCTGGCCGATTGGTACATCCCAGAGTGGACGCATGGATACTTTCACAAACTCAGACCCAAATCCCCTCGACCAGTCCCTACTTTCTCCAGTACTTTGGGCCATGCTGTTATTGGGCAATACCGTTAAATTGCTGGTGAGGAGTGTTCAGCAGCCCTAGCGTAAAGTTTCTGGGTCCAGCCGCACGTGCTTGATGTGTGTGCGCCGCCAAGTGTAGGTGATTTCCAATAGCCCCGACGAGGCGGCAATCATGGCGGGATAGGAGTACTCCCCGGGTTCCGTTTCGAGATCATAAACCTTTTTCCAGGTTTTGCCGTCATCGCGAGAACGGGCTAGGCTCAAGGGCGTGCGGGTCAGCACCGTCGGGTTGTAAATTAGGATCAAGTCTCCGTTTTTGCACCGCACCACATCGATGCCAGAGTTAGGGTTGGGCAAATCTGTTTCCGCGGCTGGAGAAAATGTCAATCCGCCGTCACGGGATTCGGCCCGGCAGATTTTTCGCGGCTCACGGGAACGCAGCAAAGCAACGATCTGTCCCTCGGCCGTCTCGAACAACGTCGGTTGAATCTGGTGATGCTTCCCGGGCAAGGGGAAGGCATTCGAGCGCCGCCAGGTTTTACCGTCATCCCGCGAACTATCCACATAGGGCGTCCAGTTGCGATAACTTTCGATCGAGGTTCCAGCCAAAATGGTTCCATCGGCCCGCTGGATCGGCTTGGCTCGAACGGGGCCAAATTGTCCGGCGGGTAACATTTCGGGCGGGGACCAGCTTTTCCCGTTATCCGAAGAGGTCCGGACATAGCCGCTCCACTGCTGGGGATTCGGACCGGCCTTATACCAGAGGTACAGAGTTCCTTTAGCCGTGCGAAACAGGACCGGATTCCAGCAGGGTTGGCCCGGCTCACTGCCCCAAACCCGCGGCTCGCTCCAGCGCTGCCCGTCAAAAATACTGCCCCAGATCTGCACGTCCTTAGCTCCTTCATCTTTGCCGCCAAACCATGCGGCCAAGAGCCGCCCCCCTTCCACTTCCACGATCGTGGAAGCATGACAGGAGGCGAAGGGGGCCTTCTCGAAGATCAACCGACTTTCCACCGACACAGTGCGTATCATGATCCATCCTCCCCGCCTTCCAATGCACAGTCTGTACCATCTCCTTCACACTTCACAGGTCTGGACTCCGGATCACCCACTTAGCACTCGTTCCTTCCGCCAACGCGCTCCAGCTTTTCATCTGACACTTCAGGAGAAACAACTCTATAGGATAGGAGTCTGGAAAATTCCCGCAAGCAGATCATGGCGAAACTCCGTCAGATCGGGGAACTCTCCCCAAATTTGCTGGCAAACTGTTGGTTGGTCAACATGTCCTGGAATTGACCTGAAGTTGTTGAGAGAATACCATACCAGTGTGGTGGAAGATGAGGCAGGGCACAGGAGCACATCCACGATTAGTTGAAGACGAACCGGTGATCAATCGAACGAATGGGTCTTTCGGGATCACGGAACGCTGGACGAGGGCACGTATTGGGTGTTCCTTTGGAAAGTTCTAGGTGACATGATGGATGGCTCTACGCCTTTTGGTCCACAGGGAGAAAAGGTTCTTGAATCTGAGGGGGAAGAATTCTATTCCAGTTTCTGGGAGAAGTGGCCCCAGCCGGGAAAGGAATGACGGCAGCAGGTGCTGGCGTTGAGGCCGCTGCCGGTAAGGTAGGCCCGAACTTGGTGGAGGACGAATTGCCCGTCTCTGACGTGGCGGTTTGTGTATAAATGGCAGAACGATTCTTTTGCCCCGATCCATTGGAAGTTGGCGACTACGTTCTGACTGGTCCGGAAGCGCACCACCTGGCCCACGTCCGGCGCATCGAGTTGGGGGAACGCGTGGTGCTCTTCAACGGGGACGGACGAGAATATCCCGCGGAAGTGATATCCGTGGGGCGGCGATGTGTTGTTCTGAGTATTCTCTCTGTTGAGGAGGCCGAACGGGAGTTGCCTGTTCCGATCTGGGTGGCCTCGGCACTCCCCAAGGCGGATCGGACGGACTTTCTCGTGGAGAAATTGACAGAGTTGGGCGTTACCCGCTTCATTCCCCTCCTGACAGCACGGAGCGTCGTGATCCCGCGGGAAGGTGCGGTCGAACGCTTCGAGCGCGCCGTCATCGAAGCCAGTAAACAGTGTGGTCGCAATCGTTTGATGCATATTGATCCGCCGCAGCGGTGGGAACAGTTTGTTGGGCGTACCGATCTGCCTCCATGCAAGGTGCTGTTGCATCCGAACACGAGCTTGCCGCCGTTATCAGGAGTGTCCGCGGCAGGTGGCGTGTTGGCGGTTGGTCCGGAAGGAGGGTTTACCGCCGAGGAAATCACCGCCGCTCGAGAGAACGGCTGGGAACTCATGAATCTCGGCCCGCGCACTCTACGGATTGAGACCGCTGCCCTGACGGCTGTTGCCCGTTGGAGCGACCCCCTCCGCCTGAGTCCTTCACCCTCGTCGGCTGCTGCCGCTGAGAGCCAAGCAGCTTCAGATGGTACCCCTTTGGAGACAGGATTAGACCGCGCTGGGTTACGCAGTCCGTGACGGAAGATCAGGACGAATCACGGCTCAGGACGAAAGCACGGGCAAACCCAAGGCGCGCCGCTTCTCTGCCACGAAGGCCAAGTGATGCGGGATGTGATTGATGATCGTACGGATTACCTTTTCCAGTGTTTGCAGGCCGCGGAGATTGTGACACCCTGTCTTTTGCAACTGCTCCGGACTCAAATGGCGGATGATCCGGGCCACATCCCGCCGGGTCGCTTCAATTAACTGGAGTTGTTCTTCCAGATCGCGTTCGTGGTAGGCGAGGGCTTGAACGTAGAGATTTTCATCGGCTGCCAGATAGAGCGGAGGTTCTGGCAGAGCGATGATTCGCTTGATCCGATCGGCGAATACCTGTTCAAAGTCGGCTAGATGGCAGACCACTTCCATGGTGCTCCAGCGACCAGGGATTGGCCGCGCCAGTAATTGCTCCCGGCTCATATCCGCCACAGCGGCCCGGACCGCGAAGGCACCAGCGAGGTATTCGTCCGCTAAAGCGTGGGCTGGAGAAGTCATGGCGATTCCCCCAGAATCGAGGAGCTATTCTCATTGAACGTTCTCATTTTGAGCCGAGATGTTCGATCCCGAAAGTCAAGTCGGTTTAGTTCCGACTCCTGTCCTTGAGTTCTTCCAGATCGTCATTGTCATTATCCTGCCGAGGGTACCTTTCCTCTTCTTCTTCCTCCTCAAAATGAGGAGTCGGCAAGTCGAAGGAGATGATGGCGCGCGGATCGGCCTTGGGATCATTCTCCACGATCAGGGGCTGCGAATAATCCTTGCCATCCACTGTTAGGACCACGCGGTAGGTTCCAGCGGGGATGGCGACGCCAAGTCCGGCACCGCGGCCGGTGCGACCCGTGCCCCTGCTGGCACTGAGATTCCACGTGACCCGATGGAAACCAGGCTCGGCGGACAAATTGCGGAAATCTCGCAAGGTATTGCCGCTGATATCGGTGACTTTGAGGCTGATCGTTTTCGCAGGACGGGTAAGCAGGTAGTCGATGATGGCTCCGCGGACCGGATTTTCGCCAGCGAATTTGCGCACTTCACGCGAGTAAGGCGAAAGCCGGCCCGTTTCGAGCTTCCAGCGAACAACAGGGGCGGGAGCAAATAGGGTCGCCGGCTCCTGGAACGGTTGAGAGACTGTGCGGGTCGTACTCGTGGTCGCGCTTGCAGCCGAAGCAGCCGAGGTGGAGTCGGGCGGTGCCAATTGACGCAATGTCGTTACGTCCAGGATCCAAATGCTCCGGCCATGGGTTGCCACCACGATTTCACCGGCTGTTGTCGGTTGGGCCACCTCGTGAATGGCGACGGTGGGCAGATTGTTGTTAAGTTTCGTCCAATGTCCACCGCGATCGAGGGAGACAAAAATGGCGAATTCCGTGCCGCAGTAAAGGATGTTGGGGTTGGTGATATCCTCCCGCAACACACGGGTGGAACCGAATGGGGGCAGGTTGGCCGTGATCGCTTTCCAGCTCTGGCCGTAATCCTCGGTGACAAACAGGTAAGGTTTATCATCATCAGAGCGATGGGCATCGATGGCAACGTAACACCGTCCTTCCACGAAGCGGCTGGGTTCGATACTACTGATCCAGCGGGGACCCGGCAGGCCCGCAGAACGAAGTTTGTCCGCTACGTTGGTCCATTTCTGGCCGCCATCACGAGTGATCCAGAGATTACCGTCGTCGGTACCGGCCCAGAGCAGATCAGGAGAACGCGGGCTTTCAGCGATGGCGGAAATGGTGCCCTTTTTGCTGGCGGTCAAATCAGGACTGATCGCCTTGAGGTCGGCGCCGCGGTTGATCGAGCGGAAGACGTACTGAGCGCCGCAGTAGAAGATGGCCGGGTTGTGATGCGAGAGGATGAAGGGAGTGTTCCAATTCCAGCGCAACGGCTCGTTGGGAGTCACAGGCCGGGCACCGATGCGAGCCACTTCTCCGGTGCGGAGGTTGCGTCGGATCATACCGCCATTCTGGCTGGTGGCATACACAATGTCCGGGTCGGACAGATCGACTCGGCAGGTGAATCCGTCGCCTCCGTTGAGGAAAAGCCAATCTTCATTACTCGGCCCAGTAGGCCGCATCGTCTGGCTAGGACCGCCCCAGGAGCCGTTATCTTGCAGGCCGCCATAGACGTTGTAGGGTGTCCGGTTATCCACACAGACGTGATAGAACTGGCCCAGAGCTAGGACGTTGAGGTGGTCCCAGTTGTCACCCCGGTCATACGTGACGTAGAAACCGCCATCCGTGCCAATGAGCATGTGCCGGCTGTCCTTGGGATTGATCCAGAGGGCGTGGTGATCGGGATGCAGACCCCGCGCTGGGGCAGCCGCGAAGCGTTCCCCACCGTTTGTAGAACGCCACAGAGTCGTATCACCGAGCACATAGAGTGTCTTGTCGTCGTTGGGATCGACCCGGATGACCGAAAAGTAGAAGGGGCGGGGATTGAGGCTATTGACGCGCCGCCAGGTCTCTCCCCCATCCCGCGAGACGAAAACTCCACCGGTCTGGTAGCCATCCTTGCCTTGGTCCCGCTGGACGTTGGGCTGCTGGCCGCCCACGGCAGGACTGAGCAAAAAGGGGCGTGCAGAAGCGACCGGTGGGGCTAAAACCACCTCCACTTGCTTGCTCTCTTTTCCGCGAAGGTAAACAAGGGGGACTTTGTCGCCAGGGGAAAACTCTTGGAGGACCGCTCGCAACGACTTTTGATCCGTGACACTCTTGCCCGCGATCTTGCTGATGACGTCTCCTGCTTGCATACCAGCCTTGGCGGCAGGTCCATCGGGGCTGACGCTTTCAATGGCAATTCCACCAATGGCGGGACCGCGGGCCAAGGTGACTCCTAAAGCAGGCGGCGGTGCATCCGGACGTCGGCCCAACGTCACCACAAAGCGCACCTCTTTTTTGTCCCGCACCACTGTGAATTCCACTTTGTCGCCTGGTTTCTTCGTGCCGATGTAGTCCAGCATCGCTTCATAGTCTGCGATCTTTTTGCCGTCTAAAGCTACAATGATATCTCCGTTTTTTCCTCCTCCTTTTGCTACAGGTCCATCTCCCACTTCTTCAATTTTGACTCCGCCTCCGGAAGCTGTATCACTGGAAATACCCATATAAGCAGTAATCGGAGTGCGGCCTTTACCCACATTTTCTGTGTCGATGATAGCGTAGATCAGCCCTTTGGTTTTCCGAGAGGCATCGAGGCCGATCCGTCCGAGTTTGACGGTGGGCAGTCCGTTAGGTTTGCTGGGATCATTCAATTTTTTCCAGGTTTTTCCTCCGTCCGTTGTCTTGTAAAGCCCGCTACCGCTTCCGTGGGTGATCACTGGGCCGTACTGGTCGGTCGTGGGCCACGTGGTATTGGGGCCGTAAAAGCCATCGAATTCATCCCGCCGCCGTTCCCATGTGGCAACGATCAGTGTCTCGGGATCAAAGGGATCCATAATCATATCGATGACGCCAGTTCTGTCATCGACATAAAGGATTTTATTCCAGGTCTTACCGCCATCCGTTGTTTTGAAAAGTCCTCTCTCAGGATTCGGACCATACAAACGTCCCAACGCTCCTACATAGACGATATCGGGGTTTCTGGGATGAATGAGGATTTTGCCAATTTGGAACGAGTGTTTCAATCCCATATGGCGCCAAGTCTTACCACCATCAGTGCTTTTGTAAACTCCATCTCCATATGAGACCGAGTTACGCGGATTGGCCTCACCTGTGCCGACCCACACGATGTTCGGATTGCTCGGAGCCACAGCCACATCCCCAATGGACACTGTGTTCTCTCGATCGAAAAGGTGGGTAAAGGTGGTGCCGTTGTTGGTGGTTTTGATCAATCCTCCGGAGGCGGTGGCAACGTAATAAGTCGTGGGGTCGCTTTCGACGACAGCGATGGCGGTGATGCGCCCTCCCATGTTAGCGGGTCCGATGCAGCGCCAGGTCAGCTTCTGGATGACCGTCTCCAGAGTGACGGAGGGACGGGCCGCCGAGGCCTTGCGGAGCGCATCCAGTTTTTTTTGCAGCTCGGCGATCTGCCGTTCCAGATCGGCAATCTGCTTTTGAGTGTCCTCAGCAGGCAGTGGTTGCTGGGAACGGGCAAGTTCGGGCAGAGTGATGAGTCCGATGAACAGCCAAAAGAAGGCCCACGCACGCAGAAACCGGTTACTCATGGCGGCATCTCACAAAAAGGGAGGGGTATACCTCGGATGAGTCGCACAATTTACCTAGGTACCCGATTTTAGCAGGTTGCCTAGTGGGTCAGCAAGGGTTCGGGTTGCCTTGCCAGCTCGATTCATGTCAAGGAACGGGACTGTAGCGGATGGGACGGGAATGCGGGTTTTCCGCTATGACAGCGGAGTGGTATAACAGGGAAGCGCAGTGTGAAGCCAGAGGGAGTCAGCAACAGCGGATCATGTGCTCGGAACAGAGGGTGTGAGGCGGCAAAACCGATTTCCGACGGTGGCCGGCAGTCGCGAGTTTCCAGAATCAGTGATAGAGGTGACGGATTGAAAAATCAGGAAGGGGAATAGGGATGGCTGTGGGAAGATGGGTGCTGGGAGTCGATGGCGGTGCGACGACGACAACTGCCTTGCTGGCGGAATTGGAGACAGGCCAAGTGGTTGGTCGTGGGACAGGAGGTTCCTCAAACATTCAAGCGGTGGGTGAAACAGCAGCCTTGCGAGAGCTGAACACGGCAGTGGCAGCCGCATTTGCAGCGGCGGGCCTGCGTCGGCAACCTGTAACGGCAGCCGCCTTGGGGTTAGCGGGGATCGATCTAGACGGCGAGGATGTGATCCGAGGGTGGGCGGACCTGGTCGATCTTGCGGAGCGGCTTCTGGTGGTCAACGATGCACGCCTGTTATTCGCCGCCGGAACGCCACAAGATTGGGGGTTAGCTATCATTGCGGGCACTGGCTCGATTGCTTACACGCGTACTCCGGAAGGAAACAACAACCGGACCGGCGGGTGGGGTTGGCTGCTGGGAGATGAAGGAAGCGCTTTCCAAATCGGTTTGCGTGCCCTGCGAGCGGTATGCCGGACCGCGGATGGCGTGGGACCGCCTAGCCGGCTGAGCCAAATTGTTCTGGAGAAACTCGGATCGAGTCAAATTCGGGACTTGATCCCCGCGGTGTACCGGGGAAGTTGGGACAAAGCGTTCATCGCTCGGTTGGCCCCCGTGGTGCTGGATTGTGCCCAACACGACGAGGTGGCAGAGCAGATTGTGGCTTCGCAGGCTCAGGCCTTGGCACGGACGGCAGCAGCGGCCGTGCGGCAGATGCACTGGTCAGAACACCTTATTCCCACAGCCCTAAGTGGCGGGTTGTTCCTTCATAGCGAAATGTATCGAGCACGGTTCCTGGAATATCTCCGCCGAGAAGGTGTTCATCCGGAACCAGTGACGCTGGTGGAGGAACCCGCACGGGGAGCCGTCCTGCTGGCTCGACAACTTTGTACCGATCTCGCTTAAGCCCCCTTCGTCGTCGGACACCGATCTTGAACTTTGGTTTCCCTTCGGAAGAATAAACATATGTGCGTCGTCCTCATCTGCTTTGGGATGGAAGGTGCCTTGCCTGTGGGAATAGTCCCAGAGGAAACACACGGGTGTTGTGGGGGGCCAACACGCTGTCCCCATTCTGGTCGAAAAAGGGGTTTTCATAGTCCTGGGATCACAAAATGCTCTGGACTCAGAGTCATACGAATGTAGAAAGAGTAATAAAGCACCACTGCCTCTGGGCTGATTGAGCCGTAATGAGGACCTTGTTTGTAGAGGTGCAAGTTCGGCGGTTCCCACTGAGTAAGAAAGTAGCGGTCGAGGGTCGAAGATTCCACGTGTCCAGTATGTTGGCTGGGGTATGTGCTGAACAGGGATTGAAGGAGCAAGAACATGGCCAAGAAAGGGAAAGAAGCCCGGCATATTGTCAAACTCAAAAGTGAAGTCAGCGAGCATTGTTATTACACCGAGAAGAACAAGAACAACACCAAAGAGCGCTTGCAGTTGCGTAAGTATGATCCGACGGTGCGCAAGCATGTGATTTACAAGGAAGCTAGCAAGCTATAAGGGTGGCAAGAGAGAGGGAACAATCCGTCGGGGTCGTGGACCACCCGGCGGATTTTCTGTTTGTGAACGCACCTCCGGTGAGGGGGCGAAAATGGCTCAGCATACCGACGGGGTGGAGGCCTCGTTGTTGACATGCTGGGAGGTACGGTGCAAGGTTGCAGGATTACTAGGTGCAGCAGTAGGAGTGGCCTTGCTGCGCGATTGGCGTCCTTCCCTGGCGGCATGGGGAGTGGCCCTGATCCTGAGTGTCGTCGGTCAACTTCGTTGGCGCCGGCTTTGCGCTCACTTGTTCTTGTTGGGTGGAGCCGCATTGCCTTTTGCTCTGGTGTTGCCGTGGACCTTGGCCGATGAACGTTCCCCTTGGTGGGAGTGGGGGCCGTTGGCGTTGCATCCCTACGGTGTGGAGGTGGGTGCAGCGATTACTTTGCGGCTCTGGGCGATCGGTTTGCTCGCGGCCCTCCTGATCCACACGACCCGATGGTCCGAATTGCTCGCAGCGCTGCGACGCCTGGGTTTGCCGGCTTCGTTAGTGTGGATCATCGCTTTGGCACGGCAGTATGCGCACGTGCTGGCTCAAGAGTATCGCCGTCTGCGTTCCGCCCTGCGATCGCGTGGATTTCGCATGCGGCGAACAGGGCACAGCTATCGCACCTTGGGCTATGCCTGCGGCGCTCTGGTCGTCCAAAGTGTCGAACGGGCGGAACGGGTCTGGGCTGCCATGCGCTGCCGGGGATTCCAGGGAGATTTTACTCCCCTGATGTCGCGTGCTTCCTGCCGTTTCCGGGACATTGCCGTCTGCGCCTCGCTTTGGAGCATTATGTTGCTCTTGTGGCTCTGGGATACCCAATGGTGAATGCGAGTGGGTGAGGAGCGAAAAAGCATCAGAAGTAGTTCTTCCGAGGGAGTCCTTGCATTGTCTGAGCCAGCACCGCCGGCAAGCGAGATTGTGGTGCGGGTGGAGCACCTGTCCCATGCTTACCGCCCTTCCGGATGGGTCTTGAAAGACATAAGTTTCCAGGTCCAAGCGGGAGAATGCGTGGCCGTGGTGGGGCCGAATGGTGCGGGCAAAACAACTCTGTTTTTGCGCTTGGCTGGCCTGCTCCCTGGCGAGGGAGGACAGGTCAACGTTTGCGGTTGGGACCCTGCAGACCCGCACCAGCGTGCCCAACTTCCGAGCGTGTTGGGAATGGTCTTCCAAAATCCGGAAGACCAGTTGTTTGCTCCCAGCGTTCTGGAGGACGTGGCTTTTGGACCGCTGAACCTGGGATTATCACCGGATGAGGCCCAAGAACGGGCTTTGACAGCACTGGCTTCCGTGGGGTTCCCTGCCGATAAAGTTCACGCACCGCCCTTCCAACTTTCTGGTGGAGACAAACGCCGAGCGGCTCTGGCTGGTGTTCTGGCGATGCAACCGAAGGTCTGGCTTCTGGACGAACCGACCGCATTTCTGGACCCTCGTGGGCGGCGGGAATTGCTCGCCTTATTGCGAACGTTGCCGGGAGCCAAACTCATCGCTACCCATGATCTGGATTTCGTCCTGGAGTTGTGCTCGCGGGTTCTGCTCCTCGATGGCGGCCAATTGATGGCTGATGGACCGATCGAGGAGATCTTCGCCGACGATGAGTTGTTAGAGCGCCACGGTTTGGAAATACCCTGCCGGCGGCGCTGGTTCCAGAGCACGAGCATGACTGCGGATGGGACAAAAACAGGCGCTTCGCTTCGACGCAGTCAAACGACTGCATCTCGGAGTGAGGAGCATTGACGGTTGGGTATTAACCGGTCTAGCTGGGATGGAAAAAGGAAGTGTTACTATGCCGTCCGTATTGTTGACCGAGCCGCCGTTGCAGCCGCATCATGAGCCGTTTTCGGTGGAGCGCATTTTGCGCCCGTGGCGTGAGATGCCCCGGCGGAGGCACAAAATCATCGCTGTGCTGCCAGCTTACAACGCCGAACAGACCCTGGCCGCCACTCTAGCCGACTTCCCGCCCGGTTGCGTGGACGACATCCTGTTGGTCGATGACGGCAGCACGGACGGAACAGTGGCCCTGGCACGCCGCATGGGACTGAACGTGCTCGTCCATGAACGCAATCGCGGCTACGGTGCGAACCAGAAGACCTGTTATCGTTATTGCTTGGAGCAGGGGGCGGACATCATTGTGATGATTCACCCCGACTATCAGTACGACGCGCGGATCATACCTCATGCTGTGGCCTTTATCGAGCTGGGGATTTGCGACATCGTCCTGGGAAACCGAGTCCGCGGGCGGCGGGAGACGCTCCGCTGCGGTATGCCCTGGTGGAAGTACATTAGCAACCGGGCTTTGACCATCTTCGAGAACCTCTGCTTAGGTCAGAATCTTGGCGAATTCCACAGCGGCTTCCGCGTGTATCGCCGCCAAGTCTTGGAAATGATACCGTTTGAACGAAACAGCGATGACTTCGTCTTCGACACCCAACTCCTAGTACAAGCGGTGCATTTTGGCTTCCGCCTTGGAGATGTGCCGGTACCTGTGCGATATTTTCCTCAAGCCAGCCAGATCAATTTCCGCCGCAGCCTGCGTTACGGCCTACAGACAGTTATGACGGTGGTGCAATATGGCCTGCATCGCCTGCGTTTATGGCGGAGTCCCTTGTTTGAACTAGCTCGTCGGACAGCAAGCCCAGACAGGGAAGTCAGACCCCCGGACCCCGAACCTGGACAGTGCCGCTCTCTCCTCTAAGGGGCCGCCATCGGAATGACTACACGGAAGCTGGTATAAGGACTGCGGCTGCCAGCGTATTGTCGTTGGGGCAAGGTTTGTTCGGAGCGGAGGTGGTCGAAAGTCAGCGGATTAGGGAGAGTGAAGTTGCGGCCCCGCAGGATGATCGCGTCCTGATCGGCAGGAGGATGCTCCAGGTCCCACGGTTGCAGTGCAGCTTGCGAATCGCCGGACAGGAGCATGCAGGTCCATTCACGGCCATTACCGGCCATGTCCCGTAATCCCAATTCGTTGACATCGCTGTTTCCAGTATCCGCAAGGGTGGGCCGCGGACGGGATTGGGCGACCCAGACTTGGCTGCCGGGACGGCTGACCGAGGCTCGCTCCAGAGCCAGGTATAACCCCGCTGCGTAGTCCCACTCTGGGGGTGTCGGCAGCCGGCCGCCGAAGACATTTTGGGCGAAACGCGCCGCTTCCAGGGCAGTCACCCCCGTGACGGGCGCATGCTCTCCGTGCGCCTGTGAATCCGGAGGAACTGTGCCGCCACCGGCGGCATAAAGCTTATTCCAGACCTTAGTTTCCAGCATGTAAAACGGTGCTGGCATGTTTGGCCCGCTGGCAGGGGCAATGAGCCGGAAATAAGCCCGTTCTTCACCTACGGGGATGACAATTCTCTCCGCCAGTCGCCGCCCATCGGCCAGTGTGATGACGGCAGATTCCGCGACTGCCTTCGCTCTGGCATGCGGCAGTGTTAGAGCCAAGGATGATGTGTCCGCGCCTTGGGGGCTGGAAATATCCCGTGAAATGCCATCGCGGCTGTTCTTGGATGGCCCATCGCTGTTTGAAGTCACTGCTTCGGTCTGGAAGAAGGACAGCCAAGAAGGGAATGTCCACCGGCTGGCAATGGCGGCGGCACCACCGAGAAAAAGCACCACCATACCCAATAGGGTAAGCCGCAGTTTCTTCCTCCAGCTCTTCGGCGGCAGGCTGGGTGCTCCGAGTTGAGGAAGCGGCGTCAGCGCTTCTGGGGAGGAGAGTGTGGCGTCGGGTGTTGCCGCGCTTTGGAAGGTGGAGGCAGAAGCGGGTGATGATCCTGGACGCAGTGTCGAAGAGCGTGGGAACGCAGCCGATTTCTCGCTAGTGTGGGGCGGCGTCTGGCTAGTCGCGGGGGCTGAGGAGGCCGTGTCAAGGGCAGCGTGGGACGGAGCAGCAATACTAGCGCTCGATACAGCGGCGGCCAAGGCGCTGACAAAGGCCGTGCAAGTGGGGAATCGTTGGTGAGGATCACGGGCCAACGCCCGTCGCAACACCGCTTGCTCGGTAGGGGAAATCAACGGCTCGAATTGATAGTTACCTTCGAGGTGGGCTGCCATCAACTCTTGGAGAGGCAGGAGAGGGAGAGGGGGATGGCCTTGACGCATCTCGATATAAGTGATGGCCAAGGCGTATTGATCACTCGGTGGGCCGCCCTCTTGCGACCACACTTCCGGGGCCATGTACACTGGGGTGCCGGCGAAGGTATGCATGCTGGCGACGGTTCTGTCTTGGTGCCAGGCCAGACCGAAATCGCCGACCTTGGCATGCCCATGCAAGAGCAGAATGTTGTCGGGTTTGATATCCCGGTGCACAATGGCGTGTTTGTGGAGAAAATCCAGCCCTTCCGCGGCCTCCCGGAAGTAACGCAGCAATTCATCGACAGGTATGCCGGGCCGCTGTTCCTCCCGGCAGGCTTGCAGCCGCTTGCGCAACGTCCCCTCGGCCAGCTCCATCACTATGTACAGCCGCTGTTCGCTGATCCAAAAGTCCTCCGTGGCCAACAGGTAGGGGTGGCGGAGATTTTTGATCAACTCCAGGGCGCGGCGTTCGCGGCGGCTCCCGGAATGTTCCGTCGTGTAGGGCAGGATTTTGATCGCCTTTTCGATGCCGCTAGTCTTTTTTCGTGCAAGCCAGACTTCTCCAAAAGCTCCTCGACCCAATAAGCGGAGCATCTCATATTGGGCGGCAATCACTGTCTCCGATTCCGCGGAAATATCAGACCCCTTCTCGTGAGGCGCCGACAAAGGAGGGGGCGAAGGGGGACGCGTTGGCGATAGCAAGCGTTCCAAGGCTGGGCGGACTCGCGGAAATTGCAACGGGAAGCGCCGTTCGATCTCCTGCAATGGGATTGTCTGACCGGCTTGCCGCCGGCAACGATATTCTTCGATGATCAATTGATCAGGGATGTTTTCCAGTGGGCCCAAGAGCGGAAAACGGTGAATGTAGTCCTCGATGCAGGGGTTTTCCCCTTCCCGCCAGCGATACTCCAAGTCAATGATGACGAGTTCCACCAGGGCTTCCCGCCGAAGATGCTCCGGAACAGCGGCCAGGTAGATCGTCCAATCGGCTACACTGCCTTTCTGTCGAGCCGCATGGAAGGCATCGGCCGCCATCGAGATTCGGGCATTAGGGTCCCAAGACTCAGGAGTGGAGGTCATAGCCAATTCAGAGCCTGCGCGTTGGACATCGCCCCCGGTGATTAGAGATTTTCGCTAGTTTCCCTTTCATCTTATCACAGATTATGCCAGAGATGCCGAGCCGGGACGTCAACCGACTTAAGATGATCGGAGGCTCCCCCTGCTGACAGAACAAGGGAACAAGGGGAGCCGGAGGGGGAAATGTGTATATTGTCCCCGCTCAGCCGAGAGGTGGCGCAGTGGCCTGCGGATTGTAACGGAGCCGGCGGTTGGGGTCCACCTCGACATAACCGAAGACTTGCTCGTGGCGTTGGACCACGACCCGGAGCACTTCGGCTAGCTTCTTCGCCGTTACATAGTTCATGATCAAGCGATGCTTCAGATGGACCGGTTCGGGTCCATTCGGGCCGATCACCTGAGAATAAACACCGAAGTCCATGAGTACCTCATCCGGATTGCCGGTAACCCGGAAAAAGTTGACGTAGATACTTTGCATGTCGGTGTCGATGATCGGCACTTGGATCTGTTGTTGTCCCGCCCCTGGATTGGTCTGCGGCGTAGCACCTGGGTTGTTGGCCAGCGATTCTTCGGTCATGTGCGAACTCCTTTCCGGTATGAGGATAAGCCGTCTTTGCTACTATACCACTTTTCCGCCGCATTGCCGAGAAAAGGCAGCGGTTGCCAGGGAACAGTCCCGCCTGCAATCGTTATTCTCCGACCACTTTGACGCGGAGGAAAGATTGGCCCATTGCCTTCTGCCATTGCAAGGTCCAGCGCCAGTGGTCTTGATCGGAGGCTTGCGCCAAATGCAGGACGATCGGCCGAGGCGCCAGCAGAGCCAAAGCTTGCGGCACATCGAGGACGCGCAGCACGTTTAGGAAAATGGGTTCCTCGCGATGGGAGGGAGGCAGGTACCACAAATCTAAGCTGGATACGGCGGGTTCAAAGAGAGCGGCGTACAGGGCCAGACCTGCTGCGGTGCGTTCCCCTTGCAAAGTCAGGCGTGCCTTCCGGCAATCCTCCAAGCTTTGCAGGGCCGCCAATGCGCGGCGGACATCCCAGACCCGCTGCCCGTCCACGGTTTGTCCCAACAGGGCAAAGCGCCGGCGGATTTGCGTGTCCGTAACGCTGCCGGCTTCGGCCCAGCGCGTGACACCGATGCCGCGGGGGGCGATAGCGGCAAAGGCCACCTTCTGTTGCAGCACCACGGCCCGGTTTTGCTGATAAAGCTTATCATCGCGGCGAAACTTGGGCCGGACTTGCAGCACGGCAGCGTATTCCGGTCCCAAGCTAGCACACCAGCGATGCCAACCAGCCTCATCGAGGACACTTAGAATCACCTCCTGCGGCGGCGGTCCCTCAGCGGCAGTGAGCACAAACAACCTCAAGCGAATGGCGGGTTCGGGGGTGAAGTCCATGGCGCGGAGGCGCAAGCCATCGTGGCGCACATCCGCCACAAGCTCTGCATCCAGCGGACCTGGCTGGGTTGGCCAGCCCGCGAAGACCTGCTCCTGCAATTGTTTCAGCCATTGCGGCCGTTTCTGTTGCCACCATGCGGCAGTGGCTTCCGGCTTATCCGGTAGGGTGTTTTCGGCCACAGGGACGAATGACTCGTGAATCTTCTCATTGCGGCGCTGTTGGGGCAGTTGGTCGAAAACTTTTAGTTTCTGGGGTGGCAGCGGCGGGGGCAGATCATCTTGCACCATGGTTGTGGTGTCATTGCGGAGCCAGCGCTGCATCCATCGGTTGATACCGATACGAAGTTCGGGGGTGTCTTTGTGGGGGCCGCGGGTTTCCAGCAACTGGAACTTTTCCTCGGCGTTGTAGAGGGCATAAACCTTGCGGACTTTCTCCGCGAGACGCCGATAGCCGGCGACGGGGAAGATGTCATCATTGTCCGAGTTGCCGAGCAGCAGAGGTCGGGGTGCCACCAGGGCTGCTACTTGGGCAAAATCCCAGCGATAAGTGTTGATGAAGAACATGCAATCGCAATGGCCGGCGATTACGCCAGTGGCCAGACGAGGTACCGCCCCTTCGCAAACCTGGGCTTGTAAATCGGCAATACCCGCGACGGGAACGGCACAGGCTACACGCTCATCGGCAGCAGCTAGCCACCAACTGTAGGCTCCTCCGCCACTGCGGCCAGTGATCCCGATGCGCCGGTGATCCACTTCCGGTCGGCTTTCCAGATAGTCCAAGGCGCGCATTCCGTTCCACAATTCCACTCCCGCGGGCGTGTACCCACGAGCTTGCCACCACCACATCTTTTCCCGGTACGTGCCGTGATGCAGACCCTGAATCTCCCCTAATTGCAACGTGTCAATGACTAGACAAACATACCCATGGGCTGCAAACCACGCCGGATGGTACTGATAATAGACCTTGCTTCCATAGGAGATACCATCTTGAACCACATTCCCATGACCGCACAAATACAGGATCGCAGGATACTTCTCCAAGGGATTCCCCGACGCCGGCCGTTTCGGTAGATACAGGTTGGCTGTCACATATAGGCCAGGTAGCGACTGGAAATGGAGTTTCTCGACGATGTACAGATCGGCCTCGATCCGGCCTGTGATCACCGGCAGGAGGGGTGTTTTCTCAGGCAAAGGCCATAGTCCCATCATGTCGAGGAATTGCTGGCGCAATTGGAGCCGGCGTTTTTCCCACTCCTGCCGTGTGGTCAGATCGGACAAGCATTTCTGCTGGATTTGGCGCACCTGATTGCGGAAGTATTCCGCAATCATGGCAGCGCCCCGGCCATAGGGGTCAGGGGTACCTGCGCTTTCCCCGCTCTCTGGCCCCGGAGGTTGAGCACGAAGTGTAGATAATAGCCAGCACGAGCCAAATGCCAACAGCAACGGGATCCAGCGCACGGGCCAGACTTTCGTGAGGAAGCAGCGATTCATGGCGGGAACTCCGTGACCAGGTTTATCAGGGGGGATGTTCCCGATGGTACAACCTATGCGGACGAAATGAAAGAGGGGAAGTGGAAAAAAGCGTTACTGCTTAGGCAATGACACGATGGCAGCTAGAATTCTTCCTCGCCTGTGGTCCCTGTTACTCATTTCTTGCTGGCAGCCGAGATGTACTTTTCCGGATTGGCGTAGAACTCGTCACGGCACCCTGTGCAACAGACAAAGTACTGCTTGCCTTGGTAGGTGACGGGAATAGTTGCCGCTCCTCCGGAAACAATGCATTCCGGGGCCTTTTTGCCCGCGGCGAACGACTCTCCCACTCGATTCCCCTGGAATCCCAAGACATTCAGGAATATCCCTCGCCCTCCTTCTTGCCGGTCATAGCGAACCTGGAAGCGTACTCCCTCGGCCAGTGTAGTCATCGTGATGCGATGGACATCTCCGGCAGCATCTTTACTCTCGACTTTGAGGGTGCCACGAATGACTTTGCCTCGAAGGTCAAGCTCCTTTTTCTCCACGGTCTGGAGCAAAAGGCGGTATTGCTTCGCTGCCACATCGTAGGTCACTTGCCCCGAAGTGAAATACTTGCCTTTGCCCTGAGCAAATTCCACTTTCAGGCATGGCCCAGCAGGTGGAAAGTGCCAGTTCCAGCGGACAGTTTCCTTCCAGGCTTCCAGTTTCCCTCCCGTCTTCCGGGTCGCTTCCAAATTCCATTCCCCGATGAAGCCTTGTAATTCTTGCAAGGCGAGCTTGATGGCTTCGACTTCCTGAGGCGTGGCTGGACGGCTTGTTTGGGCTACGCCGTTGCTTCCAGCACACAGGAAGACCCAAAAGCCAGAAGCAACTCCCAAGGACAGGTGGGCAAACCAGCGAGCCAGCATGGTTATTCTCCGCTCAAGCCCGAAGACTAACTCTTTCCTCACTAGTTATAGGACGGCCAATCAGCAATTTTTGTTCCTGCGTTCTCCTCAGTCCTGGGGAAATGGGGTGCATCTGTAAGTCAAGGAGATCCCTGAACCGACTTGGTTAGCATCACAGAACAAATGCCCTGCGAAGGTGGGTTGGTCGCTGAAGATGTATCCTGGAGCTGAACCCCGTGGTTGCATCCGTGCATAGCAAGGGAAACCGAGGCAGAAAGAGAACGTGTTGGGGAGGGGGAGGTCACTCCTCAGGTTCTGTCAGAGCACGGCTGTAACGAGCCAGAAGCATTTGGACCGCTTGGATAGTTTGCCATTCGCCAAAGCCCAGGCGGACTTCAGTACCGTCTTCATTGGCGTCGATGTTTTCCACGGCCAAGGTGAGGCCGCGATGGAGGTAGTCGAAAATCTCCACGAGGCGCGCCACCTGAGCAGGAGTCAGCTTGAGCGGCAAAGGTGGGATTTCGTCATCTAAAGGGCACCACGGAAGGTGGGCTGTGTGGCCCACGGTAGGGTCGTCATTGTCGATGCGGGGAGCGACGGGAAACGAGTCATCTACCTTGATCGTGGGTTCTCTAGGACGTGTTGATGCAGGAATCACCGCGGATTTCTGGGCAGCAATTTCCTCCTTAGAAGCAGTCCGCCGAGAACTCGGCCCTGAGCGGTCCATTTTCTCGGCTCTACGGGCAGCAATTTCTTCCATCGATCCGAACAATATTATGGTACGACCAACGCAGATTTGGTCTCCCGCTCGCAGTCGGCGGATCTGAATTGGCATGCCGTTGACCCGTGTTCCGTTCGTGCTGTCCAAGTCCGTGATGATGATGTCGTCATCTTCCATTTGGACTTTGGCATGGAAGCGACTGACACGTTCATCGTTGAGACGCAGGGAGTTGCCTTCCTCCCGACCGATGGTCACCGGTATAGGCAAGTCCCGGAAGACGCGTCCCTTGTCTACGCCTTCGAGTACCAAAAAGGTGACCTTGCGCATCGGTAGACCCTCGGAAATGCTTAGCCTGTGCCTGCAATTTTTTCTGAGTCAGCGGAACTTCCGGCTTTGGGATACCGCTGGAATCGATGCCGTATCTCGGCGAGGACACCAAACTTTCCAGGCATCTCGGTGGTTCCGTGCTTCTTACCTATAGCATAAACCCTAGCGGCTGTCAGGAGAATACCGAGTCTTTGCAGAGCTGAAAGGGAGAATAATGTGTCCAATTCAGCTTATAGCAGAAAAATTATGCTAAAACAGGAAAATTTTCCCATCGCTGGAGGATTTGTGAGATAACGTCTGACTCTTCACCGGAGACCGGAATCAACTGGGGAATGTGGCGAAACCAGGTAAGCTGGTGTTTGGCGAATTGGCGAGTCCGGGTGCGGATGCATTCGACGGTTTGGGACCAATCGGAGAGCCGTCCCTCCAGATAGTCCAGGATTTGCCGGTAGCCGAGAGCTTGCCGGGCCTCTCGGCTAAGGGGATAGGGCAGGTCACGCAGGCGCCGGACCTCGTCGAGCCAGCCGGCTTGGAGCATGCGGTCGATCCGTTGCTCGATCCGGCGGTAAAGAGTGTCTCGGGGCAGTGTCAGAACGACCGCGGGAATGCGACGGCTCACAGGTGCTCGTTCGGGTGAAGCAAAGGCTGGGGTGTCCCAGGTCGTTTGCCAAGCGGAAATGGGGCGGCCGGTCAGGTGGAACACCTCCAGAGCGCGGATGACGCGGCGCAGATCGTTCGGATGTAAACGGGCCGCTGTTTTCGGGTCGACTTGAGCTAAGCGGGCATGCAGAGCAGCGTGCCCGTATTGTTCCGCCTCGCTTTGGAGTTGCCGGCGTAACTGTTCATCCGCTGGAGGACCAGGAAACAAGCCATACAGCAATACTTTCAGATACAAGGGGGTGCCGCCAACGAAGATGGGCCGTCGGCCGCGCGCGAGAATCTCCCGGCAGGCGACTTCGGCTTGTTCTAGCCACCAGGCCACGCTCAACCCTTGCCAGGGATCCAGAACATCAATGAGGTGATGCGGGACGCGCCTCCGTTCTTCAAGACTCGGTTTTGCAGTACCTATGTCCAGACCACGATAGACGGTCATTGAGTCCAAGGCGATGATTTCGCCGCCGATTCGTTCGGCCAGTTCCAGGGCCAAGGCGGATTTCCCACTAGCGGTCGGGCCGGTCAGAATGTAGGCTTGCTCGAAGGGGTCCATAGCTACAGGCGAGTCGTGGATCCGATATTTGGGAGTGCGCGCCGGTATTGTACGGCGGAGGGTCAAAGGGAGAGCGAGTCGACTGGCACAACTTGAGGCTGAGGGTACGACGAAGCCCGCATGTGGAGTGACATATGAATCGCATAACGGCCGCAGCGGATTATCTGATGGGTTTGCGGCGTGGCCGACGGCAGGTTCCCCATTTGCCGGAGGAGATCGCACCCCGAAACCTTCAGGAAGGGTATCAGGTGCAGAATGCCTTTGTGGGCCGATTGCTCGCCTGGCATGGTGGTAAGACCTGCGGTTACAAAATCGCCTGTACCAGCCGCGTGGCTCAGGAAGCACTTGGGGTGTCCACACCGCTGTTCGGCCGGCTCCTGACTGCGACATCCTACGCATCAGGGATCACTTTGCCTGCGGATGATTTTCTGGTGCGTTGTGCCGAGGTCGAATTCGGTTTTTTACTTGGCGAGGATTTGCCGCCCGATCGCGATTACACTGTCGAATCGATACGGCCTTGGGTAGCCGCCGTCGTACCAGCCCTGGAGATTGTGGATCATCGCTTCGTGGATTGGCAAAAGGTCGGGGCGGCGACTCTGGCGGCTGATAATGCTATTCATGGGGCCTGGATTTCCGGTCCCCCTGTAACTGACTGGCACCGCTTCGATCTGGCTCAGCAAGCGACTGCCTTGATTGTCAATAGCCAGAGGTGCTTTCCCGGTTCTGGAGCGGCGGTGCTTGGGCATCCGCTGGCTGCCTTGGCCTGGCTGGCCAACGAACTTCCTCGTTACGGCTTGTCACTGCGCGCCGGTGATTATGTATCCACCGGTTTGACCACGGCCATCTATCTGGCCCAACCGGGGGACCATCTCCGGGGCGACTTTGGTCCTTTGGGCCAAGTGGAAGTAAGATTCACCTCATAGCGGTTTCCTGAGATCGATGAGCCGAGAGAGCGAATGGACTGAACTCTGGCGTAGTGTGGTATTTGGAACGTGGCCGAAGAAGTTCGGACCTTTTGGGCCGTCGGTATTGGCAGGCTATGATTCCGGCAGGGATGGCGCTGGGGGTGGCGGCTGGTGGACATCGATGAGCAGGGGCAGCAGTGCCAGGGGTTCAGGTTGCTGGTTGGAGAAAGGGGACGGGGCGGTAAGGGGGAGCGCTCTACACCATGGTGACATGGCGAGGTCAGTTTCATAGCGGACTTTTAGGAGAAACAGCCCTTGCGGCGGTGCAGTTGGGCCGGCCGATCGGCGGTCGCGACGGAACAGAACTTCCTGCAGGCGGCTGATAGGCCATTTTCCTCGCCCGACTTCGATCAGGCTGCCGACGATGGTGCGAACCATGTTGTAGAGGAAGCCGTCGGCTTCCACCTCGATAAAAAGGCAATGTGCTACGGTGTAGAGATCAACGGCCAGTACGGTTCGCCGGGTGCTGAGCCGTTCGGAACCGGAGGTGGCGAACGCGGAGAAATCATGGCGGCCCAGAAGGGCGCGGGCGGCTTCCTGCATGGCGGCCACATCTAGTTTGCCGCGCACATACCAGGCATAGCGGCGGAGAAACGGGTCCGGTTGGTCTCCTGTCTGCACTACATAGCGATAACGCTTGGAGCGGGCATCCTTGTTAGCATCGAAGCTTTGGGGCACTTCCACCAGGCATGTCACTGCCACATCAGGAGGTAATTGGGAATTGACGCCCCGCAGGAGCGTAGAACAGTTCAAACGTGTCTGGCTGAAGAAATTGGCTACTTGGCTGAGCGCATGAACTCCAGCATCTGTACGACCGCTGCCATTGAGACGCAGGGCAGGCTCCTGAGTGATGGCCGCTATCGCCCGCTCGACCGTTTCCTGGACACTCCGTTGTCCTGGCTGTCTTTGCCAGCCACAGAAATCGGTACCGTCATAACGGAGAGTGATGGCAAAGTTGCGCACAGCTCGTGCCGGCCCTGGGAGCAGGGAGTTCAGTTGCGGGGTGTGACAATCCCGCGGCGCAGCAACTCTTCTGCACATTGAACAGCATTGGTGGCGGCCCCTTTACGCAGATTGTCTGCGACCAGCCACAAACACAAAGCCTGGGGATGGCTGGGGTCTTGCCGGACCCGGCCCACATAGGTCAGGTCTGTCCCGGCGGCATGGATTGGTTGGGGCACTTCTCCCTGCCGTTCATCCAGCAAGCGGACACCTGGTGCCTGGCGGAGGGCTTCCCGTGCTTCCTCCACTGAAGGTGTGCGGTGAAACTCCACGGTCACCGCCTCACTATGGGCCACCTTCACGGGGACGCGGACACAGGTGGCACACACTCCGATTCCCGTATCGCCCAGGATCTTCTTCGTTTCCTGAATGACCTTGTTTTCCTCTTCCGTGAATCCGTTGGTATCGAGAGTCCAATCCAGGGTCAGGACATTGCCAGCAAGTTGGCCGCGGTGGGCTGCAGGAGGGGGGATAGGTTCCCCACGCACCCAGGCTTGCAATTGCGCCTCGAAATCCACCAACCCTTTGGCGCCTTTCCCGGACGAGGATTGATACGTGGCGACGACCACCCGTTTGACCCGCCAGCGATCATGGAGGGGCTTGAGAGCCACACACAAAGGAATCGCCACACAATTCGGGTTAGCGACAATACCCTTTTTGATTTGGTGCAACTGCTCAGCGTTGACCTCCGGCACGACGAGTGGGCAATCGGGGTCCATTCGCCAAGCTGAGGAATTGTCGATGACGATCGCTCCAGCGCGAGCGGCCAGAGGGGCATATTCCCGGCTCACTGCGCTTGGAGTGCTTCCCAGGACAATCTGAACCCCCTCGAAAGCCTCGGCGCGAATGGCTTCCACAGGGTAGATTTGCCCTCCGAATTCAACGGTTTTGCCAGTACTGCGAGCCGACGCTAGGAACTTGATCGAGCGTACGGGAAACTTTCGTTCCAGCAGCACGCGCCGCATCAGGTCTCCCACGGCTCCTGTTGCCCCGACGATCGCGACATCCACACCCGCCACGCTGGTCGCCCCCGATAATTCTGCCTTTATGCTTGTTTCAGTCCCATACCATCTGTTTGGAAGCAGACCCACTTAATACATCACATTAGTGAATCGAAACCTTTTCGGGAATGTGGGTCCCAGGAATTGGCGGGCATTGGGAGAGCAGGGATCGGCATCATGCCCCGACTGCCGGGGGGAGGTCGATGAAATGCGTGTGGCTGTGGCGGGTTGCCTGCACGAGTCCAACACTTTTGTGGGAAGCTGGACCGATCGCCGCTGCTTTGTCGAAGGCTATCTGGGTTGGGGGGAGGCGTTGATACCCGTCTGGGGTCCTGCCCATCATGAAGTGGGTGGCTTTTTGGCTGCCTTGGCGCAGGAAGGTGTGGATACAATCCCGATCGGAATGGCTTGGGCCACGCCGGGAGGCCCGGTGACCGATGCGTTCTTTGATGAGGTTTGCGATCGGTTCTGCACGGAATTGCGTCGTTGTCGTCCCGATGGCATCCTCCTGGCGCTCCACGGCGCAATGGTCACGCCCCGTTTCCATAGCGCTGACACCGAACTCTTGTCCCGCGTCCGGTCTGCTGTCGGCGATGACATTCCTGTAGCTGTTACTTTGGATTTCCATGCCAATGTCACCGCGGAAATGGCTGACTTGGCCGACATCATCGTTGCCTATCAGACTTATCCTCACGTGGATCAATGGCAGTGCGGATACAAGGCAGCCCAACTTCTCATAAGTGCCCTTCGGCAGAAACGCCGTCCCGTGACAGTTGTGGCCAAACCTCCGTTATTCATTCCCATTTTGGCTCAGGAGACGCAACAGCCACCGATGAGCGAACTCCTGGAGCAGGCCCGGCAACTCGAACAACGTCCGGGAGTGCTGGCGGTCAGCCTTGTGGCGGGGTTCCCCTATGCAGATGTGCCGGCGATGGGAGCCTCGGTGGTGGTGGTGGCCCAAGGAGACCAGCGTCCCGCAGCCGCCGAAGCGGCGGAAGAATTGGCTGCCGCTTTGTGGTCCCGACGTCACCAACTCCAGGTTCCGGCATATACGATCCCGGAAGCGGTCCAGCGGGGGTGCACGGCTCCGAGCACGCCTGTTCTCCTCGTCGACCTGGGAGATAACATCGGAGGCGGTACAGCGGGGGATGGCACCCGATTACTGGAAGAGTTGCTCCGCCAGAAAGTGCAGGGGTTCCTGGCTGTACTCTGGGCACCTGAGGCTGTGGCCATGGCCCGTCAGCGAGGTGTGGGTGCTTCGTTAACCGTCACGGTGGGCGGTACAGACCCCCGCCAGGGTTCTCCCCTGACCCTGCACGGGATTGTGCGCGCGCTGCATGATGGTCGCTGGATCGAACCGGACCCTCGTCATGGCGGTCGGCGCTTTCATGACCAAGGCCCCACGGCCGTTCTGGAACTCGACGATGACAATCTGCTGGTTCTCAATTCGCTCCGCACGCCGCCCTTCAGTTTGGGCCAATTGACGAGCCTGGGTCTGGAGCCGGCTCGGCGGCGGATGATCATCGTCAAGGCAGCCATCGCATATAAGGCGGCCTATACATCAATCGCTGGGACGATCCTGCCAGTCGACACTCCCGGACCGACCGCTGCGCAACCCCATCTCTGGCCTGAACATTTTCCCTATGCTCGGATCTCCCGCCCTTTATTCCCCTTGGATGCGGAAGCGCTCTGGTAATCGAAAGCAGAACCGTCTAGAGGATGCCAAAACGCTGGAAAGCCTGGGTGGCGCTCATTCCTGCCGCCAAGGCCTTACGGACTTGATTTTCCCCGCTGACCTTCTCCTCGGCACGACGAAGAACTTCCTCGGCGATACTCTGAGGAATAGCCACGATACCATCGTGGTCCGCCAGGATCAGATCTCCCGGATAGACCAGCACTTCCCCGCAAGAAATGGGGACATTATGGGCAATTACCTCCAGCCGTCCCCGACTGTCAGCGGGGTGACAACCTACGTGGAACACCGGAAATTGCATTTGCTGGATGGCTCGGCTGTCCCGTGTCGGACCATCGAGAATCACTCCCCGGCAACCGCGGTAGCGGGCAGCGGTCGAAAGCAATTCCCCCCAGAAACTCCACTGGCAAGGGGATACTACCAGAACATCATCCGGTTGCAAAGTATCGACGGCGGCTAGTTCGCCAGCATAGGGGTGGGCGGGGTCTCGCTCGCGTGCGGGAGCCGTTTGCACCGTTAATGCGAAACCGGCACAACGGGCCTCCGGCCAGAGAGGACGGATCCGAGGGTGGAATGCCTGTTGGCGGTATCCCAGACTATCGAGAATGTCGCACACCACCGCCGTGTACAACCGGCCTAACCGCTCCACCCAGTCCTGCCGCTGAGAATGATTCCCTGGGGTTGTCATGGTGGTCTTACCTATTGGTGGGGGGATGCGTCAGGTTGGATTCTTTTCCGCCGTTCTTCGTGGTTTCTCATAGCAGTTTGCCGGCAGTTTGCCGGTCGTTCATCAACTGGAGGCGAGGATGTGGATGATGTCCCCGTCCTGAACGATATACGTTTTTCCTTCAGTGCGCATGAGGCCGCGGGTTTTGGCTTCTTTTTCCGAATATCCGCAGGCGAGGAAATCCGCATAGCTGATGACATTGGCCCGGACGAACTTCTCCGCCAGGTCTGTGTGGATGCAGGCGGCTGCTTCCAGAACTGTGGCCCCGACCGGGATGGCCCAAGAGCGGCATTCATCTTCCCCAACCGTGAAGAAGACTTGCCGGCCGGCCCCGTAGAAAATGCCGCGGATCACCTCCTCGCGCTGCAACTGTTGCAAACCCAGTTCCTGCATGAACACTCGGCGATCGTCCTCCGGGAGGGCTTGCAGCTCTAGCTCAAGTTTCGCGGGGGCGTGCAAGACGGTGGGTGACAACCGCTTCAACTCCGCTAGCTCTGGCTCTGGGATGGGTGTTTCCCCGCGGTTGATCAGTACGATTTCCGGCTTGAGCGTCAGCAACTGGAAGCTCCGCACCATCTTTTCCTCGTCTGGGTTCAGACCCAAGGCGGAGGCGGGTTGACCTTGTTCCAGCGCCTGTCCGATGCGTTGCAGCAGGCGTAGTTCGGCTTCATCGGCTTCGATTTCCTTGGGGGGGCGAGCGCGTTTTTTCAGTTGCAACTCTAGCCGACTCATGCGATTGCTGACCACTTCCAGGTCTGCCAAAAGGCATTCCTCCCGGAATCGCCGCCATTGTTCCACCCAGTCACGACGGCTGAAACCGTCCAGCACCACGACTATGGCGCCTGCCTCGCGGATGATGGCCAAACGGCGAGGGTTGTCCTTACGCTCTTCGGTGAGAAGGCCTGGCGTATCCAGCAGCGCTAGCTTGGCGAACACCGGTTCCGGTTTCTTGGGTCGATACCGAGCCGTGATGGCGCGCAGTCGGTCGTCTGGTACGTCCACCATCGCCGTTTGGCCCTGTTGCACCTTGGCAGGGTCCGGCCTTTCCCCACTGAGCCACTCAAAAACCGTGCTCTTTCCCGAACCGGCAAATCCGACTAGCCCGACTTTCATGCCTTGCTATCCGTGGGTTCCTGCGATAACCCGGCTACATACTTCCCGGCGAGGGTTTACTTTCCGATGGAAAAAACACAATGCCGCCTGTCGTTCTACGAGCTGGGCGGGGAAGTGGCTGGCGATCCGCTGAAAGGAACGACAGATTTGGCTCAGAGCAAGCCGTAGTTGATCAGGGTTTGCCGGATCCGTTGTTCACCGGCAGCGTCCAACGGACACATGGGCAAGCGCAATTCTCCAGTCCCGCGTCCGAGGAGCTTCATGGCGGTTTTGATGGGGATCGGGTTGGTGGCTACACTGAGCATATCCCGGCAGAGGGGGAAGAGTTTGTGATGCCAGCGTTGCGCTTCAGCGATCTGGCCCCGATTGAAAGCATGGACCAAGGCCATCATGTCTTGTGGGACGATATTGCCCACCACACTGACCACGCCGCGTCCTCCGATGCTCATGAGGGGGAGTGTCAGGCTGTCGTCTCCGCTCAGCAGCGTTAGATCGCACAAAGCGGCAATCTGGCTAGCTTGGTCGAGGGAACCCGAGGCTTCTTTGACCGCCACGACGTGGGGAAAAGCCTGAGCGAGACGGGCGATAGTTTCTGGGAGGATATTGGAGCCAGTGCGGCCTGGGATGTTATACAGCACCATGGGCAGGTCCACCGCTTCCGCGATGGCCGCAAAGTGACGGTAGTATCCTTCCTGCGTCGGCTTGTTGTAATAGGGACCGACTTGGAGGGTGCCATCTGCCCCGGCCTTCTTGGCCGCTTTGGTCATGCGGATAGCCTCAGCCGTACAATTGGAGCCGGTACCCGCCATCACCTTGAGCCGCCCGCGTGCCCGCTCGCAAACATAGGCCACGACCCGTTCATGCTCCTCGTGACTGAGGGTCGGGGATTCTCCCGTGGTCCCGCAGGGTGCCAAGGCCGGCGTGCCTTGCTCGCAGTGCCAGTCCACTAGCCGTCCCAATTCCGACCAATCGATTTCGCCGTTGCGGAATGGCGTCACGAGCGCTACCGTGACTCCTGCGAACATTTCCCCGCGTGTCGTGGCCATGACCTCGTCCTCGTCGATTGCCTGCTACCCTCTCTTGTGTTCCCGCTCGGAGAATCAGCTCGAACAGATGTCGCGCCCCGATCCTTTCGGTTCTTGCTGCTCTTTCTGCCTAGTACATCTTTATTCCCTGGCTGGCAGACATCCAAGGGGGAAACGAGAGGGATGTTCAGGCTTTGCAGCCTCGGCTGGGAATCGATGGCATATCTTTCTGAACAACAGCTCGGATTATCCCAGATGGTGAGAACTAAGAGACTCTCAGCGATGGCTCCCCATACACTGGCAGGGCTGGTCGTGTCAAAAAGTCACTAGGATGAATGGGGGTTATTCCCAACGTTGTTCGTGCCGATGGTTGCCGGGAGTGTCATTCCCCCCTTCCGCGTCTATTGAGTGGTCGGTCCTACCAGAACCTTGACCCCCGGTGCATACTGAGAGCCTAGGGCGTTTTTGACTTTGTCCAGATCAAACGCCTCGCGGGACGTTACGGTGAATCGGACCTGTCGTTTGCGGCGATCCGCTTGGATGGAGCCTGCCTCTACCCACGGTAGAGTTGTGAGTGCCGCCCTCACATTGTCCGGTCAACTCGCTCAGGTCATGCGGGGTACTTTAAGGACGACCTGATTGGGGCCGTCGGTGGGCAGCGGTTCATCTACTTGATTCTGCGAGCTGCAACTGAGCAGGATAGCTCCCAATGTACCCACCATAGCGAGGTAAGTTGCAGCTTGAACTAGCCGATGTGGCGTGGCTAACACCTTCGATCTCCTTGATGACGAGTTGAGGTAGGGGTCTTGCAGTCTGTTTTCTATCTTATACTAGAGTTCCCGGAGAGCACAAGAACAGATGAATCCAGCTTGGCGGGGAAGCGCGGGTTTGTTCCGAGAACACTGTCAGCCGGCAGGGGTGTCTGCTAAGCTGATGCATCGAGGGGTCATGCAAGTGATACGAGGCTGGAAATGTATCCCGATCGTGTTCTGGTTGTAATTGGCCGGACCCGGCACAAGATGGTGGTGGCGGAGCTTCAGGAGGCCGTCAAGCGAGGGGCGAAGTTCATCGAGCTGCGCCTGGACTTTCTAGCCAAAGCGGTGGAATTCAAGCGCCTGACGCCCTACAAGCAGTGTGCGTGGGTGGCCACGTTACGCCGGCCTGCCGATGGTGGGCGCTTCACAGGTACGGAAAACGAACGGCAGATGATCCTGCGGCAAGCCATTGTGTCCGGGGCGTTTGAATGGGTCGATCTGGAAACCGACATCGCCTCGACCATTCCCCGATACGGTTCGGTCAAGCGGATCATCAGTTATCACAACGTCAGCGAGACACCGGCGGCACTGGAGGATATTTACGCGGGGATGCTGAAGCAGGACGGGGATGTTTACAAAATCGCCGTGGCGGCCCAGCGCCCGGAGGATGTGGCCCGCGTTCTGAAATTGCAGCAGAGCGCTCCCAAGCCGACGGTGGCGTTTTGCCTGGGAGATATAGGCCAGCCCAGCCGCTTCCTATCGCTCCGCTGGGGGGCACCGTGGATCTATGCCGCTTTCAACAAGGAGCGAGGAATCGCTCCCGGTTTGCCCAATTGGGACGAGTTCCGCTACAACTACCCGGTTGCGACACTCCAGCGGAATACCCGAGTGTTCGGCGTTTTGGGAGACCCGGTCGATCACAGTCTCAGTCCGCTGCTGCACAATCAACTGTTCCGTCGCATGGGAGTGGATGCCATTTATTTGCCCTTCCGTGTTCCTAAGGGGATGCTGGCCGAGGCGTTGCAGGCCTACGGCAGCGTACCGGTCAGCGGCTATAGCGTGACCATCCCTCACAAGGAAATGGCAGCGACCCTGGCCCGCGAAAAACAAACCGAGGTGGAAGTGACCGCGGCAGCGAACACCCTGGTACGACGCTCAGACGGTCAATTTGTGGCCTACAACACCGACTATTCCGCAGCCGTGGAATCCCTCCGCGCTCACTTCCAGGAACGAGCCAAGGATGGACCGGTTCCTCAATTTGGTCAACTTACCTTCTTGATCCTCGGAGCGGGCGGAGTGGCGCGTGCCATCGCCCACGCTTTGCATCGCGAAGGAGCGCACCTGACTATCACGAGTCGGACCTATGAACGTGCCCAACGCTTGGCTGAGGAAGTCCACTGCCGGGTCGTGGATTGGCAGGCCCGCCATAGCGTCAGTTGTGATGTCCTGATCAACTGCACCCCAGTCGGGATGCATCCGAACGTGGATGAAGCTCCCATCCACTTCAGCTTCCTCAATCCTGGCATGACCGTGTTTGATACCATCTACCGTCCGGAGACGACGCTGCTCATCCGCGAAGCGCGTAGCCGGGGATGCCATACGATCACGGGTGTGGACATGTTCGTGCGGCAGGCGGCACGCCAATTCGAGTTGTTCACCGGCTTGACCCCGGACTTAGAATTGATGCGTGATATCGTACGCAGGGCCCTCTCACCCCTCACTCACGCTTTCGATGAACCGATTGGCTCCGCCGCTCCTTCCACCACGGCTCCTTCCTCGGCGGAAAAGCCGGACAGCACAGGCTGACGGCTTCAACGACATCCATCGTCGGCTCTTTCAATGACATCCACCCTCTGTCGGCTTTCGCTTGAGGGGTATTTCCTAAGAAGCTAGCCAGTTATGAGCGAACCGGAACCACCGCTGCCTGCTGCTTCCCCCTTCCCCTACCGGCTTGAGTCTGTTCCGCAGGTGCAGCCGAGGACTCCTCGCATCCTGCTCGTCGGCTACCGTGGCACAGGCAAGAGTACAGTGGGGCGCAGTTTGGCGGCGGCGTTGAAATGGAGCTTCGTCGATTGTGACGAAGAAGTGGAACGTCTGGCAGGACGGAGCATCGCGGACATTTTCGCCCAAGAGGGAGAAGAAAGGTTTCGCGAGCGCGAAGCAGCGGTGCTCCGCGAGGTCTGCCAGCAGCAGGAGTGCGTCATCGCAACGGGCGGAGGTGTGGTCCTGCGGGAATCTAATCGCTTGTTGCTACGTCAAGCGGGGTGGGTCGTCTGGTTACGGGCGGAACCGGAAATCATCCTGAGTCGCCTTCAGAGGGATCCATGGACGGCGGCGCGCCGACCGGCTCTGACAGAGCAAGGGGGGCTAGCGGAAATCTGTACACTGCTCGTCCAAAGAACGCCGTTGTATGCGGCAGTGGCCGACCATGTCGTGGACACAGATCGCCTATCGCCGCAGGCAGTGGTCGCTGCTATCCTCACGGCATGGAGTGGTGGAACATGGCGCCGCTGATCCTCTGGTGCTGCTTCGCCCTGGTTTTGGGGCTGGCGGTCGGCTCGTTCCTCAATGTGCTTATCGCTCGACTGCCCTACGAAAAAAGTATACTCTGGCCGGGGTCACATTGCCTCCACTGCTATCGGCCGATCCGCCGCTGGGACAACATACCAGTGCTGGGATACCTTCGGCTCCGCGGGCGTTGTCGTTGGTGTGGAACGCCTTTCGGGAGCCGCTATCTCTGGGTGGAATTGGGCACAGGTTTTGCCTTCCTGCTATTGTTTGTTCTGGAAGTGCTGGTCAATTGGTATGACATCCCCCAGATGCGCGTTGATCTCCGCCGGGGTTTCTCGGTTTTGCCGCCTGGGCCGGCCTTGGCTTTGTTTTTCTACCACAGTGTGCTGATCAGTGCCCTGATTGCTGCCGCCGTAATCGATGCTGAGCATCGTATCATTCCCCCTTTGATTCCCTACAGTGGGCTAGTTGTTGGTGTGATCGGCGGGGCCTGTATGCCGTGGCCATGGCCCCAGCCTCCAGAAACAGCTCAGCGCCTGCCGGAAAACATCCCTTGGATTTTCCCGGAAATGTGGGGATTGATTCCTCTGGGTGTTCAACCCTGGCCTGTGTGGGGACCTCTGCCACATTGGGCGCCTGCGGGAAGCTGGCAGTTGGGACTACTTAACAGCCTAATCGGAGCTTTTGCAGGTTCGATCACAGTTCGCTTGATCCGCTGGCTCTTCAGTACCGGTTTTGGCCGTGAGGCCCTCGGCTTAGGGGATGCAGATCTGCTCATGATGGCTGGCGCCTTTTTAGGCTGGCAGATTGCCGTCCTGTCTTTGTTCGTCGGGTCCATCGTGGCTTTGGTGATGTTCGTGGTCGCACTGCTGTTTGTGCCGGGGAATGGCCAGTCGGCGACACAAACCAGCGGGCCATCGGCCAGTCAGGCTTTGTCACCGACGGCGGGAACGAGCGGTCGGGAGATTCCGTTCGGTCCCGGCTTAGCCGTAGGGGTAGTGCTGACGTGGCTAGCCTGGCCGTGGCTCGGCCCGCGTGTGCAGTTCATCTTTTTCGACGCCGTCATCTTCGGTCTCGCGGCCTTCATCATCTGCATGGGCATGTTGGCCGCCGGCTTGCTCCTGCGCCGCCCGGCGGAAGATTCCTTGGGGACAACTGCCTCGCCGTTACCTTCTGCCAAAACTCCCGCCTCGGATCGCCCTTCGACACGATAGGAAGGATCCCTTGCCGCTGGCGTCGGATAAGAAATCTACCGCACGCAAACTCGAATACGATGACCCTGAGACCCCTTCGGGTACAGGATGGGGAAGCCATGAATGCGATGGTGATTGTGGATTACGGGATGGGCAATCTCCGCAGCGTGCAGAAGGCCCTGGAATGCCTGGGCTACCCAGCACAAATCACTAGCGATCCGGAGGAAGTCCGCCGGGCTGGCAAAGTCATTCTGCCGGGAGTTGGTGCATTTGCGGATGCCATGACCCGCCTGCGGGAGAGCGGCTTGGACGAAGCCCTCCGGCACTTCGTGGCCACGGGACGCCCGCTGCTTGGGATTTGTCTGGGATTGCAACTGTTATTCAGCCGAAGCCATGAAGATGGCCTCCATGAGGGACTGAACCTTCTGGCGGGAGAGGTGGTCCGATTCGCGAGTGCTCCGCGCCTGAAAGTTCCGCACATGGGGTGGAACACATTGAGGCTCCAGCAGCCAACCTGTCCCCTGTTTCGCGGTCTGACTCCTGAACCCACAGTCTATTTCGTGCATTCTTATTACGCTATGCCCGCGGACCCCTCCATCGTTGCAGCGACCGCCGATTATCCGACTCCCTTTGCCGCTGTAGTCTGGAAGGATAACCTGGTGGCAACGCAATTCCATCCGGAAAAGAGCCAGCGAGTCGGCTTACAGATGCTGGCCAACTTTGCACAATGGAAAGGCGAAGCTTGAATCCTCGATTATTTTCCCGCGGTAGGGTGAAACAGGCCACCAAGGCTGTAAAAGGACCCAATTTGAGGCCCAGGCCGTTGCTGCCGCGGGAAACGCTGCCACTGAAGTTCAGGCTGACACCGCGGCAGGAGGAGGACACCATTGAGGTTTGGACGGTCTCAAAAGCCGAGTCCTTTCGTTGTGGTTTTGATGCGGACGATCTTGTCATTCGCGCAGATGTAAAGCACAGAGCCATCGTTGCCGAAAGCGCAGTTGGCATTACGGTCGCCGATGACGATCTTGCCCAGGTAGGTGAAGTCGGGAGCAAAGACAAAAACTCCGTCCGGCCCGGTGGCAAAGATGTTTCCCTTTTGGTCCACTTTCAATCCGTCCGGCAAACCGGGTTTCCCCGCCTTGACTTCCGCCGTCGCGTCGTGAATGACTTTCCCTGGTCCCAAAGTGCCGTCGTCCTTGATTGGGAAAGCCATCCAGACGGCTCGTTCTGGGTCCGAATTGGCGACGTATAGCGTCTTTTCATCCGGTGACAGTCCAATGCCGTTGGGTCGGCTCATCTCCTTGGTCAGTAAGGTCAAATCCCCTTTGGCCGAGAGGCGGAAGACTCCCTGAAAATCAAGTTCCTTAGCCGGGTCCTTAACTCCTTGGGGAAGGCCGTAGGGTGGATCGGTGAAATACAGATCGCCGTTTCGAGCGAAGACCAGATCGTTAGGGCTATTGAAGCGCTTACCCATGTAGCGATCGACGAGGGTTTCAAAGGTTCCGTTTTTATAGCGTGCGATACGTCGGTCTCCATGCTGGCACAGGATCAGGTAACCGTCCTTGTCGAAGGCTAGGCCGTTGGCCCCCGGTTCATAACCCGTGAACTTGTTCTTGCCGGTATAACCGCTGGGTTCCAGATAAGTTTTGACCCCCTCCCGCTCGGACCAGATCATCACGCGGTTGTTGGGAATGTCCGTAAACAGCAGAGCATTGTTCTTTTTGTCCCAAACAGGACCCTCGGTCCATTTGAAGCCGGCCGCTAGAACCTCGATGACGGCATCTTTGGGGATGAGGGCATCGATGCGGGGGTCCTTGCGTTCGACACGGCCGATTGTCCCTTGCTTTTTCCCTTGGGCCAAGGCGGCAGGGTGGGGGATTCCTGCACTTCCAATCGCAGCGAGCATTCCACCCATCCAGAAAGTGACAGGAATGGCCAACGGTGAGAAGCGGCGGAAGGCGGTCAGGTTGATCATGGGTAGGACTCCGGAATGAAGCTGGAATTCCTTCTTGGCGGGGCGGCGACAACGAGCCGCACGTCAAACATCGTAACGTTCCCGGCCTCGGAGACAAGCACCTTGCGGAGAGCTGGAGGGATCGGACCTGTAAGTCTGCAATCCCATTTCCCAGCGGCAAGACTCTTGTCCTATATCATGTCTAAGCGGTCTGACATAATCTGGCAGGGGATGCAGGAGCATACCCGTTTTCCCACAATAAAGAGCGTTGTTCCCATGGAGGGGTTCTCCTTGTTCTCTCTCTCACGAGAGATAGGAGATTTGCAACCCGGCAGTGGGACCAGTATCGGGAGTCACCTATGTCCACAAAGATCGACATGGCTCGGTTTGCCCGATTTTGCAAGGATATGGGGTTTATCTATCAATCCTCAGAGATTTACGGGGGAATCAATGGCTTTTGGGATTATGGTCCCCTCGGCGTCGAGTTGAAGCGCAACATCAAGGAAGCCTGGTGGCACGACATGGTGCGCCATCCGCCCGTGGGGCCAGATGGTCGGGACCTGCGGATGGTTGGTCTCGATTGTGCGATCATCATGAACCCGCGGGTCTGGGAGGCCAGCGGACACGTGGCCGGTTTCAGTGATCTGATGGTGGATTGCAAGGAATGTAAGGGCCGCTTCCGGGCCGACCAACTTCAGGATATTCCTTGTCCTCTCAGACCCAGCCTGACGGTCGGGAAATATGACAAGTGCCAGTTGACAGAGCCGCGGGCCTTCAACCTCATGTTCCAAACCTATGTCGGAGCAGTGCAAAGCCCGGAAAACATCGCCTATCTTCGGCCGGAGACCGCCCAGGGGATCTTCGTCAACTTCAAAAATGTTTTGGATTCCAGCCGCCTGAAACTTCCCTTCGGCATCGCGCAAATCGGCAAGGCCTTCCGCAATGAAATCAATCCGCGCAACTATACCTTTCGCAGCCGGGAATTCGAGCAGATGGAAATCGAATTTTTCTGCCATCCCAAGGACTCGATGATGTGGTACGAATACTGGCGGGAGGTCCGCAAACAATGGTACGTCCGCTTAGGCTTGACCAGCGACAAGCTCCGGGCACGCGAGCAATCCCGCGAAGAGCTGGCCCATTACTCCTGCGGGACGACAGATATCGAATATCTCTTCCCCTTTGCGGACGAACCCCAAGAGTTGGAAGGCGTCGCGCATCGGGGGGACTTCGATCTCAAGGCCCACGCTCAGCACAGCGGTAAGGACCTGAGTTATTTTGACGAGGATGGCTGGAATGCTCTGTTAGCAGAGCGGCTTGCCCCCTTTCACCAGGATAAACCCCGCCGGGAGGAGGAGAAAAAACGCTTGGAACGGGAAGAAAAGCCCAAGTTCCAGTTTCTCCCGCATGTCATCGAGCCGTCCGCGGGGGTGGACCGCTTTCTGTTGGCGGTGCTCTGCGAAGCCTACACCGAAGATCAGGTGCCGGATGCCAAGGGGAACCTGGAAAGCCGGACGGTTATGCGCTTCCATCCGCGCTTGGCCCCAATCAAAGCGGCAGTCTTTCCTCTGGTCAACAAGGATGGTATGGACGAAATCGCCTACAAACTTTACCGAGAGTTGAAGGCGCATTTCCCCGTGGTGTACGACCACAGCGGGGCGATCGGGCGGCGCTATCGGCGGCAGGACGAAGCGGGAACACCCTTCTGCATCACCATTGACGGTGAAACCTTGCAGAACAGCTCTGTCACCATCCGGGATCGAGACACTCTGCGGCAGATTCGCATCAATCTCAGCGACGTACGATCCTGGTTGGCCGACGCCTTGCGCCCCGCATAATGCACGACCATTCCAGAGGCAAGTCCCTCAAAGCCCTCCGGCGTTGAAGCCAATCGGTCTCTGGGGTTTACAGCCGAAGACTCGGACCTCATAACCGGTCTGCCTTTGCCGGTCAACGACCCCCTGGCGGGCAGTATTTCTTCAACCAGGCGAAGACCTCCTCGTGCCAATAGTGGCTGTTACGCGGCTTGAGAACCCAGTGTCCCTCGTCAGGGAAATTGACCATGCGGGACGGCACACCGAGGCGTTGTAACGTGGTGAACAATTCGTGCCCCTGGCCAATCGGGCAACGAAAGTCCAGATCATTGTGGATGACGAGCATGGGGACTTTGTACCGGGCGAGATTACCAGCTTTTTTGTGAGGGGAAAACTCGGCATATTTGCCGGGGACCTCCCAAGGCAGGCCGCCGTGTTCGTATTCGTCGAACCAAAGTTCATCTGTGGTGCCCCACATGCTCTCGAAATTCCACACGGAACAGTGGGTGATGATGCAGCGCAGGTCCTTAGCGATGTCGTTGACGGCGAACCAGTTCATCATATATCCGCCGAAGCTGGCACCCGCCGCCGCCAGTCGCTGAGAATCGACGTAAGGTAATTTCTTGACGTATTCCAATCCTGCCACCAGATCGCGGTAGCACTTTCCGCCCCAGTCGCCGCTAATTTCATCCGTGAATTTCTGGCCAAAGCCCGTACTCCCGCGGGGATTGGGCAGGACGACAATATACCCCTGGGCCGCCCAGAGCGAGGGATTCCAACGCCAGCTCCAGCCATCCTCCCAAGCCCCTTGCGGGCCGCCGTGCACCAAATAGGCAACCGGCCATTTTTTCTGAGGGTCGAATCCCGGCGGCTTGAGCAGCCACATCTGCATCCGCACCCCACCCTCAACCGGAACTTCTGCCTCTTCCGGCCGGGGGAGGTCCAGCCGGGCGAGCAGTTCTGTGTTGGCTTGGCTGACGTTGACACTCCGGCCATCCGGACGAGTCATCCAAACTTCGGCCGGCATGGTCATCGTGGAACGCAGATAGACCCCTTGGGCGGGCTGACCTCGCACAGCAAGGTGGCTGACTTTTCCGACCCCCCGCGGAGCAATCCGTTTCCACTCCCCTTGAGCGGATAGGGAGAAAAAGGCGCTTTCCGCCCGCTCTTCGGCGACGTAGTAAAGGTCCCCCTGGGGAGCGAAAACGATTTCATCCACGGAATGGGGTACCCGTTCGGTGAGGCAGCGGACCGGACCGGTGAGACGGCCGTCTGGTTGCACCTCGGCGATGTGAATGTGCCACTGGTCCGCCTCGTAACCGGCCCGCTTCTGAGCACGCCAGGCCAGCCGCTTCCCATCGGGACTGAAGAGCGGTCCGCTATCCGCCGCCGGGTTGTCCCGCGTTATCGTTTCCCACTGAGTGGAACGATTGGTGACACTCACCCGGCATAGATCGTAATTGGTGCTCCAGGCTTCGTTCTTTTCGGGTACGGCCGTAAACACGAGGTGTTGACTGTCGGGCGTGAAGGTAAAGTTCTGCACGCTGGCAAAAGTCGAGCTGGTAGGATAAGCATCCCGATCTCCCGGTGTAACATCGCGGCACTCTGAGCCATCGGTCCGGCAGACGAAAATATGCCAGCGTTTATCCTCCACGTAACTATCCCAATGCCGGAAGAACAAGCGAGTAAAGACACGGGCTTTGACCGGGTTCTTCTCCCGTGCCTCGTCCCGTTCTCGATTGCGACGATCGCTTTCTGCAAATGGCAAGGTGCTGAACTCTGGATAAACTGCCGAAACAAACGCAATCAGCCGGCCATCCGGCGACCAAATCGGATCACTGGCACCTGTGCTGATGCTCGTGATCCGCTGGGGTGCTCCTCCCGATACGGCCACTCGCCACACTTGCGAAGACCCCTCGCGATTGGATTCAAAGAGAATGTGGCGGCCATCTGGCGACCACCGCGGCTGGCTGTCCCGTTTGCCCGGCGGAGGATCGGTTAGGCGCCGGGGCGGGACTGTCCCATCGGTCGAAGCTAACCATAACGCCGTGGTGATTCGATTTTCCGAGAGGTCCACTTCACCCACCGTGTACACTACCCACCGCCCATCGGGGCTGAGCTGGGGGGAGCCAACCCGCCGCAAGGCAAACAGGTCCTCCAGAGTCATCGCCCGTTTCTGAGCAGGCGCTTGTCCTAGGACATATCCTGGCACTGCGAAGAATAGAGCCGGGATGAGCCATCCAAGTCTAAGGGCAGTCGCCATCGCTTGGGTCTCCCAAAGAGTTGTTCCGGACGGCAATAGTGCGGGTCTTCAAAAGGCCCCTGACTGGGACCTCTTCCAGTCCATCGTAAGAAAAGCCTCTGGGGGAGTCATCCCAGAGGCTTGGGGGGATTTCGAGGTGTGTTACATGCTTGCGTCAGAAAAAGGCAATGGAGAACACCCGTGAACTGTTTAGGGACTGGAGCCACCGGGCGGGGTGCGGGGCGAGAAGCCACCGCCGGGGGTCGAACCTTCATCGACCTGTCTCTTCTCGGCGGCTTTCACCCACTTGTTCCACATCTCCGCGATCTTCTTGCGGACCGGGTCATTCTGATCGATCTGACTTTTACGCACTTCCAATTTGCCATCGGCTCGCAGGACGAGCATTTCATTCGCGGCTTCTTCGTTGACATCCTTGTTCCCCACACGTCCCCGGAAGATACCGCCTTCAAAATCCACCAGAATGGCCGGGGTGGAGAATTCGACCATCCACCCTTTCGGTTGGCTGGCCTCTTTCTGGCCGGGACGGGTGGGAATCACTTTATCTGGAATTTCCCGAAGGACGTAGGCCTGGGCCACACTCGACCAGAGGGGAAGTTTGATGTAATGTTTCCGGCCGATGTATTCACCGCGGCCTGTGGGAATTTCGGCGAGCACCCACGCACCTACGGGTTCGCGTTTCCCTCCGCTGTCCGTGCGCACCTGTTCCATCCACGTGGCCAACTCCACGACAGCTTGGGACTCTTTGACCTGGAGCAATTCCCTCAACTCGCGGACGTTGCGATCCTTGCCGTATTCCTCATCGATCCGCTTACGGTAGTCCGAGACATCGCCGGCAAAAAGGAACGATTCCGGCGGCACCGTGATCGGACGGTCGAGCGTTGTCCAAGGGCTTTCCAGGAATTCGACCTTGGCATCCGCGGGGTTTGCTACATCATTGGGACGATTGAAGTTGGGATTGCGCAGACGCAGGCGGATCCGATACTCGTAGGTGAAACCCGGTTGCACGTCGACGTCGATGAATCGCAGGAGTAGATGTTCGATTTCCACCTTTTTCGGCATGCCGGCGTAGAACTGAGACGGATCATATCCCCCCGCACCGGGCAGGCCGGCACCTGGGGGTCCCATTGGTCCTCCGGCTGGCGGGAAGGGGGGCTGAGGCCCAACAGGCGGAGGCGGAAAGCCGGTGCCGCCTGCGGCATCATCCGGTGTTCCCGGACCTGTGAAACCAGAACCGTAAAGCGTAGCTGCACCCGTGGAGCGCCCCGTCTCAGGCTTGTACAAATCCCGGCGCGTTGCCGTGCCTTGCAGCCGCTTGAGGGTTTCCGAAGCTTGAACCGGTTTCTCGTCCGCCTTTTGCAGCTTCTGAATCGTTTCCACGATCGAGGGCAAGCGCACCTCGGGATAGGTGCCAAGCTCTTCCACAATTTGCGGCAAGGGCAAGGCGAGGGCCATGTCATAGCGAACGAAGTAGGCGATATACCCTTCCTCGATATGGTCGGCCAATTTGCGCGGCCAAATAATCTCCATGTAGAGCTTTTCGAAGTCATAGTCGGCCCAGTCCTGGCGCACGATGACTTTGCCATCCTTCGGGTTGATCTGCGTGATACGACGCTGGACCACGAATCCATCGTAAACCGGGCCGTAGCGAGCTGCTTCGCTAATGTCCTTTAGCCGCAGGGCACGTTTGAACTCTTCCCGTTGCAGCTTGAGGGGAACTTCAGCATGCACGATGATGGCCCGCAACGGCATCACCGTCATGGCCGGCACTTTGCCTTTGGATAAGGCGTCATTGAGCGTACCCTCTTCCAGCGGGATGTATTCGAGAACTTTTTCGACCCGCTGAGCGGAAGTGTCATAGCGCCCTCCCATAGAGCCATAGGGGTTGTAACCGCCTATCTCATCGCCTGGACCACCCGGAGGGAGCCCCGGGGGACCGCCACCCGGAGACAAGCCCGGCGGACCACTTCCAGGAGGAAGCCCCGGGGGACCGCCCATCGGAGGAAAACCGGGAGGGCCAAAGCCGGGAGGACCAAAACCACCGCCGGGTTGTTTAGGCTGCGGAGCGTCTTTCTTCGGTTTCACACGCCCGCGGCTCGCCAGAAGCCGAGCGATGTCCTTAGCTTTGCTCTTGTCGTGGCTGCCGGCCTTTTTTTCCGACATCACTCCGATCAAAGACTTGCCGGTGCTGGGGTCAGTGATGATGTCATAAGAATACATTGCTCCGCGGAACAGATCGACCTGGTACTGCCGGATGGGAACGACGAAGGGACGTTCCTTGCGTGGGTCCGGCTTGGCAACTGTATCAAACAACGGTGTGTGGACAGGAAAATCCCGTACATCCGCTGGTTTGAAAACCATTCCCTTTTCGACCCAATCCGGAACCTGGACCGCTTCCAGGTCCTGTGGGGTCGGCTGGGCATTCGGATCATTGATGCGACTACGCAGGCTGGTGGCCTTCTGCGTGAGGTCCTTGGCGATCTTTTGCGGGTCTTCGGTCTGGGCCAGAGTCATGACCCCCAAGATCAGCAAGACCAGCAGGGCGAAACCGCCGATACCCAGGGCCAGATATTCGCCTTTGTTCAGGAGCAATTGCTTAGGGTCCATCTTGGGTTTGCTTGAACTTTTCGCCATGGCCAGGTCCCTTCGGAGCTATGAATTCGTGTTTGTCTTTAATCAGTTTTTCCCTCAAAAGACTCCAGAGTGGAATCCTCGCTCACTTTGTGATGTCACGGCACGGGAGCCTGCTTTGGAGCAGAAGTAGTGTTGGCTGGCGGAGAGCCAGTAGCGGGTTTGGCCTCGACATTCCCGCTGCTACTCGGTGAGGTTCCAGAAACTGGGGTATTAGGATTATCCAGACTCTTCCCCGGAGCCGAGGACGAGGGTAGTGGCGTTTTGTTGTCCTCCTTCGTGGAGGTTGGAGGAGTGGGGGTGTTATTGGTCGGGGTGCTGCCGGACGGGGGCGTGCCACTATTGGGAGAGGAGGGGTCTCCCGCCGGCGGAGTCGAAGTCCCGGCGGATGGTGTGGAGGCGTTGCTGGCTGGTGTTGTGGGGGTCGACGGAGTCGGGGGTGGTGTGCCAGCCGGCGGAGTGGTGGTTTCTGCGGGGGGCGTGTATTTTTCGTAAAGGGAAACGATTCCGTAGATGCTCAGTTCGATCAGGCCGGAGGTGAGTTGAGCTTCCGAGAGTACGCCGCCGCTGCCGGGGAATGCGGGGCCATAGGGGTTGTAACCACCTGTTCCCGGAACGCCCAAACCCGGCGGGCCGCTAAAGCCGCTACTGCCGATACCCGGTGGAACACCGATTCCTGGAGGAACGCCCGGAGGCGTGCCGACGCCGCTGGTACCATCCGGCGATCCTGTAAAGCCGCCACTGCCGGGATAGCCGATGCCCGGGGCCAAACCGAAACCTTCGCCTAGCTCTCCCGGTCCGCTGAAGAGAATCTCATCGCCACTACGGAAACCGCCTCCTCCGGGACCGTAGTCGAGCTTGCCGCGGAACCGATTCCACGTCACTTGGGTCACCTGGAAGCGTAACGGGGAGTTGGCGAGGGACAGGAGCACATCTTGCATATAGTCCTGATCCACCACGATGACCAAGGCTACGGGCATACGGCGAACTTGGTCTGTGACATCTACATACCGGCGGCGGTTAGCATCCACCACCGATTCCAACGTTCCCGCTCCCATGAGAGTGCCTTGCCGGGCAGTTCCGGTGCCTCCCATACCCGGCATGCCCGCATATTCCCCGTCCGGGCTGCCGACGCCGGTGCTGGTTGTTCCAGGAGGCGGGCCACTCAAGCTTGAACCAACCGCGCCTGTTCCACCGCCGGGAGGTGCACCAGGAGTCGAGCCACTGCTCGTGGCCTCTTCATCTTTTTCAAAGGCCGGGAATTTCGGCTTGACCAACTTGGTTTTCATGGCCCAACGGCTGTCGGTGTAACCGAGCGCCAAGGCATCAATGCGGCGGATCGGCACCGTGGTGGTATCGAAGACTTGCTCCACCTTGACGATCCGGGTGACGTTGGTTCCTGGAGGGATGACGTTGGGGTATTTGCTGAGATTGGCATCATTGGCATCGGGTTTGATTACGATCCGGTCGGCGGGAATGGCCACGTCCTTACCTTGAGAATCCTTGGCGAAGCGGGTGGCCCCCCGTCCGGGGACATACTCGCCGCCAATCTTGAACTCCACCGGCTGGATGCCGTCTACCGACCCATTAGGACCGGCGTCCAGCCAAACTTTTAGCGTCATGGACCGGTTGATTCCCAGAATCTGGACCCGATCGGTTAGATTACGTAATTCCCCTTCCAAATACCTCTGGTTTCCCCGTTGTTTGACTTCGAGAGTCACCTCCCAAATGCGGCTTTGGAAGCGGCGGCGCAAGGGATTCTGCGGCCCTTGGGGATTTTGGGGATCGTCAATGACTTGACCGTTATCTTCATAGCGGACCGGCGTGAAGGAAGCGATTTGATCATTGACCCTCTTGAGGTCAAGTAACAGGGCGCGCTGGACCCAGTAATCTTCCATCAGCAGCCAAATCTGTTCCGAGGTGAGTTGTCGCTCCGGGAAGGCGGCAACGTGGCGCAGAACGTTCTGCCAACCGCCGAGGAATTGCGTGGGAGCGACCGTGTCGGCGATTCCAGTGCCGCTGCGTCCTTGCTTCGGATCGGCGTTGGAGTACATCGCTAAATACAGGCTGGGCAACTTGAAGGCCGCATACTGATCGGCATTATTGGGGATCGGATCGCCGAATTTGAGGTCCTCCAAACGAACGGGTTCGAGGACCTCTGTCTCGACCTCTTTATCTTCCTGTTTGACCAGCTTTTTGACTTTACGAGCGAAGTTGTCGAAGTTCCGGCTCTTCGGCCAGACGTAAATATGCTTTTGGCTTTCCCAATTGGCTTTCCACAGGTCGCCCCGCTTCGAGGCCACTCGATCGATGAGTTTATCCATCTCCTGGATCAATTTGACCGGCTTGGGATTGGATTTGCTGGCGATTTCCTTTTGGGCCTTTTCAATGGCAGCCTTGCGTTCACTGATGGCCCCGCCGACGCCGGAAGTGATCATGATGACAGCGATCAGCACCAGCAACGGAACCAAACCCACCAGAATCCAGAAATGGTGCTTCTTCAGAGCGTCGTTGTTCTTCATGACAGTGAACCTGTAACAGTTTGGTTAGGCTATGGTTTTGTTCCAATCGCTTGTTCAGGAATCAGGTGGCTTCGCGCTCCTGCCAAGTAGACGGTTCTGTCGGTTGCCGGAAGACTCCCCGTTGAAAGTCCGACGAGACTCACTCCAGATCAAGGAGTATCCACAGGAACCGGTGGGACCGGTTCACGCCAGATGAACATGACAACAAACTCATGGCGTATGCGTCCACTACCGCTGCTAGTGGAAGGTGGTTGTCCCACCCTTGATCCACCGGGCAGGATGGGTCCGCCGGGAGCAACGCCGCCGCCTGTACCGACGGGTGGGGACGGTAGGCCGATTCCGCCGGCTGTCCCTGTGGGAGGAGGCGGCAAGCTAATACCACCGGAGCCAGCAGCACCCGGAGCACCTGCGTCGTCTGGACTTCCTGTTCCGGGGGGAATCATGCCTCCAGAACCACTGTAACCAGGCATACCGGGAGTCATGGCCGCTCGGCCTCCTTTGAGCGGCCGCCACTGCGGAGCCAATTCATCCGCAGGACTGGCAGCTCCCCCCGCTCCAGCCATCATGCTTCCGTAAGCCCCCATTGTATCACCGGGAGCACCGCCAGGTGGAGTGCCCATGGCCATGCCAGGAGGACCGGAAGTCCCATCCGTTCCCCCGCGGCGACCACCTCCGAGAATGGCTTCCAGATACGATTGCTGGATGTGGACCGGCAAGTGGGAGGTGGCATTGTTGACCGTCCAGACCTTGTACACAAAAACGTGAGACACTTTCCCTTTCACGGGGTCCTTGCCGCCGACGATATAACGGCTGATTTTGGTCTCATCTTGGGCAAATTTGTCAATCTGCTGGAGATTGCGGACCAGCCCCAACTTGATGAATTGTGGGCCAGCCTCGTGTTCGGTGTATCCCCGAATCTCGACCACCCAACCGCCCCCTTCTAGCGGTTTGGGCTTGTTGCGATTCTGCGTCTCATCCCGGACTCGTTCGTCTTCCTTCATTGTATCCGCAATGTTTTCGCGGTATTCCTTGAAGACGAGCGTATCGACCTGATCGAGGAACTTACCGAGGTCTTTGACCCAGCGTGTGTGGAAGGCTTCGACATTCACCACGGCTAGATATTTCGGATTCTCAGAGTTGGCATCATCCAGCATCTGGTCGATCCGCACGCCATCGCGCATGCGGCTGAGCCACCACTGGTAGGCGCGCAGGCCAATGTCCCCTTCCATTTTCCAGAACTTTTGCTGTTCCGGGTCTTGGAGGTTGCCGGGGTCTTGTCCATGTGGGGGGCGAGGCAGAGCTGCGGTTTGAACCTCCAGGAAACGCGGCCAGTTCAAGCGTTCTTCCTGTCCGGCGATGATCAGCTTCACATCGGACTGGGTTTCCTTGGCTTTAGTGATACGGCTGTTGTACTCGCTTTCCTGACGGCTGTAGTCTTTGGAAGCGGCTTCGACTTCTTTAATGCTCTTGTCGATGGCCGGGTCGCTGAGGGCTTTGTACGGTGCGGCATAGCTGAAGGCCAAGCCGAAGACGCCGAGCAGGAGCATGGCGGCAGCGGCAGCCGCATATGGCTTTTTGGCACGAATGAGGCGGTCGGTGCGGATTTCCGTGGGTAGCAGATTGGTCGTCAGGCGAGCCAAGCCCAATCCTTGCAAGGCCAAGCCGTAGGCGACGGGGAAGGTCAGCACGTTATCAGTGAAGAGCGGATCTTTCGTCACTTGTTCCCCGGCCAAGCGATGGAACTCAGTCGGCTTGCGCACATCCAGGGAGAGCTTTTCGCTGAGATATTTCTGCAACCCAGGCAGCTTGAAGGCGCTGCCAAGGCCCACCATGTAACTGATGTGACAGTCGCGATGTGTATTGCTGAAATATCCTAACGAGCGCTGGACTTCGCCGACGAAATCGCTGAGCACCGGCTTGATCGCTTTGAGGATGTTAGCCATCTCTGGGCTTTTCGCGGCGTTGCGTTTGAGGTGCTCGGCTTTGGCGAACGTGAGTTTCAACTCTTTGGTCAGGGCACGTGTAAAGTTGTTCCCTCCGAGGGGGATCGGGCGCTGCCAGATAACTTTGTCCCCATCCGTAATGATCAGATTGGAGGCTTCGGTGCCAATGTCGAGGACAACGACACAGCGTTTTTTACCCCGCGGAGTGTCTTCCGGGGATGTTTCCTCGCCACCGCTGGTATCCTCGGCAGGTCCCCCTTTCTTGAAAATTTCGTAGATGGCGAAGTTGACCAAAGCCAATGGGGTCATTTGGATCAGGTGGACTTCCATGCGCGTGGATTGAAAATAGCCGAGGTAGCGGGAGATCACATCCCGTTTCATGGCGAACAAGCCGATTTCCGTATCGGTGGCGAATCCCTCTACCGCTTCACCGCCTGCGATCTTCTGATAGTCCCAAATGACCTCATCGAGGGGAAAAGGAATCTGCTGCCGGGCTTCAAATTTGACAATGTCCCCGATCTTTTTCTCTTCGACCGGCGGGAGCTTGACGAAGCGGACCAAGCCGGATTGACCCGAAATGCTAATGGCAACCTCATCGTATTTGACTTTTTCCGCATTGCGGGAGAGGAATTTTTCCAAGGCTTCGCGGATGAGAGTGTCTGGGTCGGCGTCAGGCTGGGATAGGATTTTGGCATGCTCGATGTAGTCGAAGTCTGTGGCGGTGGGCCGGCCATCGATCAGCTCCAACCGTAGGGCCTTGAGGGCACATTGGCCAATGTCTACTCCCCAAACGCCTATGTTTTTCGCCATTGTGGTGCTACTCCGCCGGGTTGAAAAATCATTGCGAGTTCACACACACCGGCATCCCTTCCTGCCGGAATTGTATCACCTTACCAGCAGTTGCATCTAGCGGTCAATGACCATAACGGATGAACTACTGGGATGTTGGCGCTTTTGGCGATGCTGCGAATGCCTCCGCGGGTGTCGAAGCGCGATTATACCCTCTGTTCTGCCGATGTGCAGGACTTTTCCGTATTCTTCTAATTTTCTCTGCTGGCGGTACCTTGTCCACCCGCTCTTTCCCTTGCGATTGTTCCGTTTGTCGTGCCGGAAGCAAAGGGTCGAAGGATAAATACGTTATTTGACGGTGGGAGACCACTCCGCTTTGCGGTCAGCGTCTCAAACCAACTGTCCGATCAGGAAATCTACATCCTATGGCCGAGACGCAAGCGCTGTTTGCCAAAGATTTGGGGGATGCCGGGAGGGAGGGGCTAGGGCAAAGCGTCGGATGGCTCCAAGCAGTGGTCTGGCATTTTTGGGGTCGATTCACGGATATCCGCGGGGAGTAAACCCTGCTTGTGGGAGAGTGCAGCCGTACAGACAGAGTAAAAGTTGAGCAATGTCAGATTTGAATGTACGTAGCGGCCCCTGAGTGCGGTGGAAGTTGGCTGCCGTAGACTTTGGATGTGATGAACTCAATATCACAATGGATGAACGGGCTGGAGGAGAAAGGCTGGGCGGTAGTATCCGTGCAGCGAAGCAGGCGAGTTCTTTGGAACGTCAGGGCGCCATCCCAATGGATAAGACGCAATCCAAGGCATGAGCTGGGAGCGATCTTCAGGAGGAGGATAAAGGGCGAATGCAATGGTGGGAAGCGGCGATTCTGGGGTTAGTGCAAGGAGTGACGGAATTTCTGCCGATCAGCAGCACGGCCCATCTCTTGGTGGTGCGTCATCTTTTGGGTCACGCCCATCCGGAGGATGCCTTCACAGTGGTCATCCAGATCGGCTCGATGGTAGCTGTCGTGGGGTATTTTCGCCGGGATTTGGCTCGTTTGATAGCGGGAAGTTGGGAGGTTTTGCGTCAGGGTGGCCGCCGGTTATCGCCAGATGGCCGTTGGGCGTTACTGGTGGGGATTGGAACGATACCTGCGGGAGTGGCAGGCTTTTTCGGCTATGGCTGGCTCAAGTCGCATGCATTTGCGTTGCCCGTGGTCGCCGTGGTGTCGGTGGTTTTTGCCGTTTTGATGGGGGTGGCGGAGTGGTGGTCAGCCTATCGGAAACGATCCGGCCGCGCTGCACGAACGGAGCAGGAGTTGAACTGGTGGGATGCCCTTTGGATTGGTTGCTGGCAGGCTTGTGCTCTGATGCCAGGAGGCTCCCGTTCTGGCACGACGATTACGGGAGGACTGCTTCTCGGCCTGCATCGCACGGCGGCCACGCGCTTCTCCTTTGTTTTGGCCCTGCCGATTGTCCTCATGGCAGGATTCAAAGAGATATGGGAGGAATGTCAGCGCTGGCAGTGGCCCTCAACAGATTCGCCGCCGGGTCAGTTGGCCACTGTAGAGTCATGGGCTGCTTGGCTGATTGGTTTTCTCGTGTCCACTATTGTTTCTTACGGGGCGATTTGGTTCTTGCTCCGCTTTGTGCGGCGGAATAGCCTGTGGGTCTTCGTAGTGTATCGCCTTGGCTTTGGGGCCTTGTTGTTGGTGGTGTGGGCTTTGGGATGGCTTGTCCCGTGAGGGAGCTTCCCTAGGGTGACCCCACTCACGGTTGAAGTAACTGGATAATTAGCCTTTCGATCTCAGCATCAGACAACAGACCGAACTTGATTGCGGTAACTTTACTTTCGGAGATAGTAACCCATACCGGACTGGCCGTTTCCGTGGCGCGAATTATGACTTCACGCTTGTTGTCGTGTTCTGTAAAAAGGAGTTTGACTTGATTCGGTAGTTGTCCACCGGAAAGCCCGGAAATCCAAGCCAGGTTCTCTTCGGGGTAATTGAAAGGTATAAGGCCCAGTTGTATAAGACCCCGGAAGCGCTTCACGATCTCAATGGCACGATGTCCCGCTCGAATATCTTTCACATTCCAGACTGACATACTCACGACAAGCCAGTTTCCTTGTTTCAGCTCATTCTCAAGACTTTTTGGAGCAATTTGTGGAGGAACGATATAATTAGCTCATTTTCGAGCATAACTCGCGACCGTCCCTTCTCGTCGGCAACAAAGGTGAATCCCATGTTGAGTTACTTCCTCGCTGGGACAATGATGTTAGTGTAGACGACTTCGCCAACATCCGATCGGACTTTGATTATAGTCTGAAAAACTCTTCCTCCAACTGCCTCAGCTATTTGTTGGTGAGCAGCAAGGATTTCGGGGGTTGCAGGGCCGACGAGTCGAATATCGCCCCCAGGTTTGATGACCCGTGCGATCTCCGAAATAGTAGCTCGCCGGTTCGAAGCATTCTCGAGAGTGATGATGTCTACTGACTTGTCTGCGAAGGGCAACCGTTCACCTCTGGCCTGAGATTCGGGATTGGACGGCCTGGTGCTCCGGTAGTTGAAGTTGTAGTGCTGGATTGATATTGATCGCGCTGGGGTAACGCCCCTCACCACTGATACCGATATGCACCGGCCCCCGACCTGGTGGAGCAGTCGCCGGGCGGGATCGCAGGAGAATGGTGTTGCTACCGAGACCAAATAGGCCGAGAATGGCGTTCGGGCTATTGGTCCAAGTCGGGCCGTGCAGCAGCATGCCTTCCGACCACTTCAGCCGCAGGGGTCTGCCGCCAGGCCGCGTGACCTCTGACAGGTCGAACGCCCCACCCGCCGCCCGCACAGTATTCTGACACAAGTCTAATAACGCACGGCTTTACCGGCCTTAGCAGGCAAACTTGATGGTACAAACACTGTCCCACCTTTACATAATCCTAGAGCTGACCAGCGGAAACGAGGTACGGTAGGGCATGGAGAAAGAAGCGATGAAGCAGTTTGCCGAAGGTTGCCACATCAGCCGACGTTGGATTCTGGAGAATTCTCGATACAAGGTGGATGTCCTCTATGGCGTCGGTCATATGAAATATAAATTTCTCGAGCATCTCTTCGTATTGGGGTGGCCTCAGCCTCCCACTTATCAGCAAAAGCCCTGACCAACTTCTCTCTTAGATCTTCCGTCATCTTTATTCCTCCCCTAGAAGCGACCTGAGTCGAACACGCATTTCCGCAATTTTTACTTGCCACTCTGTAGTTGTCTTTTTACCAAGGTTGGGATTAGAGGCGAGCATTTACATCTGGTCGAGTAATCCATTAACTTCTTTATACCAATGTGGAATTGCTATCGGAATTTCTTATCTGTCTTCAGAATATGCCCGTATAGGTGCCACAACGCTACACTTTCAAGGCCAGTTAGTCGTTTTCAAAACTTATGGGCAGCTAAATGCCATAGCAATCATTCCGTCTTCATACTTCGCCTTTGTCTTAGCTAGTCTTGCTTCATCTTCTGGAAGAAAGTCTTGCTATATTTTCAATTTGTAACTAACTCCCTGACGCTTGTCTCCAGGTGGCGTATTTGCCGCCGAGGCTCAGCAAACCACCGCCGACATGCAGTCCATTTGCCCAGTTCAGGCTGCCCCCTTACCAACAAGCTTGCGATGCCGTCCGTTCCCACAAAGTGGCAGACGGCGTGTTTGATTGGGGCTTTAGGAACTCGCAGGCTTGCTCATCGTCAGAATCTTCGGGCCAACTTGTCGCACCCACGGTGGGTCACGTGGAATACCGGCTCTAATGACTCGCCACATGCATTGTGCACACATAATGGATAAAGTACACCTGCCTCTCGATGTGTATTGGATGCTCAAACTACCAGTACAGGTGGGACACATCAGAATGTTGAACGGTCTCCGCCGTGGCGTTTTGAATTAGGTCATCAAGATGATCTTTGCTTTCGTTATTCATGATTACTTTCTCTCAATAAATCTCTAATAGTCTTGTAGTTTCAAGAACCATCCTGCAACCCTCTCGACGTAGGTTTCTTCCACGTCAATGTCGGCTATCTTGTTCCAAGCCCTGGCACTTCCGCGTTGTGCTCTTCGCCAGAGGCGATGATGAGTCTCTTCGTGGATGATAGTATCTAGCAGTTCCCTCCGGCTTACAAGCGAAGGACGACCTATGCTCGTGTTACCCTGACCCTGGCACACTTGGCTGTTCAAGCGTTGCCTGCCCGTACGCTTTGAGACGACCCGAATAGCGTGGCGGATACGATAACTTGACGTTTGCAAGTGCTGAATCGGTTTTGACTACATGGTCAATCCATGCTTGGGGATGCTTATACCGACCACCACCACTAAGGGTCGGGCCACTCTTGAGCTTCACACTCCTACTCGTTGGACGGCTCCAAGCGCGTCGGAGGTCCCATCTATGGCTCGGACCGCATCAAGGGCGTCATCGCTGTATCGAGCTACCTTGCCGAACAGCTTACCCTTGGGATCAAGCCGGTAATGGCAAGGGCGCGATCAAGCCCGTCCAACCTCTCCATAGCGATCGGGTCGAACCTGATGCCAGCCTCCACGCCACCCTTGACCTGGCCCGCGACCGGTATGAAGTCCACCACCATACTCGCGGCCCGTCGGGTATCTTGTCCGACCGCCTTCAGGTGGGCGATGACTGCGTCGGCGGCACGCGGGTCTTCGATGCGAGTCCACCTCATGGCGGCGATCTGGTACTCCAGCGGCAGGTCCTCCACGCGCCCGTTCCCCCATGATGTGGGGGTTATGGCAGAAGATGCAGCGGGGAATCGGACGCGGGACGAAATACGGAGGGCCTTCTTCAAGCCCGCTCGGATCGAGGGAGTTGAGGGGGTCGTTGCCGACGGTGCGGTAGAGGTTCACATCCCCCGCGGCGTAGGAGAGGGGATCAAGGCGCGTCCAGCGTAATAGGGTGAGGTAATAGTCGTAGGACAAGAAATATGCGAGGACATTCTCTTTATTCTTCTGAGGTTAAATATGTGGGCGGAGGTTGGATTCTGGCAAGTGCATAGGGATGCGGTGTTATCAGTTTATAGAGTCATCATGCCACACTGTAGCCGCCCTAAATCCAAGTAAAAACGCTGAATCCTTCTTACCTAATTGAGGAAAGGGAAATGAGGTGCTCTGATTGTAGATGTATTTCGCTTGTTTTTTGGATTATTCAGACGTGTTCTCAAGAGCTGTTCATGATTGGATAAAGTAGGTCTAGCAGGGCGGAAGATAAGGCTGTTTTCCATCCCGTGCTGTCATGTCCGTGCTGTTCCGATAGGAGTGAAGCTCCGAAAAAAGGTCCTACACCGGTACAAATGATAGCGCGTCTTGTTTCGTGAAAAGCGGTTTTATGCAAAGCGCCAATTGTGCTGAGGTCGGGGGCATAATTCGAAGGGGGAGTGGGGCCATCGGATTGGCATATCGCGTCAACATAGGGCATGCTGTGGATAGCTCCGGGTGTCAGGGACGAGGGTGGCCCTCGCTCCGTCTGATGGGTAGTGACCCCGGCATGTATTACCCCTGTACAAGGATGTCCCGGCCATGAACCGTTCGTATTCCTCTTTCTTGGCCTTTCTGTTCATAGGAGCAGTTTCACAAGTAGCACAGGCTCATCCGCCCGGCCCGGCGTACCACGGGGCTTTTGGGTCCGGTCCAGTCTGGTTGGGATTATTCCCTCACATTCACCAGCACGGGCCGCTTTATAACTATGGTCCCTACTACGGTTATCCGCCCTTTGAACCCTACGGTCCTTGGACGGCGAGTTTGCAATACAATCCGGCGTATTCTGGGACCTATTCCCACCCTGGCCGCATTGCTGAGGACAAGTCTGGCCATGGCGGTCTACTGACGCAGTGGGATAGTGGAGGTTTCGGTTTGGGGACAGGACTGGGCCTTCGCTCGGGCGGCTGGTTCGGTGGTGGAGGGACGGGTATCATTCGGGGGAGCGTTTGCCCGTCGAGCGGATGGTTCCAAGGGTTTGGCCTGCGGGGGCATCGGAACACCTCCACACCGTGTTCCGCTTGCGTTGCCGCTCCAACAGGCCACCCCCCCACGGGCAGCAGCGGTTCCTCTCCGCCGCCGACTTCCAAGTGATTCGTGAATGGCGTCCCTGAAAGCGGCTCTGCGTGATGCCCTTAGAACAGACGGCGCAGCAACGTGATCGCGGACCTCGATGCGATGTTGTCACGCCAAACTGCTTTTTTCTTCACACACAAGTGATTGCAGATCCCCAAAGCCTGAGAGTTATTCGGAAAGGAGAAAGCGATGAAGAAGAAGATGTTGCAGGGTTTGATTCTCGTGGTGCTAGCAGGCGGGGCCTTTGATTCAGGCTGGTCCGCTGCGCAAGCAAGCGATCCGTGCTATGGGCCTCACTGCGGGAGCGGCAAAGCGCCACGGTATTATTCCCTCCACGGTTTTTTGCATGGTGGCAAGCCGCTGCCAGTGTTTCAAGCCGCCCCATGGTATCTATACTGGCCTTATGACGGCCATTTTCTAACACCGGCGCCGATCAGCGGTCCTTTTTACGCACCACCGTCCTATCCGAGCACGGGGGTCAATCCCTATTTCCCGGCTCCTGTCCTAACTCCTCCGGCACCGCCGTCACCTCCGGCACCGCCGTCGCCTGAAAAATAGCACTCAACTGCATCAGTGCCTCACCTTCCACCCCTAACACTCCTTCAGACCCAGTCTAAGTCGTTCCGAGGCGACAGCCCAGAACGGCGGCGAGACTGGGCTGTTCTTTTGCCTGGAGCATTGAAGGAATACGATTCATCCCCGGCGTCATGGGGAGCAGGCATTCCGATTGTGGATTGGAGCAAAGGCAGGGGATGTAAACGTGTGTGTGATGCGGCGAAGGTGCGGATGAAGGGAAAAACCGCAGGGCGGGCTGGCAATTCTCCGGTCATGAATTACGATGAATAATGGCGGTCCATGATCTGAGGTTATACATCCTGAGTAGTTAGGTGACATTTCCGTATGAGCCAGCGTATTCTCGGTGAACTAGTGCCAGTGGGCGGGGGTGATCCCATTCCTTTGACGGCAGAAGTCCTGGTCATCGGACGGCGGCCGTCCTGCGACATCTGCCTCAATTTTCAGAATGTCTCAGGCACGCATTGTGAGTTGTCGCTGCGGAACGGGGTCTGGCATATCCGGGACCTCAATAGCACGAATGGGATCAAGGTTAATGGGGAAAGAACCCTACGCCGTCCTCTGCGGCCTGGGGACGAGATCGACATTGCCAAACACCGCTATCGCATCCAGTATCAGCTTCCTCCGGGGAGTAGCTTTGACGACATCTTTGCGGAGGAGGAGGACCCGTTTGCCCAATCTCTGCTGGAGAAAGCTGGTTTAGTACGCCCGAAGAAACCGCCGCAGAGCCGGAGTTGAATCGGTTCTTCCTCGAGAGTACGGGTTGCAGGGCAGGGCGACGGGCGGTAACCCCTCTTATACAACACCCCAAGCAAACACTGGGGAAAGCCGTTCCAGTGGCAGGTGGAGAAGGATTTCTATACTGCGGGGGAAGGCTTCTTCCATCCCTAGCCAATCCGAGGCCAGAGAGTGAGGAGTTGAGGACACCTTATGGCAGCAGTGCTCAGTGGTCAGGTGGCCTTGGTCACGGGTGCCTCTTCGGGGATTGGCCGGGCCACGGCGATTGCCCTAGCCCAAGCGGGTGCGGATGTGGCGTTGAATTATCTCACGTTGCCGGAAGGGGCGATCTCGGCTCAGAAAATCATTGAGGAGCAGGGCCGCCGGGCTTTGCTCTGCCCCGTCGATGTGTCGGATCAAGTGGCGGTAGAACAGATGGTGGAACAGGTTGTGCGCCACTTCGGCCGCTTAGATATTCTAGTCACGGCAGCGGTGTTCAGCGAGCGGGAACCGTTTTTGACGGCGGACATGGGGGGCTTCCGCAAGACGTTTGAAGTGAGCATGTGGGGAGCCTTTTACGTCCTGCGGGCTGCCTGCCGCCAAATGGTGGCCCAAGGACAAGGGGGCCGGGTGGTGATCGTTAGCTCTCCGCACGCGCAGATCGCCTTTCCGAATTGCATGGCCTACAACATGGCGAAGGCCGCATTGGACCAAATGATGCGCACCGCCGCCGTGGAACTGCTCCCCCACCGCATCCGCGTCAACGGAATCTATCCCGGCTGGACCGATACACCTGGAGAGCGCAAATACTATAGTGAAGAGGTCCTGCGGAAGGCCTCGGAAACCCTTCCCCTGCGTCGCTTAGCCCAACCGGAGGAAATCGCCCGAGGTATCCTGTTCTTGGTCAGCCCAGAGAGCGATTACATGACCGGGAGCATCCTCTCCATGGATGGTGGGATTTTCCTTCCCTGGTGGTCCAAGCGCGGTAGCGGCGAGAATCTCTAAAATCTCTGATTCTAATCCGTCCCATGAGCAAGGGGTCCGATTGTTGGAGCGGCCCTTCTGTAATAGGTGATCCGGCTTTTTGTTGAACATGCTCCGCCGGGATGGGATCGGTTACCACCGGAAGTCCTTCTCGTATCCCGTGGCGATGAGTAAGGAGCCGTACCGACTCTTCACGTAGTCATACACCTTGTCCGTGAAATAATTGCGCCAATCACCAGCGATCCCTTTGCGCTCGTGAGCATGGACATCTTCGATACCTCTCGGCCGGCCCTTGGTGCGCGCTTCAAAACGGTGGGTCCGTACAGCTTCTCGGACTTGCTGGCGGCTGAAAGGTAGGCGGCACACCTTCAGGAAGATCTCCTCAAACAATTCCTCATCATGTTCAAGCAGGTCTTCGTAGCGATAAAGGCGCTCGCGTGCGGCAAGCCAGGACCATTGGATCATCGCCGGCCGGATTAGCGAAGTTTCTGCCACATGAAGAAGACCATCCTCCATGTTCAACTCATGCAGTCTCTGTCGCATCAAATTATGCTCCGATCTCAAAATTGGATGGCTATACTTCAAGCTGAAATACAGGGAAATAAGAGTATCGCGTAGATCCCGAATGATGACGAATCGGTGGTATTTACGGGGCAGAGCGACGCTGTGAAATTCCTCCCGGGTGATGTAGAGCGTGGGGTAGATTTTGCCATTTTCGACGGGGCGATTCATGAATTGGCGATTGTCAACTTCGGGAAGCACCAGATGATGATAGGCCAGGGTGTGCAGGATGGCGTGGACCCACTGGGAACCGGCTTTATGGTGAGTGATGTGGAACACGGTGGGAACGCGCACCTTCGTTGGGGAAGGTGCTAAGCCATTATGCCCCAGCCGCCCGAACAATGTATGGCGCAATAACCCGAGCATTGTGGTTCCCCCTTGGGTATGGTCTGTTTTCGCAATCTGCCCAAATGCCGCTGACCCCGCAGGTTGCGAGAAGCGATGATGTGGGGGGTATCGGACAGAGCAGTTGCAGGACTTGATGGAGATTCTCCCGGTTTGCGGCCTTTTATCTTTTCTCTGCCTCGTCAAAACCGATCTATCTTTCCCAGATTTCCAAGTCTTCTCCTGCTGTTGGGGTCAGAAGGGGATTCTCAAGACGGGTTGTTGGAGGATTCCGCATTCCAGTGGGACCTGGCTGCGAGAGGATTTGTTGGGGGAGATTTGCGGTCTCGCAAGGAATTTAGGTTACGGCGGCGGAACCGCGATCAGGAGCGACTTTGTCGCTTGTCAATTGCTCTTCTCTTGGAAAGATAGGTTTGGTAGAGACAGGTTTTCTGTGGGGTGGATCAGGAGAAGGTGGATGGATCAAGGTGGTCCCAATCTGGGTGCGTGGAGCGAGTGGGAATGCATCTCGTCGCCTTGGTGGAAAGTGAGGAGCATGTTTGCTATCGCTATCGGCTCAAAGCGTTTCAGGGTCTTTGGGCCGCCGCAGGATATCGTCTGAGTTGGTATCGCCTGCCGCGAGGTTGGTGGGGACGCTGGTTTTGGGATCCGCGGTTGTGCCAAGCCGATGCGGTGATTCTTCAGAGGAAGTTGCTGCCGTCGTGGGCGGTTCATCGTTTGCGGCGGTATGCTCGGTTCTTGATCTACGACTTCGACGATGCACTGTGGCTGCGGGATTCCTACGCTCGTGAGGGGTTGGAGGACAGGCGCCGGCGGAGGCGCTTTGCTACGCTTGTTCGGATGTGTGATTTGGTCGTGGCGGGTAATGCGTTCTTAGCTGCTGCGGTTCGTCATTTTGCGCCGTCCACTCCTGTTGTGGTCATTCCCACGAGTGTTGATCCGTCGCTCTATCCGTTGGCCCGGCATGAAGCCGATCTCAGCGAAGGCATCCGGCTGGTGTGGATCGGCTCACGGAGCACGTTACAGGGGCTGGTTCGTTTTCGAGAGACATTGGAACAGATCGGTCAGGCTGTGCCGGGCGTGCGTTTGCGGTTGATCTGTGATCAACCGCTGGTCCTGCGACATTTGCCGGTCGATTTTGTACCCTGGCGCGCGGAGACTGAAGCAGCGGTGTTGGCGAGTGCGGATATCGGGATTTCCTGGTTGCCGATGGATGACTGGAGTCGGGGTAAGTGCGGCTTGAAAGTGTTGCAGTATCAGGCTGCGGGCTTGCCGGTGGTGGCCAACCCTGTTGGGGTTCAAGCGGAGATGGTGCGATCCGGTCAGACGGGCTATTTGGTCCAGAGTAGCGAAGAGTGGGTGGACGCTATTCGCGTGCTAGGCCAAGACCAAGAGCTGAGGCGGCAGATGGGTAGGGCGGGGCGGCGGCAAGTGGAGCAGCATTACAGCGTAGAGGTGGCGAGCCAACAGTGGCTCAGCGCCTTGGCCACCTGGTTAGTGCCGCTGCGTCAGGCGAGTTAGGGGCAGGGTATGTTCGGCCCTCTGGTACGCAAACTCCGGGCTTGGTGGGGGCGTAATGCTCCTCAACAATGCCAGCAGGGGGTGTGGTGGCAGACCACGCCGTCTTGGGCGACCTGGAGGGCGCTGTCTCCCCACGACCTTCTCGCTTTGCGGAACTTACCTGGCTGCCACCTGGTCAAAGCGAATTTGGCTCGCCGCATCTATCGGCTATCCTTGGGTGCAGAATGGGTTTACCTCAAGGAATCACGGGTTGTCGGGTGGCGCGGTTGGCTGCGGGAATGTCTGCGGCTGCCCAAGGCCCGCCTGGAGTTTGAAAACGCCTTACGCCTCCGCCAGCTCGGTATTCCAACGATCGAACCATTGGCTTGGGGAGGCGAATCTCGCTGGTGGCCGGGAACTAGTTACTTCCTTAGTCGTGGTTTGCCTGGGGCAGTTACCTTGGGTGATTTCCTGACCCAAACTTTTGCCAAGCTCTCTCCCCGCTGCCAAGTTCATCTGCGGCAGCACTTGGCCCGGAGCTTGGGGACGCTGCTCGCCCGGATGCATGAACAAGGCGTTATTCACTCTGATTTGCACCCCGGCAACCTTCTGCTCGACATGACTGAAGAGCATCGGCCCCGCTTAATTTTGATCGATCTCCACAATGTCCAATTCCAGGCGTGCCCGTTGTCCTGGTCAGCCAGTCGGGCGAATCTCGTCCTGCTCAATCGCTGGTTTCAGCTCCGAACGCATCGGACGGATCGTTTGCGCTTCTGGCAGGCCTACTACCAGGGCAGGCTTTCCTGGGCTACGCTGTCTGAGTCGGAGAAGCAGCGGCGGATTGCGGAGGTGGAGGCAGCCACCTTGCGTTCCAATCAGCGGCTCTGGTCGGCTCGCCGGAGGCGTTACTCCCGTCCCAACCGCCATTGCCAACGAGTGGTCCAGAAAAGCTATCGCGGTCTCGCTGTCCGGGAGCTTCCGGCGATGATGGTCCAGCACTGGATGCAACAGGCGGACGCCTGGATCGACCAAGCCCGGCAGGCGCAGGCTCCGACCACCGTGTGGTGTTCCTCCCAGGAAAAGGTGACGGTCCGCTTGCTCAAGGACAGTTCCGATGGCACAGTTCTGGCCGTGCGGGGGAGCAGTCCTGATAGTTCCTATGAGGTGGTAATCAAACGTTTTTGTTTGCGGCGATGGTATGAAGTGGTGCAGCATCTGCTGCGCTGCTCCGCGGTCTGGCGGGCGTGGTTTCAGGGCTTTGCCATTTTGGATCGTGCCTTGCCCACCCCTCGACCTCTAGCCATCTGGCACCGCTGCTTTTGGGGCGTGCCGACTCACGGTTATCTGGTCACGGAATATCTGCCAAATGCCGTTCCTTTGCAACAACGCCCCGACTGGGTTCGGTTGGATCGGCTGGCTCGCCTCCTCCGCCTCCTCCACGATCGGGGATTATCCCATCGCGACCTCAAGGGGGACAATATCTTGGTAACGGCCCAAGGGGAACCGGTCCTGATCGATCTAGTGGGCGTGCGCTCTTTGCGATCCGTGAGCATCCGGCGGCGGATCAAGGACCTGATGCGCCTGAATGTCAGTTTTCTTGGGCATCCCCAAGTGCGGCTCAGCCAGCGTTTGCGTTTTCTCCAGATTTACGCCTCGCATCCACCCGCCCTGTGGTCCCGTAGCTCCAATCTGAAGGCGGAATGGAAAAGGTGGTGGAAGTGGATTGAGCGACGAAGTTTGGAGAAGCTGAAGCGCTGGAAGCGATATCAGTCGGAGTAACCGAGTTGCCGACTTTGCCGAAAGCGTCAAGAACAAGGGGGGTATCGACCGATGAATCAGCCGCAGCGGAGAGGAATAATTAGGATGTCTGGTCTGTGATACGGAAAGTCTAGCGGTGGCGAGTGGGCAACGACATCTAAAGCCCAAGTACGGGTTAGGAACTGCCCAAGGGACACGTGCATGAAGCATTCAGCGCACTGCCAGAGTCGGCGATCGTTGCGGGGTGCACGGTCCTTGGTGCTCTTGGCGGTTGGGTGTGGCCTGGCGGCGGGTTGTGCCGATTGGCTGGCTTTGCCCTCGCGGACACCTCCCATCACTCAGCCTTTGATCCGTTCGGTGGGCCAAGGGGATGAGCTTGGGATGCCGGCTCCAGCTCCTACCCTGCCGGGCCGATTTGCTACGCGGCGAGGAAACTATGTCTTCTACCACGATGTCCCTTGGCCCTCTTCTGATACCCTGCTGAACGACGTAGAGACTTTGCCCGACGAGTTGAGGGAAGCTTTAGAACTACCCTTAGGGCAAACCTGCCTCATCCAAGTGTTCCTGTTCGAGTCCCAAGAACGTTACGAGCGGTACATCAAGGCCCGCTATCCTCATCTGCCCACACGCCGAGCATATTTCCTGCAAGAACCTCGACCGGGAGGCCGGGATGACCTCAAAGTTCTCACTTGGATGGGCGAGCATTTGTACACAGACCTACGCCATGAATTGACCCATGCTTGGCTCCACAGTGTCCTCAAGGAGGTTCCCCTGTGGTTAGATGAGGGTCTAGCCAGTTGCTTTGAATGGCCAGCGAGCCAGCGCGGCATCCATCCCCAGCATCTGGAACATTTGCGGCGGCAGGGCGTGCACAGTGATCTGTCCCGGCTTGAACGGTTGGAGCGTGTCGAAGAGATGGAAAAGCCGGAGTACCGCGAGGCGTGGGCTTGGACGCATTTTTTACTTTACGGTCCGCCGCCGGCACGCCAGGTGCTTCGGGAGTATATGCAGCACCTGCGCAATACCTCTCGCCCCGGACCGTTATGGCCACGCCTCCAACAGCACTTCGCCGATCCTCAAGCCGCCCTCCAGCTTCATGTAGAGAGTTTGGAGTGGCCGGTGCGCTGGGGATCGCGCCCTGTTACGTCCGCAACGCCGCCTGCACCATGACTAGGGCAATGACTGGGAAGAATCCCCAGTCTTGGCCAACGGGGGGGAGGAAGCCACGGCCTTGGAGTGTTTCCGTCGCTTGCGCAGGCTGTGGTAGCCAGCCGCCGTAGCCAACCCCGCCAAAGCCGTGAGCAGAGTTGCCGGTTCAGGAACCTGCCGGGGGGGGACCACCACGGGAGGCGGATCAACCGGCGGGACCACGACCGGAGGAGGATTGACTGGAGGGGGCGTGACCGGTGGTCCTGGCGGCTGAATTACCGGTGGAAAGAAACCCAAAGCCGTTGGAGAGCTGAGCACGAACAGACCCAAAACCCATCCAAACGTTCTGCGTTTTCGGCTCCAACCGTGCAAAGGACGAGTGCCGTCCATGATCCGTGTCCTCAGGGGGTATGAGTAAGGGAGGTAAACTTCCTCCCTCGGCGATCATCGGCATGAGGCGCGGGACCACTCCATGCATTTCCGTTTTGACTAACCCACAAGGCCTTTCATTTTTCCTGCAAGTGGTATTCAATCGAGCGATCCTGGAGGGGATGCCGGATTTTGGGATTACGCAGGGGAACGGTTCGGAAAAACACGCTCTCAGAACGAAGCGAGCGGAGACCTGATAGTCCCCTGGACGACCTGACTATTACGAGGCGCCCAATCGTGAGCGGATTTTCCGGGCTGCGTCAGGAGGACACAGGTCATGCGCCGTCGCTGGGTGTGGATTGCGGGATTTGGTTTGGTCACGGGACCTTGGGCAGCACCAGCTTGGTCGCAAAGTGCTCCCCCAGCTCCTACTCCGCCCGCACGTGCCGCGCGGTTGGGATTACCGGTCGCCGTGACCGCTGCCGAGCCACCCAGCTTTATCTCCCCAACGGCTTCGGCCATCCTTCCTGCAGGTTCGGCGTCAGTTCATACCCTTACTGCTTCTTCTCCACCTGGAGTTCGTTGGAGTGAACAAGTGCCGCTTTTTGTCCCATCGGCCACGTCACCGCCATCGGCCGTACTGCCGGGGGATGGCTTGGTTATGCCGGGGACTCCGATTGCCGCGGTGATTCCAAGTGTTCAGCCGCCTCCTGCTACCCATGCGGCTCCTGTTCCCACGGCGCCGGTTGCTGCGACATTCGCCACATCAGCCGCTCCAAACACTTCCACGGGAGCAATTCCGCCATCGATGCCCGGTGTCATTTGGACTTATCCTCCCGTGGTGTCATGGCCTGCCAACACCGGGACCGTCCCGATGGGTTCTGGCGGAACACCCGCCGTTCTGCCCATGCCGGCTGTCCTGGGGGGGCAAACGCAGCCGTCCCAGAGCTACGGTGCTCAGACTCCGAACATAACCGAAATTCGCCCACCAACGACTGCTCCAGCGGGTAACCCATCCTCACCACCAGGAACTTCTCCGCCGCCTGTGGCGACCTACGTTCCCTCGGTTCCTCCGAGCAGTGGAGTATTCGTACCCCCTGGTTTGGAGCCGCCTTTGTATGCTCCGGTGGGTTGGGATGCACTGCAACGGCTGACAGCACCTAGTAAGTATTACGCCAGCGCAGAGTTTCTGCTCTGGTGGACTAAGAGTGCCCATTTGCCACCGCTGTTGACGACCAGTTCCCCGCAGTTTCAGGGAATTCCCGGCTTAGGGGATACACGCCTGCTCTTCGGCGGCAACTTTGGCAATACCCTGCACGCCGGCGGGCGCTTCACGATCGGCCGGTGGTTCGGGAACGACCAAATTCGCGGCGTTGAAGGTCGGCTGTTTTTCCTCGGACGGACTGATTCTACCTTCGCGGTCACTTCTGCGGAGTACCCTGTGTTGGCCCGTCCATTCTTCAACGTCAACACGCCGTTTGGACCGTTCTCGGAAGTCATTGCCTCACCGGGAAGGGGTGTAGGAGCGGCAATCATTGACCTGCAAAACGATGTTTGGGGCGCGGAAGTGAATTATCGCCGCAATCTCTGGAGTTCGGGCTGCGCCCGGTTGGATGCCTTGGTCGGCTACCGCTACTTCGGCATGAAAGAGCGCTTAGGGATCACCGAGTCTTTCATTAGCACGGGGCAGAATCCGATCCGGATCAATGGTATTCCCGTGGTCAGCGGCACGATCAATGACATTTTCCGAGCGGAGAATCATTTTCACGGTGGTCAGATCGGTTTGGCTTGGGAGCACCGTTGGGGCCTGTGGACGTTCGATGCACGAGCCACCGTGGCCTTCGGAAATGTGAGGCAACTCGGAGAAATCGACGGCGGGCAAACTCTGCTCCTGGCTAACGGCCAAACCGTACGTTATGCCGGCGGGTTGCTCGCTTTACCCAACGCGAATATCGGCCGCTATACGCATGACCAGTTTGCCGTGCTCCCTGAAGTGGGAGTCAACATTGGTTATCAGCTCACCTCACATATGCGACTATTCGTCGGTTATAACTTCCTCTACCTCGGCAATGCTTTACGCCCGGAACGGATGATCGACACTAACATCGACATTGCCCGCATCCCCAATTTTGCTGTGCCCGGAGGAGGGACCACTCCTGTCGCCGGTTTGCCTCGGCCGGCGCCCCTATTCCGCACTAACGACTTCTTTGTCCAAGGGATCAACTTCGGTCTGGAGTTCCGCTGGTGACTGAGGCAGGGCTGCCAAACCTCAGGTTCCCCATTTTGGGCCTTTCCAATCTGTGAATACTTGTCTGCCTTCTGGATGAGCAGCAGAGATGGTATGTGTCCCACAATAAGAGGTGAGCGGCGGGCTAGTACCAAATGGCGAGCAGACGATGGCCGAAGATGAGGCAGCCGGCAACAGCGGCGGTCATGCTGGCGACTAACACAGCTCCCGCGGCAATGTCCAAACAACCTTCGATGCGGGCCTTACTAGCGCCATCCAGACCGTGGAAAAGGGTTTCGATCGCACTGTTGAATAGCTCCGCTGTCAGGACCAGCCCGATGCAGCCAATGATGATGCACCATTCCCACAGGGCACACTGGAGGACCGTAGCCATAGCCAGTGCCAAGACGGCAAAAAAGAAGTGGACGAAGAAACTGGAGTGTCCGCGGATGCCACGCTTGACGCCCCGCCAGGCTTCCGCGAACTTGTCCCGCCAGCGGCGCCGCGCCCGGCGAGCGATCGGCTCCCGGACGGTGGTCTCCTCCCCCCACCACACACTCGTCATCCGGCAACTCCTGCTCTGAGAAAGTCGGCTGACTCCATCATAACCGCTCTCTGTTCCTTCCGCCCCTGGAGTACGCCGGGATAGCGCATCTCCCCGGCTCGGTGTTTCGGTGATATGATAGCTTCTCCTTCTGCTGAACAGTTTAACCTCTCCTTCCGCCCGATAGTCGGGTTTTGCCTCTCTCTCGTTAGTCGCGCTTCGCCTCTCGCCACCAGTAGTATGGGCTTGGCTGTTGCAATCCGAGTCATCTTTACTTACCGTCCCCGTTGCATGCCCTGCGTGACCGGATTGACCATTCCTAAGGGGACACCGGCGAAGCGTCCTTGGCCGCTCAAGGCAGCCAAAACATTGGGTACGATCAGGAATTGGAAGCCGAAGTTGTTCACCAGGGAGTTGTAGGTGAAGCCGATGCTGACGGTCATGTCCGTGCCCGTGCGGGTCAAGGTGATGGCATTGGTCAAGGCTTGATTGAGGCCAAAATCATAACTGGATGAGGCCGTAAAGTAATACCGCCGGCTCAGTACGTACCCCACACTGGCGATAACAGCCCGGCTGTTGATCGGATCGATCTGTCGGTAGCCGATATAGAAGGTAGTGCGATCCGGGCGGTTGAAGTAAGTGCCGAAGGTGTAGTAGCGGGAGCCATTGTCGTAAGGTTCAAACCACCCAGTGGCAGTGAAGGCTGTTCGATCGCCGATGTTCCATAGGAAGTCATATTCCAGGAAGGCGAAAGGTTTACCGAAGTTGTCCCGATCGGCCTGAGGGAAGTAGGAGACGGACGTGCTCAGGATAGCGACATCGACCGTGTGTTCTTGGCCGGGAAAGCCGCGCTTGGTCTGCCAGCGCTGTCGTAGGTCCAGTTGCAACACATGGAGGTCGTCCAGAGTGTCCAGACGATTAAGCACTTGGCGGCGGATGAGATAGCGTTGAGGGTTGTACGGGCTGGTGGGCAGGGGGGCAGAGGCCAGAAGCACGCCGTCGCTACCGGCGAGGTAGGCGGGTTGCAGCGGGGTCATCGTACGCCAAGATTGATCGGTAGCATCGTCATTGAGGCGATCCAGCAGTGGCAGTTGTGTGAACGGAACATTGGAACGGGCGTAGAAGTAGTTGGCACCCCAGACGGCTTTGTGATACAAACCACGGATGTTGAACAGATCGCTGCTGACGTTCTCGTAGAGGCGGGACATGGGTAGGCTCAGACGGGTCCCCCCGCCGCCCCAAACGCGACCCACTGCGTCTCCATGCAAATCATCGCTATATCCGGTCAGGTCGAGCATGCCGTACGGAGCTAGCTTGACGGGTCCCAAGGCCAGCGGCAGGCTCAGCTCCTCTTGCCAACCTACACGCCCGGCATTGATGGCGACATCCGTCGGCAACAACGAGAAGGGCGGTTGCTGCGCCGGACGAGCACGGGCATAACCGGCATGGACCCGCGTCGAATAGACAAACCAGTCGTTGAGGAAGGTCTGGCCAATCAGGGCGCCGTCTAGTCGCGGCAGCCATTGGGTTTCAGGGTTCCACGGCCGGTCCAAGCGAGGCTCGACCAGTCCTGCCGCCCACCACTTGCCCCGGTTATACGTCAGATAGGCGAATGTCTCCTGATTGACATCGGTGTCGAATTCGATCTTGTAGTATTGCTCGAAGAAGTTCTTATCGCTCAGGTGGGCCAGTTGGCCTTGGAAGTATAACCCCTCGATCAGCTCTTGCTGATGTCGCCAGAGCAGGCGATGGCGAAAGAAAGGTGGAACGGGTTCGGGGCCGCGATTGCCGCCGAGAATATCTACGCCGTCGTCCCAAACCCCGTAGAAGAGCGCACGTCCTGTGGTGGCGGACAAGCCGGGCACTTCCGCCGGGATATTGTAGAAGTATTCGGAACCTAAGGCGGGGCCGCGCTTGGAGAGATAGTCCAGGTGGAGCCGCCATTTTTGGCCCGGCGGGGGACGCAAAGCCAGCAGATCGAACACATCCCAAGTGGTGTAGAATTGCGTGCCGAAAATACGGTTCTGCCCGAAACTGAAGCCGACAAACGGTCCCAGCGGGTCTGTAGCGTCGGCTCGGATGCGGGGATAATACGCGACGGGTAGCCCCAGAAGGCGGGGAACAGCCCCATATGCCGTGACCAGTTGCTCACGTCCAAAAACCGGTTCGCCGGTGCGCAGATCACGATAGGGCAGGCCGAAGAGGTTCCGCAGTTGGGCGAAACGTTCCTCGTACGTTACTCGCGGCGCATCGATGCGGAACCCCGGATCGCTGGGCAGTTTGCTGGCATTGATCGAGCCTCGGAGGATCTCCCAGTTCTCGGCATCCAACCGCCGGACTTCAGCACCGGAGACATGCACCGGGTCCGGGGCGGGCGCTGGCTGAAAATCCAAGGTTCCCTCTAGCGCGATCGCCCTTTGCCGCTCCACGTCGTAATACACCTCCTGGGCACGCAGGGTTTGTAGCGGACCGCGGGCACTTTTGGTCCGCACGACGACATTGCCCCGGAGATACACCTCCACTTCGCTACGCCCATCACCGGGGGTACGGAAACCCCCTGGCAGCTCTTCCATTGGTCCGCCCCGGACCCAGACGACTCCCTCATCGGTGGCTAGCTCGATCTGTTCCCCATCATCCGTGGTGGCATTGATGATGACGCCGCCGAGGAAAATCCAGCGCTCAGACTTGTCGGGCAGCACTTCCCGGCTGATGGTGTTGGGAGTGCCATAACGACGAGTGAAGAGGAAGCGGCGCGGCTTGTTGGCAGGCACTGGCAAGGCCCTTCCCGGCGGCAGAGAGGGGGAAGGCTCCTGGAGCCTCTGGGGTTGAAAAGCCACCCGCTTTGGGACAACTGGCGGGGGGACGACCCACACTTCCTCAGGTGGTCGGGCACGGGAAGCAGGAGCAGAACTTTCCTCGGAGGAAGGAAGCTCTTGGGCCTGAAGAATGCCGGGAACCGCTGCCCACAGCAGCAGGCCGATCGCTCCTTTCCAGCATTTGCGCCGATCCGGTTCCACGGCGGCTCCATCGGCAGTCACTTTAGGCTCGACACTTGACAGAATCCCCCTAGCGGCTGGCGACTATATACCCTGCCGCCAACAAATCAAGCGGAGTTTTGCTCGAAGGTCACCACACCGCGCTTCTGCAAAAAGGCGGGTAGAGAGATGTCCCTGTCCGTTTCACGCAAGTGGTCTCCATCTGGTCTAGCCTTACATGGCCCGCCAGCATGTTGGCCCTTAGAACACAATCGCTGTTGGCGTTTTCAGGAAGACACGGGCTGCACCGTGCGTAAGCAGCCGACCAAATCGCTGTGGGAGACGGGTCGATTGAGGGGAATGAGGAGGTACGAAGCAGGAGAAGCAGCGCAATCCAAGATGATCTGCCGTTCGTGGGGAATGTCGAAACCATCGGGACAGGGGAGGTGGCCGCTGATCAATAGATCGCCGTCGCAGTGGTGCAAGAAAGCGGTCACATGGTCCAGGGTTGTGTCCCGCCCCCACACCAGGCTGTGGATGGCTCCCCCCGGTGCTAGGTCCGTGGGGTCCAGTGGTTCCCTCTGCAATCGTTGAAGAGCAAAGTGAACCGAATGGCGAATGCTAGGTAGACTATGAGAGATGACTAGGCGATTGGGTGTGCGGAGCAACACGGGCAGCTCTGCGAATAGATCCAAATAGGCTTGGTAGATGGAGGATGCCCAGCTCCCGTAAGCCTGGCGCACCCCTTCTTCAAAGAGTTCATTACAGTTGACATCCCCTTTGAGGATCGGTCGGTCAGTCCATTGGGCCAACTCATGATTGCCGAGCAGATAGTGCACCTGTTTCGGGAATTGTACCAGCAGGGCAGCAAATAGGTCCACAAGCTGATGCGACTTATCTCCCCCTTGAGGGTAGCGGAAGGGACCATGAATAAGCTCTTGCAGAACGAGGTGGCGGCGGGGATGGCGTGCTAGGTCCGCCACTTGCAGCAGCGCCTGGAAATTGGCCAAGTGACCGTGCAAGTCGCCGCAGATGACGGCTTCGTCGGCGTCCATCAAGTTGATCACACGGCCTTGACGGCCCGGCATGGCGCGTAACAGCACGCGCGCCTGACGTAGGAGGACCAGTAACCGCTCTGGAGCTGGCATAATCCTGGCAACCGATAGGGACTCCGGGAATATCCTAAGAGCCTCGAACCAATCGAGCGAAGGATCGTTATCTCTGGCGAAACGCTGTCCAAAAGAGAGACGGCGCTATTCAATCCGCGCAGAAACGGATCAGGTGTCGGAGTACATCGCGGACGGAAATGACCCCCACCGGTCGGCCATTCTGGACCACCGGCAGGTGGCGGTAACCGCCGGCATCCATCTTGGCCAATGCTGCCGCTAGAATGTCGCCCATTTGGACGGTTTCCGGCTTCGGCGTCATGTATTGCTGGACCGGCTGATGTTCATAATCCGCTTCCCCCGCGATGCGGAGCAGAAAGTCACGTTCCGTCAGAATGCCCACGAGCGCTCCTTGCGGATCCGTGACGAGCAAGGCTCCGACTTTGTGCTCTATCATGGCCCGCATCGCCGTGCACAGGTCGGCATCCAAGCCGATGGTCACAGCCGGGCGAGGTTGCAGGACGGCGACCGTATCGGTCATCAAGCTCATTTCGACCTGTCCTTGAGGTTGGGGCAGGTCTAGGGCAGTGAGCGGTGTCTGGCAGCGTTCGCATTCATCGGCGCCGGGAGGATTGACATGGTCGCAGGCCGGACAACGCATCGCCTCATCCCTCCCAGATTCAGTCCGTTGTCACGAGGATGACCCGCGTTAGACTCGAGTCTGAATGCTCCGATGGATTGGGACTAAAGCTGTCTATTCATGGGGAGAAAGAGCCGTTGGCCGTCCTCACTCCACGGTCCAAACGTCCTCAGCTTTGAACAAGTCTTCCAGCCGGCCTTTCCCTTTACGGGTGATGGCGTCCGCGATGCGGGCATCCAGCAGTTCTTCGTAAGTGGGTTTGCGGACAGCCCGGAGTACCCCCACAGGTTCCGGGAAGGGGCGGACGGTATCCTGACTGGTGTCATGGACAAAGCGGCTAAGCAGGTAAGCCAGCGTCGGGTCCTCCGCCGCTTCATCGTGGACGAGAATATCGTCGAGACCGCAGTCCTTGCCGACTTCTACCACCTCTGGTTTGATGCCATTGAGGCGGATTCCCTTGTTGCGGTCCTTGCCAAAGAGCATCGGCTTACCGTGTTCCAGGTACAGCAGGTTATCGGCCTTGACGCTTTTATCTGTGGCGTACTCGAACACGCCGTCATTGAAGATTTTGCAGTTCTGATAGATTTCGACGAACGCGCTCCCCTTGTGATGAGCTGCTCGTTGCAGAATCTGCACCATGTGCTGCACGTCCACGTCGATCGTGCGAGCGACGAAGGTGGCCTCGGCCGCCAGAGCTAGAGACAAAGGACGTACGGGAGTCTCGAACGATCCGCCGGGACTGGTTTTGCTCAATGTGCCCAAGCGGCTGGAGGGAGAGTACTGGCCCTTGGTCAAGCCGTAGATTTCGTTGTTGAAAAGCAGGATTTTGATGTCCACATTGCGGCGCAGAGCGTGGATCAGGTGGTTGCCCCCGATCGATAAGCCATCGCCATCGCCGGTGACCACCCAGACCAGCAGGTCGGGATTAGCTAGACGCAGTCCCGTGGCGATGGTAGGCGCCCGACCGTGAATCGTGTGGAAGCCGTAGGTATTCATGTAATAGGGGAAGCGGCTGGAGCAGCCGATCCCGGAGACGAAGACGATTTTTTCCCGCGGAATGCCGAGGGAGGCCAACGCCTTCTTCATTTGTGCCAGGATCGAGTAATCGCCGCAGCCGGGACACCAACGGACCTCCTGGTCCGTCTTGAAGTCGTCCGGCTTGAGTGTGGGCAGTGGGGCAGTTGTGATGGCCATAGTTTAGGGTCCTGTAGAGCGTCCATAATGGTAAAGGATGGAAGTCCTCACTTCAGATTTTACGGTATGCACTTCGGATTCTGCAGTCTTCGTGCGGGCATCCAGTATGGACACCGTTGTGTCGGAAGCCGCAGGCTGAGCTTGCCGGGCGTCCTGAGGGCGGATAGCTTTCCAAGATTGCTGTAAATTGTGCGTGAACATGGCCACATTCGGGGCTGTCGGGAGAGCACTGTCAGGAGGTTTTTTGGCTTAGGGCCTTTTCGACCGCGGCTTCCAGCTCGGAGACTAGGAACGGTTTGCCTTGGACTTTGCTGACGGAGATGGCGGGAACCAGGTACTTGGCCCGCAAGAGCCAGCAGAGCTGGCCCGTGTTGAGTTCGGGAACAAGGATAGTTTTGTAGCGTTTGAGGACAGCTTCCGTGTTTTTCGGCATGGGGTTGAGGTAGCGGAAGTGGGTCTGAGCGACCTTGATTCCGCGGCGGCGGAGGCGTTCGACGGCTGTGGTGATGGCCCCGTAGGTTCCTCCCCAACCAGCTAAAAGGATATCGGCGTCGGTATCCCCTGTGACTTCCAGTTCGGGGATGAAGTCGGCAATGTTCTCGATTTTCTGGCGGCGGACGCGGGTCATGTGTTCGTGATTGAGAGGGTCGTAGCTGATGTTGCCTGTGATGTCCTGTTTTTCCAAGCCGCCGATGCGATGTTCTAAGCCGGGGGTGCCTGGAATGGCCCAAGGCCGCACGAGCCGGGCATCGCGCTTGTAGGGAAGGAATTTGCCAGCGCCGCCCCCTTCGCCGTCCATACTCGTCTCATGGGCCGGACCGTTCCACCCCTGGCTGTTGGGCTGGGTGGCGAAGGTGATGGACAGCCGCGGCAAGTTCTGAATGTCCGGAATGCGCCACGGTTCCGCACCGTTGGCCAAGTAGCCATCTGAGAGGAAGAAGACCGGGCACATGAACTGCGTGGCCAAGCGGACTGCTTCGAGGATCATGTCGAAGCAATCGGCTGGGGAACGAGGAGCGACGACAGCCACGGGGCTATCCCCATTGCGGCCGAAAAGGGCCTGGAGCAGGTCAGCCTGTTCGGTCTTGGTTGGCAGTCCGGTGCTGGGTCCGCCACGCTGCACGTCGATGACCACTAAAGGCAGCTCGGTCATGACGGCCAGGTTGATCGCCTCGCTTTTCAGGCAGACACCAGGGCCGCTGGTTCCGGTCACCCCAATGGCACCGCCGTAACTGGCCCCGATGGCCACTCCCACAGCGGCGATCTCATCCTCGGCTTGGAAGGTTTTCACACCGTAGCGCCGCATTTCGGCCAGCCCTTCCAGAATCGGACTCGCCGGGGTGATCGGGTAACTGCCGTATACAAGGGTGCGGCCGCTGAGCAGGGCAGCCGCAGTCAGGCCGAGCACCGTCGCCTCATTGCCGGTGATTTTGCGGTAGGTACCTGGAGCCAGTCGCGCGCGCTCCACGCGGTATTGGACGTGGGACAGTTCTAGGGTTTCCCCGTAGTTGTAACCGGCCTTGAGAGCCGCGGTGTTGGCTTGCAAGTATTGCGGATTTTTGGCGAACTTTTCTTGAATCCATTTAAGGGTCGGTTCCGTTGGCCGCTCATAGAGCCAGTAAACCAGACCCAAGGCGAAGAAGTTCTTGCAGCGGTCCGCTTCCTTGGGGCTAAGTTTGCATTGGGCAACTGCCTCGCGGGTAAGTTTGGCGATGGGAACCCGAATGACGCGGTAATTGTTCAGACTGCCGTCCTCAAGGGGGTTGCGTTCATAACGGGCTTTTTCCAGATCGGTAGGTGTAAAGTTATCGGTGTTCACGATCAGAATGCCGCCCGGTCTCAGGTCCTTGATGTTAGTTTTGAGGGCAGCCGGATTCATCACTACCAGGGCGTCGAGTTCGTCGCCAGGGGTGTGGATGTCGTTGCTGCTGAAGTGGATTTGGAAGCCGGAGACCCCAGCCAGTGTACCCGCCGGAGCACGGATTTCCGCGGGATAATCGGGGAAGGTGGCAATGTCGTTGCCGACGATGGCCGAGGTGTTGGTGAACTGGGTTCCGGCTAATTGCATGCCATCCCCGGAATCTCCTGCAAAGCGAATAGTCGCTTCGCGCAGAATCTGGATAGGGCGGCGAGTTTGCTCGGGAACGTGAGAATGTTGGGAGTGTTCCATAGGAGGAGAAGTTGTAGCGGAGCCGTTTTCTAGGGTCATGAGATCAGGTCCCTGTGAAATAATGGGTGGTCATAGTTATTAGGGCTGCACCGTAGGGGGGGAGAGTTCATCCAAGGGCATCCCTCATCAGGTATCATACGTTCTCTTCATCGGCTGGCAGCCAGGGGGTGTTCAATCCATGAACAAGCAGGGCAGGCCATCCTTGCGCCAAGCCGCTGGGGATGAGGGGCAGGGAAGGAGGACAGGCGGGCAGCCTAGGCACCTTCGGGAGCTTCGGGAAACTGCCGGGGATCAGGCGGCTGATTGAAAACCACCGCCGGAAAATGCTCCACGATGTAGTGGACCACTTGTCGGGCGGATATGACCCCGACTGGCCGTCCGTTGCTGTCCACCACCGGCAGGTGCCGGTAGCCGCCCTCTTGCATGCGGCGAATAGCCACACGTAGAGGCTCTTGCAATTCCGCCGTTGCGGGAGACGGTGTCATCACCTCCCGCAGGGGAATATCGAGAGAGCGACCCGGAGCTAACACCCGGGTGAGCAGGTCACGCTCGGTGAACAAACCGACCAGCCGTCCGCCGCTGGTGACCAACAGGCAGCCACTGCGGCCTGCGCGCATGGTCTCCACCGCTGCCCGCACCAACGCGTCCGCATCCAGGGTCAGAGCCGGAGCGGGAGCGAGCCGGGCGACACTGTCCACCCGTAGGTTTTTGGACAACTCCCGCGCTACGGGGTCCGGCGATCGGCTAGCCTGTGCTGACATCGGCTGGTCCATTATCCCTCATCCCACACCCAGACGGGTGTCAGGATGGCTTATTCCTATTGTGGAACATTTTCCACAACGGGCAAGTTGTAGCGGCGGCTTGGTTCGATGGAACCGCACGATGAGGCGGCGGCCCATAACTGCGCAATCACGGCATCGGCCACAAACAACCCCCTCCGCGTCAGGCGCAGAGCCGCCCCCTCTTCTTCCAGCAACCCTTCTTCCTGCAACTGCCGGATGGCTCCGCCGGCTAGCTCGTCCACGGCTACCCCCGTTTGCTCGTGGAACGCTCGGCGATCGATACCTCGGCGCCGCCGCAATTGTACCGCCAACGTCTCGCAGGCGCGCTCCCAAGGAGACAACTTCTCCCGATAAACCGTCACGGACTGACCCCGCATGAGGCGTTGGATGTACTGCCGGGTGTCCCGGACGTTCCCCTCGCGGCAGCCCCGAACATACCGGACCGCACCCGCGCCAAAGCCGTAATAGGCTTCGTTGGCCCAATAGGTCTCATTGTGCCGGCACCGATAGCCCGGACGGGCAAAGTTCGAGATTTCGTAATGCTCAAATCCCGCTGACGTCAAACGGTCGATGGCGAAGGCATACATCTCGCATTCGACCTCTTCGGGCACCGCTTGGACCTGACCGCGTTGCCAGCGTTTCCAAAGCGGTGTTCCCTTCTCGTATGTCAAACTATAGGTGGAGAGATGTTCCGGACGCAGGGCCAAGGCGCATTCCACATCAGCGGCCCAATCGGCCAAAGTTGTGCCGGGTATGGCAAAGATCAGGTCCAGGGAGACGACGAATCCGGCGTCTCTGGCCCAAGCTACGACCTCTTCTGCTTGCGTGCTGGTGTGCCGCCGTTCCAAGGCTTGCAACGACTCGGAACGGAATGACTGAACGCCGACACTCAGGCGCGTGACTCCATACGCCCGCAACAGGGCCAGCTTGTCGGGATCGAGACTTTCCGGCGTGGCTTCCACCGAAAACTCGATTGCCGCTGGGGAGGCATCCGCTGTTGCACCCGGTGCTTCAGGGTCAAAGGCCAAGGGCAGCCAATGCTTCAGAAGCGACAGCAACTCCTCCAGTAGAGGCAGGGGCAGATAAGTGGGAGTGCCTCCGCCGAGAAAGAGGGTTTGGACGGGTCGCGGGTACTCTAATTGCCGCAGTTCACAAGCTAGGGCTTGCAGGTAATCCCGCATGAGATGATCTGCACCGGCGATCACGGCAAAATCACAATAGCCGCAGTGATGGGCACAAAAGGGAATGTGTACATAGGCTGCACGTGGCTCTTCCCAAGCGGCTTCCCTCATTCCGGACATTGCCACGGATCCTTTTCCAGTTCTGGCTAGAGAATCTCCGTTACCTCTTTCCGCTTGACGCCGAACCCATCTGTACCCGCTGACTGGAGCAGCTCCCTGTGGTTCCCCCAGCTTCAGGGGGTCATTCCATCTTACGGCATCCGGTCTGATTGTTAGGAGTTTACCGCTATTGTTAGGAGTTTACCGCTTTTGGTTCGCTGAGATTGTATCCTGATGTACCTCAGTTTTGATCCTTGCGGTTCTGATCTCACACCGGAGAGGCCATACTTCCCGGAAGCAAAACCTGTGGTAATTTTTTCTCACCTCTGGTCAGAAGCGGTGCAGAAAGGGGAAAGAGGCTTGCGGCTTGGGGGTTGCGCCGCGGCGGGATGTGAGCGTGGAAGGACAGAGTCTGGACGTCAGAAATGCCGGAAAAACCCGGAGCAGCGGGGAATCAAGGGGGAAAGTGGCCGGTTATTCGGCTGTGGAGATGGCGCGATGTTTGAGGATTGGCACGGTGGATGCATAGGTAGAAAAATGTCCGTTCACACGGGCCGGCGGCGTCGCGGAGGACCGGCCCGGAGGAGAACGGATGCTGATCGCAGAAGCAGTTTCTAACCGGCGATCTGGGTACGCCCCCGGATCGTTCCTTCCCCCGACCTATCCCCCTGGCATATTCCCGCAGCCGGCGGTGAACCATCCGCCGGCTCGCCTCGCTTTTCTATCTTCCATTCCTCAAACTCGAAATGCGGGACCTGATCGCTGGGGCGAATTTTCATCCTTGCGAGGAGGTTTTCTGGACCTCAAGAGGCGATGTTGTCTTGCCCAAGGTGTGGGCGACGGTGGAGAATGGGGAGGCATCCATCGGGGCTGCAGAAGTTGGCAAAACCATTGGGAGTGTCCGCCCAAGAGTCAGGCTAGATAGGTTTGTTTTGGAGCGAGGCACAAAAAGGGTTTGTGTCATTCCCATGAACGACGGACACGGCGCCTGGAGCACGCTATGCCCTATACACCGATTTTGGCCACGTTGGGTTACGTTTTCTCTCCGGACCGCAAGCAGGTACTGTTGGTGCATCGCAATGCTCGTCCGCAGGACCCCCACTACGGCAAGTACAACGGTTTAGGGGGGAAACTGCACCGTGGCGAAGATGTGGTCAGCGGCCTGTGCCGGGAAATCCGCGAAGAGGCCGGCATCGAGTGCGAGGAGGTGGAGCTGGTCGGAACCATATCGTGGCCTGGGTTCGGCAAAGGGGGCGAGGATTGGTTTGGCTTCATCTTCCGGGTCGGGCGTTTTCGGGGGGAGCCACGGGAACGTAACCCCGAAGGGAGCCTGCATTGGGTTCCGATCTGCGAGGTGCTCCAATTACCTCTCTGGGAGGGGGATCGCTACTTTCTGCCGCTGGTGTTGAGCTGGGAAAGCCCGGTGTTTCACGGCGTCATGCCCTATCAGGATGGGCGCCCGGTCGGTTGGCATTATTGTCAGGCCAAAGCGGACGGAAGATTTGCGTTTCCAGCATAAAACCGGACTGGAGAATGGAGCAAAGTTTCGAGCATGGCGGAGATTCGTGTGCTAAGTTTGGGTAAGTTCGGTTCTTTTGATGAAGTGTTTATCAGTTCTTTCATTGCAGCGACTACACCGGGAGGTGCCTTTGGCTAGCCTGTTTCCACGTATCCGGTCTTTGACTCCTGGGGCGTTTGTCCTGACGCCAGGTGCAGAACCAGCACCGGGGTACCGATTGCGGCGGATGCGCGGGCGGGGGGGATTCGCGGAAGTATGGGAAGCAGACGCTCCAAGCGGCCAAACAGTGGCTTTGAAATTCATGCCAAGCATGAATGCCACTAGCACGGCACGGGAACTGCGCTCCCTGCAATCCCTCTTGCCTTTGAAACATCCCCATCTGCTGCCGGCCTACGATGTGTGGTGCGTGCCGGGATACATTGTCATCGTTATGGAATTGGCGGACGCCACCCTGCTGGATTTGATGCTCCTGTATCACAACGAATTGGGTCAGCCGATCGAAACTTCGCTTCTGTGCCGCTATCTTTGGCAGGTTGCCGATGCTTTAGATTTCCTCAACGCCCGCCAGCATAGCCGGGAAGGACGCAAGGTGGGCTTCCAGCATGGGGATGTCAAGCCGAATAATATCTTGCTGGTGGGGGAAACCGCCAAGCTGAGCGATTACGGTTTGGCCACGCCCACGCATGGTCCCGTGACTCCCTGTCCCCGGCAAGGGACCCGCGAGTATGCCGCCCCGGAAATCTTCACCGGGTATTACTCGGAGCGCTCCGATCAGTTCAGTCTCGCAGTGACCTACTATGTTTTGCGGACCGGTGCCTTTCCTTTTCCGGCTCTGCCCACGGAACTGCCCCGGCAATTCAGCCGGCCGGCCCCGGACCTGACCCTCGTAACTCCTGCGGAACAGCCCCCCTTGCAACGGGCCTTGGCTCCAGTTCCCCAGGATCGGTATCCAACTTGCCGGGAATTTATGGCGGATATCCTCAAGGCCCACCGCTACAAAGTCGTCCGCGATAGCGATGACCACTGGCTTATCATCCGCGATAAGAAGCGCTCCTCGACTGTCACGACGGTTTCGTTGCTGCGTCGGCCTCCCCATGCCTAAATACCCCACCTTCGGCCAAAGAGGGGCTTCTTGAAATGCCAACTAAGAATCCCAAACCTATTGCGCGAAATCTAGGGTAGCGAAGCGGTGACAGCTTACCAATAACTCGAACGGTAGAGAGGGAAAGGAGAATTACAACCTCCCATTCATCAAAAGGAAGGAGCGTTACGAACCTGCTACTGGGCGGGACGGAAAGGGATGAGCTTGCAGGGGCACTCCCAGCTCCTGGAGCAAGGCTTGGACCTGTGTTGCGATCTGATCACGCACGCGGCGGAATTCTTCCGGCGGCAGGTCGCGGGGATCAGGAATCTGCCAATCGTAGCGGCGACGGGCACGAACCCGGGGGCAGGCGTCACCGCACCCCATGGTTACCGCCACATCGACTTCCTGATCATTGTACAATTCGATACTTTTGGAGTTGTGCTGGGTCAGATCATAACCCAACTCTGCCATCGCTGCGATGGCTTGGGGATTGATCCGTCCGCTCGGTCGGCTGCCGGCGGAGAGCGCCTCGACGTGTTCCCCGCCATACATTCGGGCAAAAGCTTGGGCCATCTGGCTACGGTTGGAGTTTTCCACGCATACGAACAGAATCCGCACTTTTTCCGGCATGAGGATGACTCCGACTTTAACGGTGCGGGAAACCAGTAACGGCTAGAAGCTCGCTTTCCTGAAGGTGTATACCCGCTTTACTTCTCAGCGGTACTTGCCCGGTTCACTCCTAATATTACTTGGTGTGCCCCACAAGTTATCTGCATGCTGTGTATCATGGTAACTGCCGGGAATTGCCTCGGTGTCAGCTTGAGGTAGGCACCTCCGTCAGGGGCAGACACCTCTCATGACCGGAGGGTCAAAGCGAGCAGTTGGGGCGGCTCGGCTTGGGGAAGTTCCCCTTTTTCCAGCACCGTATCGACTAAGTAGTAGAGCAATTCGCGCAGTTCGTCGGGTTGCAATTCATCCGCGATGGCTTCGGCCTTGGCGCGGAATTTGTCGACCAGTTTATCTGCCTTGGTGAAGACATCGGCGGCAAAGTATAACTCTCGGACCCGCTGGAACCATTCCGCCGGTTGTTCTGGTGTTGTGACGGGCTGTGTGGCGCTGCCACGGAGGAGGTGGAGCAGTTCGCTGCGCTCGGCCGCGGGAAGGGCTTCCAAAGCCAGAGCCAACAGAAGTGTGGGACGGGCCGCGAAGGTGTCCTGCCCGGCAAGGAGTTTGTTATGATCGTCACCGACCCAATCCTGGATGTCATTGAGGATTTGGAAGGCCACGCCGAGGTGGCGGGCAAAGTCGGCCACGGATTTTTCTAGGCCATTCACTGGCCCGGCCAAACGGATGCCGCAGTAAAGAGCCGCTTCAAAGGCAGGGGCTGTCTTGAGGGCGTAAATTTTGAGGGCTTCAAGAGTCGATAAGGCTTGGGGAGCTTCCCGCCACAACAACTCGGCTCCCTGACCTTCGGAGAGTTTTGTGTGAGCTTCGGCCAGTTTGTCCAGAATGTCGGCGGCAGTGTCGCTGCCTAAAGCCTGACGATCGCGGGAGACCAAGCGGTAACCTAAGCCGATGAGATAATCGCCGACATTGATGGCCGTTCCCAAGCCGTAAACCCGATGCAGCGTCTGCTGGCCATAGCGGTAGGCATCGTCATCTTCGATGTCGTCATGGACTAAGCTCGCTTTGTGGAAAGTTTCGATAGCCAAAGCGGTGCGTTTGACCGCATCGGAGAATTCCCAGCCTTCTGCCTGGCGGGTGGCAGGTGCGCCGCGCATGGCGTCGTAAGCGGCCAAAGTGATGAAGGGGCGGAAACGCTTGCCCCCGCGCATCAGGAAATCCAGGGCAATGGCCTCTTGGCGGATGAGAGGGTCGATGTGGTGAAGGGCTTCGCTCAGGGATAATTTTCCTCCCCGCGGAGGGGCCGCCAAACGATAGAGTTCCGCTTCCTCGAACAGCTTGTTGGCGGCCCGCATCAGGTGCATGTAGGTCTTCGTTTGTTGGGGAGGAGGAGGCGTGTGGACGCCCATCGTCTCGAAGACCCAGTCATTGTCCACGGAAGTGTTCTTGCAATTGCTGGAAAGCAAAGGAGTGGCCAAGCAAGGAATACCCGCCAGCAACACCTTGTCGAAGGCTTTCTCCAGCACGTTGAGGCATGCGACACCGACGATCGCGTCCACATGACCGGAGACGATGATTTTCAGAACGATCGGTGTACCTTCGCTGATGAGCACCTTGTAGCCTAGCTGTTCCGCTTTGGTGCGAAAGTCGCCGACATGGCAGGCTCCGCATTTGCGGCAATCCAGCCCGAATTCATCGTAATCCGCCGGGCAACCCTCCGCATTTTTCAGGCAGTGGGGCAGTAGCATCAAGCGGCGATGGAAGGGGACGGCTGCTACCTGGTCCCGCCAAAAGGCGTTGGTGATCATGACCATAGTGAAGCCCAAGTACCGCTCGCTCAGCCCCAACTGCCGCAACACTTCTTCGGCCATCGCCCGTGTGGATTCCTTGGTTAGCGGCTTGGACTTGTCCAAGCGGCGGCAGTACGCGTCGGCCGCAGCCCGGATGGTATCACGCAGGCTCCGTTCGGGCGGTACATCCTTGAAAGCAGCGGTGGATGGCCGGGCTGTGGAAACGGGGGAGCGTTCGTGGACGGTTGCCGTGGCGTCAATTGCAGTGGTCACGGTCCCTCCAGGGGTGCGAGGTTGAATTCAAACCGCAGAGCCTCACATCAAGTACGACTCATATGGCGGTCGGAGGTTGGCGGGAACCTTTCAGTGCTGCGTAGGCGACACTTCAGGTCATGCTGACTCCAACCGGATAGACGGCTCCGTTATCTCTACGGAGACCGCAGACAGCTCTGCAATCCCTCCGTATTACTAATTGGAAGCTTCTGGGGTCGATGACAAGGCGACGCAGGTAAAATGCCGGAAAAAACAGGCCTGCTGTTCCTCCTGCCCTCCCGACCCCCTGACTTTCTACGTCCATCCACGCTCTATACCACGTTTGAGCCTGTTCCTTACGAGGAGCCTGCCATGCGATCTCTGCTTTGCCTTGCGAGTTGGTGTTGCCTCCGATATTGCCAGCGGATGCTTGCCAGGTTGAGGTTCTCCCCGCGGATGGCCAGTGGCATACCGGTCTTAGGATTGGCGGTGGGGGTTGCCGGCCTCGTGACTGCCTCTGTGGCGGGCCAAGCCGACAAGTCGTTCCTCGCGGAATCCTCAGCCAAAGCGATGCATACGGAATCATTTGTCCCCCCTGGCACATTGGCTATGATTCAACCAACTGCAACTCAGTTGCGCATCGACTTCGATCCTTACGATCAGTCCCAGGTTCCCTTGGAAGTCGAGCCGGCGGCGGATTACAAGGGCAAACGCATTTTGTTGGTCGCGGGCCGTGCTAGTCATGGACCGGGGGAACATGAGTTCTTCGCCGGCTGTGTAATCCTGGCGAAGCTGCTGCGGCAGAACGCCAACGTGTTTCCCATTCTGTCGCGTGATGGCTGGCCTAAGAACGAAAAACTGCTGGAAACAGCGGACTGCATTGTCCTGTACATGGATGGCGGCGGGGGGCATCCTGCTATTCAACCCAAGCGGATGGAGTTGGTCCAGCGCCAAATCGACCGGGGTGTCGGCTGGGTCAACTTGCACTATGCGGTGGAATACCCTGTGCGGCAAGGGACGCGGGATATTGCCGGCTCGGTCAAACGCTGGCTGGGAGGATATTACGAGACAGGCTATTCCATCAATCCCCACTGGGATGCGGAAATACGGAGTTTGCCCAAGCACCCAATCACACGAGGAGTGACGCCCTTCCGCTTGCGGGATGAGTGGTACTACGGCATTCGCTTTTTGGAGGACCTCCGCGGGGTGACGCCGATTCTCCAGGCGGTGCCGCCAGATAACACCCGGCGCACCGAGGCCACGAAGCTGCGGGCCGGTCAGATCGAAACTTTAGCTTGGGCCTATGAACGCCCCGATGGCGGGCGGAGTTTCGGCTTCACCGGCGGCCACTTCCATCGCAACTGGGGCAGCGAACATTTCCGTAGGATCGTGGTCAACGCTATCCTGTGGTGTGCTAAGGAAGAGATACCGCCGCAGGGGGCCAAGGTGGCGTTCGATCCGATCGATCTCAATCGCCATCTCGACCGCAAAGGGAAGGGGGAATTTCGCCCCATCCTACCGCCGGCTCCCGACCGGTGAGGTGGAAGTTGGTGACAACTCGAACGCAACCTACCCATCCTGCCGCTCTCCCTGCTTCGATGAGGTGGAGGTTTATGCCACCTCGAATCGCCGCTGCCATTCGGACCGGTTTATGGGGCGGATGGAGGCAGTCGTTTGACGGCTTTTCCTAGGGCGGCCAAGGTGAAAATGAGGGGGTAGAGTTTCTCGTAGTACCACAGGCGGGCGAAGTACAGGCCGATGGGCGACGCTTGGCGGAACCGTTCGCTCTCCACCGCTTCGATCAGCCAGGTCAGGCCGCGTTCGACAGCTTGCCGCTCTGGTGTATTCTGGGCGAGGTCCAGCAGAATCTCCACACACAAGGCGGTTTCCTCGACAGAGGATGGGCAACCGGCGGCTCCGCCCCAGCCCCCGTCGCTGTTTTGTGCCCCCAGCAAATACTCCACCCCCCGCCGGCATTCGGCAATGTTCTCCTTCCCCCAGTCGCGATAGGCGGCTAATACTCGGCAGGTGCCATAGACAGGATTGGTTTCATCCGGGGCGTGTTCATTGCCGAACCATAAAGGGAGCCAGCTTCCGTCCGCTTGCTGGCAACAGCGTAGGAAATTCCAGGCGCGATCGACTACCTGCTCAAGCTGAGAACGAACGGGTCCCCCTACGTTGTGCCACAGGCGTAGGGCACGTAGGGCATGAGCGGTCAGGTCCGGGCCGCTGCGGTCAAAGGGCAATTTTCCCCAGCCGCGGCAGAAGGTGGGGAAGCCGCCGTCAGAGTTCTGCAATTGGCAGAGCCATTTTCGAGCCAGGTCCAATTCGGTGGGTGGTGGGCAGGGGTGGCCCAGCAGATGCTCCAGCGCGAGAATCGCAGAGGGGGTATCGTCGCAATCGGGTACGCCGCCGGGTAGATCGGTCCAGGCCCATCCCCCCGGTGCAGCCCCGGTGTAGGGATGCCTGTGGCGGTGTTGCTGCTGGAGTAACCAGTCACGCAGATGTTCCGGGTTTTTCAGAGATGGCAGGTCTTCTGCGGCGGCGAAAGCCTGGATGGCCAAGGTGGTAACCCAGGTGGCCAGATTGGTGTCGATGGGCCAGCTTCCATCCGGACGTTGAGAATGGACCAGAAATTGGACGCCCTGAGCGATGATGGCTTCCGCGGTGGTGTCGCGCTGCCGCAGGCGAGCTAATGCCATGATTACGAAGCTGGTCAAGGGTGTGGCTTCCAGATACCCCCCGCTAGCCGGCTGAATCTGCCGTAGAAGGCGGAGAGTGCGTCGGCGCGTGAAACGGCGGAGCAGCGCCGCTAGTGGGTTCCAGGTTCCCCGGTGAGCGTGAATACACTGGCCGATGGCGATCAGCGCAGGCAGAGCATAGCTGACAACGGGAAGGCGTGCGAAGCGATACCAGCTTTGCGGCAGCGCGGCCAATTCGAAGGGCAAGCGCGGGACCTCCTGCCACGGGACTAGACCGGCCATAGCGCAGCTCATCAAGATCGGCACGGAGAAGGTTCGGTCCCTTCCATAGCGGCGGCGGATGGCTTCGGCGCGGCGTTCAGCGGTCGCACCGGCCTGCTGGGATATGTACTCTTCCAGGCGGGTGACGCTGTCCGCCCAAGTTTTCTCGGCGCCAATTAGGCGGAAGGCAGCTCGCACCAGCATCGCTGTGGAGAGATTCGACCGGCTGCGGACGGTGTCTCCCCAGCCACCGTCGGCATTCTGGTGTTTCACCAGCCAGTGCAAACCAGCGGTGATACGTTCGCTGTGCTCGAAGGGGTTGACAAGCTGCAAGGCCATGACCGCTGTGGCGGTGGACAAGGCCGAACTGGATAATTCCCCGAGCCAATGGCCTGCCGCTGTTCGCTCCGCTAGTAATGCCTCCCGGACGCGCTGATAGGCTGCTGTCAATCGTGCCGGTTGGATCATGCTGCTGATTTGCTCCCCCGCCTCCGTTGTTTCGCTTTCCCTTACGGGCTGGTGTCGTGTTTTACGGAAACGCTTAGTGTCTAGGATCGTGCTTGTAAGCACCGGCTTCTTGCGCTCCCGGCTTCGCTTGCTCGCCGGCTGCTTGGGCTATCGACTGCTTCTGCTCACCGGCGGCTTCCGCTCACAGGCCGAGATTGTCGAGGTCGTCCACGAGCTTATCCAATTCATCCTTGGGTTGCTCGGTTTTGTGACTCTGGCGTTTGGGAATGCCCACGCTCATGCCCACGGCTTGCCGGCCTGCGTTAATCAGTTCCCGATCCCGTTCGGCGACAGCAAGGGATAAGGCATCCCCACTCTCGCCGCCAAACAGCTTGCTTAGGTCGATCTTGACGCTTCCGGTAGCGCCGATCTCCGCCCCAGCTATTGCCGGTGATTTGTACTCCGGGAACATGATCGCTTGCTGGGGGCACACCCGGCTGCAAGCTGGACATCCCTTCTTGCACTGGTCGGGGTTCTCGACGAGGATCCGTTCCAGAGCATCCACTCCGTACACGCCAAAAAGACAGAAGTCGAGGCATTCCAAGCAGTTCGTGCACCGGCTGTAATCGATCACCGGGTACCAGCGCCGGGGGGTGGGTTCGAGGAATGTCGCGGCTGTCATACTTCCCGCTTCTGGTGGTGGATGGACGGAATTTGCCGGCGGCTCCGAAAAGGGGTGCACCGTTCCGTTCGGTGTGGCTGTTCCGTTCCGCTGCAAGGCCAGGCCCAAACTGACCCAGACGGGGGGTGCTGCCCCGACCGCGTCCTTGGTGGCATCCTTCGCCTGCCTTTGCTGGCACTCTTCGGCAATCCGTTCGATTTCGGCGAGAACTTCCTCCGCCCGTTCCGCCTCCCGGAGATCTACGGGATAGATCCAGCGGGAGGGTATCTCCCCTTTGGGGCCGATTCCCGCCTGCTCTGGGGCTTCTGTCTGGTCTTGAGTTTCCCTGGAAGGAGAGGGTTCCGCCTCCTCTGAGGCCTCTTCCTCTGCTTTGCCCAACTGTGTTTTGCCGAAATGTCCTTGAATGCCGTGGCGGTCCAGGATCCAGAAAGCGGCGCGGGGATACAGCCACGAAAGAACAACCAAGTCGCCTCGCACCGCTTGCAAAAACAGCAAGCCCGAATGGTCCGGCTCCAGATCGTAGAGGTTGGGCACGACGGCTACCTCGTATTCCGGGCGGCCCAACAGGGCGGCCACAATCGCCTCTTCCAGCGAACGTTTCGCCGGATGCTTCCCAGGCGACTGCGAGATCACAATGGTTAATCGGTTGCGGGCCATGACGGCTTCTCCTCTCTGGTTCCGGAGGCGTTTCTTGCGGTAGGTGGATCACTCAGCGGGCGGGCCGGTAGGTGCCTTGACTTCGCGGCTAGTCCCTGAGCAGCAAGGTTTATGGCTTCCTAACGGCCAGTTTATTCCTCCAATCCCAACTTGTTCATTTGAGCTTTGATGATCCGCTGGGTATTTTCCCATCCCGCTTCCAGATGCGCATGATATTGATCGACGGTGAGAGTCTCTGCTGGATCGGCCCGGAGTTGGAATAACCAGCCGGCACCGTAGCAATCGACGTTGATCAGGCCGGGGTCCTGCAATACTTCTGGGTTGATCTGGATGACCTGCCCTGCCAAAGGGGCATACAGTCCGGAGGTGGCTTTCTGCGTCTCAATGAACCCGATTTCTTGACGGGCCGCAACGTGCTGGCCAGCATCGATCCGCCACTCCAGAAAGTATACATCCCGCATCAGGCGTACCGCATAAGAGGTGAAGCCGAAGGTGTGGATCCCTTCCTCTCCCACGCGGCACCACATGTGGTTCTTGCAGTAGCGCAGCTCCGAGGGCAGGACTGCCAGGTACTTCCCCATCGCAAATGTGCGCGGCTCGGTCATCGCTGCCGGACCTTGCTCTAGTAGCTTCGTGTCACGTCACGGACACGCTTGCCATTGTACCCCTGTGGCATCTAGCGTCTCGACGGCTCAGATCACGTACATCGGCTGGCTCAGATCACGTATATCGGCTGCTGATATACTGCGGGTCGAAAAAGCGGGGCAGATGCCGGTCGATTTGGATCAACCCCTTACGCGTACAGCGGATGCTCTCGGAATCCACTTGGAGGTAGCCTTGGTCGCAGAGTTGTTGAATCGTTGGACGAAACTCATCCCGAATGTCCACGCCGTATTTGTCCCGGAAGTAAGCGACATCCAGATAGCCGGTCTTCAGCAAAAGAATCACCTCGCGGATCAGTCGGTCGCGTTCGGTGGTGACTAAGGCACGTCCGAAGGGCAACTCTCCAGCCTGGAGCTTGCCAATGTACTGTTCCCAGGTATCGACATTTTGCACATGCACGCCGTTGATGTGGCCAAAGGAAGCAACCCCGGTGCCGAACATATCTGCTCCGTGCCAGAGCGCTTCCCGATAGACAAAGCGGGTGGTCGCAGGGTTGCGGACCGCTGTGGTCGCACTGGTGACGGTGTATCCCGCCCGTTCCAACTCGGCGAAGGCATACTCGACCCAGGCGCGTTTCGTGGGCCAGTCAGCAATCTCCAGCCGCTGTTGAGTCGTTTCATCCACCAGGGTTAGTTGCCATCCGGTTTGGTTCTGGTTTCCGCTACCGTCGGCGCGGTTCGCCGGAGAAGTCGGGAGGCTCTCGGAACCGGCCTGCCGCAACTCGCGGGAGAAAATCGTGTTGTAGGGCAACTCCATCTGATAAATGGTGACGCAATCCGGTGCCAATTCCAAGGTTTTGGCAACACACCGCCGCCAGTTGTCCCAGTCCTCCCCGACCATTCCCGCGATCAGATCGATGTTGATCTGCGGGAAACCCAGTTCTCTGGCCCAAGCGTAGGCTCGATAGATCTCCTCTTCGCTGTGAGCGCGGCCGTTGAACTGGAGAATCTCCGGTTTGAAATTTTCCACCCCTAAGCTCAAACGGGTGATGCCGTGCTGGCAGAGGGTTTCCAGCTTGTGTTTCTGTAAAGTGCCTGGTTCGCACTCAAAGGTGATCTCACGTGCTGCATCCCATGGCATAATCTCCCGCAAGCGGTGGAGCAGCCGGTCCAATTGCCCTGCGCTAAGATAGGAGGGCGTTCCTCCCCCGAAATAGACATAATCCAAGGGCCGGTTCCCGACGCACGCCGTGCGGCTGAGCAATTCGACTTCCTGAATCAACGCTTCCAGATAAATCTCGATGTCCCGTGCGTTTTTGTCCGTATAGACCCGAAAGTAGCAGAACTTGCAGCGTTTGCGGCAGAAGGGAATGTGCACATACAAGCCCAAAGGCACATTGGGGCGTGGAGGCCGGGAGAGAGCCTCGTACACTGCCGGTACCCATTCCTTCTTCCAGAAGGAAAACGGCGGATAGTTGGCGATGAAGTAGTTGCCTAATCCTGTTTGTTCCTGTTCCGCCTCGGTGGGAATTTTGTCCCGCAGAGTGGATCCGGTTGGCGCCGCATTGGATTCCACACTTTTTTCCCGGTGCGAAGACTCGGCTGTCGCGCTCATGTCCACCCCTCACTTCCGCCAAGGACGGCTCACACTCCCCTTCTGCCTCCTGCTTCCTTACGCGGGTCCCGTATGCCCTGCCTCTCACTTTTCTACCTCTCTTTATACGACACTCCATCCCTCCATCTTACGCCGCTTCCGGGAATACCCAGCGTCAACCGACGGACAAGGCGTGCTAGCTGGCCGTTCTTTTCCCCGAAATAACGGTTGTCGCTTGCCTCTCAATCGAGTAGACATGGGAGATTGGCCGCTATTTGTCTGGCGTGTGTGGAATTGATCGGACCGGAATAGAGAACACTGCCGCTGTTTTTGCATGACTCGGTGGCCGAAAATCTGTCTCTTTGGTATCGTTGTTTTCACGATCCCGTGGGAAAGCGGGGAAGGGCGGAGCAAGCGGCTGTGCACTGTTGAACCCCGTAAACTCCCGTAACGCTCAGGAGGTTGAACGATGCCGAAGCAACCGTTGCGGATTGGAATGGTGGGCTATGGCTTCATGGGCCGTGCCCATACGAATGCCTACCTGCAAGCCGGGCGATTTTTCCCCTCAGCTCGCTATGAGGTGGTGTTGCAAGCGGTCTGTGCTCGGGATGCGGCCAAAGTCCGGGCTTTTGCCGAGCAGTGGGGTTACGCCTCCATCGAGACCGATTGGCGCAAACTGGTCGAGCGCAAGGATATCGATGTTGTGGATATTTGCGTGCCCAACAATCTGCATAAGGAAATTGCGATCGCGGCAGCAGCACATGGCAAGGGAGTGCTCTGCGAAAAGCCCCTCGCCCTCAATGCCGCGGAAGGGCGCGAAATGGTTGAAGCGGTGGAAAAGGCCGGTGTTCCCAACATGGTTTGGTACAACTACCGCCGCATTCCCGCGGTTAGTTTAGCTAAGCGCTTGGTCGATGATGGCCGCTTAGGACGCGTCTTCCACTATCGCGCCAAGTTTCTCCAGGATTGGACCATCAAGGCGGACCTGCCTCAAGGCGGACAGGCTCTCTGGCGCTTGGATGTTCAGGCGGCGGGAAGCGGCGTCTCCGGCGATCTGCTCGCCCACTGTATCGACACCGCTATTTGGATGAATGGACGCATCGAAAGCGTCTGTGCCATGACGGAAACCTTCATCAAGGAACGGTTCCACAACCTCACAGGAAAGGTCGAACCGGTGGGGATTGATGACGCCTGCATATTCTTTGGCCGCTTCGCCAACGGCTCCCTCGCCAATTTTGAAAGCACGCGCTATGCACGAGGGCATAAGGCCCAATACACCTTCGAGATCAATGGCGAGAACATGTCCCTGTTTTGGGACCTGCACGACCTGCACCGCTTGCAGGTGTTCGATTATCGGGATGAAGGCCGCATCCGGGGATGGAAGAGCGTCCACGTCACCGACAACAGCCCAGAGCACCCTTACATGGATAAGTGGTGGGTACCGGGCCTAGCGATCGGTTATGACGCCAGCTTTACCCATCAGGTCGCCGATTTCCTCCAAGGGCTGGAAACAGGCCGGCCCGCGGCTCCGACTTTCCGTGATGCCTTGGAAACCCAGTTGGTGCTTGATGCGATCTTGGAGTCCGCTCGGACCCAAAAATGGGTCACCGTCCCCCAATTGTAAGCCGAGGAAGGGGACGGCCTGGGTGAGTGCTTTCTGACCGAGAAACGGCCTGAGGGACGGTTGCCCTGGTGGGTGCGCGGGTAGTCGATTATTTTGGGGCAGGAGCTTGGCTAGATTTTTGGGGCGAAAGCTTGGCTTTCCGTATCGGGAACACGGGCCCTCTACTTCGGCGTGGTGTGAAGCGACGAGGGGATTTCACAGGGAATGACGGGACAATGCCGGCGGATCGCCGCCCGGAAATCTCCCAGACTGCCCCAATAGGTGCGGCGGGATAGGTCCACTTCAGCCACGGCCACACTCCCCCATTTTTCCGCCTGAGCCAACACCGCTCCGCTGCGATCATAGATCGCCGATATCATCCAATTCCGCGATACATCCTCATACGTGCTGCTGATGAGGAAAACATGATTCTCCGCCGCCCGCGCTTGGGCCAGGTGCGGATTGCATCCCCACACGGGCCAGGCGATCAGCTCGGCTCCTCGCAGGGTGAGAGTTCGGGCCACTTCAGGGAAAAAGCCGTCGTAGCACACCATCATCCCGATTTTTCCCAAACGGGTCTCAAAGACGGGATAATCCTCTCCTGGAGTTAAGCCCGCTTCCTCCTCACTACGCGGCAGGCAGACTTTGCGATATTTGCCGAGCAGTTGTCCCTCCGGACCGAAGAGGACGGCGACGTTGTACAGACAGTGCCGGTCCCGCTCGACTAGCCCCGCCACGATATGCAACTGATAGCGGCGAGCCAATTCTGCAAAATACCGGCAACAAGGGCCCTCTGGGATCGTTTCCGCGACCTCCGCAAAACTCCGCTGGAGGCCCACGTACGGGATCACCTCTCCGAGGACGACGAGATGGGCTTGGAGTCGGGCGGCTTCGGCAATCAGTTTTTCGTACTGTCGGCAATTGTCGAGGGGAGTTTTGCCGCCTTGCGGTTTGTAATGGACGGTGGCGAGTCGGACCAGACGGGGATTCGGTGCCGAGCAGGGTCGGCACTCCGCCGGCTGCCACTGGACGCGACCGCCGGGTGCCCAGCGTAGATGCAAGCGCACGACCGCCTCGCTAGCCTCGGCCGGTGCACGGTATTGGCCCTCGACCACGCTCCAGCCGTCGGCCCGCTTCGGCTGAGTTTCCGGAAACTCCGTTTCCGCCATCACGGTAAAGCCCCGGAGAAAATGCCGGACAGTCGGTTCATCAGACCGGGCTTTCTGTCCGCGGCTGTTCCGCCAATGGACGGTCGCCAGAACGCAACGGCGTTCGACCGCCACTCCCTGGGCGCGGTAAGCCATCCGGAACTGATACCACTGGCCGCCCGTGACTGGGAATCGCTTCTCCCAATAGCCGCCCAGTCCCGGTTGGTTGTCCTGTTGGATTGTCAGGATCAGCGTGCCATCGGCCTGGTGTTCCACGGTAAAGTGCGGGCGGATTTCTGGACGCGGGCTGCCAGGGAACCATCCCAGCTTCTCTGCCGCCTGAAGGTTGGCTTCCGCACGTAACTCTGGCGGTGACCCGCTTTGGTTGGAGTCTGCGGGGACAGTCCTCCCTTCTGACCATACAGCCCACAGGGTAGCCGCACTGATAATAAACAACGTTCCGATGCCCCAAGCCGAAAGCCGCCCTTTCATTCTCGAAACCTCCTACGGCGAAGTTTTCTCGAAATCTCCCGTTGGCGAACCGCGACTCGTCTTTGTCCCAACTCCTTCCAGATTACCTGGAGGGCGTCACTTGGACAATCATCAATTCCGATGTGCTTAGATTTCCGCTGGAGTTGCAATTCCCTTGAGTCCTTTCCTCACACCTTTCCCCCTCGGACGGATCAATTCACGCGCGGAAGGTATCTCAAGTTCCGGCACAGAAAATATCGCCGAATGAATCATCTTCCTGCACTTGGGCCGGGGAAAAAAAACAGTTTCTCGCTAGACACCTGCGGAAAGGGAGTTAGACTGGAGACAAGTCTCGACTCGCAGAAGGGTGAGGAAAAGTTCACGGACCATTTCGGGAGGAATGCCCCATTGATTTTGGGAGGGGTTGCTATGAAACGTTTGCCATTGCGCTGTGAACTACTGGAAGATCGTTGCCAACCCGCAGGAATCGTTACGGCGAGTCTGGTCGGGGCAACCTTGACCCTCACAGGCGATGACTTGGCCAATCAGATCAACGTATTTCTCAATGGAGACACAGTCAACATCGTCGGGAAGGAGTTGACGGTTATCGTCGGGGGAACCAATTTTTCCGGAGTTAGTCAAATCGACGTACAGTTAGCGGGCCGGAACGATGAGGTGGAATTCGTCGGCAACTTCGACGGTGACATCCAAGTGCAAGACACATGGGGTAAGGACAAAGTGAAGTTGAAGGGGAATTATGGGGGTGCTGTGACGGTGGATTTGGGAGTAGGAGGAGACAGGTTTGAAGCGGAACGCGGAACCTTTTTAGGTACAATACAGGTGGATTTAGGTTCGGGAAATGATCGGGTAGAACTAGAGAAGGCCACCTTTGTGGCAGCCGTGGACATCGATGCGGGGAGCGGGCGAGATCGCTTGGAATTGGAAAAGGTCAACTTCCAGGTGGCCAGTTCAGTGGATGGGGGCAGCGAGGGTGGGTTCGTGAAGAAGTGGAAGCAAGTCAGGGGTCCAATAGCCATCTTGAACTTCACGTGACGGCAGAGGAATCGCGGTTTCCCCCGAGGCACAATTCCGGGTGACGGGAGGCGGCCATGCAGTTTTAGGGCGGGCCGCCATTTTTTTTGGAGGCCGAGGAAGCAGAAGAGAGGATTTCCTCCGAACGCAGGGCGAAGAGAACAGCGGCCTGACAGCGGGCGATTTCCCGCCAGCGATCCGGGCGAGAGAGGAGATACTGTTCCAAGGAGCTTTTGGGGGTATAAGGAGAGGTGGCGATGAGGGCCAAAGGGAAGCCGTAGCGCTGCTGCCACTGTTCAAAGATGGGGCCGAGTTGTTCCGGCGGCAAGGCAATTGTGTCAGTATAAAGTTGTAGCCAAGCATCTCCGTACAGTTCGCAGCGATCATCCATGAAAATTTTGAATTGGGGTGTGAAGTAGATAAGGAAGCCGCCGAAGTTGGGATCGTTGTAGATGGGCGTACCGGGGGGCAAAGTGCGGGCATAGTGCTGGAGCGTGTCACGCAGCTCAATGGGAGTCATCGTGGGGCTAAGCCGTGCCCAACCGGTCCCGAAGAGGGGCACGGGGGTGCGGGTCAGTTGGAGGACCAGAGCCACGCTAACAGCCAACAGGGGCGCCAGAACCATAAGGGGGCGGACAGGGCGAGGTGCGGGAGGGCAAACGAGGGTGCCATCGCTGAACCGGCGCAGCCAGCGGTAGAAGCGGGTAGCTGGCCAGAGGGCGGGCAGAGTCACCGCAACGGTCACGGCAAACAAGGGTGCCTGGCGGATGCTTTGAAAACTGAAGTAGAACCAGACGAGCGGCAGAAGCCAGGTGATCCGGATGGCGGGAAGCGCGCTGATCAGCAGAAGCAGATAAACGACCCCCAGCGCCAGCGTTGGCCAAGTAAATGGACGGGTAGGATCGAGCGGCATATGCTCCCCGATCACGCGGGGTAGGACGGGTGAGGAGACAATCGACTTCCAGATGCGAAACATCTCCAAACCGTGAGGATTGACCAGCGGAGCCAAGGCGCATGCGCTAAGAACTCCCGCCCAAAGCCCGACCTCGCGCCAGTGCCGCCAGGGTGTCTCCCCCAGTGAAAGACCAGTGTAACGGTTCAACAGGAAAACGATGCCCCACGCGCTCCCCGCAAGACCCAGCATTAGGATTCCCCCCAGCACTCCGCCATGGAGATTGGTCCAGAGAATGTACAAAAGGGGCAGAGTGTAAAGCCGCCAAGAGGAGAGACTGCGCTGCTCCGCGTCGAGGAGGATGGCCATCGTCCAGGCCAGAGCAGCGATCGTGACCATGTGGGGACGTACATAGTAATGGAACGCCCCAGCGAATAAGCAGGCTGCAACCATCAACCCCGCGAGAATTGGCGCCATGCCATAGTGTAACGCACGGTGGAACAGCCAAGCGTACAGGGTTGCCAAGGCCGCCGTGAAGATGAGGAATAGCAAATCCAATTGGCCGACACGGTGGAGTAATGCCATGAGCACTTCCGCTCCCCATTGTTGCGGCACCCACCGTTGTCCCGCACACGTGAAGCTGAAAGGATCGCTCTGAGGCATCTCCTGCGTCAGGATGATCTCGCCGACCACGATGTGCCAAAGAGAGCCGGGATCGTAAAAAGCCCGTTCCCGCAAGAGGACCATGAGCGCGATCCACACGGCTAAGAACACGGCGATTTCAGCATAGAGCCAGCGGAGTCGCATAAGGGTTGCTCGGAAGGGAAAGAGACCAATCATTCCCACCGCCACTGGGGTTGGACGTTCTGCGTCCAGCAAAAACAGCGGCAGAGTTATGCAGCTTCGCAAGGCATTAGAAGTGTAGAACACGCTCTCAGCGTTTGGGGAGCGTTCAGGAATCGGCCAAGAGAAGATCAAGGCTTTTTCGGAGGACTGCGCTGCTGGAGGAGAAAGGCGAGCAGATCGTAAAGGTCTTTTTCCGGCAAGAGTTGGGCGAAATTGGCCGGCATGGGAGAAAGGGGCGTTTCGCGGTCGGAGACAATCTCCTTTTTAGGAAGGCGCAGCGTCTTGCCCGCGGTATCAGCTAGCAGCAGCACGTTGGGGTCTTCGCTGGGGAGGACCAGACCGGTCAGCGTGCGCTCGTCCGTGGTGAGTATGACGTGGGCACGGAAGGCGGGATCAACATTGCGGTTGGGATCGAGAATATCTTCGAGGAGTCGTTCCGCTCCGCGCTGGGCAATGCCGTCCAGTTGGGGGGCGACGGTGCCGCCTTCCGAACCGAGGCGGTGGCAGGGAGCGCAATGCTGGATGAAGAGCCGGGCGCCGGCTTGCAGATCGGCCCGGTGCCGGGAAAAAGCCGCCGTTCGCTGGCGGATCAGATTTTGCAGATTTTGATCGAGAGGGGGAAGATTCTTCGTAAGAGCAGTGAGCTGTTTTTCCAACTCCGGCTGACGCAGAGCTTGAAGCCGCTCGCGGATGGGACGTTCCTGAAGGATTTGCAGGGAGAGTTCCTGGTGCTGGGCCGCTTGGAGCAACAGTTCCGCACCGGGCCGGCTGGTAGCGAGTTGCATGGCAACAGCATGGGCCAAGCGATAGGGGGCCTGCTTGAGAGCCTCGCGCAAGGCGGCTCGCAGCGAGGGGAGGTTCAAAGCGTGGGGCTGAGCCGCTAACGTGAGCAGGAGATGTTCCCGCAGGGGCGGTGGTGTAGTGGGGGCAGTGAGCAGTTGTTCCAGAGGGGCAGCCGTGGCAGCGGCATAGTCACGCAAGGCCAAAGTGATGGTCTGCTGGCGCACCGGTAACGGCGCCGCGGGATGAGCGAGCAAGGAGGCGAGGGCGGGGGCGGCCCAGCGATCCAAGTTCTGGCGGCGCGGCCCATCCGCTAGATAAGGCCGCAGTAATGACAATACCTCCAGCGCCAGGGCTTGCTGGGCAGCGGGTTGGGCGGGCTGCAATGCCTCGCGTAGCAGGTTTTCCAAAGCCGTGGGGAAGAGCGCATCTTCCACCACTTGTCCCGAACGACCTCGGAAAAAGGACCGGGCAATACGCAGAGCGGTGTCCGCGTCGGCGGATCCGTCCGGCTTCAGGACAACCGCGAGCGAACGCAATGTCTCGGCGGGAGCATGGCGAGCGAGGAACTCCACCCCGCGGAGATAATCCTCGAAGCGGAGTTGGCAGCGCTGTTGGAGAGATTGCGGAGTCCAGCCGGCCTCCCGCCAAGCTTGGGCCAGGAAGACGGCGGAGTCAGGCGTCGGCAGTCCATGCAGGACGTCCAGCACAAAAGGCAAGTCCGACGGCCGTTCCTGGAGTCGGCGGGCCGCAGCGGACCAACCGGTACTGGCGTCTCGCAAGATATTTCTTAGAGCGATCCGGCCGGCATGGCGCAGGTGGGTATCATCCGGCGGGCAAGTGCGGAGCAGGTCCAACAGGTGGGACAGGGCGTCAGCACTGGGATTAAGGATCAGATAATCGACGGCGGCGCGCCGGCGATGGGGATCCTGGCTTTCGGCCAATGTCCGGCAAGCGGTGGGTGGGTCCCAGCGGACCTGCCGCTCTGCGAGGGCTTGCGGAAAGCGCTGAGCCAATTGGAGCCGGGCTAGCAGCCGGACGGTCAGGTTGGTGTGATTCGCTAGGCGGAGCAGTTCTTCCAGCGGAGCAACCGTCAGGTCGCGGAAGGGAAGGCGGGGAGGAGCCGCCGGTGCCTGGCCTGTGCCCCGCCAAACGATCCGCCAGATGCGTCCGCGTTCCCGATCCCGGCCCGGATGGCGCAGATCGACTTCGTAATGGCCAATGATCCGGTTGTAGAAGTCAGCTACGTAGAGAGCACCATCGGGTCCCAGCTTCAAATCCACCGGGCGGAACCAGCGATCCCGGCTAACCAAAAAATCCGGTTGTTCCACCGCGACCGGGGAGGAACCGTGCCATTCGATCCGGTCGCAGTTGATGCGGTTGGTCACGACGTTACCCAGAAACATATGGCCGTGCCATGAGGTAGGAAAATGGTCGGCCTGATACCAGACCAATCCGCACAAAGCGGTGCTGCCGTGATCGTGGCGAGTGACATGGGGGCCAAAGCCGAGACCGTCATGCGGTTTGCCGAAGCTGTCGTAGTAGGCCTGAGGAATCAACTGCGTTATGGGTCGAGAATGACAATCGGCGGTGTAGAGCCGGTCCCACGGATCCAAAGCAATGCCGAAGGGATTGACTTGCCCGTAAGTGAAGACTTCTATCCGGGAGCCATCGGGGCGGAAGCGGAAGGTGTGCCCGGAGTGCATGCGGACAGTATGGCCATCGCGGCCGCGGACGGTGCTGTCGTTGGCAAAGCCATGGCAGGCATACACCCATCCGTCCGGCAAGAGCGTAAAGGAGTTGTACATGCCGTGGGTGTCACGGAAACCAAAACCGCGCAACAGAACCTCCTGCTCATCGGCGCGGCCATCCCCATCACGGTCGGTGTACTTGCGGATTTCCCCGCAACTGGAGACCAAGGCCGATCGCCCATCCGGTAAAGGTAAGATGCCGATGGGGATGTTCAGGTCCTCGGCGAAAGTTTGAATGGTGCGGGCTTGGCCGGTTTGGGGATCGAAGTCCGAGAGGATATACACTTTGTCCCGTCCCTGGCCGGGTTCGGCAGGAAAGGGATAATGGCGGCTCGTGGTGATCCAAAGGCGTCCGCGAGCGTCGAAGGCCATCTGGATGGGCTTGTCGATCCGCGGTTCCGACGCCACCAATTGTATCTCGAAACCGGGAGCTAAGGTGAAGGCTTGTTGTTCGGCTTGAGGTGTCAAGGGGTCAGTGGGAGCCACCAGGTGTGGGGGCAACGTCGGCGGTGCTTGTCCCGCCGAGCGGGGATGAATCACCGAGGTGGCTCCCCATGCCAGGATCAGGCTTGCCGCCAGCAGGGTGGGCCGCCATCGCGGAGCGTAACCGTATCTCATGGAGTTTTTTCCTCTCGGTGTCTATGAAGAAGCAGCCATAATTCTAGGAAAATCCGGTGAGCTTTCCCTAGATCGCGCGAGCTATTCCATATCGCCCAGGCTATTCTCGGAGGGCGATATGGTCCGACATCCAGCGGTCAACAGACCGAAGCCCAAGTCACGGTGACAGGTGGCTCTACTCGCTAACGTCGGATATTTCTCAGGTTGGGGTGGGCATCGGCCAGGCGTTCTAGCGCTTCTTGAGTGACAGCGGTCTGGACAACGTTCAGGGTACGCAAGCCCTCCAGGTTCTGAAGTTGTGCCAGCCCCTTGTCTGTGATCTTGCAATGGGCCAAATGCAGGCTGCGGAGTCGCTCCATAGCCGCGATTGTTTTCAGACCCGCATCGGTGATTTTCGGATTCTGACTCAGATTGAGGTGCTCCAAACGTGTCAGGGCTTTCAAGGGGACGATACTGCTGTCGGTCAGGCCCGCGTCGATCAGGCTCAAAGATCGCAATTGGGAACACTGGGTGATGGCGGCGAGACTGGCCGGCGAAAGCACGGCATGTTCGATCGCCAGTTTTTGAAGCTGGGGCAGATTTTTTAGGGCTGCGTAGCCCTTTGCAGTGCAGAGTCGGCCTTCGGCTATGTGGATACCGCCGATCTGGGGGAACTGGGCCAGTTGGAGCAGGAGCTTGTCATTGGCTGCCTCACAACGCACCAAAAGAGGAGCTTGGGGCGGCAGGAGGGGGTCCACTTCCACAGTTACTTTAGCGGCAGCCAGAGCCTGCCGGATGCGTTCTACTTCCTGAGGTATCACGTCCTGCGCCGGTGCTGGCGGCTCAACCCCTCCCGTTCCCCTAGCGATGCACAGGGATAGGGCCAGAAACAGCGTGAGGCACCTATAGGAAAGGAAGCAGGCTGGGAACCGCAAATCGGCTGGGGTGGCTAGATTTTGTGTTGATTCAACGGGGCAAACCGGGCTAGAGTCCGGAGAGGGGATTTGTTGCCGTTCCACAATGCGAAGGGAAGAAGCCCCACCCATTTTCGCGGTCGGATCACGCTTCCACTGCTGCGGTTGGTGTGTCAGGGGAGTCTTCGTCATAGTTTGTGGGCGTTTGTTGGGCTCGGGGGATAGTCCTTGGATTCGCAAGCCTCTGGTGGGTCAAGTCACCCTTCTTAGCTTGGGTGCCGTCGGTGTTCTCATGTTCTGTGGGAACCTATACGGAGAATCGCTTGGGGTCAGTGGGGGCATCAGGGATTTGCCGCCTCCTCAGGGAAAAATCCGCGAAACAGGCGGGGGCAACTCTCATTTCTCTTTTGCAAAAGCGCAGGTATGATAGGACTAGGGTGGTTTCCGGCCAGGAGGGGAAACACAACCAGGAGCCTCCTCCCGCCTTAGAGGGAAGACATTGACCATGTCGGAAGTAGCGTCTTCCACCGGGTCGGCCGCTTCGGCGGTTCCGCCCCCCGATTTGACCGGCCGCATCCTCGGCGATTATCGCTTGCTCCGCCGCTTAGGATACGGCGGGATGGGGCAAGTTTATCTGGCCGAGCAATTGTCCCTCAAGCGAGAAGTGGCCCTGAAACTGATCCGTTCCGACCTTCAGGATACGGAGACGGCCCGAAAGCGTTTCCAAGCCGAAGCGGAGGCCGTCGCCCGTCTCAATCACCCCAACATCGTGCAGATCTACCAACTGGGGGAATCTGACGGCTTCCGTTTCATGGTGTTAGAGTACGTGGAAGGGCGGAATCTGCGGCACTATCTGGAACGGAAAGGCCCGCCGGACTTGGCCATTTGCTTGAGCATCATCCGTCAAGTGGCGCTGGCCTTACAGCGTGCCCACGAGGTGGGGATCGTGCACCGGGACATTAAGCCAGAAAATATCCTCCTGACGCGGAAAGTGGAGGTGAAGGTGGCGGACTTCGGCTTGTCGCGTTTTTTCGCGCCTGAAGGTCCCGCCCTGCATCTGACGCAAAGCGGGGTGACTTTGGGCACGCCGCTGTACATGTCCCCGGAGCAGGTTCAGGGCCAACCGGTGGATCACCGTAGCGACATTTACTCGTTTGGCGTCACCTGCTTTCACTTGTTTGCTGGGGAGCCGCCGTTTCAGGGGAAGACGGCTTTTGATGTTGCCTTGAAGCATGTGCAAGAGGAGCCACCCCCCTTGTCCGCCTTCCGACCCGATTTGCCGCCGGACCTCTGTGCCATGGTGCACAAAATGATGGCCAAGAGGCCGGAGCAGCGGTATCAATCCGTGCGGGAGATTCTGCGGGACTTGAACCGCATCCGGGAACAACTCAACTCCGGGGGCGGGGTTCACAAAGCGGCGGCGGAGATGCATCTGTCATTTTCCGGCTTACGTTCCGGGAGTCCCTCTCTGCCGCCATCGGCTTCGCACCAAACAACAGCGCCGTTTTCTGCCACTCCCCCGCTGACCCGCCGGCGCATGTGGCGGCTGGCCCTGCTTGTGGGCTTGTTGGGTGCGGGCTTTGGGGCTGTAATAGCCGTGGCTGGGCATGCCACTCGCCAACGCCATAGCACAAGCGAAGGGGAGGCTTCCCCCAACGCTAGCAACTCGGCCCCCAACGAAGACTTTCGCTATCTGTCCCCCATCGTTCCCCGGCGGGAGCGGGAACTGCTCGCCATCCTTAATAAGCGAGACAGCAAGCCGGATGATGTCGTGGCAGCCACGCTGGAACTGGTGCTCCTCTATGTACAGCAAGGACGTTTACAGGAAGCCGAGGAGCGAATCCAAAATCTGGAGCGGGAGTTCGTCGACCGTCCTATCCCAAAAGGAGAAAAAAACCAACCCCTGTTGCGGGCCGTGCAGTCAGCTTCCCGCTTGGCGAAAGCCGCCGTGCAGGCGTTTCGTCCGGAAGCCGATGCTGCCCAACGCTCCAACGAGATGTTTATCAAGGCCTTGGAACAGGCCGCCATTCCTCCCAAAAGCCCCAAATTCGACCGCCTCGAACGTGGTTTGGCGGCAGTGCAGATACTCCTGATGCGCTACCCCGACTTGGGGGAACTGTGCCATGCTGCGCTGGATCGCAATGCCCAAGTCTTGGGGGTGACTGTCCTCAGCCCGCCGGTCCTGGAACAATTGCGGCAGCCCCCTCGCCTAGGCCGCAAAGACTGAGCCTTACTCCGCCGCTTTTTCTGGACTCAGTTTCGACCCATCGACGGAATCCACTCTGCCGCCCACGATGGATGGAACCGGCCTCGCTGTTGCAAGAGATGAAATCCCAAGATGCCGCCCGCTCTTGGGCTTCGTCTGGATCGTCGTTTTGCGAGTCGAACTGCCTAATGGCGGACCAAACCACTTCTGGCGGTGGAGTAGCGGAGCTACACGGGCGTTTAACCGTGGAAAGATGGAGAAAATACGGTTCAAAAAGGGCCTCGAATCCAGAGGGCGGAAATTTTTTAGTTTTCTTTACTAAATGTCCTTTACAAATAGCGTTGTAGGTGTATGATGATGGGTATGCGAGTGCAGAATGTAGCCAAATGGGCCAAGCTCAACGGCCGGAGCAAGGCGGAAGCGTTACCGCGGCCGTCGCTGGTGGGTCGGCTGAACGAGCGGCTGGTGTTGCAGTTGTTGCAGGATCGCGGTCCGCTGTCACGGGCGGAAGTGGTGCGCGCCAGCGGTTTGAGTGCCCCAACGGTGTCGAAGGCGGTGGCGTCTTTGCTGCGGGCGGGGCTAGTGGAGGAAGTGGAAGAAGGGACAGCGGCGGAGCCAGGTCGGGGCCGGCCGGCGGTGAAGGTGCGCCTGGCGCGTTCGCGGGTCCAAGTTCTGGGCGTGGCGGTGGATGCGGGCCATTGCTGGGTGGCGGCAGCGGGACTGGATGGGACTCTGCGCCGGCCAGTCCGCCGAGTGGTGACACCGGAGAATTACGAACAGTTATTGGCCGTGCTGGAAGAAGCGGCACGGGACTTGATGGAAGCGGAGGTGCAGACGCTGGGACTGGGGATGAGTTTGCCGGGACTGGTCGATGATCGCGTCGGGCGGGGGATTTTGTCCCCGAACGTGCCGATGACCAACGGTCACACGCCGGCGGCGGACTTGGGGCGTCGCTTGGGTTTGCCCGCAGTCTTATTGCAGGAATCCCATGCGTTGTGCCTCGCGGAACGGCATTACGGCCTCGCCCAGCAGGTGGACGATTTCGCCGTGTTGGATGTGGCCACTGGTGTGGGGCTGGGCGTGATGCTCGGTGGGCGGCTGTTTACCGGGCATAACGGTCTGGCGGGGGAAATCGGCCATATGACGGTCGTGACGGAGGGGGGGCGGCGCTGCGGCTGCGGTAACAACGGCTGTCTGGAAACGGTAGTCAGCGATACTGCCCTCGCTTGGCAGGCGTCGCAGAAGCTCGGGCGCCCGGTGGGAGGGGATGAAGTCGTCGAACTGGCCCGCCGTGGCCAAATCGATCTGTCCGCGGAGCTGGACGGTATGGCCAGCTATCTCGCTTTGGCCGTCGCCGCTGTAATCAACATTTTCAATCCCGCGGCTGTCTTCATCCATACCCCGCTGTTTGACATCGAACCCGACTTGTTGGATCGGGTGATCGCACGGGCGCAGCAACGGGCCTTACCGCCTTCGTTCCAGCAGTGCCGCATCCTCCGCGCCCAAGGAACGAAATACCAGGGAGCGATTGCTGGGATCATCGAGGCTTTGACGGATGCAGTGGCGCCCCGGATAACTTAGCACGGCTTTCGCCGGGCCAAGCGGCACGAAGGGAGAGTGGCCTGCTGCCAACGATTCCTACTGCTGCATGCTGGCATACCTCCGAGATTCATCCCGGCTGGTTTACTCCAGCGGTGGAGAGTAGGGAAGCATCGAGAAAGATTGACCCTGGCGGCGCAGGAATACTCGGTTGAATCCCTGACTCACCACGATCCATGAGTCACTACGGGAGGGAAGCGCTCATGCGTTGGCTCAGCTCGCTGATCCTATTAGGAACAGTGGCCACGCTGACTGTGGTATCGCAATCAGTTCTTCGGCAGCCTGCCGATTCTAACCGGCCCTCAGTTGCCCCGGCTTCGGCCCCTCCTTTGCGGCTGTTGTTCCTGGGCGACGACGCCGGACATCAACCCCGCACACGCTACCAAATCATTCGTCCTGTGTTGGCGGCGCGCGGTATTCATGTGGATTATGCGGATAGCCTGGAGGTGCTGCGTCCGGAGACCCTTTCCCGCTACGATGGTTTGATCATCTATGCCAATCATCCTCGCATTGCTCCGGAACAAGAGAAGGCGCTAGTGGAGTATGTGGCTTCCGGGAAAGGGTTTATTCCCATCCATTGCGCTAGTTACTGCTTCTTGAATTCCCCGCGGTATGTCGCCTTGGTGGGGGCGCAATTCCGTAGTCATGGCAGCGGAGTATTCCGCCCGCGAGTGGTCCGCCCTGATCATCCTATCATGCAGGGGTATGAGCCATTTAGCAGTTGGGATGAGACGTATGTGCATACCCGGCACAACGAGCAGGGACGGACGGTGTTGGAGGTCCGCACGGATGGCGACATGCAAGAGCCGTGGACGTGGGTGCGCCATGAGGGCAAGGGTCGAGTGTTCTACACCGCTTGGGGGCATGATCAGCGGACCTGGAGCCATCCTGGCTTCCACAACCTGCTGGAGCGAGGGATTCGCTGGGCGTGTGGGCAGGACCCCACCATCGCAGGAGTATTTCGAGACAAGCCGGAGATGACAAAGCTGCCAGCAGGACCTGAACCGTTCGAATATGTGGCGGCAAAAGTCCCGTTCTATCCGCCGTCGAAGGTGTGGGGAAAGCAGGCGGAGCCGCTCAACAAGATGCAGAAGCCACTGCCGACTGCCGTGAGCCTGCAACGGATGGTGACTCCGGCCGGTTTCGCCGTTCGTCCTTTTGTGACGGAGGAGCAGTTGGGCGGCAAGCCGCTAGCCATGACCTGGGATGAACGAGGCCGGCTATTCGTGGCGATCACCTTCGACTACCCGAACGAACTCCAGCCGCCGGGTCAGGGCCGGGACCGCATCGTGATGTGTGAGGATACCGATGGGGACGGCCAGGCCGATCGCGTCACTACGTTTGCCGACCGCCTCAGTATTCCCACCAGTCTGTTGCCCTACCGCGGCGGGCTGATCGTGCATCAACCCCCGCAGACTCTGTTTCTCAAGGATACTGATGGGGATGGCCGAGCTGACCGGCGGGAAGTTCTGCTCAGTGGCTGGGGCACCTACGACACACACGCCGGTCCCAGCAACCTGCGTTATGGCTTCGACAACTGGATTTACGGCGCCGTGGGATACGCCGGTTTCCGCGGTACGGTGGCCGGACAACGCCACGCCTTCGGCCAGGGCTTCTATCGCTTCCGCATCGAAGCGACCGGCACAGGGGCGGACGAACGGCTGACCGTCACTGCTCTGGAGTTCCTCCGCAGCACAAGCAACAACACCTGGGGTTTGAACTTCGATGAATGGGGCCGGCTCTTCGGCAGTACGGCCAATGGCTGCCCGATCGTCCACATGCCGATTGCCAATCGCTACTACGAGAAGGTACGCGGGTTATCTCCAACGGTGTTGGCGAATATCGCTCCCGATAACCACTTCGAGCCGATCACGAGCAAAGTCCGGCAGGTGGACTGGCATGGTGGGTTCACTGCCGCTTCGCATATCGCCCTCTATACAGCGCGAAGTTATCCGCCGGAGTATTGGAACCGAGCAGCCTTCGTCTCGGATCCAACGGGCCATCTGACCGCCGCCTTCCTGCTCCAAGATCGGGGAGCAACGGTGCGGGCGCGCTACGGCTGGAATCTGCTGGCGAGTGATGACGAATGGTGCGCACCGATCGATGCTCAAGTCGGGCCGGATGGCCATGTCTGGATCATCGACTGGTACAACTACATTGTGCAACACAATCCGACACCCGCGGGGTATCGGACCGGTCGGGGGAACGCCTACGAGACGGATCTACGGGACAAAAAACACGGGCGGATTTACCGGGTCGTGTACACGGCAGCTCCCATCGAGCCACGCCCCGATTTGGCCGCTGCCAACCCCCGCGCCTGGATAGCGGCCTTAGATCATCCCAATCTGACCTGGCGCTTGCATGCCCAGCGCCTTCTAGTAGAGCGCGGCCAAACGGATGTGGTAGAACCTTTGCTCGCCTGTCTTTCCCGTGAGGGTTTCGCCCCGCTGCACGCCTTGTGGACCCTGCACGGATTGGGCCGGCTCGATGGTCAGGATCAGCGAGCGGCGGAAGCGGTGCTAGCCGCCCTCCGCCATCCACAGGTTGCAGTCCGAGCGGCCGCCTGGCAGGTGATCCCGCGCCAAAATGCTCTGCTGGCACGCTTAGCCGATGCTTGGCGGCAGGAGGGTTACCCCTACGTGCAGCTCTCGGCCTTGTTGGCGCTGAGTGAATTTCCACCGCATCCGGAGGCTGCCCGGCTCTTGATTCAAGCCTGCCGGAACTGGTCTTTTCTGGATGACGAATTGCAAACAGCGCTGACCATAGCTTCCGCCGTACATGCGTCCCATCTGTTGGCCCAACTCGCGGACTTGCCCGATCGTTCGGAGACGCAGGCGATGGTAGAGCGGGTCGCCCGGCACTTGGCCAGCCAGCGGGAAAGTACTGCTTTGGGAGCTATTCTCCAGTCCGCATCCCAAGCGTCCCCCGCACTGACTGAGCGTCTGCTGGCTGGTTTGGCCGCTGGTTGGCCGGCGACTCAGCGCTTGGACTCAACGGAAGGAGTAGCCAAAGCCATCCCCGCACTGCTACCTCGCCTCTCTGCCCAGGGACGTGCCCGCTTGCTCAAACTCGCGTCAGCTTGGGGTGTGAGCGGATTGGAGAAGCAGTTGCAGGACTTGGCCGCCTCCGCCCGTCAAGTCTTAGCTGACGCTCAACGTTCGAATGCGGAGCGGGCCGCTGCCGCTCGCCTGCTCATCGAGTTCCAGCCGCAGGAAAATGCCGCAGTTGAGGCGGTGTTGGCCGCCTTCACTCCTACGATTCCTCCTCCATTGGCTGAAGAGCTGTTAGATGCCCTGCGGGCGTCCCAAGCACCCGCTCTAGGACCGGCCCTGGTCAAGGTGCTCAAACAACTGCCGCCGGCGAGCCGTAACCGTGCCCTGGCTTTGATCGTGGAACGCCCCGATGCCGTTCGTGCTTTGCTGGATGCGATCGAAAAAGGCGAGGCCCGCTTCGACTGGCTGGCCTTGGATCAGCGCGTCAGTCTGGCGGCACATCCGGATAAGACCATCGCCGCCCGCGCCCGCAAGTTACTCGACCTCGGCGGAGGATTGCCCAACCCGGACCGGCAGAAAGTCATCGAGGACCTCAAGCCGATCGTGTTGGCGAAAAACGGCGATGCCGCTCAGGGGAAAAAAGTCTTCGCCCAGCATTGTAGCAAATGCCATCAGCACTCCGGGGAAGGAACGGCCATCGGGCCGGACTTGACCGGCTTCGCCGTCCATCCCAAGGAGGAAATCCTCATCCACATCCTGGACCCCTCCCGCAGTGTGGAAGGCAACTTCAAGGCCTGGCGAGTCCAAACAACGGATGAACGAACCTTGCTGGGCATCATCGGTGCGCAAACGGCGACCACCCTGGAGCTGATCGACGGGGAAGCCCGGCGGCATGTGTTGCCCAAGGATGAGATCGCGTCTCTGGTTGAAACCGATAAATCCCTGATGCCGGAAGGGTTTGAAAAGGTCATGAGCACCCAGGAACTGATCGACCTGCTGGAGTTCCTGACCCTCAAGGGGAAATATGTGCCGTTGCCTTTAGATCGTGTAGCTACCGTCGTTAGCACCAAAGATATGTTCTTTGATCGGGGAGGAACGGCGGAACGCCTCATCTTCCCGGATTGGAAACCGAAGGTGTTTGAGGGCGTTCCCTTCGTACTCGTCGATCCTCAGAAGGATACGGTGAAGAATGTCGTCATGCTCTATGGGCCGCAGGGAGTTGTTCCTCCTCAGATGCCCCGGCGTGTCACTTTGCCCTACTCTGGCAAAGCGAAGGCGATCCATCTGCTCAGCGGGATCGGCGGTTGGGCAGCGCAGAGGCCCATGCCCAACGGCACAGTCAGCCTGATTGTCCGCCTGCACTATGCCGACGGCAGCACGGAGGACCACGAGTTGCGCAACGGGGTGCATTTTGCGGATTACATCGGCCGGTTTGATGTGCCGGGGTCCAAGTTCGCCTTTGCCCTCCGCAATCAACAGGTGCGTTACCTGACCGTCCCGGTAAAGCGTCCAGACGCCATCCTGCAATCCATCGAGTTCATCAAAGGTCCGGATCGGACTGCCCCGATTGTCGTAGCAGTGACGGTGGAGACACCGTAAGATTAAGGAGGAATCTCGAAGATAAGAGTAGCCCGCCCCCCTGGAGCCAATGCTGCCGGCTCCGTGACCAACCGAGGGAAAGCTGTGCAGGAATGCAGCCCACCAGGCTGTCCTGAGCATTCCGGCCTGTACTGCCAGCGTCCAGATTACCCGTATCCGTCCTCCTAATGGGAGGTTCCGATCAATGTCCAAATTGCTGCACTGCATCACCGGGGTAAATCGAGTGACTTTAGGGCGTGCGACCCTGCTGTTCGCCCTGATGGCGGGGATGCTCGTACTGGTGGGACAGGAATTCGCTCGGCTCCAGGCCCAAGGCAGTGACAAGGCAGCGGCATTTTCTCCCCAACAGGTTGCTTTCTTCGAGAAGCAGGTTCAACCGCTGTTACGGCAGCACTGCTGGAAATGCCACGGGGATGATCCCGGCAAGCTCCGCGGAGGACTGGACCTGCGGACGCGCCATGCTATCCTGCAAGGAGGCGATAGCGGCCCTGCCGTCGATCTGCGTCAGCCGGACAAAAGTCTTTTGCTCCAAGCGGTGCACTACAAAGATGAGCACATCCGTATGCCGCCGAAGGGGAAACTCTCGGAGGCAGAGATCGCCATCTTGGAAAAGTGGGTCAAGGACGGGTTGCCGGTGCCCGCGGATCGCTTGGGAGGCGGGATGGCGCGTTCGCCAGGAGGACATGACGCCGAGGAGGCGAAAAAGTACTGGGCTTATCAGCCGGTGCGTCGTCCGGCCATTCCCGCCGTTCGTAACACCTCCTGGGTGCGCACCCCCATTGACGCATTCATCCTGGCCCGCTTGGAGGAACGCGGCCTGCATCCAGTCGCACCCGCCGATAAAGTGACCCTCATCCGCCGCGCCTACTTTGACCTGCTCGGTTTGCCCCCCACGCCGGAACAGATCGACGCCTTCGTGCAAGATACTTCCCCCCAAGCGTGGGAAAAATTGATCGACCAATTGCTTGCCAGTCCTCATTACGGGGAAAAGTGGGGCCGCCACTGGCTTGATGTCGTCCGCTATGCCGAAACCAACGGCTTCGAGCGAGACGGCCCCAAACCCTTCGTCTGGAGATACCGCGACTACGTCATCCGCTCCTTCAACGATGATAAACCCTACGACCGCTTCATTCTCGAACAACTGGCTGGGGATGAATTGCCCGGCTATCAGCCGGACGCCATCATCGCCACCGGCTTTTATCGCCTGGGCATTTGGGATGACGAACCTGCCGATCCGCAGCAGGCACTTTACGACCACTATGACGACATTCTCACCACGGTGGGGCAGGCCTTCTTGGGCATGACGATCAACTGCGCCCGCTGCCACGAGCACAAAGCTGATCCCATTCCCCAGGCTGACTATTACCGCCTGCTCGCCTTCTTCCGCGAGATTCGACCCTTCTCCCAGACGCGGGATGTCCGTTCCCCCAACAACCTGACGGACATCTCCCCCCCGGAGGTCCGGGCCAAATACGAGGCTGAATGGAGACAAAGACAGGCTCGCCTGGCGGAAATTCGGCAACGGATGACAGCGATTGAGGATGCTGCCATCCGCCAATTACCGGCGGAGGATCAGCGAGCGGCGGAAGGTCCCGATCGGCCCAAAGTGGTGGCCAAGGTCATTCCACGCTTGACAGGAGCCAATAAGCAGGAGTACGAGGCGCTTCGCAAAGAGCGGAGCGATTTGGAGCGCCGCCGGGCGCCCGAAGGACAAGAGTTGGCCTTATCTGTCAACAATTGTTGGGTACCCCCGCCGCCCACGCATGTTTTGATCCGTGGCTCGCCTCACGCCCCAGGCAAGGCAGTGCAGCCGGGTTGGCCGCAAGTGTTCGGCTTACCGGACCCGGTCATTCCGTCCCCGCCGCCGGGTGCTCGGACCAGTGGCCGCCGCACGGTACTGGCCCGCTGGATCGCTTCGCCCGATAACCCCCTGACCGCTCGCGTCCTGGTCAACCGGATCTGGCAGTACCACTTCGGGCGGGGGATCGTTCCCACCGCCAATGACTTCGGCAAACTCGGAGAACCGCCTTCCCATCCCGACTTGCTCGACTGGCTGGCCGCCGAGTTCGTCCAGCCGACCACTCCCGATCCCAGCCGCCCTTGGGCTGTGCCTGGTCCTCCCTGGACGATCAAGCGGTTGCACAAGCTCATCATGATGTCCCAGGTGTATCAGCTCTCTTCCCGCGGCGATCCGGACAACCTCCGGCGCGACCCGGCCAATGTCTACCTCTGGCGGTTCAACATGCGGCGTCTGACAGGGGAAGAAATCCGGGATGCCATGCTAGCAGTCAGCGGCCAACTCAATCTCAAGATGTATGGTCCGAGTGTGTATCCCAAGCTGCCGCCGGAAGTGCTCGCGGGGCAGTCCGTACCCGGTCAGGGTTGGCCCACCTCGCCTCCGGAGGAGGGGAACCGCCGGAGTATTTACGTCCATGTGAAGCGCTCGCTGCGGGTGCCAATCCTTGTCGGCTTCGATCAACCCGATCCGGACAGCAGTTGTCCGGTGCGTTATGTCACCACGGTGCCAACGCAGGCTTTGGGCTTGCTTAACGGGGAGTTTACCCAAGAACAAGCCGCCGCCTTTGCCCGCCGCCTGCAAAGGGAAGTCCCCGGCGACTTGCCGGCCCAAATCCGACGGGCTATCCGCTTGACCACGGGACGGCAACCCTCCGAGGAGGAAGTCCAAGCTGATCTGCGCTTCCTCCAGCGACTTATGGCCGATCACCAACTCGACGCAGCCACCGCCTTGACCCGCTACTGCCTCCTGTGCCTGAACACCAACGAGTTTGTCTACATCGACTGACGTGCGATGGCTTGGTGAGTAGAGTTGGGCTGAGCTTATGGAAGTTGGACTGAGCTTATGGAAGTGGACTGCTTATAGATGTGTGCCTACCCAACGAAGGTCGAGCGGTCCGGCTTGAAGGCCCTGGGTGGTGGGGGTTCCAACAGAACAAGCCCCTGAACGACGTTGTGAGGAGAATAGGCTATGCGACAACAAGCTGCTGCGAGTGCGAACTTTTGCGGTCGGACCCGGCGGGAATTCCTCTGGGAGGTGGGAGCCGGTTTTGGCGCCCTGGGACTGACAGCCTTGTTACACAACGACACTCTCCTGGCAAGTAGCGGTCCCCCAAAGAGTCCCCCCACTCCCGTCCGCTATACCAATCCCTTGGCCCCTAAGAAGCCTCATTTCACACCCAAGGCCAAGGCGTGCATCTTCCTGTTCATGTACGGCGGCCCTAGCCATGTCGATACCTTCGACTACAAGCCGGAACTGATCAAATACGACGGCAAGACCGTCAAGATCAAAACGTTCGGCCGGGCTGGCCACCGCAATCAAGGGCGGATTGTCGGGCCGAAGTTCGCCTTCAAGCAGTACGGCCAATGCGGCAAATGGGTCAGCGATCTGTTCCCCCATCTGGCCCAATGTGTGGATGACATTGCCTTCATTCATTCGCTTTATGCCGAATCGCCGATCCACGGTTCCGGCCTGTTTATGATGAACAGCGGACGATTGCTCTCCGGCAGTCCGTGTTTAGGGAGCTGGGTCACCTACGGGCTAGGGAGCGAGAATGAGAATCTTCCGGCGTTTGTTGTCATGCTGGACAAATCCGGCGGACCGATCAACGGGCCGAAGAACTGGTCCAGCGGTTATATGCCCGCGGCGTATCAGGGTGTGGTAATGCGGGCGGATGCCAACCCGATCCACGATCTAGCCCCGCCGCCAGGTATGACCCGTGCCCAGCAACGGGCCTTGCTCGACCGCCTGCGGGAAAAGAATGAGCAGCATTTGGCCAGCCGAGCGGACAACAGCGAGTTGATGGCCCGGATCGCTAGCTATGAGCTGGCCTTCAAAATGCAGCAATATGCCCCGGAAGCCGTGGACTTCTCCCAAGAGACAGAAGAAACCCTTCGCCTCTACGGCATCGGCAACAAGCGTACCGATGATTTTGGCCGCAAGTGCCTGCTCGCCCGCCGCTTGGTCGAACGGGGCGTCCGCTTCATCCAGATCTACTCCGGCGGCAATCACAATGATTACAACTGGGATGCTCACGGCGACCTGGTCAAAAACCACTCCTTGCATGCCGGCAATACCGATCAACCTATCGCTGCACTGCTTAAGGACCTCAAGCGCCGAGGACTGCTGGACAGCACGATTGTCATCTGGGGTGGGGAATTCGGGCGGCAACCTACTGCGGAGTACGAACAGGGCACCGGGAGGGACCACAATGCCTACGGCTTCACCATGTGGATGGCCGGAGGCGGTATCAAGGGGGGCGTCAGTGTGGGTGCCACCGACGAACTTGGTAACGAGGCCGTCGAGAACCGCTTCCATGTGAAAAACCTCCATGCTACCGTGCTCTGGCAAATGGGCCTGGATCCCAATAAATTGACCTACTTCTACGGAGGATTGGATCAAAAACTGGTGGGTGTGGAGGGAGCCGAGCCGATCTGGCAAATCATATAACACCCTTCGGGTCTGACCATGACTGCGCTGTCCTCTGGGCACGGTCCGCGCTGCCATCCGCATCCCCTTGGCGTGCTACTTCCTGGTGCGTTCCTTGTTGGGGTTGAAAGGCGGCGCGGGTACTGAGGCGAAAGGGGGACGGCCAGCGAGAAAGGCCGGTGCTGGACAATACGCCGGAGAGAGACTGCTATGACTGCCTCGACGCCACCCACCACCTTCCAGACGATTCCAGGACATGATGAGCTTTCGGCCATTCCACGAGACCTGTCCTTCCATCCGTGCGACACGACCGGTCCTTTTCAGGTCCTCAGCCGCGAACAGGTGGAACGGTTCAACCGCGATGGGTATCTGATGCCCTTCCGAATCTTTTCCGAATCCGAGATTGCAGAGATTCGCCAGTATTTCGACCGCTTGTTGCAGCGGTATCTCGCGGAGGGAAAAGACAGCTACTCGATTAGCTCCGCTCATCTGCGCCATGGGCGGGTCTGGGACATTTTGACGCATCCGCGGATCGTGGCCATCGTGCGGGACCTATTAGGTCCGAGCGTGATCGCTTGGGGATCGCATTTCTTCTGCAAGCTGCCGGGGGACGGCAAGGTGGTGAGCTGGCATCAGGATGCCAGTTACTGGCCGCTAACGCCGAGCAAGGCCGTGACCGTCTGGCTCGCCATCGATGACGCCGATCGGGATAACGGCTGCATGAAGTATATTCCCGGCACGCATGTCCTGGGCCATCTGACTTATCAGTTGACGGAAAACGATCCAGCCTATGTGCTCAATCAGGTTGTGCCGGAGGTGGAGAAATACGGGGAGCCGGTGTATGTGGAGCTGCGGGCGGGGGAGGCTTCGCTCCATTCGGACCTGTTGTTGCACGGGTCAGAGGCCAACTATTCTGCGCGCCGCCGCTGTGGTTTGACCCTGCGCTACACGTCAGGGGATGTGCGGGCCTATCTGGGCTGGGATCAGAAAGGCGTAGTAGTGGCAGGGGAACCGCCGCCGCATTGGGCCAATCGCACTCGTCCTGTGGAGGATTGACGAGACTGCTGTGCTTGGGTTCGATGGGGCCTGCCACAATCGAACTCAGCACGGAGGGGAAGTAAGTTTCGGACTGGCCCTTAAGGGCCTGGCGCAGGAGGAAGAACGGGGTGGAGCGAAGGTTTATTAGCGCCGCCTCTTTTTATTGCGGCGTCTACGTTCCTCGGCTCGCTCGCGAGCGCTTTTGCGGCGCTGGGCATCCGGCGTCTTGATCTGAATTTTGTCGAGACCACCAGGGAGGAATGCGCCCATTTGTCCCAATCCCGTGACCATTTTCAGGCGTTGCCAGAGGGACAATTGTGACATCTGCCGCATGAGGTGGCGGACCTGCTCGAATTGTTTGAGGAACTGACCCACTTCCTGGACTTCCACCCCTGCGCCCCGTGCAATCCTGCGGCGGCGGGACTGATCGATGATGTCCGGGTTGGCCCGCTCCTGGCGGGTCATGGAGTCGATGATGCCTTGCACGCGCCGTAGAGCAACTTCCGGGTCTTCCCCTTCAGGAATCATGTCGGCCATGCCGGGAATGCGCGAGAGCAGGTCTTTCATGCCCACTTGGGCCAAGAGGGAGAATTGCTTACGGAACATATCCAAGGTGAAATCTCCCTTGGCCAGCGCTTCCTGTTGCTTTTTGAGTTCCTCCTCCGAGATTTGCTTCTGGATGGCGGCAATCTTTTCGACGACTCCCATAAGATCGCCCTGACCGAGGATGCGCCCCGCCATCCGTTCTGGGACGAAATCTTCGAGTTTGTCGAGTTTTTCTCCGACGCCGATGAATTTGATCGGTACGCCAGTGACCGCCTTGATGGAAAGGGCGGCGCCGCCACGGGTGTCGCCGTCGAGTTTGGTGAGGATACAGGCGTTGAGTTCCAAGGCGTCGTTGAAGGCTTTGGCGACATTGGCAGCTTCTTGGCCGATCATTGCATCGACAACCAGATACACCTCATCCGGCTGGACCAGATTGTCGATCTGTTGCAGTTCGCGCATGAGTTGCTGGTCGATTTGCAAGCGGCCAGCAGTGTCCAGGATGACGGTGTCACAGAGTTGTCGCTTGGCGGCCTGAACGGCGTGGCGGCAGACATCGACCGGCGACGTGGATTCGCTATAGACGGGCACATCGATTTGGCGACCCAGGGTTTGCAACTGTTCGACGGCACCGGGACGCTGGAGGTCTGCTGCGACGAGCAGGGGCTTGCGCCCACGCTCCTTGAGGGTCAGGGCTAGTTTCGCCGCGGTGGTGGTCTTGCCGGAACCTTGCAAGCCGCAGAGCATCAGAACCACGGGCCGATCCGCACGCTGGGGAATCCGCGGATCGACGGGACCCATCAGGGCGACCAATTCGTCATAGACGATCTTGATGATCTGCTCGGCAGGATCGACGCGGGCGAGGACCTCTTGGCCGGTGGCTTTAGCCTCCACGCGGGCGATGAAGTCGTTGACCACATGGAAGTTGACGTCGGCTTCCAGAAAGGCGCGGCGGACCTCCCGCAACCCCTCCCGGATATTCTCCGGAGTCAGACGCCCGCGTCCCCGCAGCTTCCGGAGCGCCTCGCTCAATCCACGGGTAATGCCTTCAAACATGCTGATGGTCTCGGTCCGCGTTCAGGTTATTTGGACTTTTTGCCGGAATCCGCCGCCTCGTCGTTCCCGCTCAGGAAATCTCGGACTCCCTAGGCGTTTCCTGGTCCTCCACCCTGGCTTCTGGTGTAGCCTGTCCTGTGTTGTTACTCTAAGACAAGTGGTGTCCGTCTTCAACCGGACGTTCGCCCCACTGTTTTTCGTGCCGGAGTCGGGATGACCGCTTGATGGGGGCCTTCAGCCCAAGCGGGACGCTGGGTGCCTCATTGCCTACAAGCTGAGAGTGTTCCGTGGCTCGAAACGATTCCGGGGGAAAAGCCGCTTTGGCAAACCAACGCTATCCGGACAGTACAAGCATGGGAGGGGAGAGCATGCGCCTGTGGCATTGGTGTTTAGGGATTCTGTTGATCTTCAGTGGGAGTTGGAGGTTGTTGTGGGCCGACGACTGGCCGCAGTGGCTCGGTCCCCAGCGTGACGGCATCTGGCGAGAACAAGGAATTCTCGACAAATTCCCTCCGGAAGGATTGAAGGCCCGCTGGCGCACGCCGATTGGCGTGGGATATGCCGGTCCTGCAGTGGCGCAAGGCCGAGTTTACGTAATGGACTTGGTGCCGAGCAACGACTTGCCGGAAAGCGGTTTTGCTAAGGGTGCCCGCGTGACGGGCCAGGAGCGAGTGCTCTGCCTGGATGCGGCCAGCGGCCGGGAACTCTGGAAGCATAGCTATCCCGTGGAGTATCGGATCAGTTATGCGGCCGGTCCGCGCTGCACGCCGGCAGTGGAGGGGGAGCGGGTCTACACCTTGGGGGCGATGGGGCATCTGCATTGCCTGGAAGCGGCCACGGGGCGCGTGGTCTGGTCCAAGGATTTCCTCAAGGATTATGCTGCATCGCTGCCGACGTGGGGCTTCGCCGCCCATCCCCTTCTCGATGGGAACAAACTCATCTGCCTAGTAGGGGGCCGGAAGAACCAACTGGTCGTTGCCTTCGACAAGCGCACCGGCCAGGAAATCTGGTCTGCGGAAAGCTGTTCTGGCGATTTTGGGTATTGCCCCCCGATGATCTACACCTTTGCCGGGCAGCGCCAGTTGATCATCTGGCACAGCCGGGCGGTGCTCGGTCTGGATCCGGAGACAGGTCGGCGCTTGTGGCGGGTCGATTGGGAAGTCCGGGCGGCTCTCACCGCTCCCACACCCCGCCAGATCGAAGGGGACAAGTTGTTTCTCACCTCGTTTTATAACGGTTCCACTCTGCTGCGGGTCGGGGCGGATCGGGCGGAGATCCTCTGGCAGAGCAAAGCTAAGGGGGAACGGCCTAATCAGACCACAGACTTGAGCGCCATTATGCCTACACCCGTGGTACAAGGGGCCTACATTTACGGCGTGTGCAGTTATGGGGAACTGCGCTGCCTGGAATGGGCCACCGGCAAGCGGGTATGGATGACCATGAAAGCGACGCGCGGTCGCTATACACCCGCCAAGGTGGCTGAGGAGGAGGAACCGGCCAACAATGAACGCTGGAGCAACGCTTTTCTCATCCCCCACGGGGACCGCTGCTTCCTGTTCAATGAACAAGGGGAACTCATTTTGGCCCGGCTTTCCCCCCAAGGCTATCAGGAGATTGGCCGAACTGTGCTCCTGGAACCGACCAACCGCATGGCGGGCCGCAAGGTGGTCTGGAGTCATCCGGCCTTCGCCGACAAGTGCATCTTCGTGCGCAATGACCAGGAAATCGCCTGTTTCTCCCTGGCAGCACCGTGACGAGAGGACAGTGAGAAGGTCAGGCGCCGCTGGCGCCCCATCTCTATCTCTTGAAGCACCGGCCTGGTTCCGGCCTTGGGTGTCGCCCAACTACGTTCGAGGATCACACCAGGCCCGAAGCGGCTACCTTGATCCCCTTGAGGGCCATGCGGAGTTGCTCCGGATTGGGGGAGAACTCCAGGGCGGTCGCTTTGTCAATATCCCCGCGCAAGACCAACTCTTCCAGACTCTTGTTGAAATCCATCATCCCTTCGTTGTAAAAGGCGCGGATGGCATCGAGCAATTTGGAGTCCTGGCCTTTGAGTATGAGATCGCGGATGGTGGGATTGACGATCATGATTTCGTTGGTGGGGACCCGTTGCACGCCAGGTTTGATGGCCGGCACCAGTTTCTGGGCAATGACGGCACGCAGGTTAAAGGCCAGCGACTGTCGCACAGCTCCATGCTGATTGGGGGGGAACAGGCCGAGGATGCGGTCAATGGTGCTGTAGGCATTGGAAGCGTGAATGGTTCCGAAGACGACGTGGCCGGTTTCCGCAGCATGCACTGCGGCTTCGAAGGTATCTGAGTCCCGCATTTCGCCGACGAGGATCACGTCCGGGTCCTCGCGTACCGCATGTTTGAGGGCTGTATGCCAATCGCATACGTCGATGTACACTTCGCGTTGGTTGACCACGGACATTTTGTCGGTGAATACGAATTCGATCGGGTCTTCAATGGTGAGGATATGGAGCGGCTCGTGAGCATTCATGTAGTCGAGCATAGCGGCGATGGTGGTGGATTTGCCCGAACCGGTGACGCCGGCTAGCAAGACCATGCCCATCTCGAAATGGCATAGTTTTTCGATCACCGGCGGCAGACCGAGTTGCTCGAAGGTGGGAATCGTCGAATTGACCAAACGGGCGACGAGAGACCATTTGCCGCGGGCTTTCATGAGGTTGACACGGAAGCGGGCCTCATCCTTGCCGATGACGTGAGCAAAGTCGGCCCCGCCGGTTTCCTCGAAGACGCGCTTATCTTTTTCCTTGAGTATGGGGGTGATGAGCTTTTCCAGCGTTTCCTGTTCCAGAATGGGGGTGTTCATCTTCTGAATGACACCCCGCAGACGCATCATGCCGGGCAGCCCGGCCTTCAAGTGCAAGTCAGAACCCTTATGCATCATGACCGTGCGGAACAACTGGTTGATCGGGGGTTCGCCGGGTACAGCCGGGGCCACCTTCAGACCAGGTTCCGGCGAGTTGATCGTAATCGGTTTGTACGTATTGGCGGCCGGTGGTGTGCTCATACGCCCTCCTCTCGTTCGTTCCCCAAAGATTCGCCTCCCGAAGATGATCCCGAATAATCCGAATTACGGAAGGCAGTCGGGAACCAATTCCCCGCGCCTCTGCCCTATTGTAACCGCTTCTTCCCTGTGTTGGCAGAGGGGGAGGAAGAAGCATGCCAAGCTCATAGGTGCAGGGTTTCTGGGAGCAAGCCGCTCGCTTCGGGGTAAGATTCCAGGCGGACCGGCACTCCCTTACGGGCCAAATAGGCTTTGGTTTGCCCGATGGAGAATCTCCCGTAATGAAAGATGCTAGCAGCTAAGGCTGCATCCGCCCCGGCCCGATAGGCTTGATACAGGTGTTCTGGGTGCCCAGCTCCCCCGCTGGCCACGACAGGAATCGACACTGCTCGGCTGACCGCCTCCAGCATTTCCAGATCGTAGCCGTTTTGCGTTCCGTCTGCGTCCATGGAGGTGAGGATGATCTCGCCTGCCCCCAAGGCTTCGACCTGTTTTGCCCAGGCCACTGCTTCCAGTCCGGTGGGAATCCGACCGCCGTTGATGTGCACTTCCCAGAACGTCCGGCCCTCCCGCTCGACCCGCTTGGGATCGATGTTGACCACCGTGGCACAACGCCCGAACTTGCGGGACACTGCCGTGACTAACTCGGGCTGGCGTACCGCCGCGGAGTTCAGGCTCACCTTTTCAGCCCCAGCTTGGATAAGCCGCGTGGCATCGTCCAGCGAACGAATTCCACCGCCGACAGTGAAGGGCATGAAGATGCTCTCAGCCACACGACGTACGACATCCAGCATGATGTCCCGGCCTTCGTGGCTGGCGGAAATGTCCAGAAAGACCAGTTCATCTGCTCCTTGGACGTCGTAACGCTGGGCCACTTCTACCGGGTCTCCGGCATCCCGCAAGTCCACAAAGTGCGTCCCTTTGACCACCCGGCCCCGATCCACATCCAGACAGGGAATGATGCGATACTTCAACATGCGAACGGTTTAGAGAAACACTCGGATTGGTTCAGCGTTCGGAACCGCCCAATCCGCGACGATAAGCTTCCTGGCCATTACCGTAACCCCAAGCCATGCTAGCAGCTACCGCGGAAAAGGACAACCTGTGTGCCGCAAAAGTACACTCGTCCGATAGTCCGGGGGCTATGTTTACTCGGCCAATTGCGCACCAGGTCTCTTCCTGCGCTGTAGGACGTACAGCACGGCGAAAAACGGAAGAGTTGGCCTGCATGAGCTGTACTGCTATGCCGTAGATTCTCGCCCACTGAAGGGCCAACCGGTGGTGTTGCTCGGCAGGGGGAACCTAACGGATCTTTTGAGCTGCGACCCAGAGCATGTAAGCAACACGTTCGCGCAGCACGCGCTGTTTACGCCGGGGTAGGTAAACATCACGCCACAGATAATACAGAGTTGCGATAGCTAGACACGATAGCGAACAGGCGAACACTGGATGCACACGTGCCTCCTTTCCCATCCTGAGCGTCAGGGGTTGTTGCAGTGTGATCGCCCCCTGGGGCGAATTCCTGATGCAACCCTAGTGCGCCCGCCCGCGGTGTCAAATCCGGCGAGAGCGAAAACAGCCCTTCAGCATCTCTAGCTGCTCGCAGCCGGTGGTACGCCTTGCGCTGTCAGCCAAGAATTGGCGGAAGGCCAGAATTGGGTTCAGCTCAAGCGTGACGTCAACTCGTCTACGTCCTCCTCGTGTGCCTTTCCTGGTTTGGGGCCAGCAAGAGGGTTAACTCTGGCCATCGGAAGAGGAGGGAGGAGGTGTTTGGAGGCGGAGCGAAGCAGGGGCCGATCGCGGAGAGGTCCACAACTGGCCATGCAGGCCGCTCAGGGGGAGCCGCCCCAAGCGCAGGCGCCGCTCTCCGACTTGCAGTTCGTAAACATCCTCCAATTCGTGATAACCCAGAACCTGAACGAGGGCACCGGGAACCAACCCCAATTCCCGCCAGTGGCGTAGCCGGGCCGGGTTGTCGTCCTGCACTTCGCGGATGATCACCGTTTGACCGACACGGAAGGCGGGCAGTGGCTTTAGGCGGCGGCGTCGGAGTGAGCCGGTCCGGGAAGGGATCGGATGGCCGTGTGGGTCCTCGACTGGCTCCCCCAAGTACGCGGCCAATGCTTGCTCCAGCCGCGGGGAAATGGCGTGCTCCAGCGCTTCCGCCTCGGCATCCACCTCACTCCAATCCAAACCCAGAACCTGGGTGAGAAACAGTTCCACCAGGCGGTGCCGGCGGATCACCCGACGGGCGGCCATGACCCCAGCTCGTGTCAGGCGTGCTCCCCGCGATGGCTGATACTCGATCCACCCCCCTTCCGCCAGACGCTTGAGCATACCCGTAACCGATGGCCCTTTCACCTTCAGCGCCTGGGCGATCTGCGTCGGCGCTACCTGGCGCTGCGCACCGCCTAATCGGTGGATCGCTTTCAAATAATCCTGGATCGCTTTGCTCAAGGGTGGCTGTTGCGGCATACTTCCGCCTCCCGCCCCAAGGGCTTCCTTCCATCATATCATTCCCCGCCTGGTGCGAGCACTCCTGTAGCTTCCTTCTTCTGCCGAGGTGCCTCTTTCTTCTGCAAGGATGATGTTTTCACTTCCTTGTTCCCGCGCGGCCCTTGCCCTTCGCCTGCGGAGGGAGTATCGGAGCCAGTGCAGCGTTTCTCGGAGGTTCCTCGATGCTAGCCTCGCAAACGACCCTCATCGTGGTCGATGCGCAACAGGGTTTCACCGAGCTGTGCCCAGAGGAGTTGCCGATTCCCGGCGGAGCGAGGATTGTGGGGGCGGTCAACGCCTTGCTGGCTATGCCCTTTGCACGCATCGATGCCACGCAGGATTGGCATCCGCCGAATCACTGCTCCTTTATCGGGCAGCGAGACAATCTCTATCCGCCACATTGCGTGCAGGGGACGCGCGGGGCGGAATTTCTGCCGGGACTCATGACCGAACGCTTCCACACCATCTGGCGAAAGGGATATGAAGCCGATCGCGATGCTTACGCCGTTACAGCTCAGCATCCGGGCTTTGCGGCCCTGCTCCGCGCCCAACGAATCACTACCGCCGTCATCTGCGGCCTGGCCTTGAATATCTGCTGCTACTTCACGGCGCGAGACCTGCGGCAGGAGGGGTTCGAGGTATTTCTAGTCGAGGATGCCAGTGCCGGGATTGACGTGCCGCAGGCCGGATTGTACCAGCAGCAGACCCGCCTCGAAGCCCTCCGCTTAGGGATCCGGTACATCGATGTGGCAACCCTCCGCCAGCAGTTGCGCATCGCCTGAAGGCAGTCGCAGTGCTCCTGCCTATGCCCAGCGGGCCAAGAGGCAGGATAAGCCATTGGTTCCACGACCTGTTCTCCTCAGGATTGCTTGATTTTAGGATTCCGCCCCTCGGTTTCGGGGTGCAGCCCGCTCGGTTCCAGGGGTTCTTCACCAGCCCAGACGTGTCCGTAGTTGTTCCAGGCCGCCGCGGAGGGCTTCGTCCGCTGTGGGATAGACACTGTGGGGATCGTCCAGGCGTTGGCCATTGGTCATGTCCACCACGGCACAACTATAACGGTCCCACGCCGGCCGGACTTCCAGACGATAGAGCGGCTGGCCGTCGAGCCACACTTCCGCCGCCTGGGGATTCAAGTCCGGGCGCAACTCGCCCCCGTGCCGCTGAAGCCAATCAGGGGTGGGGGGCAGCTTCAGAGATGGGACAGGGCGGCCATATACAGTGACCATCACCAGTCGCCTCCTCCTGAAACCTCGACTTTCGTTTTCGCTATCCGGCTGTTGCTTCACGGGGAGGGCACCTCACCCTTTTTTTTCTCCACCCGCGAAGCAGGTCCTTTCCCCAGGTCATTTTATTTTCTGACGAAACGGCAATTCCCTGGCTCCCGCCCCAGGGTGTCGGGGAGAGAGATAGTCTCACTTGCCGCAGATTCTAGGAAAAATTGCGATGCCGCTGGTGACGTCGTGGCCCACTGACAGAACGGGAGTTTTCTCTTCCTTGGAAGATTATGTGGAGCGAGGGGGCCATTCCAGGCGTCCGCCGGTTTACTCCGGCAAAGGTTTGTCTTTGGTTTCCGGCAGAAACGGCAGGACGAGCAGACCAAGCAGGAAGATGCTGCACATGGTCAGGCCGGCGTAACGGAAGGGGCGGTCGGGGTAAAGTCCCCCCTCGGCAGTATGGGCGAAGACTTCCGTAGTGAGCAAGCCTAGGGCAAGCGGCCCACTCGCGGCAATGAAGCGGCCCACGTTGTAACAGAAGCTCGTGCCGGTGGCCCGCAAGCGCGTGGGGAACAGCTCCGGCAGATAGATGGCGTATCCGCCGAAGAGCGCAAGCAAGCAGAAGCCCATCAGCACGTTCATCCAAAGGATGTCGAAGCGGGTTTTCATTTGAGTGAAAACAAGGGCGACACTACCAGCGGCAGCCAGGAAGGTGATGGTAAAGGAAGGTCGCCGGCCGATGCGTGCGGCGAGCCAAGAGAACGAAGACATCCCCAGGAAGGCTCCGACATTGATGGCGAGCGAAGTCATGCCCGCCCAAATAATCCGCTGCCCGGCAATGTACCGCTGCTGTTCCGCCCCCTCCAGTCCCAAGGCTGCCGCCTCGGAAGCGAAAGCGCTGTTCGAGATACGCTGCGTCAGGTCGATGGCGAAAAAGCCGATGCCCCACAGACCCACAACGCCGACAAACGCCAGGAGCATCCCCAAAAGGGCATGCCGGGTCACCCATCCCCCGCCGAACAGCTCGAGATAGGAGCCAAGTTTCTTACCCAGTCCTTCATCCGCCGCCGCCTTGGCCGCCCGCCAGCTTTCCGGTTCCTGTAAACGCCGTTGGATCAAAATGACCAGACCCGCTGGCAAAATGCCAATGAGAAACAGAATCCGCCAAGCGCTCAAACCATACTCCTTGAGCGCATCGAGATGGCCGTTGAGTTCGAGTAGTCCCAGGGCGATGAATAGCAAGGCAGCGGTGATGTTGCCAATGGCTGATAGTGCCTGCATGAGACCTAGGGTAAATGGGCGGGCGTGATTGGGCATCGTCTCGGCCAAGAGAGCGACCGCTGCCGCAAAGACCCCACCGACTCCCAGACCGGTGAGGAAGCGGTAGAGGCAATAGTCATACGGTCCGAACGATAGAGCGCTCAGACCGGTGAAAATCGAGTACAGCAGAATAGTCAGCGTCAAGGTGCGGACTCGGCCGAGCCGGTCGCCGAACATGCCGAAGACCAGGCCGCCGGTAGCCCAGCCAATCAGAAAGATCGACGTCGCCCGGCTGGCCCAGCGGGTGACCGCATCCCGATCTGCCTCCGCTCCGCCGAGCAGGTCCGTCAGCGACATCATCCGCGCCAAATTGAACAGTTGCTGATCCATGCAGTCCGCCATCCACGCCAGAGCCGCCACCACAAAGACAAACCACTGGTAGCCGTTCAAATCGAGCAGGCTGGCCCAGCCCTTTCGCTCCGTACCTGTCAGGATGGTC